>Ga0326726_10001307_pt1 | contig 23099 bp, 14 predicted proteins | sample MHFenrmetagenome_2_FD_207603 | JGI IMG/M metagenome (GOLD analysis project Ga0326726, IMG submission 207603) | Lab enriched peat soil microbial communities from Michigan Hollow, Ithaca, NY, United States - MHF15MN | ecosystem: Environmental > Terrestrial > Soil > Wetlands > Peat | place: USA... | reverse complement strand
TACCACTGACGCCCGGCAGCATACCCATTGTTTTGTGCCCTGAGTGATTTCGGGCGGCAGTATCAGTACCATCTCCAGCTCGCTGCCGGCGACGATGCGAGAGTCGGTATAGAGAAAGATCCCGCCCTTGTTCAGATCGCGAGTGAAGCCCGTGGTCTCGACCGAGCCGGCCTGGGTCTTGATGGCGACCGGTACCCGCGCCGCAACCCGCTGTCCGGAACGACGTTCACGCTTGACGTCTGTCATGAGAAGTGGAGCCTACCACAAAGGAAGACAGTCGTCTGTCGTCAGCTGAAAACTAAGACTGGCTGACGACCGACGACTGAAGACTGAAGACTGAGGACTGTCTATTGCTACTCGCCTTCCGGCCGCCGGGAGCGGACCGCCGGAACGACCAGGGCTTGTTCCATGGTGGGCGCATTGCTGGAGCGCAGTTTGACTTCGACTTCGTGTCTTTTGTCACTGGCGCCGCTGATCGAGTAGGCCCGAGACAACAGTTCCAGCGAGTAGGGATTGTCCTCGTCTTCTTCCAGGTGGGCAATCGCCTCCGGGATTTTCTGCTGGTTCATCAGCAGTGTCCCCGCGGCGCCGTGATAAGAACTCTGCACCACGGCGCTGCGCGTGCTGCCCGCCATGGTTTCCAGTTGTTGCACAGTTTGAGCCGCCAGTTCCTGATTGCCGGCGTGATCGGCGCGGACCGCGCGGTAGCGCAGGATCCTGGCTCGTTCGTCATCCCGGTCGGATTGCGAGACGCTGCTGCTCGGGTGGTTGAGAGCCTCTTCGGCAGAGGCCAGGTGCTTCAAGGCCTCGGCATCGTCGCTCTGATAGAGGCTCATCATGCGATGGGCTTGGGCTTCGGTGAGGTCGAACCCGGCGGCCTGAGCCTTCTCCGCAACCGCGGCAAAGGCTTTGTCGGCCTCGGCAAAATTTCCTTCGCGCACCCAGGTGGTGGCACTCTGCAACGCGTAGGACAGGCGGTCCGCCTGCGTGTGCGCCATCTGGATGGCCTTGTTGTACTCGACCCGCGCCTGCACCTGGTTGCCCATCAGCGCGTAGGTGTCCCCCAGGCCGAGTTGCGAATAATCGAAATCGGGATCGATCTTCAGCGCCGCATGGTAGTGCTCGACGGCGGCGTCGAAGTTGCCGGACATGCGCAGGATTTCCCCATACGAATCCTGCGGATTGGGCAGGTTGGGAAGCACCGCTACATAGCGCTCCATGGCTGCGAAGGCCTTGGGATACTCGCCTCTTTGAGCATAGCAATAGCCCAGATCGTTCAGGGCGGGGGGGTAGTTCTTGTCGATCGCCAGCGCCCGTTCCAGCGTCTTTTGCGCCTGCTCATAGCTGTTCTGTCCCATCATCCAGTTTCCGGCCAGGTAGGCCAGGCGCTTGTCCTTGGGAAACATCTCCAGCAAGTCGTTCATGGCGGAGATGCCGGCGATGAAATTGTTCTCCTTTACGCTGGTGATCCACTGAATCAACAGGCGCTCTCCGGGCGAGGCCTTGGGAGCCAGGAGCATGGCCTTTTCCCGCGCCGTCTTGGCTTCCGCGGGATCGCTGCTGTTGTAGGCGATAAAAACATAGGCCGCCGCAAAGTTGGGATCAGCCTGGACCGCCGCCCGCCAGCCAATGTTGGCCCGCTCCAGATAGAGGTTCTCGTAGTCGGTCAGGGCGCGATCGAACAAGTCGCGGGCCTTGGGCGAAGACGTGGTCACCGGCATCGTCTTGGCTGAGCTCTGCTTGATGTGGTGGGCAGACGACAGCGGGACCAGAGCGAGCCAGGTCAGCAGGCAGACACAATAGGCGCGGCGCATCACCATCTTCAAAGGAGTCTGGTCAGAGACAAAACCTAACACGGACCCGAAAGCCGAAAAAGTGTTTGGCGAGGTACGAGCGGCGGCTTGGGACTGGCTCAGGCAAATAAGATGGCGGTGCCGGACGGAACATACCAGAGAAAATGGCCCCTCCTGGATTCACGCAGGAGGAGCCCGGTACTTCCGATGCCATCTAAAACGCGACTTTAACCGCAAACTGGACGCCACGTGGCCCGCCACCACCGAGGAAGGGGTTGCCGATACCCACATCGCCCGTCGCAGTGAGCGGCAAGAAACCGATGCCGCGGCCCGCTGCGTCCAGCCCATTATTTGCCGGGTCGGTAATGAAATTCGGCAAGTTCGGATTGGCGAAGTTGGGATGATTGAACAGGTTAAAGAATTCAGCTCTGATCTGAAGATTTACCCGCTCGGTGATCGCAGTGTTCTTGAAGATGGAGAAGTTGAACTCCTTGAAGCTGGGTGCGCGCAGCGAGTTGCGTCCCAGATCACCGAAGTGGCGGGTGCCGGCCAGACAGTCGCTGTCGCCACCGCCACCAAAACCAGTCGTGTTGCCGAAAGTGCAGGGCACTTGAAAGGATGAAAGATCGACGCTGGAGGCCCCGCTGCCATAGCGGATCGGGCCGACTACGTCGGGGCGATCAAAACCTTCGCCTGATCCTGAGTAATCGCCCTCGAAGTTGTAATTGAGTTGGAATGGCTGACCATCCTGCAAGTTCACGACGCCGTCACCCCCCCAGCCATTCCTCAGCCGCGACCAGCTTCCGTTCATCTTGGGTAATTCATAGCCAAAGTTCCAGCTGAATCGGCGGCGAATGTCGAAGTTCGAGTTGCCGCGATCCAGGCTTGCGTTCAGGCTGTTGTTCGGCTGCGCGGCGTTCGGAACAAAATCCTCGCTGTCGCTGGCGTCGTCAATCGAGTGCGACCAGGTAAAGTTCACCGCCGAGGTCAACCCTCGCCAACTGCTCATCCGCAAACTGGTTTGGATCGCGTGGTAGGTCGAACCTGCCTTCGATTCTTCCTGGTTGACATAGAAGAGAGCGGGAAAAGCAGTGCGCGGCACGTTGAAATTCACACCATCAGGACCGTCGAATCCGGCGATTGGACAGTTGGGAACGACGTTCCCGGCGCACTGGCCTGTAGATGTGTCGTAAGCCGTGATCTGCGACTGGCTCGGCTGGTTAATGTCACGGAAACGGAACAACTTGGTTCCCTTCGCGCCCACATACCCTACCTGGAAGACAGCCTTGCCCAGCTGTTGCTGAATATTAAGATTGAAATTCTGAGTGTAAGGCGTACGGATGTGCGGGTCGGTTGTGAAAAAATCACTCAACCCCGAGAAGCCGGAGAAGACCGGCGACCCCGAGGTGATTGCCCCCCCAGCAAGACCAGCCGCGCCGATGGCAGCCGGGCCCTCCCCGGTAAGAGCGGGGCCAGGACAAAATGCGCAGTTGTACGGGATGTGCCCGAGAAAAATATCCTGGGCGAACGCATCGTAAAACACGCCCCAGCCGCCTCGGATCACGGTTCGTCCTTTTCCTGTGAGGTCATACGCGAACGCCAGGCGGGGAGCAAAGTTGTTGTAGTCCTTGTCGTAGAGCTGACGCGTGGGAGTCACGTTGGTAGCGGTGGACGGATCCAGTTGGTAGAAGAGATGGTCCTTCTCTCCCACCACCCCGAAGTAGTCCCAGCGCAGGCCGAAGTTGAGCGTCAGGCGGGAACTCACGCGGAAGCTGTCCTGAACATAGAACCCATGATTGTTTTCGAACGAATGCCGGCGGCTGTTGCCCTCGATCTGCTTGCCGCTCCCTGGGAAGCCTTCCAGGAAGGCCTCCAGAGGTGTCAAATTGTCGGGACCGCCGTTTGGATCAACAATGCTATCGTCGAAGCCGAGCTTTCCGCGAAAAGTGTTGTCCTGGATCAGCTGGATCGTCGTCCTGCGAAACTCGTATCCGAACTTCACGTCGTGCTTGCCGGACTTCCACGAATAGTTGTCGATGAAGTGCCAGTTGGAATCCACACGCGACCGCGGGACCGAATTGGTTGCACCAATCACGGAAAAGCTTCCTACCGTGATTTTCGGCAGACCGAAATCGAACGGCGAACTCACGCCGGTATTCAGCCCGATCGACGAAGGATCGAAGCTGCTGTCCTCGGGAAAGAAACCCTCAACGAAGCGGTTCCAGCCCAACCGCGCCTCATTCACTTGGTTGGAGTTGACCACTTTCACATATGAAAGCGATACCAACTGCACCCGGGTCGGGGTCACGGTGTTGAAGCCGGGCAGAAGTCCCCCGGCCAGCTGCGCGAAGGGAAAACTCTGATCGCTGTCGCCAAAGTAGTAGCGGCCGGTCAGCAGGTTGCTGGCATTGAAGTTGTGGTCAATCTTGGTAATAAGGCTGTCTACGCGGTTGCTGAAGCGGGTGGAAATGGCGAGATTGTTCACGCTGCAGCCGCTCTGATCGCTGACACCGCTCGCAATATTCGGAGTGGGCCAGGGATTTCTAGCCAGCAGCGCAGCCATGACCGGGCTCACGGTTTCTCCCTTGGCAACGATTCCGGCCTCTGTGGCAGCGATCACGGAAGGGTCTGGCACGCAGCTCTGGCCGGATTGCGCTCCCGACTCGCGCTGTCCTTCGTAGTCTACGTAGAAGAAGGTACGGTCTTTGACGATGGGACCGCCCAGCGAACCGCCAAACTGGTTATTGTGGAATGGATCCTGGGCTCCGGCAGTATTGAAGAAGTTCCGCGCCCCTCCGACCGAGCTGGTGCGGTTGTACTCCAGCGCCGAGCCGTGCAGCGAGTTCGTACCGCTCTTGGTCACGATATTGACCACCGCCCCGCTGTTACGGCCGTATTCTGCTTCATAGTTCGACAGCACCCGCAGCTCGGCCACGGCGTCAATCGGCAAAATCGTCGCTGGATCGCCGAACACGCCCGCTTCGTTGATCGCCGGATCATTGCGATAGCCGTCGTTCATATCGGTGCCGTCGAGCAGGAAGTTGTTTGCCCGTCCGCGCGATCCATTCATGGAGAAGGTGCCGAACGACCCCGGAGAATCGCTGATCTGGTCAGGCGACCCAGCCACCCCGGGATTCAGATAGATCAGCTTGGTGTAATCGCGTCCATTGACCGGCACGTTCGCCATGGCCCCAGCGCTGAGAGTTCCGCCCAACTGTGCCGAAGTGGTATCGACCTGGGACAAGGCCTCGCCCGAGACCTCCACCGTCTGCGACACTTGGCCCGCCTTGAGCACGGCATCCACCCGGCGCTCACTGGCGACGTCCACCACCACGTTGGTGGTCACCGCGGTTTGAAAGCCGCTTTGCGTGACGGTGACCGTGTAGGTGCCAATGGGTAACTCAGGGACACTGTAGCTGCCATCGACGCTGGTCTGTGTGCTGCGCTCCAGCCCGGTGGCCACATTCTTCACCATCACGTTCGCACCCGAAATTACCGCGCCCGACGCATCCGTTACCGTTCCCAGGATGGTCCCCCGAAAAGTTTGGGCAACCATTGAAGCCGAAAACAGTACCGCGAAAGCGAAAATCATCCTCACACGCATATGAAAGGCTCCTTAAACGTGCACGCCACAGCGGGTCGCGCGCCTACGAGACATTTGTTGAAGCTGTCTGATGGAAATTGCCGCCGATTATAACCCGCTGCCATGTCATTTGTCTTACGGATGAGGTGGATACACGTCTTGAATCGGCACAGAGATCCAGACTTAGGATTCGAAACCAGCGTAAACAACAGAATTGAAAAGGATCGAAACAGCGAAGAGGGAAGGTCTGAGGTCTGAGGTCTGAGGTCTAGAAGGTAAAGGCCACCCCGCCGCGAACCGTGCGGGCCGACTGCACCAGGTAAAGTGTCCGGCCATCCTGACCCATGACCGGAACGTATCCTTGAGCCAAGAGATTGCGTACATCCACCACCGCGTCCATGTGGCAGGGAAGAAAACCGGTCCCGGGGATGGGCTGGCGAAGGAAAATGTTCAGGTATGGATCCGACTGGCCCGCCGACTCGTTAAAGATGTCAACCGGGGTCAGGGCCTGTCCGCTGATCCAGCGATAGGAAGCGATCCAGCGCGTCTTAGCGCCCGGCAGCACGCCGCTGAATTTCGCCGACGCGGTATGCCGGTTACGCACATAGGTATCGCGCCGCGCGTCCCGTAGGGCGACATCCGCATTGTTCAGATCGAGCACCCCACCATACCCATAGTCGAGAGTTGCGGTCAGGTCCGGGCTCAGCTTGCGCTGCATGACCACGCGCATTCCGCGAGCATCCAGTTCCTTGCCCCGGTAGGTAAAAGTCTCGGAGTAGAGATCAGGCAGCACTTCCCCGCCCTCTGCCGAAACGTCACCCACGCCGGTCAGCGCCGGGTCCGCCACGCGATCGGAATACATCGCAATTTGCAGGTTGGTGTTGCCCATGCGGCGGGAAAGCGAAACCTCATGATGATGCGCTCGCTCCAGCGTGGTTGAGAAAGCTGCCATGGTGACCCGTGGATTGGACTCGCTCAGGTCCGCCGGCGCCGAGTCAAAGCCCTTGTCCATGCGCTCGTCTGGTTCCGAAGTGGAATAACGGTACTCCAGCACAGTGTTAGGCGAGAGATGCAGATCAGCCGAGCCGAAGGGACGAAACGCCGTAACCCGCCCCAGGAACTGAATGGTCTGCAGTTCGCTGCCGAAGCGCAGCTCCAGAATATCTCCCAGCGAGAATGCATCCGAGGCAGAAAGCGCCAGCGCCTGCAGCGCCGTATCGTGGCCATTGATTCCGGGTGCCGCCAGACGGCGCATGGTGAACGCCATCTCCGGTTTGGAACCGTTGGGCAGCGTATGGCTGTAGGAAGCGCGCAGCACAGTGTTGGGCGAACCGCCGTTGTAGCCCACATTGCCCTGCAAGGCCACGGTTCCGGATGAGAAAAGCGACCTCTCCACCGAGAAGCCCGTGTTCATGTCGGACGAGCTTCCGAATCCGCCGGAGCCCGAGCCCGCAACGAACGACAGCGAGCCCTTCAGATCATGCTTGTCCGGACCAGGTTCGCTTCCGCCCGCTCCCGTTGCGGCCGCCGGCGCCGAAGCATCGTCTTCCAGCATGCGCAGAATGGGGCGATTGGAAGCTGAGCGTAGCACCCACTTCCAGTCATCATCGTTAGCCGGGCCACGCATCGCAGGCAGTTGGATGGCTTCGAACAACCCGCTGAGCTTCAGATTGACCATCACACTGCTGCCGGGCCGCAGCCCCACGCGTTCGCGCAACGCGGGAAGGAACGATGGCGAATAAGCTTTTACGCTGTACACACCGGGCAGCAGACCAGCGGCCGAGTAGAAACCATTCTCGTCAGTGAATACCTTCAGGCTGTGGGCGGCCGAACCCAGGACTTCCACCATGGCACCCATTTGGGGGACGCCGGAAGCGCTGCGTACATAGCCGGAGATAGAGCCTGGGTTGTCCGCAGCCAGCACCGGAAGCGCCAGCGCAACAGCCAACAACCCGAGCTTCAACCCGAGTCTGCCCAACGTCACTCCGACCACCTCGCAGGAGACCAAGCTGTGCAGTTTACTCGACGGCAAACGTCGCCGACGGGTCCACCGTTTGCTTGGAGATATTATCGTTCACCTTGATTTGAATGCGATAGATCCCAGGATCAAGACTGGCGGCCGAGAGAGGTTTTTGTAGGGTCACTTGGTCGCCAATATTCCCCATCTGGTCCGTCGTTTCCACGGTATGGATCACAGCCTTGTTGGTGGCTGCGTTGATGACGTCGTACTCCACCGTGGCCGAGGGCTTATGGGTTTTGTCGTCCATTCCAAGATTGTATATCTGCATCCAGAAATACACCTTCTGATTGCGCTTGAAGGACACCGGCTTGCCGTTTGCGGACGCCACTCGCGGCCGTATCTTGGTATTGCCGATCACAAACATTCCTGTGCCGATTTCCTTGGTCGAGACCGGCTGCATGGTGTCCGCCACAATCAGCGAGGAGGAAGCCAGGCGGTCGTCGTCGTAGCTGGGTACAGGCAGGCGGCTGCTCCACAATCCGGAGCGGTCACCGTTTACATCCTTCACCGCGACGTCGATCCGGTACAGATTCGGACGCAGCGGCAGCGCCTTCCAATATACGGAAGAATTTTCCGTGACCTTGGGCAGCAATTCTGCCGGCACGTCCACCTGCACCGTGTCTTCGAAGGTCTGCACAATCTTGCCGGTCAGGGTCGTGACCCGGCCAAAAACATTTACCGTACCGCGTTGCACGCCATCTTTGTTTACGAACGTGATATCGCGATTTTTTACCTGGATCGTGATGGGCACCAGCACCGTGTCGCCGGTCACGCGCACAAAGTCGGTGCGCACATCAAACGGCATCAGGTTCACGCTGATCTTGTGGCTGACCACTTCCTCCAGGTCTTTGAACTTCACCGCCGGAGGTTTTTGCAGCTTATAGAACTGCTCCAAACGGTCGAACTGTTTGCTCTGCCGATCACTGTTAAAGGGACCCGTCCCCAATCGTTCCAGGCCGCCGCCACTAAACCGGTCCGCTTTGCTCGCCATGCCCATCTGCTCGTACAGGGTCAATCCCGCATTCGGGGTATAGAGCAGCGCATCCTTTTCCGACCGGTCCATGGTCATGTGATAGTCGCCGCACATGCAGGTGTCCACGAACTCGATGATGATTTCCTGACCGATGCCCTCCAGGTAGCGATAGCGCCAGTCTTCAAATGGAAAGGTCGAGGTGCTGCCGCCGCCTTCTTCCATCGGACGGTCATAGGTGCCGCCGGAAGGATGCGATTCAATCTCGTCCGCCGGACCGTACATGATGTAGATTCTTCCGCGATCGCTTTTCCAGCCCGGAATGCCCGCCGCAAAATGCTCATTGGCGTAGGCCATGCGCCGGTAGTGTTCTTCCTTGAACTCGTTCTCGATCGTGTCCGGCGTGGGATCGCGACGTTGCCAGAACGCCTCGATGAACTGGTCGCGTTCTTCGTCGTTGGAAAGCAGTTTGAACGCTTTTTGCTCTTCGTCGGTTATGATCCAACGCACGTCTTCGTCAAGCCACTTCTTGTAGGTCTTGCTTAACTCGATCTTCAGTGACTTGGAATTCTGCTTCTTTTGCTTTTCGGTAAGTGGACGCTTGAGCGGGTCTGCCTCGGGGTTGCTCTTGTTCTGGGGAGTTGCTGCGTCAGCGGACGGGTCTGCAGCGGCCGCCTTTCCCTCCTCCTGTGCGGAGGCGAACGATACCATGGCCAAAATAAGTGCCGGAAAAATCAAGACCGCGAAGAGGTGTTTCAGAAACCCAACCCGGGACATGAGGGCACTCCTAACGACATAATACTCTTGGCTAGCCATTCTATGACTTTAGTGCCCCCAAGGCAAGACCCACTACGCCCTCTAACCAATTGTAAAGATTGTAAAAATCAGCCTCCCGGCCCCTCCCAGGCAGTTAGAACAGTTTGTTCGATTCTCAGCCCCTGCTCCAGCTATAATCGACTTGTTATCAACGCTGGTCTGGCCGGCCCTGAGTGTTCCAGCTCCGCACGACATGTAGGTTCCGCAGGAACTTTTGAGCCCGCATTACCGTATCTGATGGCGTGTACCCAGTTACGCCTAGGAATCCGGTTGAAGTGACAGCACTGATCCGACATGGGCGCCGGTCAGAATATCCGCGTCAGGGGACGCGAATGCCGGTCCGTTGAAGGCGTGACAAGGGGACAATGAGCAGGGGAACGAAAATACTTATCGGCATCGGCGCCGCCATTGCGACACTGGCGATTGCCGGTATCGCCGTTCATCAAAGCCGCAAGGGTGTGGTTACCGTCCAGACCGGCAAAGTGGCGCACCAGGATCTGGCATCGATTGTGAGCGCATCCGGCGAGATCAGGCCGAAGACTTACGTCAATATCGGGGCCAATGCCTTCGGCAAAATCACCCGCCTTTACGTCAAGGAAGGCGACCGGGTCAGGAAAGGCCAATTGCTGGCGCAACTGGAAAACGTACAGCCCTCGGCCGACGTGAATGCCACGGAAGCTTCAGTGCAAGCGGCGGAGACCGATTCTATCGCGGCCGCGGCCGCGATGAATACCTCCGCAGCCGATCTGAACCGCGCTCAGTCCGACTTCGAACGCGCCCAGCTCGATTGGACCCGGGCTCAGGGTCTGTTCAAAGATTCGCTGATTGCGAAGTCGGAATACGATAGCCAGAAAGCGGCATGGCAGACCGCGCAAGCCGGCCTGGCGCAGGCCCAGGCGCGGGTTGCCCAGGCCAAAGCGCAGAAGGATTCCGCCGATCGCCACATTACGCAAAACCGCGCCAACCTGACTCACGCCGCCGACGTTCTGAAGAAGACCACCTATGCCGCGCCCTACAACGGCATGATCACCAACCTGCCAGTGCGGGAAGGCGAAACCGTGGTGATCGGCATCCAGAATTCTCCGGGCAGCACGCTCATGACCCTGGCCGATATGTCCGTCATCACCGCCGAGGTTAAGGTGGACGAAACCGACATCGTCAACGTGCGTCTGGGTCAGCCCGCAGAGGTCAGCATCGACGCCATTCCCAAGAAGATTTTCAAAGCGGTAGTGACCGAAATCGGCAACAACGCCATTGTTCGCTCCACCGGTGTCTCCACCTCGCAGCAAACTTCGGCCAGCCAGGAAGCCAAGGATTTCAAGGTTGTGGTCACGCTGCAGGACCCGCCGGAAAACCTGCGGCCCGGACTTTCCGCCACCGCCAAAGTGACCACGGCCACGCGCAGCAGCGTCTTGTCCATCCCCATCCAGGCCCTGACCGTTCGCTCGCGCGCGGATTTAAAAGCCGGCAGTCCTGATAAAGCCGGCAGTTCTGATAAAGACAATGTCCAGGCGGCGGCGCCCTCCAGCGAAGCATCCAATTCAATCAGCGCAGATAAAGAAGAAGTCCAGGGTGTATTCGTTATTCGCGATCGCAAAGCCGAATTCTTGCCAGTGCAAACGGGTATCACTGGCACGACGGATATCGAGGTTCTGAGCGGATTAAAACCGGGTGACGAAATCGTTACTGGAAGTTACAAAGTGCTGCGTACCCTGCGGCCGGGAACTAGCGTAAAAATAGATAACACGGCCCCTAAGAAGGAAGACGAGAGCTAGTCGTCGGTCTTCAGTCGTCAGCAAGAGCAAACCCGAGACCAGCAGTTCCTGACGACTGAAGACTGACGACCGACGACTAACAACTGCCCAAGTAAAGCGTCCAACAGGCAGCCAAAAGATCGGAGCCGGCAGGGTGTCCCGAGACCAGGAGAGAAAAATGGCAACCGCAGAAGTGATCAACATTGCGCAACCCGTAGTGTCGGCACCGCCCGATTCTTGCATGATCTGCACCGAAGATCTGTGGAAGACCTACGACATGGGGTCAGAGCAGCAGGTGCACGCCTTGCGCGGCGTCAACATTCGCATCCAGCGCAATGAATACGTCGCCATCATGGGACCGTCGGGCTCCGGCAAATCCACCCTGATGAACCTCATCGGCTGCCTGGATACGCCCAGTAAAGGCCACTACTGGCTGAACAGCCAGCTGGTCAGCGAATTGGACGACGATGAACTGGCGCGCATTCGCAACAAGGAAATCGGTTTCGTCTTCCAGACTTTCAATCTTCTGGCCCGCGCCACCGCCCTGCACAACGTGGAGCTGCCGCTGATCTACGCCGGCGTTCCCGGCGAAGAGCGCGTGCAGCGCGCCAAAGACGCGCTGGCGTCAGTCGGCATGGAAACCCGCATGATGCACAAGCCCAACGAACTCTCCGGCGGCCAGCGCCAAAGAGTGGCCATCGCCCGCGCCCTGGTAAATCGCCCGTCGATCATCCTGGCCGACGAACCCACCGGCAACCTCGACTCCCAGACCGGCAACGAAATCATGGCCCTGCTCGATCGCCTGCAAGCCAACGGCAACACTATCGTGCTGGTCACCCACGAACACGACATCGCCGAGTACGCCCACCGCGTGATTAACATCAAGGATGGCGTGGTGGAGAAGGACGAGCGCAAAGCGGGAAGGTAGGCGTCGGTCTTCAGTCGTCAGCAGCGCCCAGCCGGAAGGCTGGGCGTTTCTGTTGTCTAAGCGACCATGTTTCGACAGGTGAAGGACGGCCCACTCAAGCCCGATTTTGGCTTGAGTGGGGCAGGGCTGTCCACACGGGTCGCGCCTATCCCTCTAACTTGTTGCGGCGACCATCGTCTAAGATCGCATTAGGCGGCAAATGGCACTTACTCCGCAAATCGGAGTCTCACCGGGTCATTCCGCAGCGGCGGTAAGCGAAGCCGCCGCGCCGAAGCGCTTTCGCCTGGAATCGGTTGACGTCCTCCGCGGCGTCATCATGATCCTGATGGCGCTCGATCACACGCGCGATTTCTTTGGCCAAACCAGCATCAGCCCTACCAACCTGTCCCAGACCACGATTCCGCTGTTCTTTACGCGCTGGGTCACGCATTTTTGTGCGCCGGTTTTCTTTCTGCTCACCGGCACTGGCGCCTGTCTCTCACTGCGCAGGAAGTCCAAACGAGAGCTGTCGCGATTTCTGTTCACTCGGGGCCTGTGGCTGATCTTCCTGGAAGTGGTGCTGTTCCGCTGCCTCGGGTTGCAGTTTAATTTCGACTACCACCTGACGCTGCTCGACGTGCTGTGGGCACTGGGATGGGCCATGATCGTGCTTTCGGCGCTGGTGCATCTGCCTGCCCCGGTGGTCACTAGCTTTGGCGCGGTGATGATCGCGGGGCACAATTTGCTCGACCGCATTCAGTCCTCCAACCCGGTGTGGTCAATCCTACACTCGCTCAACTTCATCGTGGCCAATCCGCGGCACTCCGTCTTCGTCGCCTACACGCTGATTCCCTGGGTTGGAGTCACGGCTGTGGGATACGGTCTGGGACAAATCTATGCTTGGGCATCCGAACGCCGCAGGACATTCTTGTTGCGCACGGGACTGGGGACTACGGCCGCCTTCGTGATCCTTCGCGGCATCAATATTTACGGCGACCCGGGGCGCTGGAGCACGCAGAAATCCGCCGCCTTCACCGCGCTTTCGTTTCTGAATACCAACAAGTATCCGCCGTCGCTTTTGTTCCTGCTGATGACGCTCGGTCCGGTGCTGATTTTTCTTTGGGCGGTGGATGGCGGGACTCCACAATTCCTGCGGCCGGCATTGGTCCTCGGCAAAGTGCCGATGTTTTATTACCTGCTGCACTTCCCGCTGATTCATCTGCTCGCGGTGGCCGTGTGCTACGTCCTTTACGGGCAGGTACACTGGATGTTCGAGTCGCCAACCATAACGCAGTTCCCCATCACTCCGCCGCCCGGGTGGGGATTCTCCTTGCCGATCATTTACCTGATTTGGGCCTCGGTTGTGGTCGCGCTGTACCCGCTTTGCCGCTGGTTTGCCGCCTTGAAACAGCGCCGCAGCGATGCCTGGCTCAGCTACCTCTGAACTGGAGGCGATATCCGCTGCATTGGGTATATAATCCCGCCCGGCCTTGGAGGAGATGCCATGAAACCGATCCTCGCGTGCATCCTGGGTCTCGTCACCCTGCCGCTGTTCGCTGCAGAACCCATCCCTGGAGAGGTAAGTTGCGATAAAGGCGTTGACATCGCGAAAGTGCAAGCGCTGGTCAAGAGGACGGTCGAGGCGCTAAGAAAAGATCAGGCGACGGTGATTCAACAGATAAACAGCGGCGACAAGAACTGGAAGGATGGCGACTACTACATGGTTGTGTTTGAGGGAACGAAGTCCCTTGCCCATGGTTACATGTCGTGGGTGGTGGGCCAGGACCTGGGTAGCACAACCTACCAGAACACCTACCCCTGGATTCGATCCGCCGAGCGCATGGCCCTGGAAAGAGGCCAAGGCTGTATTCAGTACAAGTTTCACAATCCGGCCAAAGGCGGCCAAGTCGAGGACAAAATCGGGTACGGCATGAAAGTCAATGGCAATGTCTGGGCTAGTAGCGGAACCTATCTCGTCCGCAAGTGATCGGAACCCCAGAGTTCGCTTTCTACTTCCGCCCGGATGCCAGGCTCTCCTCTTATCAGAGAAGGGTTTCGGCGGACCGGTTCTGCGGCCCGAAAATCTGATGCTTACTGCTGCGTGCTGGTGACCGGCTTTACGTCAGCTGTGTCGGCTGGCGGGGTGGGGTGGGCTTCAAAGAACGAGTGATCATAGAGACTGCGATACATGCGCCCGGAAATTTCCGCTGCTTTGGGTCCGAAAGTCGGGCGGCCACCCTGCAGGAAGACGACGACCACGATGCGGCCAACGTCGGTTTTGGCGTAGGAGGCAAACCATCCGTAACGAGTGCCGGCCTTGGAGCAGGTCCCGGTTTTTCCCAGAATCTCTTCTTCGTTGAAATTGACTCGGACGCTGCGTGCCGTGCCGTAGCTTACCGCTGCCGCCATGCCATCGGATATTTCTGGAATCAGGGGTGCGATATCGAGATGACGCTTCACCCGCGGTTCAAAGTTCGCCACTTCGTCCGCCGTGGTGGGGTGCTGCAAGTAATACAGAGTGCCGCCGTTGGCGATGGCGGAAACCATGGCGCCCAGTTGCAGCGGCGTCATCGAGACGCCTTCACCGAACGAGCACATTTTGCCCACACCGCCGAGCCTGGACGAAATCTCGTGCTGCGGGTAGGTGCCAAGGTGTTCGCCGTCAATGTTGTATCCGGCCAGTTCGCCCAGTCCGAACTGGTGGGCGTAGAAGCTGACTTTTTCAAATCCCAGCTTGCGTCCCAAAGCCTCAAAGTAGGCGTTATTGGAATGGGCCAGGGCAGTCGTAAGATTCATGCGGCTGCGGCGGCCCAGGGCGATTTGGGTCTCTTTTGTAATCAGGTCTTCACTCAACGCAGCCAGAGCTACGGAAAGCTTGATGGTTGAGCAGGGCTGCGCACCGCTTGAAAGAGCCAGCTTCTGGTTCACCATGGCCAGCACCCGGCCGCTGGTTGGCTCGATAGCGAGCACGGTGCCATTCATGTTGCCCAGGGCGTCGATGGCCGCCTGACGAACGATCGGATCTTCGCCGTCGGTGACATCGCCTTCGGCGACATCGTTCGCGAACGAGTTGCCAGTGAAGCGCTCGTAATGACGGCGGCGATGGGTTCGTCTGGTCCGCGCCACCCGGACCGTACGCCCGCGACTGCGCGACAGCTTGCTTAGGCGCTTCCGCGCGCGTGGGCCTTCACTCACCCTCTGTGATCTGGATTTGCCGGAGGTCAAGGAACGGGTACTGACCGTGGCTGCCATTCCATACTCAGGAAGCACGGTCAAAACGATTGCGATTAATAGTCCCAGTACTGCAAAAGGTTTCTTCGAAATCACTGATTCTTTCCCCATCCCCTGGTTCGGATACCAGATACGATGCACGAGACTTGCCAAGCTCCCACATCCCCCGGCTGAAGCGCTATAACTCTTCGACAGTATGGGACTTATCGGCTGGCGGATCAACTTAAAATGTACTTTGTTACCAAATCTGTACCTTGTTTGTAACCCAATGAATTAAATAGATTTGTGGCATTCTATGCAGTTGATTACCGCCCTTTCGTAATGAATGGCAAATTACTTCTTCGGCACTCCCAATGTGGAAAAACTTTTCTCTTTCTGGCCGGAACCTTTCCGCGATAGCACCCATCGGCTGCCGACATTTCGGCAGCCAGAGAGACGGGAGGTGGTGACGGGCACGCGCCGATTTCACATTCTGCGGCCCAAAATCTACAATCGTCCATCTGAAATCTGAAGTCTCCAGATTGGATTGCCATGAACGACTGCCTGTTCTGCCGCATCGTTGCCGGTGAAATTCCCGTCAAAAAGGTTTACGAGGACGAGCACACTTTCGCCTTCGAAGACGTCAATCCGCAAGCCCCGACGCATGTGCTTGTGGTCCCCAAAAAACACATCATCGGCCTGAAGGAAGCCTCGGCGGAAGATGCGGACATTGTCGGCCTGTGCCACTTGGCGGCGGCGCAGATTGCCCGTCAGCGCGGCATCGAAAACGGCTACCGCACCGTGTTAAATGTGGGCCCAGGAGCCGGCCAGTCGGTGTTCCACCTGCACGTGCACCTGCTGGGAGGAAGAGATCTGAAGTGGCCCCCGGGATAGGTCGGCGGATGTGGGCGGCGCAAGCGTCCCGCTCGTGCTTTGAGTGAAATGAAGGCCGCTGTACGAGTTAGGATTTCGACGGGCGTGGACGCCCGTCCCTCCATCAAGTCGCTAGTTCGTGGTTTCTGCTTCCGGCGCGCCGTGGCGGCGCAACAGTTGAGGCAGGTTCTGCGAGAACGCTGACCGCGGCAATACCATGTCGCAGCCCACTTCGTGGGCCTTCATCTTCAAATCTCCCTGCACGTGCGACAGGAAGCCGATGATCGAGGTCCCCTTCTTCAATTTCGTCTTGAGTTTGGGGATCAGGGTCAGGGGCTTGGCATTGGCGTTGTTCATGTCGAAGATGATCAGCGACGGCTTCTCTTCGCCATTCTGCTTTATGTGATCGAGCAGGTCTTTTTCCGTCTTGACGAATTCGACCTTCACATTCAGCTTGCGCGCCGTCTCCTGGATCTTGGCCTGAAAGAACAGATCATCGACAAAAGCAAAGATGCGGGAGTTGCCGTTATCGCCCTGGGGCAGCGGCTCGGGCTCGAGGGGAGCGTAAGCGGGAGCGAATCCGGGACGCATTCTTCCTGGCCTCGATCCGTTATTACCGCCCAGGGCGGCGCGGTAGCTGTGGTCCATGGGTGCGCTGTAGATGCCGCTATGTTGCTGGCGGTCGCGGCCGTTAGGCGCGCCACCACGATTGGGCGGACGACGCCCGCGTCGCCGCTTGCTTCTCCCTCCACCACCACCGGAGGGATGTCCGGGTCCTGCATTCATATTGTTCTCGTTTTATCTGTGCATTCAGTCCGCCCGAAGGGGGACTCGATTTTGCCGATCGCTATTTTGCCGATCGCTGACAATGACCGCTTTCTGGTAAAACCTCGCTTCGGACACAGGCATGCACCATGTGCCGAAAACCCCGTGCGGCTGAAACTCACGCGTGAATGTCTTTTCCGTATGGCGTCTGGAGCCAGGGGGTGCGGAGGGCCAGCTAGAGAGCATGGCCACTGGAAACACCTATGATGTTACCGCCCCCCGTCAAGGAAGCGCAAGTCCTAAGTCAGGTAGTTTTGCACAATGGTAACGCGACGGGCCGATCCGGGGAGGTCTACTGCCCGCTCATTTCCCGCGCCCACTGCATCGCTTGCCAGTATTTCTCAGCCACTTCACTTTCCCCAAGCTTCAGAGATCTGGACAGTTCGGTAGTTCCTTGCCAGTCTCCCGATTCCTGTGCCAGCATGAGCTGGTAGAGCGGGCGCAGGTGGCCCGTACCACCCAGGAGTACGGCCTTGGTCTCCTGATCGATCGACACCTTGTCCAGCACCTCGGACATGGGGATTTCAAGTATGGCGTCCATCAGGGAAAGCAACCCGAGCAGGAACAAATCGGATTCGCCGTGCTTGATCTTGGGCGAGAGCAATTCGCAGAAGCGGGCACGCACCATGGCGGAAAGCACCAGGTCGCTCGATTTATTCTGTCCCGCCGCCAGCGTGACCACCAGCCGGACCCAGCGCCTGACTTCTCGTTCTCCCATGATCGCGAGGGCGTGCCGTACCGAGTGGATTTCGCTGGCAAAACCAAAGCTGGCGGAGTTCATGTAGCGCAGCAGGCGATAACACAGAGAAGCTTCCCCCTTAATGGCGTTCTCGATCTCCCGCGGCTCCAGTTCAGGCTTGGAAACTACCTGCAGCATCTTTATGTAATTCAGACGGTTGCCCGGGACAGCGTGGGTTCTGACCGTCTCCGGCTTGCGAAAGAAATAACCCTGGAAATAGGCAAAACCCGCCTTCTGGGCGGCTACAAATTCCTCGCGGGTTTCCACCTTCTCGGCCAGCATGCGGCAGCGCCACGGTCCGTAGCGCTTGACCAGCGCGGCGCACTGCTCCGGAGTGGTGGTTCGGACATCGACCTTGATGATATCGGCCACATCCGTCAGCGCTTCCCGTTTGTCGTCCACCCCAAAGTCATCCAGCGCGATCATGTACCCGGCTTCCTTAAGGCGCTGACAGGCAGCCATCACCAGGTCGTCGGGTTCAACGCTTTCCAGGATCTCGACCACGGTCCGGCTCGAGGGCAGCAGGGTTACGTAGTCCTTCAGCAGCATGTCGCGGGTGCAGTTGACGAAGGCGCGCCCGCCGTTGCACAGGACGTCCAGTCCCATGATCAGCGAACTGTCCAGCATGATTTTCGAGGCCGCCTCGGGATCTTTGGGGCAGAAATAATCTTCTATGCCGTCGCGAAACAGCAGTTCGTAGCCGAAGACTTTCTCGTCCTTGGTGAGAATCGGCTGGCGGGCGACAAAACGCAGGCCGGGCCCGGGAGCAGCCTTGGCCACACGAGGATCGGGTGCGGGTGCAGGAGCGGTCACGCCACCTTTATCGGCATCCTGGCAGAAAAAGTTCAGGCCCGATTATGATTGCATCATGCCCCGCGAAATTACCGCCCCTCACCGCACCCTCATCGACCGCGAGAACATTGCCAGCACTTACGAATCCATCCGTCCCCATATTCGGCGAACCCCGGTGGTTGAAGTCGAAGGCGCGGATTTCGGGCTTGACGGCGTCCGCCTGGTCCTCAAGCTGGAGTTGCTGCAGCATGCCGGTTCCTTCAAGGCCCGAGGCGCGTTTGCCAACCTGCTGCTGCGCGACGTCCCGGCGGCGGGCGTGGTCGCGGCCTCCGGCGGCAATCATGGCGTCGCGGTGGCCTTTGCCGCGATGAAGCTGAAGAAGCCGGCCAGAATCTTTGTTCCTGAAGTGGCGTCGCCGACGAAGTTGGAGCGCATCAGAGAATGCGGCGCCGACCTGGTGGTCACGGGAGAACGCTACGCCGATGCGCTGGCCGCAAGTGCGCTGTGGGCGGAGAAATCAGGCGCGCTCGTCATACACGCCTACGATCAGGTGGAAACGCTGCTCGGCCAGGGTACGGTAGGACTGGAGTTCGAAGAGCAGGATCCCCGACTCGACACTCTTATCGTAGCCATTGGGGGAGGCGGCCTGATCGGCGGCATCGCGGCCTGGTACGGCTCGCGACTCAAAATCATAGGCGTGGAACCCGAAGCCGCGCCCACTCTCACCCGGGCCTTAGAAGCGGGACGCCCGGTTGACGCCGAGGCGGGAGGAATCGCGGCGGACTCGCTGGCCCCGAAGCGGGTCGGCGAACTGATGTTCCCCATCGCGCAGGAGTACGTGCACAAAGTTTTGCTGGTTTCCGACGAAGCCATTCAGAAAGCGCAAAAGACTTCCTGGAAAGTGCTGCGAGTGGTCGCCGAACCGGGCGGCGCGGCCGCCTTCGCGGCCCTTCTATCGCGACGCTACCAGCCGCAGCCGGGAGAACGCGTAGGCGTCCTGGTATGCGGCGGCAACACCACGGCCGTGGATCTGTAGTTGTGTGTGGAGTTCTGTGTGGGTCGGACACTCCTGTCCGACGCTTTTGACGTCGACTTTTAGGACTGAAGCACGGCAAGTCGAAAGAAACATCAAAACCAAATTCCAACATCAAAACCAAATTCAAAAGCGTCGGACAGGAGTGTCCGACCCACACCCACGACCTACTGTACCGTCACCGCGACGTTGGCGGTGTGGGACAACGAGCCACTGGTGGCAGTCACCGTGATGCTGTAGCTCCCAGCGGGCGTTCCCCCGGTCTTCGCGGAGCCGCTGCTACTGCTCCCGCCACCGCAACCAACGCCGGCGGCGAAGAACACCAGCAGCATGAGCCCGAAGCCGGCAACACGACGACGGCGGCGCGAGGGCACGCCAAGAAAACAAATGCCGGCAAACAGCGCGCTGCTAGCCCCCAACCAACCCAATCCATGCTGTCCCGGCAATAAGGTCGACGCGCCGGAGAGCACGTGCGGCGCGGTCGTGGAGATAGTCAGGCTCGCGGTAGCACCGGACCCACCGACCGTAAGTGAGGTTGGACTAATCGTGCACGCAATGTGCGCGCTGGCTGAGGTCGGTTGGCAAGCGAGGCCCACGGTGCCGTTGAAACCAGCGCTCGATTCCACCACGATTTGTGAAGTTGCGGACTGCCCGGGAGCTGAAATCGTGGCGGAGTAACCAAAAACTGAAAAATCCGGGCTGGGGGTCAGCGCTGCCCAGGCATTCGCCAGGTTGGTCACATTCAGCGAACCCAATCCGGTGACCTGGTCGTACCCTGAGCCGGCGCTGAAACCATACTGGAATGGAGCCGCCGCGGGGCAGCCGTTCGAGCCCTGGGTGCAGGGAATAACGTTATTACCGCTAGTGATGTCGTTGAAAGCGCCCGGAGTGGACGCGGCCAGGCTGTAAAGCGTGGGATTGACGTTGCCTAAACCGTTGGAGCCAGTCTTTTGATTAAGTAGGGCAACGATGCCGGCAAAAGCGGGCGCACCGGCGGACGTGCCTCCGACCACCGCCAAACTGCTACCGTCGCTGCCCCGGAAGCCACTGGTACAACTGGTCACCGCCGGAGTGACGCCCGCGAAAGAACTCTGGGAACAGATCAGGTAGCCATCATGGTTTGGCGAACCGCTGAGTGAAATGTCGGGCACGTCGCGGGCAGCGTCGTCCGGGACGCCGCTGCCCGTCTGCCAACTGGGCTTAGAAAACACTTTGCTCTTCCCTCCACCGGTGGCGGAAAGACCTTGACCAGCTAAAACCGAGGCGGGCGTGTCGTTCCAGGTGGTTTCGGGAATGTAGCTCAGAGCTGAACTGAGGTTGTCGGTGGTGCTGTTGGTGCCGCCCCAGAAGGTAGTGGCGCCCGCCGTGGTATTGGGAGCGGTCCCGGTTACCGTACCTGCTGCATCTCCCGTGAACTCGCTGCCTCCAATCCCGGTGACCTCGGGGAGGCTGGCAGGTGAGTCCACGGCAAGGCCATGCGTCGCCGAGTTGACTGAAGCCGCATCGCAGTCCGCGGCGCCGGAATCACCCGATGCGGCTGTGATCGTCTGACCTTGCGCGTTGGCCTGCTGCGCCGCTTGCTGAAGGGTTTGCAGGAAGCCGGTCAAGTTAGCTTCGCAGTTCCCGTAGCTGGTGCTGATCACCGGCGCCAGATTCTGGTCCACTGCGTAAAGCAGAGCATCGAAAACGTTCTTGGTCGCCGAGTTCGCACCCGCGTAAACGTAGAGAATAGTGGCATTCTTGGCAACCGCGTTTGACCACTCCAAATCGAGGTTGGCTTCAACCTCGTCACCGTCGCTAAAGCCAGAACCACCGCTCGGGATGAGCACTTTTTGGAAGTTCGCGCTCGCGCCGGTGGTCCGAGCTGGCAAGCCCGCGGCGGTACGGAATGCATCAATATCGGAGAAATTGATGTCTGTTTGCCCCACAATCGCAATCTTCTGCCCGGTCCCGTCCAGTGCGGCGGGGACGTTGTAAATAGTGGCAAAATCACCTGGCGCAATGAAGTGGTTCCCAGACTGGTGCGAGGTGAAGTTTGGCCTGGCCACGCGCGCCCTGGGCAGGGGGCGGAAGTTCTCCAAACCGCGGACCCCCAGCACCATTGCCGAAATCGCCTGCGGCACGGAGATCTCAGTTGCATTCGCGAGACCCACCTGTCCGTTCACCAGGTAGCGGTGTAGTTCAGTGTGGAAGACGCTTTCCACCTGGGCCGCGGTTCCACTGAAGAAGACTCGGGTACGGGCGCGGGAGAACCCGTCCACGGTCAAGCCTTGCGATTTCAGCCACGAAGTCACCTGGGCGAGATCGCTGTCGCTCATGCCAAAGCGCGCAGCGTACTGTTCGGGGGTCAGCCACTGGCGATAGTTCGCCGAGTGCGGGTCCTGTTGTTCCGCCAGCAATTTGTCCAGGTCAGCCTGCTGGGCGGGCGCGAGTTTAAACACGATGGCAGCGTGATTGATGTTCATGCTGCCTTCGACACGGCCTTGGTCGAACGCCGCCCGGGCCAGGGGATGCGGCATTGAGACCACCACCGGCTCGGTGTCCGCAATTCTCTGCGTGATGCGGTTTCGGGTTTGCGCCGGAGCTGCGCCGGCCAGAACTATCAAGGTAAGAATGAAGGCAAAGATGGAGACAAAAAAACTCTTGCGGGACGGGCAGACCGGGGTCCTGGGCATTACTGCTCTCCTGTTGATATCTAGTTTGTTGCGTTGTGCCGGTGGCCAAGGCCGGCGGTCGCCATTCTAGTTATGGATTCAGGTTATCCCAGCAAAGGATGCACGCCAAGGTAACCGACGTGTGTAGGAAGGCCACCTCCGGCCTTGTCCCAGGTGCGATCCTTGGCGGGAATGCGGCACTCCGCAGGCTCGTTACCGCACGCCACGCCCCGGTTTCACCGCCCGGACGATTGCGATCGAGGACTTCAACGGAGACGGCAATCCGGATTTGGCCATCACGAATCACTGTTTCGACACGAACTCGATCAACCTAGTTCCGCAGTGTTGGCGCAGCAAGTCAGGTGAGAGTGTGGGCCAGCCAATATTGTGTGGGGACGGGGCTCCGCCCCGTCCGGGCCGAGGAACGCTCGGCTATTGCATGCTGGTCAAGATTGTCGAGATGCATCCGACCAGACAGCCGGGAGCCGCTCTCCCCACACTGCTTGGGTTGCGGTTCCATCGCATCGAGGGATGAGATGGTGGGCGCTGTAGGATTTGAACCTACGACTTCCACCGTGTGAGGATGGCACTCTACCGCTGAGTTAAGCGCCCAACTCGACCGCCGCTATATTCTAGCAAACGAACCAGTTTCGCGTATCCATGGACCGTGATAGCCTGATTCTGCTGCGACTTCCGGGGCCGGTCCAGCGGTCTCCATGAGGGCGTAGGGAAGACGCGCAGGGTAAGACGCAGCCCATGCCAACCGACCCCAGACCCGCCAAAGTAACCGCAGCCCATAGTACCAAAGGCACTTCTGGGCCGGAACCGGAAGCGGACGAGGCGCAACTTTCGTCCTCTTCAGGGGTTGAAACAGATGTGAGCAGCGTAGCCATGGATCGCGGGTTGCTTGCAACGGCGGGCGTGCCCCAGGCTGCGCCCTTCGAGGCAGAGGCCGGTCTGGCCGGCGAAGGGCTCAGCGATGCCGACATCATGCTGCAGGTGAAAGCCGGCGACGATTCGGCTTTCGAGTATCTGGTGCAGAAGTACCGCCGGCCCATGGTGAACTTCATGTTCCGCATGGCGCACAACAATGCCGCCGCGGAAGATCTGGCCCAGGAAGTTTTTCTGCG
>Ga0326726_10001306_pt1 | contig 23100 bp, 22 predicted proteins | sample MHFenrmetagenome_2_FD_207603 | JGI IMG/M metagenome (GOLD analysis project Ga0326726, IMG submission 207603) | Lab enriched peat soil microbial communities from Michigan Hollow, Ithaca, NY, United States - MHF15MN | ecosystem: Environmental > Terrestrial > Soil > Wetlands > Peat | place: USA... | reverse complement strand
GTTCCCCTCATTGAAATACCGCCAAGCTCGTCACTGGAACAGACAAGGTGCTGCTCAGGGTGTGTCCCCCGCTTTATCGAGCAGCTCGTCAGGACTTCCGGGGCAACGGAGACCACGCGGGAGATCCTGCGGGAACCGGGATGGTCCTTTGGCAGCACCAGGAGCGGGACATGATACGTTCTGACCAGGTCCATCAGCATCAGGGCCGGCTCGAGCGGTCCGCCTTCGGGAGCCGAGACAACAATAACGTCGCCGGGCATGACCCCCTGGCAGAATTCTTCCGTAGAAGTTTCTATGCAGAGAGAGAACCGGTCCTTTGCCTTTCCGATAAGAAGGAAGGAATGGTCTCCCCGTATGAGCAGCAGCCCGTCTTCAAGGGGATACTTCATGCTGCCGATATATCATCCGACTGGCAGCTGGGGCAGATGGGCTTTCTCCCGATACCCTTGAACCGCTCGCCGCATTCATTGCACCGGTAGTCCTTCCCTTGTACGCGTTCCGGGGGAAGGTCGATGTCAGTCGGCCCGCCTACTGAGCACATTATTCTCGTACCTCACTACGAAATCCTCGCTTTATTCATTTAACTCTATCTGACAGGGATTACACGACGAGGACGAAGTTAAAGGCAATAAGCGAGATGATCAGAAGGATACAGGAATGCTTAACCCCGGCAGCAAGAGCGGACTCCCCCATCTGTCCGGCGATAAGTCCGGAAAAGACTGCCTGCACGAGACATGCATGGTACAGCAGACGGTTGAAGGTGATGACCGGGATCGATCCCAGACCTGAAAGAGCCCCGGAGGTGGGCAGCCCCTTGGTGGAGATGCTGGCAAGCACCGGCAGGAACTGCGTTGTCAGCACGCCTACAACGAACAGGAAGACGAAGAACGAGAGGTAGACGATCGCGGTATAGATGAACATCTCGGCGAGGCGCTCCTTTTTCAGGACTTCGGTCATCTTGGCGTCGCTGGACGCAATCGAGAGTACTTCGCCGATCTGCCCGCTCATCTCGCTCGCCTTCGTGATCAGGGTGACCGTCCGGGCGATCGACGGCGTGCTGACCCTTTCTTCAAACCGCATCAGCGCCTCGGTGAAATTCGCACCCCATTCCATGTCCCGCTTGATCCGCCGTATCTCATAACTGAGCAGGCCAAGGTTGGTATTCACCATGATGGCAATTGCCTGGGCAATGGTGAGACCCACCTGGTTGATCCCTGCCATCCGCTCGAGGAAATCCGGAATGAGGGCCTGGATACCGAGGACCTTCCGGGACCAGATCTCGTAAAAAATGGCGTACGGGATCAGGACGATGAGGAGCGCTATCACGATGTGGTCGTCGACTACATTGATGTAGGTCTCGATGTCGGTATAATGCGGAGCGCTCATGAACACGATAATGACATAGATGAGTGCTATGGGTACGGTAAGGTAGAGCGTATGGTTGACATTTGAGATGAAACTCTCCAGCGGATGTTTAAGATGGTAGACGATGTTCCTGAGCTGGTCATACTTTTTCAGCTGCTCAAACAATGATTCCTCATCCTCTTTTTTGACAATGACGACATCGGAATAGGTGTGGAGCCACTTGGTCCGGATATACCGTTCCGTCTTCTCGGCCTTGATCGATATGAGATCAATGAGCAGGATGAAAACCACCGACCCGATCGGCAGTAAGACATACGTGACCAGCGCCAGCTGGAGTACGGCGGAGCCGCCCATCATCCCCATGACCACCATGATGATGATCAAAAACAACGGCCCCGCGACAAACAGGGTCACATAGGACTCAGCTACAATGGAGAGGACATTGAGGAACTGCCGCTGCTCGAACCGGGCCTCTTCCTGGTACAGCCGTACCCGCATGGAAAGGAATTCCGCCATATCCCCGCCGCTCTCGATAACCGACAGGAGGTCCTCCAGGAAATCCTTGAGTTTTTCCGAGGGGGTGGTCTCGGAAAGGTGGCGGATCGCCGAGACCACATCGTACCCGAAAAACTCCGCATCCCGCACGATCTGCCGGAACTCAAGGGCTACTTCCCCGTAGATATTCGCCCGGTCAGAGAGCGAGCGGAAGATGGTCATCAGCTGGGCGCCGCCCCGGCGCATGGCATACATGTATGCCACTGCGTTATGCAGGGTGAGGTTGATCTTGATCTTCCGGTTGTTCTTCTCGAGGGATGGCAGACGGAGGAGCACGGAATACCCGATGAATGTCCCGACAATGAAGGAAACGACGACGATGATCGCCTGCATGTAATCGGCGGGATACAGCGTACTGAAGAAAACCGGCAGCTGGATATTGAGAACATTATAAAGCCCTGTCCGCCCCGTCAGGACCCGCAGGCTCAGATAGGTACTGGCAGCATAACCGAGAAGAGCAAACAGGAAACCGGCCAGGAAAGCAATCTTGAAGGACCGCCAGAGGTACTTCTCGAGGGTCATCCCCACCCGGGCAGATACCATGTCCGCATGCAGGCTGTGGTACCGGAGCGGATCACGGTTCACCCATTTCAGGAAATAGTCCTGGACAATCATTGGATTACCTGATGCAGGTCGGTGATGTGTGCGAGAACTTTCGCGGGATCGATATTGAAGGCATGGAACACCGTGGCAACTGAGATATAGTCCCGGATACCCTGCTTCATCATTTCATTGAGCAGGTTTTTCCGGATCTGGATCTCAACGTCGAGCTGTTCCCGTGTCCAGCCCCGTTTCTCGGCGATATCGGAGTATATCTGGGACCTGCCGGTGAAGGAGAAGCGGTCCTTGACAGGGTCGTACATGAAGACGTTGTTGACCCGGAGGTTGCCGGTCGAGGGATCGATACCGGCTATCTCGACAATCTCCTGAACCCTGCGGACACGTTCGGTCCCGTGATAGACAAGGGCCTGGACGCTGATGATATTCAGTGCCTGGACCATGTTCCTCGGCACGTTGAGGGGTTCGCTCTCGAGACGGTGGATCGCCGCATCGACACTCCCGGCGTGCATGGTGGAGAACGTGGTGTGCCCGGTGTTCATGGCCTGGAAGAGCGTCTGGGCTTCCACACCACGGACTTCGCCGACAAGGATAAATTCGGGGCGCTGTCGCATCGCGGCCCTTAAGAGGTCGAACATGCTGATCGCGTTGCCGCCTTCGGAGAGGGCTTCACGGGTCACGCTGGCAATCCAGTTGTCATGGTAAAGGGTGATCTCACGGGTGTCCTCGATACTCACGACCTTTGCAACCGGGGGGATAAAGAGGGAAATTGCGTTGAGGGAGGTGGTTTTCCCCGAGGCTGTTCCACCGATGAAGAGCAGGCTCTTGTTGTTCTCGATGGCAAGCCAGAAATAAACGAGGGCGTCAGCGTAGAACGTGCCGTTCTCCATCAGTTCGACCGGGGAGAAAGGTTCCTCCCGGAATTTCCGGATGGTGAAGGACGTCCCCCGGGTCGTGACCTCGGTCCCCAGCGTGAGCTGGAGCCGTGAACCCTCGGGCAGGGTTGCATCGATCATGGGGGAACCGGTGGAGATATGTTTTCCTGACCGTTGCGCGAGGGTGATGGCGAGCGAGTTGAGTACATCAGATTCGAAGGCGATGTTCGTCTTGATGTTCCGGTATTGCCGGTGGTATAAGAACAGAGGGATCTTGTTGCCATCGCAGGAGATATCCTCGAGATGGGTGTCCTTCATCAGCGGGTCAATACGGGACCAGCCGATGAAATTCCTGATCAAAAAGTACTGGAGCTTGTACACCGTCGAGACCTCGAGGGAAATGCCATAGTCATCGATGAGTGCATGCATTTTTTCCATGAGTATGCGTTTTCGGTCTCTCTTGATCTCATCAGACGAGAGGATCAGGACGTCCCGGAGGTCTTCGTACAGCCGTTCCAGGAGCTCGTACTCAAAATCAGACAGGGTGGGCTCGAACAGGAGGTATTCTTTCTGGTTCGTACGTTTATTGAGGGCGATGATAACGAGCGAGCGGCCTTTCTCTATCCAGTACTGGTCTACAAGCTCGTAGTTGTCGGTCAGCCGCGGGGTGACAAGGGTCCCGTCCCGTTCAAAATCGTATTCGAGGATAGCAGATCGCTCTTTTCCCTGCAGGAGGTGGAAATAATGGCGGTAGGTTGCATCCGGTTTTTTCTTCAACTCAGGAGCTGGCTGGTTCACTGCTCCGGTAGCCGGTCCGGAGCCGGCCGGCTGCAGTGGCACATCCCCCTCAGTCTTCCGGGTGCTGCCGGATCCGGTGGTATCAGAAATTTCCATGGTATATACCTCCCTCCTCAGGTGATCTGAGGGTTCTCCCGAATTATAATTCGGGAGATGCTTCTATATAATTATGTGTCACTGCCGCAAATTCCTTTTTTTCGGGGGGGAGAGCCGCTTGCATCCTTTATCATCAGGCAGGATCAGATAAATATATCAGAAAGACCACGAGAGTTTCTCTTACGGGTTTTCCCGGGTCACATGAGGAGTTCAGATGCCGGAAACAGTAAAACAACGGATGCCTACAGGAATCTCATCGCTGGATCCCATCCTCGACGGGGGGGTCCCTCCGGGATCCGTGATTCTTCTCCTCGGGGATCTTGGGGCAGGAAATTACGAGTTTGTTTACAGTTCCGTGGTGAACAGTCTGGACCCGGCAAAAACCGGGTCAGAGAAAGGACACCCGGCACCAAAGGAGATCTGTTATGTCACCTTCACCCGCGTCAAGGAGGATATTAAAAACGAGATCCTGCAGTCTTTCCACGTGGATGGCCTTGACCGCATGGTGGATACCATCCGTTTTGAAGACCTTTCCGAACATTATTTTGACAACACCGTTGTCCCGGATGCGTGGTACAGCCACAGCGACGTTTTTACCCGGCTGCAGAAGCGTACGGGTCAGGAGGGGATCCTCGTCAGGCTGTCAAAGGTGATCGATACGGTCCAGCCCGGCAGCCTTGTAATCCTTGATTCGGTCACTGACCTGGCAACACCGTCGTCCCAAACGGATGCGTGGAACAACCTGGCGGGGTTTTTACGGGGCCTGCAGCGGGTATCGAAAACCCGTGGTATAACGAGCTACCTGCTTTTGAGCAGCGGGATTCTTGATTCTTCGCGGGAGCGCGAGCTTGCGGACATCGCGGATGCCGTTCTCCTGTTCAGGTGGGAGGAAACACAGGGTGCACGGCGGCAGCGTGTAATGTACTTCGAGAAATTCAGGGGTGTAATGCCCCATCTCGAGGAACGCGACCTGGTAAAATTCGCCGTTAAGATCTCGGTCACGAACGGTTTTGAAGTGAGTAATATCCGGGTGATTATATGAGCAGGGAACGGGTCAAAGTCGGTATCCCTGGTCTTGATGATATGCTCGGGGGCGGGCTTATCCCCGGGAGCATCACCTGCATCATCGGCACGTTCGGGACCGGAAAGACCACGTTTTCCCTTGAATTTGTCTGGGAAGGGCTCAAGCGGAACGAGACGATCATCTATATCAGCCTCGAGGAGCGGGAAGAGCGGATCGTCTCGTATATGAAACTGAAAGGGTGGGATGTGATGCCCTATATCAACAAATCCCTGTTCATCATCAAGCTCGATCCCACTGATTTCAACCTTGCCAATAACCGGATCAAGAATGAACTTCCAAAACTCATCGAGGAGAAGCAGGCCAGCCGTGTCGTGATCGACCCCATCTCCCTCTTTGAAGATCTCTTTACCACGGACTCCGAACGGCGGCGGGAAATGTACCGCTTCATCGAAGGGCTCCGCGACAAGAACTGCACCATCATGATGACTTCGGAGACGGACCGCAACAACCCCTTTTCCAGCCGTCACGGCCTGATCGAATACCTTTCGGACACCGTCATTCTCCTCCGCTATATCCGCCCGTCGGAAATTTCCGTGGACGTCCACCTTGCGCTCGAGGTCGTGAAGATGAGGATGTCCTCCCATTCCCGGGAGATCAAACCGTACGATTTGAAACAGGACCAGGTAGAGGTCTATTCGGAAGCCAACGTGTTCTGAAGAGAGGGCCGTTTCTCTTGTTTGTTCCTTTTTTTCATGACGCTCTTGGGGATGCTTCATCCAGTGAGGATGAAGCAGAGGGTGTTTTGAAAAACTCCCTCTTGTCGAACCTCACGAAACGTGAGGTGAGACAGGAGAAGAACGTATCAGCGTTCTTCGACATAAAACACCGCTTCGAAGAACTCTGATAAGTTAAGTCGAAGACCTGAAGGTCTTCTCCTGTTTCAGGTCTGATGACCATCAGCATTCTCATCCTCGCGGTTCGGATGAATCCGAGACCTTCATCATAAGGTTGAGGAAGAGAAGATTTCAAACGAAATCTTCGAACCACTCGGACTTCGCCCCGCCGCTGAGGCATCCCCCTGTTGCGATAGTCTCTCAGAAGGTTAGCGCAATCTTCCCATAATCCGAAATTTATAAAGGGGGTCAAGGGGATGCTCCCCTTGGGCTGATTGAGTAGTCATCAGACTACGAAATCGAGAAGATGCATCAGCATCTTCGCTGGCCTTCCCCTCTGGGGAGCCGAAGGTTCCCGAAGAAAACCTAAAACTTAAGAAGAACGCATCAGCGTTCTTCGATATGAGAGAGGGGGTCACCCTCATTTTTTCCACAACAGTGAAAAAGAATCGATCATGTATTTACTAAAAAAGAGATAGATACTCGCTAAACCGCGATCTCTCTTAAAGCGTTACCCCGAGGATGTCGAGGAGAACGAGGATACAGATGCCGGGGACTCCTCCGATAGCACAGACAAGGACTGTTGCAAGGTCGTAGCCGAGATCGGGTTTTCCCATCCACTGCATGACGTGAAAGAAATTCAGGACGATAAGAAGGATCAGCCCGACGACAGCGTTTCCGATGACCACCGAAAGTTGTTTGACCAGGTAGTATACCACGGCAACTATTGCCACGATCAGGAGAATTGCAACAATAACTGAAGTCATTTTCTAACCTGTTTTACCTATTTACCAATGATACGCTGTTTATTTATTTTTATTGACGGCAGGATGAGCGAACCGATGGCCCGGGTTTCCTTACTCATGGCCGCAATATCCTTGTGAAAGTCAAAGACATTGCCGGACATCATGGCGCTTCTGACAGGTTCCTCGAATCCCCCGCCTTCCATCCAGAAAGCATTGGATATTTCAACCGAGAAGTCCCCGCTCATCGGGTTGGCCGTATGGGCTCCTACAACGTTGTGGATATATATCACCCGTTCGTCGAACACATCCCCCCGCTGCCCGTCAACGATAAAATTGTGGTGTCCGATAGCCGGCAGACCCCCGAAACCCCCGCGGACCGCTGACCCGGTGGTCTTTTTACCGTACCGATAAGCAGTCTTGAGGTCATAGGCAAAGGTCTTGAGCACTCCGTTCTGGATAAAGTCAATCCTGCGTGTCGGAGTCCCCTCGGCATCCCACCGGGTGCTGCCACTCGCCCGGGGCAGCAGGGGATCGTCATACATCATGATCCTGGGATCAGCGATGGTCTGGCCGAGCGACTGCGCCAGCCGCGATCGCCCGGAGTGGACACTCCGCCCGTTGAGGGCCGGGATAAAGACGCTGCCCAGCAGTTCTGCGTACGCGAGAGGCGAGAGAACGACCGGATAGTCACCGGTCGGAATATCCTTCCCATCGGCGGATTTATTCGCGAAGAAGGCAGCACGTTCCCCTACGGACCGGGGATCGATATCCCCGATATGCGATACGTGGTCAAATTCGTAGCCGGTTGACTGCCGGTGAATCGCTTCAAGAGAGAGGGACACGCCGGTATGATGGTCCTCGTACCGGATGCCATGGCTGTTTGCAAGCGTTACGGTCGAGACTGAGAGGGAGGCAGATCCCGAGGTAACCTCCGCAGGGTGCTCGGCTGCCCCTTCGAGCATCTGCCGGACCAGGTCGCGGGCAATACCCGGATCGCACTCCAGAGCAGGATCGAACGACAGGCGGGAGGCAGGAAGGGTTACCGGCTCCGGCATCCCATTCCAGGTCTGCGGGGTAGCGAGTTTCCCGCTCGCAATGGCAGCTGCAAGGCAGTCCCGCCACGTGCCGGGATCGTTGGTGCTGGAAGACCCAATCATTCCCTGGTGAATGGTTCGGATGCCAAGGCCACAGTCCCGGGAGGTTGTGGCGAGGTTCACCTTCTTCTGTTTTAAGTCAGCTGAGACGGAGGTTCCTTCAACGTAAAAGACCTCGACTTCATCGACAGATTTCTGTCCTTCCCTGATAAGATCCTCAATCCAGTCCACTGCCACCCACCACCGCATCGAGAAGGAGGACATGAGGCGCTCCGTCGCTGACCGGTACGCTCTGGCCGCCTTTCCCGCAATATCCCGGGCTCATCTTCCGGTCGTTCCCGCAGAGCGTGATACGGTGGAGCGTCGAGAGGATCTCCCCGGAGAGTGAGACGTCGCGGACCATTTTTGTGCACTCGCCGTTTTCCACGAGGTACCCGTATTCCGCATTGAACTGGAATATTCCCCGGCCCGGATCCACCTGGCCCCCGCGGGAGCCTTTCAGGAATATCCCGTTTTTGCATTCCGCGAAGATCTCTGCTTCCGTGGCATCGCCATTCTCGATGAAGGTGTTGCTCATCCGCACCAGCGGGGGTTCCCCGGGCATGGCGCGGGCATGGCCGGCAATGCCATTACCTACGGCAGCCAGCGACTCGCGGCTGTGGAGGAACGCATTGACAACACCCCGGCTGATGATCTCGGTCCTCCGGACTGCCGTTCCTTCTGCATCCACCGGGTCGAACCCGAACCCGCAGAGGGCGGGATCATCGACAATAGTCAGGATTTCATTGCCGATTTTTTCTCCGGTTTTTCCTTTCAGCACTGAACTGCCCTCGTTAATGAGATCCCCTTCGCTCGCATGACCAACCGCCTCGTGGGCAAACACACCCGCAAGTTCAGGATCGAGAACTGCGTGCATCTTTCCCCCCTTCACCACACCTGCATCAAGCAGCGCAACTGCGATTTCAGCGGCCTTTCTGCCGGACTCCTGCCGGTGACGGAGATCGAACCCGTGGATGGTGTGTTCCCGTTCGTACCCCATCTGGACATTCCCGTTCCTGGAGGCAACGGCAAGCACGTTGAACCCGGACCGGCACATCTCGTACGAATAAACGTTTGCCGAACTGTCCTCAAACCGCACCTGTTCGATCCGCTCGATATAATTTGCCCGGCGGTTGGTGACCAGCGGGTGCAGGGCAGCTTCTTCAATACCGGCCAGCAGCGAGGACTTTTCCTCGATACTGACTGTCCGGGGGTCTTCCTTCATGGGAGGGACGGGGAGGATCCCGTGAGGTACGTCGCCGAGCTCCACGATCTCTTCAGTGATACCCGCAAGTTTCTGCGCAGCCTCGATCAGTTCCTCAAACTTTCTGCCTGAGCAGGGGGTAAAATTGTCGATCTGGATAACACCCCAGCCGGTCTTGTCAAGGACCCGGAGAACAGCCTTGTTGAAAAAGGAAGTCCCCGCTGACTCAACAACAGCGTTATCGATATCGATGTGGGTCACCTGGCCGGTTACATGCCGCAGGTCATAATATTTCACGCCGGGCATCGTATTCAGGCCATCGTCTTGCTGGGTGCCGTGACGTCGGGAATCAGCGCTGTCGACCGCATTGCCATCTTCTTGAGCTTAATAAGGAAGCTTTCCGAATTTTCCGGGACAAGGGCATACTTGAGGACATCGTCGATCGTGTCAACCGGTATAATGGTAATCATCGGTTTGTACCGTTCCTCGATCAGCACGTCACCGACGTTCATCCGGGGGATGAGGACCGTCTTGATCCCTGCCTTTGCCGCTGCCTCGATTTTGTAGGTAACCCCGCCGATGGGCAGGACGTCGCCCCTGACGGACAGGGAGCCGGTCATCGCGACGTCCTGACGGACAGGGATACTCTCGATCGCGCTTATAACGGCTGTTGCAATGGTGATCGACGCAGAGTCCCCTTCAGCGCCATAGGTCCCGATGAACTGGATATGGACATCCATGTTCTTGATGTCTTTCCCCGTGAATTTCTTGATGAGGGCGGAAACGTTCTTGATGGACTGCTGGGCGATCGATTCCTCGTCTTTCAGCCAGGGTTCCTGCCTTCTGCCGGAGATACCGGTGGCGATGATCTGCCCGCTCTCCCCCTGTGCCGGGGTCACTTCTGCCATGATCGGCAGGACCGAGCCGGCGTCATTACCGGTGACCGCAAGCCCGTTGACGCGCCCCAGGCGTGTGCCCTCGACAACGGTCATCTCGTATTCCCGCAGGTGCTGGGTAATTTCCGCGGATACCTGGTCTTCAATGGACCGGGCGGTCTTTTTCGCTGCAATGACATGTGCGGCGGTCGTTATCAGGGCTTTTTCTTCCCGGGCAATATCTCCTGCAACACGGATAAGGCCTCCCATGTCACGAAGCTTGAGGGTCAGGTGGCCCTTCCGGTTCGAGCGCCGGCGGGCCTCGCGGATGATCTCGTCAATCGCGCTCTGGTCGAAATGCGGGATCTTGCCGTCGTTTTTCACTTCCTGCGCAATGAACCGGATATATTTCTGCCGGTTCTCGTCTGTGTCTTCCATGCTCTCTGCCATGTAGACCTCGTACCCGTACCCGCGGATACGGGAGCGAAGGGCAGGGTGCATTCCCTGGATGGCATCGAGGTTTCCTGCAGCGATCATCACGAACCTGCAGGGGACCGGTTCCGTGCGGACCATGGCACCGCTGGACCGCTCGCTCTGGCCGGTGATCGGGAATTCCCCCTCCTGCAATGCGGTGAGGAGGTTCTGCTGGGAATGCGGATCAAGGGTGTTTATCTCATCGATGAACAGGACACCGCCGTTCGAGCGGTGGATAGCCCCTGCTTCTACCCGGTCGTGTGACGGGGTTTCAAGTCCGCCGCTCTGGAACGGGTCGTGCCGGACATCGCCAAGAAGCGCTCCGGCATGGGAACCTGTCGCGTCGATGAACGGTGCAACGCTCTTGGTGTCGTTGGAGACCAGCAGCTTGGGAACCATTGCCTCTTCCCGGGGGGTACTGTACCGCAGGGCCATGAATACGAACGCCCCTGCGATAAGCCCCATCAGGAGCTGCATGGTGATGATTGCGTACCCGGCGATACCCAGTAACAGGAGCATCAGGAGCGTGTTCCGGAACTGGATCTTTTTCTTCGCCTCGGCCTTGTGGGCGGCGACGATCTGCTTGCCCCGTCCCGCGGCTACCGTCCGGATAACGGGATTGTTGTTATCATCCGAGTTCGGGTAGACGAGAATGTCCTGCAGTTCCTCCTTGGGCAGGAGCTCGGCCATCCCCTTGGCGAGCATGGACTTGCCGGTACCCGGGCTCCCGATCATCATGACATGCCGGCGCTGGATAGCGGCCTTCTTGATGACCTCGACAGCATGTTCCTGTCCTATGACCTGGTCGATGAGTTTTGCGGGTACCTCGATCTGGGAGGACGTTGATACCGCGGCAGGACCGGCTGCAGATCCCGGGATAGTTCCGTCCGGCTTCTTTTCGTCTGTTCGCGGTGCGAGTTGTTCAGAAATTTCCATTGCGAAATGAGCCTCTTGTATAACCTGTGGGTTTTCATATAATTTGTCTCATGCTAGTTTAAGTACTTTCAGCTGATCCTCATTGACGAGAGCGGGTCCGCAGGATCCCATAATTTTTTACAGATCGGGGCGCAAGCGGAAAAACTACAATAGCATAAGCTGCATAGTAATCCACTGCGGACGGATTCGCCCCGGTTTCCCCACTTCAAGGAATGATATCATGAAAGTTATCTGCACGGAACAATCCCAGGTTCTTGCCACCCAGGTTGCAAGAGCGCTGAAAACGACGGTCGTCGATGTAAAATATTCCCGTTTTCCCGATGGGGAGCTCTACCTCATGGCCGGGGAGATCGATGACGAGATGATAATTGTCGGGAGCGTGGTGGACAATGATTCGCTCGTCCAGCTGATGCTCCTTGCTGATGCGTGCGACCGTGCAACGAACCGGCTTGTCCTGCCCTACATGGCCTATGCCCGCCAGGATAAGCGGTTCAAGGCAGGAGAGCCGATCAGTTCCCGGGTGGTTGCACGGGCACTCAGCCAGGGCGTGTCCGAAGTGATCACCGTCAATATCCATGAAAAAGAAGTCCTGAAGTCGTTTGCCGTGCCGGCACAGAACATTTCCCTTGCAAAAGATATCGGAACTTACATCAAAACCCTCAGGCTCGCCAACCCGCTCATCCTCGCACCCGATGAGGGAGCAATAGCTTTTGCTGAGCAGGTAGCGTCAGCGGAGGGCTGGGAGTTCGATCATCTCGAGAAGACACGCCTGAGCGGGGTTGAAGTGAGAATGGCCCCGCGACAGCTCAGCGCAAAATCACGCTCCGTTGTTATCGTTGATGACATCATTTCCACCGGTGGCACGATAGCGACTGCAGCCGGCATGCTGTACGAGCAGGGTGCAAAGGATATTTTTGCTGCCTGCGTCCACGGGGTCTTTACCGGGGGGGCATATAACCGCCTCATGGCTACCGGCATCCGGGATGTTATCTGCAGCGATACGATCGAACGGAGCTGCAGCAGGATATCGGCAGCTGACCGGATTGCCCAGGCACTCAGGAAACGCTGATTGCGGGGAATTATGCCTGCTCCTTTTCCCGTACGGTCCGGATCCCTCCCATGAACGCCGTCCTTGATGCCGGTTTTTTTTTCGGGGAGTTCCCCGCAGAGGGAGACCTCTTTACGGTCCCGTCAGTTGTCGATGAGCTGAAAGATATCCGGGCAAAAGGCAATTTTGAGAAATGGTGTGCCCGGGGCCTGAGAGTGCAGTCACCCACCGGGGAGAGCAGAAAACGGGTGATCTCCGTGGCTGCAGCAACAAAAGATGTCACGGTAATCTCTGCTGCGGACCGGGACCTGCTTGCTCTTGCGCTTGACCTTGGGGCAGACCTGCATACCGATGATTTCGCGATCCAGAATATTGCCCTTGTCCTCGGGGTAAAGACCACGCCGATCCTCCAGCGAAAGGCCCGCCGGGTTCACTGGAAGTACCGGTGCAGCGGCTGTGGCAGGTACGCTGAACAGGACGGGGAATGCCCGGTCTGCGGAGCGGCCATTAAAAGAAAACTTAAATAGAGAGCGGGGAACCTTTTCTCCATGTCTTCCCTTGACGATCTGATAAGCCGGGCAAAAGTCCTTCTTGCAGAAGGGCACAGCCCGGGTCAGATTGCAGATGAATTATCCCTGTCCATGGAAACGGTCACCTGGCTCCTGACCCAGACCAAAGGCACGGCAGCACCAAAAGATGTCCATATCGACTGGACAGCGGTCTCGAGCCAGGGACCGCTCCTGGAGGAAACCGCACAGATGCTGCTGAGCCGGTATTACCTCTCCGGCTCCGGCGATAACAGCGAATCCCCGACAGCCGGAGTCATCGTGGGTATTGCCCTTTCGGGAATACCGCTTGCAACGATCATTGCCGTGCAGGAGGCCGCCCAGCTTGCAATCTACCACCCTGCAAAACAGAATACCAGCGACAAGCCGACCGGATCGATCAGCGGGAATTTTGCCGCGGTCAGCGGCCAGCGTTGCATCATCGTCGATGATACCATCACCTCAGGTAATACCATGAGGGAGGTGGTGAAATACTTAAAAAAGCACAATGCCATCCCGCTCGCTGTCTGGGTTATCTTTGACAAGCGCGGTATCAAGGACGTGGACGGCGTCCCGGTCTTTTCCCTCTTTAAAATTTCCCGGATTGACTGATCTTTCTTTTTTTTTGGAAGATGATGAGAAGCGTTTATATAGAAGTTCAATTCCACCTTTTACAACATCAGAGGATCCACTATGCAGTCCGGACAACCAATTATCATCTTAAAAGAGAATGTAGAGCGTAATTACGGGAAAGAGGCCCAGCGCTCGAATATCGCGGCAGCAAAAGCGATTGCCGGCGCTGTCAAGTCAACACTCGGCCCGCGGGGAATGGACAAGATGCTTGTCGACTCTACCGGGGATATCGTGATCACCAATGACGGCGCGACTATTTTAAGCGAGATCGCCGTGCAGCACCCCGGTGCAAAAATGGTCATCGAGGTCGCCCATACCCAGGACGACGAAGTCGGCGACGGGACTACCACCGCGGTCATCCTTGTCGGTGCAATGATGGAGCAGGCAGAGAGCCTGCTCGAACAGGGTATACACCCGACCGTGATTGCAGAGGGCTACCGCATGGGCATGGAGAAGGCACTGGAAATTGTTAACGGCCTCTCCCTCAAAGTTGACCCGACGGACAGGAAGACCCTTCTCAAGATTGCCAACACGGCAATAACCGGCAAATCCATCGAACAGGTAAAAACCAAGCTCGATGGTATTATTGTGGATGCCGTTATGACCGTTGCCGAAAAAGTTAACGGGAAGTTCACCGTTGATGAAGAAGACGTGATGATCAAGAAACAGAAGGGACAGTCCATGGACGACGCCGAACTGATCCGCGGTGTAGTCCTCGATAAGGTCAGGGCCCACGATGGTATGCCCAAGAAGGTCCCGAAAGCAAAAGTGGCCATGGTTGCAATGCCCCTTGAGATCACCAAGACCCAGGTGAAAGCGAAGATCAAGATCACGAGCGCCGACCAGGTTAACGCGTTCAGCGAGCAGGAGCGCGAGGCCTTGAAGAAACTCGCTGACGCGATCATCGACAGCGGTGCAAATGTCCTCCTCTGTCAGAAAGGCATTGCTGATGCAGCTCAGTTTTACCTTGCAAAGAGCGGGATTCTCGCTATCGAGGATATTCCCGAGAAGGACATGAAATACGCTGCCCGGGCACTTCACGCGAATATCGTCAACAAACCCGATTCGCTGGCTGCAAAAGACCTGGGCGTTGCCGATCTTGTCGAAGAAGACGATGATGGTAAGGTAACCCGGATCTCCGGGTGCAAGAACCCCAAGACCATCACGATCCTCCTCCGCGGAACCAGCGATTACCTGCTCGAGGAACTTGAGCGTGCGGTAGTCGACGGTACCCGTGTGGTCATGGATGCCATGGAAGACGGTACTTACGTGGTCGGCGGCGGTGCTGTCGAGACCGAGCTCCTCATGAAGATCCGGGATTATGCCCAGACTGTCGGCGGCCGGGTCCAGATGGCGATCGAGGCCTATGCTGCAGCATATGAGTCCATTCCCCGTGCACTCGCAGAGAACTCCGGATTCAACCCGATCGACAAGCTGGTCGAGCTCAAGAACGTCCACTCGAAGGGTAAGAAAAATGCAGGGCTGAATGTGTACGAAGGCAAGGTCGTCGATATGCTTGCCGAGGGCGTCATCGAACCGCTCCGGTCCAAGCGCCAGTCCATCCAGAGCGCTTCCGAGACTGCCGTCATGCTCATCCGCGTCGATGACATGATGATCACCCAGCAGGGTGGCAAGGGAGCCGGGGCTGCTCCCGGAATGTAATTCTCCCGATACCTTTTTTCACGGGATCTGCCCGGCTTTTTCCGGATTGCATGCGACCGGGATTTCACGACTGGTGTATTCCTCCCGGGCTGATCATTCGGGTTCGGCTGAGAACGGGGATGGGTCAGATAACTATTAGAGCAAGCGATGAAAAAAATACAAGGGCATAATGCCGAGGTAGTCTAGCTCGGGAAGGCGGTAGCCTCGAAAGCTGCTGGCGCTTCGCGCCTCGGGAGTTCAAATCTCCCCCTCGGCGTATTTTTTCTCTTTCAGACGTTATCCGTCAGGACCCGGGATAACGACGGATCCACTCTCCTGTCCTGCTGCTTTATTGCCAGCGCGGATTTTCCTGAATTTTTTTAAAATGTCTGATAATATGCCGCTTTTCTTGGAAATCTGCATAAAAGGGGGTATTATGATTATTCAGAATCCTCAAAAAAAATAAATAGCGCATGTTCCTAGTATATGGTTACAAGACAGCTGGACCTGATGGTGCAGCATTAATATACTGACATAAAGATAGTGAGTATCAATGGCCCGGATAAAACAGAACAAGCCAGCTATTTCGGCGGACGCAAAGTCGTTTCGCGCCATTCGCAGGCTCAACCTTAACCGGACTTATATGCCCCTCAAAGTCGGTGCCATTGTAGGGTATATCCTCCTCGGGATGCTCTCGGCCTCCACATCCATGTTCGGCATCCTTGTCGGGGCGATGTTGCGCATGATCGGCCTGTAAAAATGGGGGAAGGTACTTTTTTTTTTGGAATCCCGAAATGGTTTTATTATGACCATTTCCGGAAGGTGTATGTTGAGAGGATTAGAAATATGCAAGCATCCCGAGCAGTCCGTGAACCAGTGCAAGAAAGATCGCGAATACGGCACAACGGGGATGCCATCTGAAGGGTATAGTGCGAATCCCCTTCAGGGTCATGACTGCAATCGAAGCGGTGAACAGGAAAGCGAGCAGGGTGAGGATCCCCAGGTACATAATCAGGGGTTTGCCGAATATCGGGAAATAGGTGATATCCTGGAACATGACTTATGCCTCGACCCTGACAGTTCCCTGCATTGAGGGGTGGATCAGGCAGATGTAATCATAGGTGCCCGCATGGTCGAACCGCTGGCTGAAAGACTGGCTTGCACCGAGGAGATAAGTAGAGGTGGAAAACGCCTTATCCGTAAACCCGATATTGTGCGGGTGGTCGTCCGTGTTTACCCACCTGACGGTAGAACCGGCCTTCACGGTCATGTTTGCCGGCTTAAAGGTATTTTTTGCAATGGTGATGGTATTGTCAGACACCGAGGCTGTACGGGAGGGAGTGCCGACAGGGGGAGGGGAAGGGAGGATTGTGGTGATAACCGGCAGGGGTGTTGCTGTGGCGGTCGTCGGGACTGCTGTTGGCTGTGCCGGGGGGGACCCGGAACACCCGCAGGTAAGGATCAGGAGGAAGGCGACGAGGAGGAGCGTAAGGATTGATCTCATAGATGACGGTCGGATTTTTCTGTATAATAAGATGGTGGTGCCGCCAGAAGCACGAACATCCCGTTCTGAGTTATGGCGCCGGCTTGTCCTGCTTCCGGGTGATACAGGAAACTGCTGACGAGCCGAGGACCTGCAGGAAATCCTCCCCGTGGTAATGATCGGAGACGAGCATCTCCCGGAACAGGGCCCTTGGAAGGGCTCCCGCAAACTTCCAGCCATCCACCGGCAAGAGAGGCAGGATTTCCGCGACAGCGGGGTAATCCATCGACTGGATCTCCCTGACCGCCAGGGCCACGCGCTCACCGGCTGCCTCGTTTCCCAAACGGTTCACGATAAGAACGAAATCATCGTACCGTACCTGAACCTTCCGGCCAAGCCGGTGCCGGAGCAGGAGTGCCAGAACATGGTTGAACCTGCTCCCGTTCATGGAGACAACGATAACGGTCCCCTTCTTCGCATTGTCCTGTTCAACGATATACAGGCCTTCCGGTCCGATTCCGGCCGGGAATTGCGCCAGTGCCAGCTGCAGCAGTTCCTGTTCCCGCGGACCCAGCAGAAGCGGAGTCGTCCCCCGCGACCGCAGCCGCTGCACCATACGGCATACCAGCGGGGAGAACCCGTCTTCATTCCCTCCGGTCCAGAAGATACGCGACGAACCCGATCCTCCCGGGACAACCACGACCATATTATGCCCCTCGTCGCATTTGACCAGCGTCCAGCTGCGCCCGCCAAGCGAGACCTCTCCCGTACCGTTGCTGTTGACGAATTGTGCATCGAGCATCCCCACAACCTCGCCATCGGGAGTGACCGCCCGGTATTCACCACCGCCGCTGATGACGGAATACAGGTCTCTCCAGTTCGACCGCCCGAACGCCCGCTCGGCCTCGGGCCCCGGCATGATCATCTCGCCATCCATGGTGAGGAACCCGTATTCAGTGAGGTGATCCAGGATCCGGTCCAGAACCCCCGGGTCCATCCCCGAAAATGCCGGGCTCGTGAACAGGAAAGAAGCAAGGTCCCTCCGCGTTGTCCGGGAATGATTATGGAGAAAAAGAAAGACCTGCTGGAGGAGGACATTATAGGGTTTTTTCAGCGGCCGGAGATCCTCGACATGCTTCTGAACCGCACAATCGATGATGGCAATGCTGCAGAGGAACTCTGTAGGATCTTTCAGGATCCAGGCCACGTACGCAGCTTTCCCCCGCCGCCCGCTCCGCCCCATGCGCTGGAGAAAGGATGAAACGGAATTCGGAGGACCCACCTGGACCACGACATCCAGATCGCCAATGTCGATACCGAGTTCCAGGGTGCTCGTGCAGACGATACAGGCACCGTCCTGCGAGTTGAACGCCTCTTCTGCAAGTTTGCGGGTGGCAGGGGAGATCGATGAGTGGTGGATGTGAAGGTTCCGGATCTTCCCGGTACACGCGTTCACGAGCTGTTCTGCACTGCTGCGGCTGTTGACAAATACCAGCGCCTTTTTACCGGCAACAATCCGGACCAGCGCATCGGTCCGTTCGTTTTCCCCGGGCTCGACAATAAAGACGAACTGCTTCTCCTGCGGCGGGGCGGGGACGGCGACCAGTTCCTCTGCATGCCTCCCGTCCGAGAGCCAGTGCAGTACCTCCTGAGGATTTCCGGCAGTTGCCGAGAGTCCGATCCGCTGGATCTTCCGTTTTGTCAGCTGGTCCATGCGGTGGAGCAGTACCTTAAGGTGCACTCCCCGCTCGGATTCCACGAACGCATGGAGCTCGTCAACTATGATGTACCGGACCTGCCGGAGATCAGGAGCCAGGGTTTTTTCCTGCAAGAGGACCTCAAGCGACTCCGGGGTAATCATCAGGAAATGGGGGGGTTCGCCTTCTTTCCACGAGCGTTCCCCCCGGGCAACATCGCCATGCCATTTCATCACGGTGAGAGACGTGGGGGTGCAGAAGGTCCGGAACCGCTCCTCCTGGTCGTTGATGAGTGCTTTTAAGGGAGAGATGTAGAGGCAGGAGATCCCCGGTCTGCCGTGTTTCAGAAGATCGTCCATCACGGGGATCAGGGCTGCCTCGGACTTCCCCCCGGCGGTCGGGGCAACGATAAGTGCGTCGCCTCCCGCACGTATCGAACGGCAGGCCAGTTCCTGCACCTCCCGGAGTTCCGTCCAGTCGAGCCGCTGGGCAAGCACCTGCTGGAGGGATTCATGCAATGACGGGAATACTGATGACACGGGTACTGGATAGAGCGTTGTGCCCCGGGTATTATGGCCTTTCCCCTTCATGACGATAGTGACATGATCCGGTCCCTCTTCCGGCAGAACAGGACCGGCCGTCGGCAGCCCCGGCCTGAAAAGAGTGCCGATCCAATGCCGGGATACCTGAACGGATTTCCCCCGGGGAAACGTTTTTTGGCTGGCGGTGCCAAGAGAGTAACCATGGAACTCGCACAGATGAAGTGCACACCCTATAAGACAGGCTCCCCGCCACTCACAAGAAAGGAGATGATGGATCTCCTCAGGCAGGTACCGGGCTGGTCACTTCAGGCAGGGCACCTCTCCCGTACGTTCACGTTCCCGGATGCCGCAACCTCCCTCGACTTTATCTCAGAGATCGCGGGCTTTGCCGCCAGGGAAGGCCACTTCCCGGACCTCTGCATGAAGGAGGGGCGGTTTGTTGACGTCTCATTTTACACCTATCTCGCGGGCGGTCTCACCCTCAATGATTTCATCATGGCCGCAAAGCTCAATGACCTCGGTCATGCCCGGCAATAAACAGTTTTAATTCAGCCCGAACTTCCGGACAATCTTTTCCCGGATGGTTTCCTTGGGGTAAGCACCGATGATCCGGTCAACCAGCTGGCCATGGGAGAAGAGCATGATGGCGGGAATTGCCGAAATATTGAACTGCATGGCAATGTGCCGGTTATCGTCCGTGTTGCACTTGCCGAACGCGACCTTTCCGGCAAATTCTCTTGAGAGATCGTCCATGATCGGAGCTATCCGCCTGCAGGGACCGCACCATTCTGCCCAGAAATCGATGACCGCAAACGGGTGGGTGCTGATATATTCCTGGAAATGCATCTCGTCTACGTTCGATACGTTCCCGGCTTTCTCGGTGTGCTTCATCTTTTCCGTCAACTCCTGCATACGCTTCTCCCGTATCCGGGTAAGCTCATCATCCATGCTGATGATTATTCCGGCCCATCGAATTTAATCGTAACGGATAGTGGCATGTCTCCGGGGAGGATGAAGTGAGTAAAGTATATCAGCGCCCCCTGACTATATTATAACCCTGATTAAGAGGAAGCGAGGTAGGGTAGTCAGGATATCCCGACGGGCTCATAACCCGTAGATCGATGGTTCAAATCCATCCCTCGCTACTGGACTTTTTTTGGATGGGTGATTTCACTATACCGGGCGTACGCTGCGGTGTATCAGTAACGGACCGCTGATCAGGGTTTTCTCCAGGACTGCGGGGGGATTTGCATCTCGAACCGTGCTCCCTTTCCGGGGACTCCTGTTTCAATGAGGCGGATGTCGGTCACCGCCAGTATCTCGCGGGAGAGTGTCAGGCCGAGGCCGGTATTTTTCCCGTACCCGTGACTGAAGATCAGCTCTTTCTCATGTGCGGGAATACCTGCTCCATTGTCCTCGAAAGCAACGATAAGCTCACCGTTTTCCCGCTCTTCGGTCGTAACCAGAACCCGGCTTATCCCGGCCCCCCCGTGCCGGAGTGCGTTCTCCAGCAGGTTGTAGATGACTTTTACCGTGAGCTGGTCAGCATAAATCCGGATTGGCGGAACGTTGGACACGATCTCTACGTTGGTGGGAGCAAGGTCGCTGATGGCCCGTTTGACGGTCACGTCAACGGGCTGCCAGACGGGTTCGTGTTTCCCGATCTCCTCATATTCGCGGGAGAACTGGAGGTGTGCATCGATCTTCTGAAGGATGCCAGTACACGCAGCAATATACTGTGCGGATACGGGATCGTTTGTCTTCTCTGACAGGAGCAGGACATACCCGTTGAGGGCACTGACCAGGTTCGTGATGTCATGCCGGGTCAGCTGGGAGAGGAGCGACAGTTTCTCCTTTGCGAGCCGGAGGGCACGTTCCGAGGTCTTCCTGCCGGTAATATCGTGGATGATCAGGACGATCCCGGCCGATTCTCCTTCAGGGCTCGCGATGAGGGAACCGGCAATGCTGACTACCCGGTATTCCGGTGTTTCGAGAACGGCTTCAAGATCCGACAGGGTACCCTTTTCCCGTATCGTTGCCCGTATTGCCTCGGTGATCTGCCGGGGAAGGAGGGTTTCCACCGGCTGGCCGACCAGTTCGTCACTTTTTTTCCGGAACAGGGCCTCAGCAGATGTGTTGGACGTGATAATTCTGCCTTCATTATCTGCAAGGATGAGGCCGTCAGGCATGATCCGTATGATATTTGCTGATGCAGACTCCGGGCTTAAGGTAAAGAGCCCCTGCCGGATCATCGCATACGAGATGATACCCGAAAAACAGACGATCCCGATAAAAACGGTGTTGGGGATATGGATGCCGGAGAGCGGGAGGACAAAAGCAGACATCGCCCCGGACAGGATGACAATGACGATACCGATACTGATCAGGAGGTTCTGCAGCCGGATCCTGCCCGGTCCCTGTTTCAGCCATGAGGAAATGCCGATATAGAGAGAAAAGGCCATGACGATGATAAAAAAGGCCGATTCTGCAATATAGGCGGGGCTGTCCATTGCAGGGACGTAGACATACCCGATTCCGGGTTCCTGAATAACCATGAAGACCGATTCTGTGAAAATTTCCAGGAGGGAGATAACAACTGCGGGCAGGTAGAGAAAGACCAGCAGGTACTTAAGGCTCTGTTGCTGAGCAAGCGGGTGCCGGGTAAATGCGAGTATGAAGTGGACGGTGAGCACGATGGCGAGTGTCCAGAACGAGCTGGCTTTCAGCCAGAACCTGACCGCATCGTAACCCGTTGACTGCCAGATCAGGTATTCGCCGGCTGCCCAGTAGGAGGCTGCGAGCATGGCAAGGAGAAAGAGCCGGTTTACTCCTGAACCAGGATTCTTCGTATAGACGGATAAACCAAGCCCGTAGGTAATGATGGCAGAGACCAGACAGAAGAATACCAGAACTGCAGTTATATCCATGGGTTGCTCGATATCGGGAGGCTCGTTGGCGGGCCGTTCGTGGGCATCCTCCGTTTTCCCGGGGAATTACCACAGCACGGGCAGTAACCAGTTGTACCAGCCGGTTTATTAACAGAAATCTGTTGACTGATATGAAAACGCTTTTCTTTTGCAGGAAATTCTGCCGCTCAAACTGGATCATTGATAAAATCAGATAGCACCACGGTAGAAAGCGAACCGTCCGGCATGCGGGCGGAATGCCTCAATAAGCCGGGACTGTTTGTCGTCGTCCATCGGGACCGTTTCCAGTCCTGCCCGAGCAAGCTGCCTGGCTTCCCCGGGAGCAGAACACCCGACGATTACGATATCGGTATCCTGTGAAAGGGCGAAGCGGAGGAGCACGTCCGCGCTAATCCCGACGTCGGGAAAGATGAAGTTCCCTGCCCCCAGTGTCTTCATCCCGATGACCCCAATCCCGCGTTCCCGGGCTGCAGGGATCACCTTGTCAAGAAATCCCCCGATGGCCGCCTCAACCGGGTTGACCGGCAACAGAACCGCATCAACATCCCAGTTCGTGACTGCGTGGAGCAGGACTGCCGGATTATGGTGCCCGGTCACCCCGATACCCCGGACCATCCCGGTTTCGCGGGCATCGATGAATGCCCGCAATGCTCCTGCCGGCTCCTCTATCCGGCTGAGGTCGTCCTTGTCCCGGACATCGTGGATCTGCCAGAGCCCGAGATGTTCCCTGCCCAGCCGGGATAGCGTCCGCTTGAGATCGGCTGTGGCACCGGCCGAATTGCGTTGTGCGGATTTGCTGGTCTGAAACGTGTCAGGGATTCTTGCCGGGAACTTTTTCCAGAACCGGCCCAGGTACTGCTCGCTCCCGGCATATGCCGGCGCGGAGTCGAAATACCGGATGCCACTCTCGTAGGCAGCGCTGAGCACCTCCTGCGCTTCCCGGTCCTTCCCTTCCGTACGGAGTACCCCTTCCCCGCCAAGCCCCACCCGGGCCGGGCTCCCGATCAGCGAGCGCAGCCTGCTTCCGCCTGCCATCCTGATCCCCGATCAGT
>Ga0326726_10001305_pt1 | contig 23123 bp, 27 predicted proteins | sample MHFenrmetagenome_2_FD_207603 | JGI IMG/M metagenome (GOLD analysis project Ga0326726, IMG submission 207603) | Lab enriched peat soil microbial communities from Michigan Hollow, Ithaca, NY, United States - MHF15MN | ecosystem: Environmental > Terrestrial > Soil > Wetlands > Peat | place: USA... | reverse complement strand
GTCCGGCGAAATTTCGACGAGATCGAGGCCCTGTTCCTGGGCGAGGTTGATGGCGTCCTTGGTGACCATGATCCCGAGCTGGGTGCCGTCGGGACCGATGACTCGCACCTGTGGGAAACGGATGCGGCGGTTGATGCGAACCGAGGGCTGGCGTGGCGTGACGATAGACTGTTTCCTCCCGGGGGGCCGAGGGCCCCTTTTTGGTTTACTGCGTAGCCGAACTGCTTGAATCGGCCGGTTTAGCCTGACTGATAATCTGATCGGCGAATTGACCCACCGGCATAGCCCCCAAATCCTGGCTACCCCCATGGGCGCGCACCGACACCGTGTGTGCCTGCGCTTCCTTTTCGCCTACCACTAACATAAACGGAATTTTCTGCATTTCCGCTTCACGTATTTTCATGCCAATTTTCTCGGGACGCAGGTCGGCGCGGGCCCGGACGCCCTTGGCGACCAGCTCCGCCTCCACCTGCTGCGCGTATTCCGAGACCTTGTCCGAGACCGTCAGAATCACCGCCTGCTCCGGAGCTAACCACAACGGGAACATCCCGGTGTAATGCTCGATCAGGATGCCGAAGAAGCGTTCGAGCGACCCCAGAAGCGCGCGGTGGATCATCACCGGACGGTACTGTTTGCCGTCCTCGCCGATGTAGTGCAGATCGAACCGCTCGGGCAGATTGAAGTCGAACTGAATCGTGCCGCACTGCCAGGCGCGTCCGATCGCGTCCTTCACATGCATGTCGATCTTGGGGCCGTAGAAGGCGCCGCCCCCCTCATCGACCGTGAATGAGTGCTTGCGATCTTCAAGTGCCCGGCGAAGCGAATCCTCCGCCATGCGCCAGTCGGCCTCGTCGCCAATCGCCTTATCGGGCCGCGTCGAGAGCTTGATCTGAATGTCGCTAAACCCGAAGGCGTGGTAGATCGACAAACAGAAATCGACGGTGCGCTTGATCTCCTCTTCGACCTGATCGCGGCGCACAAACAGATGCGCATCGTCCTGGGTGAACCCGCGCACGCGCATCAGTCCATGCAAGACACCGCTGCGCTCGAAGCGGTACACCGTGCCCATCTCCGCCCAGCGCAGCGGGAGATCGCGATACGAACGCAGGTCGGACTTGTAGATCAGGATATGGAACGGGCAGTTCATCGGCTTGAGCTGATGCGGGTTGTTCTCCACCAGAAACGGCGGGAACATGTTCTCCGCATAGAAGCCGGTGTGCCCCGACGTGTCCCACAACTTGAGCTTAGCGATGTGGGGTGAATACACTAATTCGTACCCTGATTCCTGATGTCTCTTATACCAGAATTCCTCGATCTTGCGCCGGATAAACGCGCCTTTCGGGTGCCACAAGACCAGCCCCGCGCCGGATTCTTCCTGAATCGAGAACAGTTTGAGCTGCTTGCCCAAGCGGCGGTGATCGCGTTTCTCCGCCTCTTCGCGGCGTTTGATGAACTCGTCGAGACTCTTCCGGTCGGGATAGGAAACACCGTAAATCCGCTGAAGTTGCGGATTGCCTTCGGTGTCACGCCAGTACGCGCCCGCGATATTAACCAGCTTAAACGCCTTGATGCGTCCCGTGGACGGCAAATGCGGCCCGCGGCACAAATCAACAAACCGCGAACTGGTGTAATAGCTGACCTGATCGCCGAGTTGCTCGATCCCGTCGAGCAGTTCGAGCTTGTACTTCTCCCCCATCTTGCGGAAGATCTCGCGCGCTTCGGCGGCGGTGCACTCATGGCGGACAAAGGGCGCATCTTCCGCCGCGATCTCGCCCATGCGCTTCTCGAACTTCTCCAAGTCCTCGGGTGTGAATGGGCGCGGCGGATCGAAGTCGTAGTAGAATCCCTCTTCGATCGCCGGACCGATCGTGACTTTCGTCCCCGGCAGCGTCTCCTGCACCGCCTGCGCCATCACATGCGCCGACGAGTGCCAGAAGACCTGTTTCCCCTCCGGCGCATCCCACGTGAGTATGGAAACCGTGGCGTCCTCGCCGATCGGGTACGACAGATCGCGCACCTTGTCGTTGACCTTGATCGCCAAGGCGTCGGCAGCCAGTCTCTTGCCAATCGACGCGGCGACCGCAGATCCGGTGACTCCCGCAGGGTATTCCCTTCGAGAACCGTCGGGAAGCGTGAGCGTGATGGTTTTCGGAGATACCGCGGTGGTCATACGACTAGCCACCGCGCCCCCGGGGTGGGGGTCAAACGTGAAGTCCCGTAAAGGGATGGGATCGGTATGTTAAACACTGGCATTAGATGCATGGTGGGCGATACTGGAATTGAACCAGTGACCTCTTGCATGTCAAGCAAGCACTCTAACCAACTGAGCTAATCGCCCCATCTCCGGGTAAACATATCCCAGAAGTGGCAGCGGCGCAAGTCCTTTGCTCGGCTTGGTCGCCGACAGGACTGTCGGCGCTACGGCTGTGAGAATCACCCGATCATTCCCAGTAGGGCCGGTAGTCTTGCCGGCCGGCTTCCCCATCATACGACGAGTCATCGACTAGAGGCGCCAATCCTTAAGGAGCTTGTCGACGACGCCCCTGATGACTTCTTCGGAGATATACCCGCCCGCTTTAATCTGCTCGCGCACCTCGGCGAAACGCGCCTCACGGTCCGCCTCGGACCGGATGGAAATGGCCTCGTCGGACAAGATGCGTGCGATCGCGTCACGGACCGCCTGGTCATCCGCTCGATCCGTATCAGGATCGGTCGGCTGCCCTGGCCGTGGCGGGGTGGGTTTGTTGGCGTCGTCTAGACTCATCGTGGCTCCGTAGCCCTTACACAAAGTATCGGCTGTGCGGAGCGGAGAGTCAAATCAAAGCAGAATAGGTCTTATTCGTCCTATAGGACCTATGCCGTCGCCATGGGCGGCGGATCAATGCGGGGTGTTTTCTGTGTGCTGCGGGTGTTCGATATCTGAGCGCACCGGCTCAGAATCCAGACGCGCTTCCGAGAGGCGCGCGCATTCCACCGTCAAATTGCGGCAACGGCCGACCAGCGCTGTCAACTTCTTGACCACTTCCTCGACCTCACCTGCGGCCAGCCACTGCGCAAACTGATCGCCGCCCTCGTCGCGGGCGCGACGCAACAATGCCTCGCCGGCCTCGATTTGCTTATGCAAGAAAGTGATCTCTTCCAAATCGGCGGGGACCGAACGGTCTTCGCCACGCAGCAGACGGTCACGCTGCTTCTGCAGAAGCGCACACAACGAACGGTAGAAGCCAATCTCGCCGTTGAAGAACTCGACTAATTGCCCCGGCCCCTGGATGAGTGTTGTGCTTTCCGTTCCCATGGCTTCTCTCCTACGAGTCGTGCTCGATGGTCTCTTCCTCGTCGATGAATAGATCTTCGAGTGTCGGCCTTCGGTCCAAATGGCCCGGGTCTTCAGACCCGTGTGGCTCACGGTCCTGAAGGGCCGTGCCGCCATCGTCAATTGGAGTCGGCGGCTCTTCAGGGACAAGGGGCGTCCCGTCCCACTTGCGCACCAAGCGTGACCGTACTGGTTTCTTTGGCTTGCGCTTCATGGCGGAGACCTTGCTGCCACCCACCGAGCTATGGTGCTTAGAGTGCGCCATTGGCCAGGCACTCATCCCACACCGCTTCCTCGTCGGGTTCCGGTGTGAAGATTCGGAATTGCGTGGGATACTCGCTGCGTCCGAGCACGATCTGCTTCGCCTGGTGATTGCGCCGGTTGATGAGAATCGGGCCCTGCAAATTCATCGACGTCTGGGACGGATCGTCCGGCATCGTCACGATCGCCCACACCTCGATGTCCTCGGTGTGGCATTCCCCCAGCTCGGAAATCTCCAGCGGATCCAAAGTGAAGGTGTAACGAGGCTGGAACAGCCGCGGGGGCGCGAGCACGAAGGACACGGTGCGATCTTCCAGCGATTGCAGCCGGCACAGAGGCGCCCAGACGGGATCCCGTTGCATAGCGAATTGGTGATAGTCCTCAAACCCCAGAAGTCCGCGGGGAAAATTGATCGGCTCCTCGGCCGTACTGCCCAGGCTCCGGTCCGTCGTGGTGTCCGAAGGAAATGTCATTTGGTGCGGCTCCCGATGTTCGCTTACGCGTCCTAATCGTTTAAGCGTCCTGGTCATCACTCCAGCAGAAGTTGGAATCCACGGCACGCGGCATCTCCGCAGCGTGCTCAACCTGGCGGCTTTGGGGGGAGCGGCCGGGTTCTGACGGTGATGGCGTGGCGTTGGGGTTGGGTCGGGCGTTCGGGCCGGGGGTCGTGGACGGCGTGCGATCCGGTTTGCGATGGAAAAGGCTCATGGCTTCCTTCCTGGCGCTCCCCGGCGCCGGGATGCACTGCCCCGTGACGGTTTCAGTTCGATGCCACCCGAAGCCGGATGGTCGGGAGCTGGTCCCTTAACCTTCCCCTTGATCAAACGCGCCAAGCCGGCCAGATCGGTCTTGATCGAGCGCGCCTTGCGGTTCTCCTCTTTGATCTTCAGGTACACCTCTTCCCGATGCACCACCACCTTGATGGGCGCGTCCACTCCCAGCCGCACTTGGCGGCCGTACACGCCCAACACGGTGACCTTGATGTCGTCTCCTATGGTGATGCTCTCACCCTGCTTGCGTGTGAGTATGAGCATTCACCCTCCCTGGCGTTTCTCGCACAATGGGCCGCATCCTCGCGGCGATGTGTCGCTCACTACTTGTATCGGCGCGTGCCCGGTGAATCTGAACGCGCGGCGGCCTGCGACGTGTCTTGGCACGCTAGTCAGAGGCCCGCGGATGAGGAATGGGTGTTGCGATCCGAACTGGAGGGGGCGAAACCGGGCTACCAGCCCTGCGTCTGTGTGGGAAGTTCACCATTCGTTGCCGATTGGGACAGGCTGGCAACCAATCCCTCGACCGAAAGGTCCAGCGGAGTCACCGCAAGGGCATCGAGCAACGCGGCGCATTCTGTCGGCTCGCCGTAGACTTCGGGCACGGAAAGGCACACTAAGCCATCGCCTTCCAACGACAGGACGATTCCCACGCGCGAGTTGACCGCGTCCACCAGCGCGCTCTTTTGGCCGTCAGTCAGATTGGGTTTTAGAGCCAACTCGACCGATTCCGACGGGACTGCCGTACGGAATGCCGGGGCCGCGAGGAGCGCACCCGATTGCAGACGTGCTCCCGCCCAACCCTGCTCCGATTGGGAGATGGCATCCGTCAACGGCCCACCCGCCGTGGCCGTTATCGCGCCGTCGGCTGAGGTCAGTGTCGTGGGCAGGAGGACGCCGCCCGCAAGCGACGGCGCATCCCCGAGAGCGATGAGGTTAACATCCAGTTTCTGCTGCGTGGAATATCCCGCTGCCACCGTCGCTGTCAAAAGGACAGTCGCGACATCGCGGACATGGATCGCTGTCGCTCCGATATCGATCCCAAGACGCCGAATGGAGCCGCAGAGCGTGCTGTCAGTGAGTCCGACAAGGGCGCCATCACCGGTCCCAGGAAGATTCACAACCAGACCGTATCCGGTTAGAGTCAGCGGGCCACCAGGTATGAAGGCAACATCACGCAGCTGCAAGGATGTCGCGGGCGTCTCAGCCTCGGCGCACAGATAGCCCGTGGCCGCCAAGCCCAGCACCAGCGCCCATCTGATGATCAATTTGCCGTAGGCTCGATTCATACAAACTCTGACCCATTGAGAATTATCGACATTTGCCTGGCGTTCCCTGAGAGCCTGACCCGTGCCCTGTTTCAGATGCTGTCGTCGTGCAGATCATCGACAGGATGCCGGCGGGACTCCCCCGGCTCCGCCACGTTATCTCCTGGCGGCGGTCCCAGTCTGCGCGCCCAGCCCAACACCTGGCGCGCCAGATCGAGCGTATCGTTGAGCGACTGCGAGAGGCGATCCAGCGTGCGGTCATCGGGAACACCGGTCGTTTCGGCGGCCATCCAGAGGTACTGCGACTGCGGTTTGGCCTCCGAGAACCCCATGTCAATCGTCGTCACGACGTCGCTGACATCGTGCGCGACGCGCGAGACTTTGGCCACCAATTCGAGCAGGTCACCGCTGTGACGCGCGGCGCCGCCTTGCATCTGCTTGAGCTTAGCGGTGGCCACGGCCAAGTTAACGGCCAAGAAGCGGGCTTTCTCCCCGAGGTCCCGTACGGACATCACCACCTGGCCGATGTCGGTGTTGAGATCTGAGTCTCCTCTGGTCCCTTCAGGATCCAAGCACGCCTCCATCCAAACTGCGTCCGCGTCGATTACCGCCTACGATTCCGACTGAACCTGGCGGGAGAACACGTAACGCGAGATCGTCCGCGATAGAATCTGATTGAACTCGTTCGGCTGACCCACCAGACGCGACAGTCCCATCGCGATTTCCGGATCCGGCAGGTTCTCGACCGACAAGAACTCGATGCCAATCAGCTTTTCGCCTTCTTCACGCTCCTCGACGCGCTTCACCTTGCCCAGCACGTTGGTCAAAGCATCGAATCCCTTGATGTCGAACTTCATCAACACCAATTCGCCCTCGGTGGCTGGGTCGGTGGTCGACAGCAACACACCACCGGCGGACAAATTGAGCAGGACCCCCGCCTTCTTCTCGGGATGCAGCCGTACCCGCCGATCGGCCTCAATCACGATGGTGGCGAAATTGACCGGCGAGAAGATATCCAGGCGCACAAATCGCCTCTTATTCGACTTTGATTTGGCGGCATCCTGCCCTGCCGGCTTGCTGTTTTTTCGTGATGTCATCGTCTCCCCCTCATCCCGCCTGCGGCGGGCCGTTCAACTCCGTTTAGCTCTCGTTCATGGCCTTTGCTGCGCAGGCCAGTTGCAATTCCGCCAAGGCCGCGATGTGGCGCGCCAGGGCGGTGTTGGGGCGGGTTGGCCCCTGCTCGCTGATCATGGCCAGCGCCGCTTCGCGCGACCAACCCAGAAACCGCTCCGCGTCGTCCCAGCGCCGCAAACGCCGCGACAATTCGCCGATCATGTAGGCCGTGACCAATGGGCCATGCCCGCTCTCGGCGCGGCCTTGGGTCTCAAAAGCGCGACGGTAGTGGCCTAAAGACAGCGCCATCGCCTCTTCCTCATTCGTCGGGACGGCCGGCGTGTCCATGCGCAGCGCCTTCAGGAAATCGACGTACGATGCGTGCTCACCATAGGGCTCGCCGCGACGCCCGACCTTCAAACCCACGACCATGCCCGGTCCGGACTGCAATTGGGTCCGCAGTTCGCCGAACGGCATCGCCAATCGTTCCACTTGCTCCGAGACTGTCGCCAGTGAGCGGCAAAACCGCGCCGGTGTATCCTGGTCGTTGAACTCGATTTGTACGGATTCGGGATGGGCTAGAAGAAACTGCGAGATCTCATGGCAGCGCTCGGCCAGATGCTTCACATCCTCTCCGGCCGCCGCGATCGCCTGCATCAGGTCGCGACGGCTCTGCTTATGAGGTGCCGTCGCATCCTGCTCGACTTCTGTGCCCAACTCGCGGAAGAGCCACGCCACCCGCAGGTACCAGCGGGCCAGATCATAATCCGAAGGATGCTCGAGCAGATGCTCGCTCAAAATTCCCAAAGCGAGTTTGTTGATGGCCGTGGGAATGGGATACGATTCCGCCCAGAGCGAATCGCCGAGACGGCGAATCGAACTGTCCTGTTCCGTCAGCGAACCCAAATGGCGTTGACGGAGGCTGCGCGTTTCATCCGGCGAGGCGCACGGATCGGACGGGTCGGCAGCCGAAGCACGGGTCAGTTCGCGTGTGTAGAAGCATGACGTACATGTCGCCATGAAGTAGAGAAGCGGATTCACCCATTGGTATCGGGGATTGGCCCAGCGCCGGCCAAGGGGACGGAAATCCGTGTCAAAGCCACTCTCGGTATAGGCCCCGGCCTTCACGCATTCGTACTCGTTGACTGTCCGGCAGACCGGGCAGGTCACGCGCGTCAAGACAAAGGGCGTGTCCTCCGCCATGGTATCCGGCGATGTCATCGCGCTCTCGTCGCGGTCGCGGGTCACAGGCCGAACCGCTCCCGCACCATCGAGCGCAGTTTGCCGACCGATTTCGTATGGATCTGCGAGACGCGCGACTCGGAGATGCTCATGGTCTCGCCGATTTCACGCAGCGTCATTTCCTCGTAGTAGTAAAGCGCAATGACCAGTTTCTCCTGCTCGCATAGGTGCGAGATCGCGTTGATGAGAAAGGCGCGCAACTCCTGGCGTTCGATCTCTCCCAGGACCGTGCCCGCGTTCGGGGCTTCGAGAGTCTCCACCCTCGGGACCTGGCGGTTGTCTTCTTCGCGGTAGACCAACTCGTCGAGTGAGAGAAGCGTGGTTCCGGAGACGTCATCGAGCGCGGCGTGCAACTCAACCATGGAGAGCTTGAGGTCCGCGGCCAATTCGGTGCGCGTGGGCACGCGCCCCAGCTTGTTTTCCAGGCGGACGGTCGATCGGTCGATGTCGCGGGCTTTGGCGCGCGTCGAACGCGGCACCCAGTCCAGCGAACGTAACTCGTCTAAGATTGCGCCGCGTATGCGCGGCACTGCGAACGTTTCGAATTTGACCCCGCGCTCGGGATCGAAGTTCTTGAACGCTTCGATCAGCCCGATCACACCCGTCGAGACCAGATCCGGCAACTCCACCGACTTGGGGAATCCCAGCGCCATCCGTCCCGCCACATTGCGGACCAGTGGCAGATAACGCGCTAAGAGCTGTTCACGTATTCCCGGATCACCGTTGAAGCGGTACGCTTCCCACTGGCGGGCGGTGGTCATCGATCGTGGCGCTTCTCTCACAGGCGCGGGGGTCTTGGTGATCGCGCTCGTCTTGGTGCGGCGCGTCATCGTCGCGGTCGCAGGCATGCGTTCAGGCTCCCTTTCTGATGGTGACGGACTCCGATGTCCGAAACGCGGCGGTGGAATACGAAATGCGGGCCACGCCAATTCCGGCGTCTTCGAGGTGCGCTCCCATGCGGTTGTCGACTGGCAATGTCATCGTCCCATGTGACATTTCTGGACGCATTGCGTCCCTGTCGGGCATGGTTTGAGCAAGGCATGTGCCAACCCTGCATGCCATTGCATGGTCGTTGGCGCAGAACGACTTTTGAGCGTTGTCAGGGATGGAGTTGAACGACAGGCGGGATCGACACGGAAGAAATTTCCGTGCTTACGGTGATTTTGTCCCTTCTAGCTGTATGGGATCAGGGCATCACCCAGTGGCGAAAAGACGACACAATCTCCCAGACAACCGGAGTGTCGCTTGTGGGTGAATTGGTGTCGTTGTTACTTCACCGCATCAGGAGGAACACAGAGCGCATGCGCGAAACCACATCACTCATAAGTGGCAAGAGTTCCACATCGGGTGGGGCGCAGCGCGAAGTGCGCTCACCTTACGACGGCCGCGTGGTTTGCAACACGAACTCAGCCACTCCCACGGACATCGACGCGGCGCTCTCCGCAGCGTCCGCTGCGGGTGAGCCCATGCGACGTCTGCCGCACCACGAACGCGCCCGCATTCTCGACACGCTCGCTGCGAAAGTTGCCGCCGCACGTGAATCCCTCGCGACTTTGCTGCAGGAGGAAGCCGGCAAACCGATTTCACTCGCGCGCGTTGAGGCTGACCGGTGTGTTCAGACAATCATCGAGGCGGCCCGCTGCGCCCGCTTCACTGCGGACGAGGCATTCCCGCTTGATGGGTATGGCCCCGGCGCCAACAAGACCGCGATCATCCGCCGCTTTCCCATCGGCGTGATTGTAGCGATCACACCGTTCAACTTCCCGCTCAACCTGGTCGCGCACAAGATCGCGCCCGCCATCGCTGCCGGCTGCCCTCTAATTCTGAAACCAGCCTCGCAGACCCCGTCATCTGGCCTTGAACTGGCGCGCCTCGCTATCGAATCCGGCCTGCCGCCTGGTGCGCTCAGCGTGCTCTTGCTTGGAGGCAGCCAGACGGCTCCCTTAATCGAAGATCCACGTGTCGCGATGGTGACCTTCACCGGCTCGGCGGAAGTCGGCTGGGGGATCAAGTCACGATTGCCGATGAAACGAGTCACTCTGGAGCTTGGCGGCAATGCCGCCGCCATTGTTGAGCCCGACGCCGACCTCGACACCGCGGCAAAGAAACTGGCCTCCGGCGCCTTTGCGTACGCCGGTCAATCCTGCATCTCGGTGCAGCGCATCTTCGTTCACGAGAGCGCTGCGGCGAGATTGACCGATGCATTGGTCGCAGTGGCCTCGTCCATGCCCCATGGCGATCCCTCGCGCGAGGAAACGATCTGTGGCCCGTTGATCGATCAAGCCAATGCCGATCGCGTGATCGCCTGGGTTGAAGAAGCCAAGAGTCTCGGCGCACGTGTCCTCTGCGGCGGCACGCGCAAAGGCAATATCGTTGCGCCCACGGTTGTGGCGAACGCACCCAACACCGCCCGCCTCAACTGCAATGAAGTGTTCGGCCCGGTTGTCAACGTTTCCGCGTATGGCGACTTCGACCGTGCCCTGGCGATGGTGAACGATTCGCAGTATGGCTTGCAGGCCGGGATATTCACCAACGACTGGCGCAAGATCTGGAAGGCGTTTGAGACTGTGGAAGTCGGTGGTCTGATCCACAACGATCCACCGACTTATCGCGTTGACATGATGCCCTACGGTGGTGTGAAGATGTCGGGCATTGGCCGTGAGGGGCCGCGCTGGGCCATCGAGGAAATGACCGAGCCGCGCCTTCTGGTCCTCTCAACTGTCTAGGGAGGGCGAGGCTCCCGCCGAGCCTGCTCTTCTGCGAATTGTAGGGTGGGCTCAGCCCACCGCACACGGGATCGAATGACGGGCACGGCCCCGCTTCGCGGGATCTTCGACAGGCCGTGCCGCTACATGATCTGGGGAGGGCGATCCGCCGCAGCGGAGAGCCTGCTCTCAACCGGAACCCACAATGCCCGCGATCACCATCACGATCGGAAAGACCAAACTTGAGGCCGAGCGCGGCGACATCACGCATGAGCACACCGACGCAATCGTCAACGCAGCCAACACCGGCCTGCGCGGCGGCGGTGGTGTCGATGGTGCGATCCACCACGCCGGTGGCCCGACAATCACGGCAGAATGCCGCAAGATCGGACGCTGCCCCACCGGCAAGGCGGTGATTACCACCGCTGGGAAACTGAACTCGTTCTGGGTGATTCATGCCGTGGGACCGATCTACTCCGGCCTGCCCGGCGATGCCAAGGAATTGGCTTCCGCCTATCGAGAGAGTCTTGAGAGAGCTGTCGAAGTCGGCGCCCGATCAGTCGCCTTCCCTTCGCTGTCGACCGGCGCCTATGGCTACCCGATCAAAGACGCCGCCCCAATCGCCATTCGCACCGTCTGCGACTTCGTGACCGGACACCCCAGTGCCTTTGACCTCATCCGCTTTGTGCTTTTCTCCGACGCCGATTACGCCATCTATTTCGCGGAGTTCACCAAGCGCGGCGCGAAACACCCGACGATCTATCGTTAACGGGCTGAGTAGGGGCGCAATTCATTGCGCCCGCGGGCTCCCTGAATGGAGCCCCTTCTCCCTGGGGAAAGGGTCAGGCTTGTCCCGAGCGAAGTCGAGGAGGTGAGGGGCATATGAAAAGGGCGGGTCTCAGACCCGCCCCTACGGTTTGACCGTCTCAAGTTCCTATACTTTTTGCTTCCACCGCGTCCCGGATGGCGTGTCTTCGATCATGATCCCCATCTGGTCGAAGAGCGCGCGGATTTCGTCGGCGCGCTTGTAATCCTTGCGCGTGCGCGCATCCTTGCGCTCGGCAATCAAGGCTTCGATTTTCGCTGCGTCGGTCGAGGGTGCATCGGGGCGCAGCACGTCGAGAATCCGATCCAGATCCTCGACCAACTCCCGCGCCAATCTCGCGTCGGACACATTCAGACCGCCCGCCTCCATGCGTTTGTAGGTCTCGCGCACAAACTCAAACAGCGCACCTAAACCAGCGGAGATGTTCAGATCATCGTCCATTGAGGATGTGAACTGATCCTTCGTTTCCTTCACAAACGCGGCGAAATCGCCGTGCGCCTCTCCCCCGCCGGTTACTTCTCCGAGGCGGTGGTGGAAGTCGCGGAGCCGTTCGATGGCGCCTTTTGCACCTTCGATCCCGGCCATCGTGAAATTGAGCTGCGCCCGGTAGTGAGTTGATTGCAAGAGGTAGCGCACTGCCACCGGCGAGTACCCCTTGTCCAGCAGATCGCGCAGGGTGTAGAAGTTATTGAACGATTTCGCCATCTTCCGCCCCTCGACAATCAGATGCTCGGCATGAAGCCAGTATTTCACAAATGGCTTCCCCGTCGCCGACTCCGATTGCGCGATCTCGTTCTCGTGATGCGGGAAAATGTTGTCCACGCCGCCGGTGTGAATGTCGAAGGTTTCGCCGAGGTACTTCATCGACATCGCCGAGCACTCCAAATGCCACCCCGGCCGGCCCTTGCCCAAAGGCGTGTCCCAAAAGATGTCGCCGTCATCGGCGTCCCACGCCTTCCACAGCGCGAAATCCGACACGTGGTCCTTCTCATACTCGTCGGAAGAGACCCGTGCCCCCGCCTTCAACTCGGCGAGATTCATGTGCGACAGCTCACCATAGCGCGGAAACGTGGCAATACGGAAGTAGATCGAGCCATCCTCGGCCTTATAGGCGCCGCCGTGCTCGAGCATCCGCTCCACCAGCGTCACCATCTCCGGGATGTGCTCGGTCGCGGGCGGATAGACCTCGGCGCGCTCGGCGCGGAGCGCGTCGAGATCCTCGAAGAATGCAATCTTGAACGGTTCGGTCGCCGCCGACAAGGTGATCTTCTGTTCCTTGCAGCGCTTGATGATCTTGTCATCAATGTCGGTCAGATTCATGATCTGTGTGACGCGAAAGCCGCGCCACTTCAGATAGCGCCGCAACAGATCCTCAAACAGAAAGGTCCGGTAATTGCCGATGTGAGCGTAGTTATAGATCGTCGGGCCGCACGTGTACATCCGCACATGGCCCGCTTCCAGCGGGATAAACTCCACCAACTCACGCCGGCGGGTATCGAAGAACCGGACGGACACTACCTGCGTCCCTTCCGAACGGCGGCCTTCCCTCTGGCGCTCATGCCCGTCAATCCCGCGACCGTCTCGTGATTCAATTGCTTCAAGACCGCCAGGAGCAGCTTCAAGCAGACGTCGTAATCCTTGCGGGAGATAATCGAGTTGTGCGAATGGATGTACCGCGACGGCGGGCCAATCGACACCGACGGCACGCCCAATCGGGACATGTGGACCCGGCCGGCGTCGGTCGCGCCGCGATCCATCGACGAGAGATGGTACTTGATCTTGTTGCGCTCCGCCGTATCGATCACCAGCTTCAGAAGACCCTTGTTCGGGATCATGCCCGCATCGTAGACATCGATGGCAACCCCGCCGCCCAGGCGCTCGCCGAGCCCTTCAATCCCCGGCGTATCGCGGGCGATCCCGACGTCGATAATCAACGCCACGTCGGGATCGATGGCCCAGGCCGCGGTTCCGGCACCGCGCAAGCCGACCTCTTCCTGCACGCTGCCGATTCCGTATAGGGCATTCGGCATCGTCTTGGGCTTGGTGGCATTGACCACGTCGCAAACCAGCGCACAAGCAACGCGATTGTCGAATGCCTTGGCCAAATACAGGTCCGGGTTGCTCATGACTTCAAAGCCCGAATCGGGCGTGACGTAAAGCCCGTTGCGGAGACCGAGCTTCTTTTTCACATCAAAAGCATCGGTCGCACCGACGTCGATGAACAGTTCCTTGGGCTCGATCACGTTTTTGCGTTTCTCGTCCGGCAACAGATGCGGCGGTGTCGACCCGAACACACCGAGGATCGGCCCCTTGTCCCCGTGAACGATGACGCGTTGCGACAGCATCACATGCCCCCACCAGCCACCCAGGGGGAAAACTTTGAGAAATCCATCCTTGGTGATCTCGCGGACAACCCAGGCGACCTCGTCCATGTGGGAGCCGACGAACACCCGCGGGTGATCTGTTTTCCCTGGGACTTCGGCGATCAGCGAACCCATCTTGTCGGTCGACAGCCTGGCATAAGTCGGCATGTGCGCCGCCATCACCGCACGCACCGAGGCCTCGTCACCGGGCGCTCCGTGCGCTTCGGTCAACGCTTTGAGCAGCAGTTCGGTCTTATCCAAAATAACCCTCCACGGTTAAGTCGATCCAATCGATGCCCTTGTGGCAAGGGGGGAAAGATAATACCCCAGTAATTGCACCTCAACGTGCATTTGACCGCCTCTCAGTCATTGCGAGGAGTCCCACCGTCCCGCGGAGCGGGACAGGGACGACGAAGCAATCTTCCAATCTGTGAAGTCGATCGCCGGGAGGTTGCTTCGTCGTGATGTCGCTTCGCGACATCCCTTCTCGCAATGACAGGGAGTCGGGGCCTAATGTCCCAGGCAGGGCAGCAATTCGGAAAGATCGCGGATCTCGCACGATTCGGTGAGGCCGGGCTGGTACTTGTCGTCGCGGCGACGGACCAGGCAGGGTGTCATCCCCACACCTTGCGGGCCGAGCACGTCCTCGCGCTGACGATCGCCAATGTATAGGCATCGCGAGGGGGCCACGCCCAGGCGATCGGTGATCATGCGGAATGGCTCCGGATGCGGCTTGCGATATCGTCTGGTCGACGTGAACACCTTCGCGTCGAAGAATTCCCACAATCCAAATCGCTCGAGTTCTTCGCGATGGTCACGTTCGCGGAAACACGTGTTGGAGAGAAGCCCAATTCGGTATCCCTGTTCACGCACGCTTTGAAGCACCGCTCGTGACTCCGGGAAAACCGACACCTGCCGTCTCACCGCCGCGTAGTACGCGTTGATGACACCGTTCAGGCCCTGCTTTGCAGGAATCCGTACACCGCACCCGGCAAGCAGTTCGCGCAAGAACGGCCCGATCTGATACTCGCGCGATTGTTCACGGATGCGGGCGCGGCGCCGCGCAATCAACACCTCGAATCGCTCGAGAAACCGTTCGTAGGGCAGAGTCTTCCCGTTCCTGGACGAGAGCCAGAGGTGCAGCGACAAGACGCTGGTGGGGTAGATGATCTCCCACGGCACATTCTCGAATTCGAGCAATGTGCCGCCCATGTCAAAGATGATCGCCTCAAACCGTCCGCCGCCGGGCGGCACGAGACGGGCTCGGCGTGATGTGCGGGGCTGTTGTGCCGAAGTTGTTGCCATTGTCTTTAGAACACCAAGGGCGGATCAATGATCCGCCCCGTGAAACAATCTCGATTGGTAAACAAGGGGCTTCAGCCCCTTGCCTTGAATCCTCAGCGCTTGATCGCCAACTGGCAGATCCGCGCCACCAACTCGGAGAATTCGATCCCCGCCACCTTGGCTGACTTGGGCACCAGCGAGTGCGACGTCATCCCCGGCAGCGTGTTCACTTCAAGGCAGTACAGATGCCCGTCGGCAGTCATGCGGAAGTCGGCGCGCGCATATCCCTTGCACCCCAAGACCCGGAAGGCTTCGAGCGCTTGTTCCTTGCAAGCCCGTGTCTGCGCGGCCGTGATCGCCGCCGGGCACTGATACTCAGTCATCCCATCGGTGTATTTGCATTCGTAGTCATAGATGCCGTGCTTGGGCTTTATCTCCACCACCGGCAGCGGCTGATCCCCTAGAACTCCGGCCGCCAGCTCGCGTCCGGCGATAAACTCCTCAACGATCACGCGCTCGTCCCACTTGAACGCCGCCGCCAAGGCCTTGTCCCACATCGACGCCTTGTCCACCAACGTCAGACCGACCGTCGAGCCCTGCGAATTCGGCTTCACGATCAAAGGTGAGCCCAAGGATTCTTCGGCTTCGGCATAGGTGAAGGCTTTGGGGTCATCAAACACCATCCAGGCCGGCGTCGGGATCCCCTCAGCGGTGAACACCCGTTTTGCCATGTTCTTGTCCATGGCCAGAGCCGAGGCGAGCATCCCCGATCCCGTGTATGCGATACCCGACATATCGAGGAGCGACTGCAGGCGTCCGTTTTCACCGTCGCCGCCATGCAGGGCGTTGAAGACCACATTCATCCCCTCAAACTCGTTGAGACGCAGATCACCGGGCGAGATCGACGGCACATTCCCAGGCAATGCCTTGGGAGGCGTGGTGCCGATGGCGGTGCTGCCAAAATCGGGTGTCCACAAAACCACATGCTGTGACACGCCCGGGTCGAACGCGTAGACTTCCGCCCCCGCCGACGACAGGGCTTTCGCCACGGCCGCGCCGGTGGCCAGTGAGACATCGCGCTCCGCGGACCGCCCACCCGCAATCACCATAACCTTGAGCCCCGCGATTGCGGCGGCGTCTGACGATCTCCCGGTAGCGCCCATTGTTGCCGTATTATCCATGACCATCCTTTCCCCGTATCCAATCAACCTATGATCCTGATCTCACGTCAAGTGCGCTTCCGAGCCCGGAACCAAAAGAATAGACCGGCGGCCAGTGCCACGAGGACAACCCAGGCAACGACACTGTAGGCCCGAAACACGCTTGAGAGAAAATCCCACTTTGCGTGCGCCAGCAACGCCAAGCTGGCCAGAAGGCCGTTCCAGACGAGAATCGAGACGGCCCCGTACGAAACGGTGCTGACAAGGGGATAATCGCCCACTCCGGCCGCCAAGGGAACCGCCGAACGAACCCCCGCCAGAAATCGGCCGAAGATGATGACCGCCGCGCCCCACCTTTTGAACCATGCCTCGACGCGTTCTAGATGCCTGACCGATAGTACCCCGCGATTCCTGCGGATGAACAGCTCGCGTCCCTGCCATCGCCCCAGCCAGTAGAGCGCGACAAATCCTGCCATTCCGCCCAGTGCGGCCGCCGCAAAAGCGCCAATCACCGAGACCCCGCCGGCTTCGAGGCTCACCAGTCCCAAAAAGAAAACCGCATCGCCGGGAAATGGAGGAAACAGCATCTCGGTCAAAGCGGCAATGAAGAATATCCCGATCGTCCACCAGAAGGACTGAACCGCCATCGAGGTGAACCAATCAAACAGCTCATGTCCCCCCATCGTCAGCGTCCCACCGGCGCCACGGTCGCGATCGCTTGCGCCGCAATCCCCTCGCCCCGCCCGACAAATCCCATGCCTTCGTTTGTCGTCGCCTTGATCGAGACCATCCCGACCCCGATCCCAAGCGCATCGGCAATCGTGCGGCGCATCGCATCTGCCTGCGGCATGATCTTTGGGTGCTCGGCCAAGACCGTTGCGTCCATCTGCACCGCCCGATACCCGGCACGCTGCAGAATGGCGACGGTCTCTTTCACCAACGCAATTGAATCAACACCCGCAAAACGCGGGTCGCCGGGTGGGAAATGGACGCCGATATCGCCCAAGGCCACAGCCCCAAGAAGGGCGTCGCAGATGGCATGCAAGAGCGCATCGCCATCGGAGTACCCGATCAATCCGCCCGTGTCCGCGAACCTCACTCCGCCGAGAACCAACGGTCGATCGCCGCCCAGGCGATGTGTATCGTAACCGATCCCGACCCGCATCGCCGCGGAAGATACGGTCGCGCCCGCGATCTGTGCCGCCAAAATCCAATCCTCAGGAGTCGTCACCTTGATGTTTGCCGCCGTGGACGAGACGATGGCAACTCGCCCGCCGATTCGCTCGACCAGTTCGGCATCATCGGTGGCCTCGAAGCCGTCTTGCGCTGCGCGCTGGTGCGCGTCGCGAAGCTTGTCCGCTCGGAACACCTGGGGGGTCTGCGCCATCCAAAGATCGCGACGATCCACCGTTGCGGTCTGCGTTCCGACATAACGCTTCATCGTGTCTGTGACTGGGGAGGCCAAAATCGCTCCGTCACATTGCGCACAAGCGTCCACCAGGTTATCCCAGGTGGAAATCGGCCAGAAGGGACGCACCGCGTCGTGAACCGCAACCAACACAATGTCCGCCGGCATGGCCTCAATGGCTCTGAAGACCGATTCCCGACGCGTGGCGCCACCGGTCATGACACTTGTCCGCACCGCCTGCGACTCAGTCAGCGCCCGCGCCGCCTCAACATGGTCGGGGTCAACCACCAATCCGACCCACGAGACAAACTTCCATTGCCCGAGCTTGGCCAGCGCCCCCCGTGTGAACGACAGCCACGAGCGTTCGAACGGCGACAGCCCAGCCAGCGGCTTCCATTGCTTGGGCACATCGCCGCCGAAGCGGGCGCCCACGCCCGCGCCCGCGATGATCACTCCGATGTTCCCGGTTTCTGCCATGTTATTGGTCCAATAGGTCCTATAAGACCTAGTTCTCCGCCGTCACAAAATCATCATCGCATCGCCATACGAATAGAACCGGTACTCCTCGCGCACGGCAATATCGTACGCACGCTTCACCATCGCCAGCCCATCGCCGCCTGTCTGCGAGGCAAAGGCCGCGACCAGCGCCAGAAGCGAAGTCTTCGGTAAGTGGAAATTGGTGATCAAAACATCCACTACGCGGAATTGGTAACCCGGACGAATGAAGAGGTTGGTATGACCGCGCAGCCGCTCAAACGTCTGCTTCATGCCCTGCTGGCGCAGCGTGGAAATCACCGAACGTCGTGGCCAGCCGCGAATGACGGCCAACGTCTCCACCGTTCGTGTCACCGTGGTCCCGACCGCGACGGTGCGTCCCCCGCCGATGTACCGCTTCCAGATCCGTCGCTGGGCCACGGAACTGATGATGTACGGTTCACTGTCCATCGGGTGATCCTCGACAAGCTCCGTGGTCATCGGCCGAAAGGTCCCGGCGCCGACATGCAGCGTGACCGTGGCCGTGTCGACGCCGGCGCGCCGCAATCGTTCAAGCAGCACGGCGTCAAAGTGCAGCCCCGCCGTCGGCGCGGCGACCGCGCCCGGGGTGTGCGCAAATACGGTCTGGTAATCCTTACTGTCTCGTGCCTCTGCCGGACGATCGATGTAGGGCGGCAACGGCATCACCCCCGTCTTGCTCAGCCATTTTTCGAAATTCCCACGCCCCTCAAATCGAACCAGACGCGTCCCGTCCTCAAGCACCTGCTCGATGCGCGCGGTCAGTGTGACGCCGGCGGCGGGCGGAAAGGCAACGACCGCACCGGCTTTGAGTTTCTGTCCAGGACGAACCATGGCACGCCATTGCCGCGGCGCCTTCTGTGACAGAAGCATAATCTCGGCTTTGCCGCCTCCGGGAACCCGTTTCCCCAAGAGCCGCGCCGGTATGACGGCGGTGTCGTTGACCACGAGCAGATCGTTCTTCGCCAGAAGCGCGGGGAGTTCATCAAAGCGGTGATGAGACACTCTCCCATTCTCACGCTCCAGGACCATTAGGCGGCAATGCCGCCGTACACGCGCTGGGTGCGCCGCAATGAGGTGCGAAGGGAGTTGGTAATCGAGAAGCTCGGTTTTCACATCGTCTGCAGGGGACAAGCATGGGTGGGCTCATCCCACCTGAAGGGCACCTACAAGAGCCGCCCGGACTCCGACGCCGACTCGACAACACCAAGGTGCTTGAAGGCGCGCGGTGTCGCGGAACGGCCGCGCGGCGTACGGTCGAGAAACCCCTCCTGGATCAGATACGGCTCGTAAATCTCTTCGAGCGTCTCCGCCTCTTCGGCGACCGCCACCGCCAGGGTGTTGAGTCCGACCGGACCGCCCCGGAACTTGTGGATCAATGTCTCGAGAATTTTAATGTCCATTTCGTCGAGCCCGGCGGCATCGACGTTCAAAGACGACAGCGAGTCGTCGGCGACTTGGCGATTGATCGTCTTCGCACCACGCACTTCAGCGAAATCACGCACCCGCCGCAAGAGGCGGTTGGCGATGCGCGGTGTCCCGCGCGAGCGGCTGGCAATCTCTTGCGCGCCATCTTCGGTAATCGGCACTCCGAGAATCCCCGCCGAGCGCACAACGATCTTGGCCAGATCGTCCGCCGTGTAGTAATCCAATCGACCGACAACCCCGAAGCGCGAACGCAAAGGCGAAGTCAAAAGCCCGGCACGAGTTGTTGCGCCGACAAGTGTGAATTTCTTGAGCGGCAGCTTCACCGCGCGCGCCGCCGGACCTTTGTCGATGACGATATCGAGGGTGAAATCCTCCATCGCCGGATAGAGATATTCCTCCACCACCGTGTTCAGACGATGAATCTCATCGACGAACAGCACCGAGCGCTCTTCGCAGTTCGTCAGCAGCCCGGCCAAATCCGCGGCTCGCTCTAAGGCCGGCCCTGAGGTTGACTTGATCGGGACTTCCAATTCGTTGGCGAGGATGTTTGCCAGCGTTGTCTTGCCCAGCCCGGGAGGGCCGTACAGGAGGACATGATCCAGGGCCTCGCCGCGCTTCTTCGCCGCGGAAATGAAGACACGTAAGTTGTCCAGAAGACCGCGCTGCCCAACGAAATCTTCGAATCTCCGCGGACGTACCGATCCCTCTAAGGCCAAATCGTCGGCCAAAGGCGACGGCGTGGTCAGCCGCGCCCCCACCGGCTCGCCCTGCGCCTGCTTCAAGAACGTCGGCTTCTTCGTTTGCCCAGTCATCTTATCATTTCGTCATCGCGAGTCCCGCGTAGCGTCCCGCGTAGCGGGATGGGACGTGGCGATCCTTTTGGCTCTTAACCCGCTGACAGCGCCTTCCGAATCACTTCCTCGGTACCGGCGCCCTTTTCCAGCCCTGACGCCGCACGCTTGACCGCGTCGAGCGCCTCTGAACGTGTGTACCCCAAAACCATCAGTGCCGCCATCGCCTCGTTGGCAACGCCATCGAGACTCTCGGACTTGCCGCCCGTCGGCACTCCGGCACTGGCTTTCTCGATTTTGTCTTTCAACTCCACCACGATTCGCTCGGCGGTCTTCTTCCCGACTCCGGAGACACGGGCCAGCATTGCCACATCTTCAAACGCGATTGAGTGGCGAATCTCCGCCACCGACAGCCCGGATAACACAGCCAGCGCCACTTTGGGCCCAACTCTGGAGACACCAAGCAACAGGTCGAAAAGCGCGCGCTCGGCCTCGGAGGCGAAGCCGAATAGCAGATGGGCGTCTTCGCGCACCACCAGCCGGGTCAACACCCGGCACACGGTCCCGGCCGGCGGCAGGTGATCGAAGGTGGACAACGGGATCGCCAGCTCATAGCCGACGCCTCCGCACATCACGACGGCGCGCATCGGATGGCGCTCGACCAGTTCTCCTTCAACAAATGTGATCATCGGACCTCAGACGGTGGCGACAGGCTCGCGGTGACGATGGATATGGCACAAAGCGATCGCGGCGGCGTCCGCGCAATCGGCCGGCTCCGGCGCCTGGCGCAGATGGAACAACTCTCGCACCATAAAGGCCACCTGTTCCTTTGAGGCGTGCCCGTTCCCCGTCACCGATTGCTTCACCTGCAACGCCGTATACGAGAAGACCTCCACGCCGGACAGGGCCGCGGCCAACATCGCCGCACCGCGGGCCTGCCCCAAGGCGAGGGCGGCTTTCGTGTCGCGTGCGAGAAAAACATCCTCGATTACCACGTTCTCCGGGCGATACTGGGTAAGCAACGCCTGGACCCGCTGGCAGATGGCCAAGAGTCGCTCGGGCATGGGCTCAGCCGGACGGGTGCGAACGACGCCGTATTCTACGATCCGCGGCCGATCGGCGGTCCCCTCGATCACCGCCCATCCCGTTGTTCCCAAACCCGGATCAATCCCCAAAACCATCATCGGCGCATCCGCTTCCCGTGTCCCCGCTTGCTACATCCTGCCATTACGAGGAGTCCCACAGTCCCCTCCGGGGACAGGGACGACGCTTGCCCGCCTTCGGCGGGAAGCAATGTCCCTCGCGTGAATGTAGGGGCGGAGAGACAAAGGCAAAATCACAAAAAAGCGCCGGGCGGGATCGCCCGGCGCCCGATTGGTCGTGTTCCGTGGCCGCTAGGCCCCGCTGAACTGTTCCATGATCGAAGCGTCGATATCGAAATTCGCATACACATTCTGAACGTCCTCGTGATCTTCCAGGGCCTCCATCAACTTCAGCATCTGCTCGGCCTCTTTGCCCTCGAGCTTGATGCTGGTTGACGGGATCATCGCCACCTCCGAGGCGCCAATCGGGATCTTCTTCGACTCCAGCGCCGCCTTAACGGCCTCGAAGTCATGGGGGCTGCACTGGACGAAGACGATTCCGTCCTCGGTCTTCACGTCCTCCGCCCCGGCATCGAGCGCCACCTCGAAAACCGTGTCCTCGGACGCCGCCGTGGCATCGATCTCGAAGGTCCCCTTCTTCGAGAAGATCCAGCCGACACTCCCGTTTTCACCCATGTTGCCGCCACTCTTGGTGAGAATGTGGCGCAACTCGCCCACAGTGCGATTCCGGTTGTCGGTCAGGGTTTGCATGATGATGGCGACGCCGCCAGGGCCATATCCTTCATACTGAATTTCGTCGTAGTTCTGCCCCGGGAGTTCACCGGTTCCCCGCTGGATCGCCTTCTTGATATTGTCGGCGGGGAGGTTCTGGCCGCGCGCCGTCAAAAGCGCCGTGCGCAGCCGTGGATTCATGTCGGGATCGCCGCCCCCGTGACGGGCCGCCACCGTGATTTCCTTGATCAGCTTTGTAAACACGCGGCCACGCAAGGCATCAATCGCGCCTTTCTTGCGCTTGATCGTGGACCATTTGGAATGACCAGACATATCGCCGAAACTCCCTGTCTACTGGTTCTCGAGCCAGCCCTGCAATTTACCCGCAGTTGCACCTCATAGCAAGGGGCTGAAACCCCTCGTTTGCCATCACGGATCGTGATGCAAGGAAAGGCAGAAGAGGTCCTCGGACTCGTGCATGCGGGCGTGCTCCTGCAGGGCCCTAAAGGGCCGTGCCACTGGATCCCTGCTGAAAGAAGGGGCGCACCGTAGCGCGCCCCAGAAAAATCCGCTGTCGGCGCCGCTCACTGTTGCGGCGTGACACCGATCACCATACCCAAGGTCACGTTCAGAAACCGAACGCTCTTGTCCTTGGTGAAGACGTTGTGAACGATGGCATCAAGGGAGAAGCGGATGTCAGGGGAGATTCGGAACAGAATTCCAGGGCCAAAGGCCACTCCGAGATTGGTCGTACTCTTTGAGCGAGTGTTGTTATTCCGCGTTCCTGTCCGCTTCACTTCCGTGATGTCGGTCTGCAGTTTGTCCACATAGATGCCGGTGCCAAAATGCAGATAGGGATTGGCG
>Ga0326726_10001304_pt1 | contig 23133 bp, 16 predicted proteins | sample MHFenrmetagenome_2_FD_207603 | JGI IMG/M metagenome (GOLD analysis project Ga0326726, IMG submission 207603) | Lab enriched peat soil microbial communities from Michigan Hollow, Ithaca, NY, United States - MHF15MN | ecosystem: Environmental > Terrestrial > Soil > Wetlands > Peat | place: USA... | reverse complement strand
CTTGACCCTTCGCCGAAACTCCTCCTGCACGCGCTCGATCGAGTTGGTGGAGCGCAGCGCTTTGTGCTGGCTGGGCGGGAAGTCGAAGAAGGTGAGCAACTCGTCGCCGGCTTCCTCCAGACTGGCCGCCACCGAGGGCGCCAGCTTCTCCCACTTGCTGAGAAAACGGCGGTGCGCCTGCTCGGCCTCGCTGCGGCTGGGCGCGTACACGATGGCGTGATAATCCTTGCGCACCGCCTCGCGCGCATGTTTCGGCGCCCAGATCGCGACGGCTCCAGCGCTCGTAGTCGTCCTGCAAACGCGCCACCACCGCGACACCGCGCTCTTCGACAGCGCCGCGCCTTGCAGCAGCGGCTGCAGCGCGATGCGGATCCGCCGCGTGTTGCCGCCCGCCAAGTACACCCCCAGGACCGCCTGTTCCACCTCTGGGCTGTTGCGCCGATAGCGCGGCAGCAGCGCGCTGTGCCACTCGCGCTCCCCCGCCTCGCCCTCCAGCAACCGTCCCCGCGGCACCTGCAACTGAACTACGCCGCTGCGCAAGGCCAGTCGCCGCGGCTTGTGTCCATGGCGATAGCCGGCGCGCTCACCCGAACGCTGGCTGCGCCCAGCCCTCACTGCCGTGTCCAGCTCCTGCTCCAAAACTTGCTCGATCAACTCCCGCACCCGCTTCCGAATCAGCGCTTCGACGCTCTGCCGAAACTGCGCGCTTCCCTCCACCGCCGCAAAACCAATACACTCATCCATGGCGTAATCCTCCTGGCCCAGACCCCTCGTCCGGGCTTGGTTGTTGCTCACAACTTCTCAGGAGATTACGCCTTTACTTTTTCTACAGAAATGGGGACGGCACGCGCAAGGCATTCCATGTGGAGTCTATTCGTTCTCGCGACAAAGGACATACTAACTCGAGCGTCTGAGCTGACGATCGTTGAGATTCGTGAGGGTTGCGAACTACCGTCTTCGGATTTGGCAATCCACACAGGTCCCTAGAATTTCAGCGACCACGGTATCGGCACGGAAGCGGCGCGGCAGTTTGCCGAAGATGCGCAACAGGTCAACGCCGCTGTGGCTAATGTCGGTCATGCTTCCGCACATTCTGCAAACCAAGTGATGGTGAGGCCGCAGGTTGGGGTCCACGCGCACCGGACCGTGATGCAGGCTCGCCTCTTTCCAAAGCCCGATGCGCATGAAGGTGTGGACGCACTTATAAATGGTGGCCAGCGAGATCATCGGAATCCGGCGGCGAACACGCTCGTGCAGCAGCTCCGGAGTTGGGTGATCGTTGGATTCCATCACGCATTCGTAAACCGCTTGGCGCTGATGGGTGGCGGCAATTCCATGTTGCCGGCAGAGATGACGGAAGGCGGAGAGCGAGTCGAGATTCGGTGTCATTCCAATAATTATTTAATTAGAAGACTTATCAATCAATAATAATTATCAAAGATTACCATCTCTTAGTTTGTTCTGAATTTGTAACAGAAAAGTATTAAAGGGGAATCAGCGGCACTCCCGGTTATCCTGCGCGCTCTTCGCTAACCCCGGCTGGATCGAGGTCGCAATCGGGGGTGAAGAGCGCCCGGGTCAACTGCGTCGGGAACCGATCGCACAGCCAACAACCAGCCCTTCGTCGCTTTGACTGTCAGGAGGGTGCGCCTTGCCAGCACACCCAGGAGAGCTCGAACTAGTTGGGTCAAGCCCAGCAATGGCCGCACTGCGCAGCTACGTCCAGAAGGTGGCGCACAGCGACGCCACCGTGCTGATCTGCGGAGCCACAGGAACTGGCAAGGAACTGGTGGCAGAAGCGATCCATCGAGCCAGCCGCCGGCGCTCGGCGCCTTTCGTCTCCGTGAACTGCGCTGCCATTCCCGATTCGCTGCTGGAAAGCGAGTTATTCGGCTACGAACCGGGCGCCTTCACCGGCGCCGGGGAACGCTACCCCGGCAAATTGAGGTTGGCGGACCAGGGAACCGTGTTTCTGGATGAGATCGGAGACATGACGCGGCTGGGCCAGGCGAAGATTTTGCGCGTGCTGGAGAGCCGGGAGGTGTTCCCGCTGGGGGCACGGCGCACCAGCAAGATCGATGTACGCTTCGTGGCGGCCACCAACCAGGAACTGGAGCCGATGGTGCAAAGCCATGCTTTTCGCCAGGACCTGTTTTTTCGCGTCAACGTTGCGCGTATCAATCTGCCGACGCTGCGGGAACGTCCCGAGGACATCGCCGAACTCTTCCATTATTTCGTGAAGCAGTTCAATGACAGGTACGGCCGGCAAGTGCAGCTGCCCAATGCCGAGTTAGCGGGCCGACTCAGCGCGTACGAATGGCCGGGCAACGTTCGCGAACTGCGCAACTTCGTGGAAGCCGTTTTCATCGATCCCCCCGCGGGCGCCATCGCGCTCGAACACTTGCCGGAACCTTTCCGCAAGATCTTCGGAAGCCATCAGGCGGACCGGGTCTCCGAGCGTGACGCGCTGCTGGCGGCGCTGACCCACACCAAGTGGAACAAGAAGATGGCTGCCCGGGAACTGCACTGGTCGCGCATGACGCTGTATCGCAAGCTGGAAAAATACAAGATCACAGGCAGCGAGTAGTCACTGCGACATTCCGTGTCACATCTCCTGTGACACGCGAACCCTTGAGTTTCCGCGGCCGATGTCACTTCCACGTGAGACACAGGCGCCGCGCTGCGCGCGTAACCAGCCCGGATTCCAGATGTTCCCCAGCTTCCAGGAATGGAACGGAAGTTGCAGAACGCAAGCCGGCAACAAACATGAAGGGCCAAAACGCCAAGGCGAGCCGCGTGCGCGAGGGAAAGTACGCGAACTACTACGAAGTGGGGCACAACCCGTTCGAATTCTACGTGGACTTTGGGCAGTACGACCCGCAGTCGGAGAGCGTACAGATGCACACGCGCGTGGTCACGGGCCCGGCTTACGCCAAAATGCTGGTGGAGACCTTGTCGGTAGCGGTGCAGAAATTCGAGCGGGAACACGGCCCCATTCGGAGCAATCGCGATGACCTCGACGCAATGGAAATGGTACGCGAGTCGCTCAAGAAAATGGAGATCAAATCCTGATGGCTACCCAGATTCGTCCCAATCGTCTGGAAGTGAGTGACCGTTTTCCGATGCTCGGGTTCACGGTGCGCACGGACGGAAGCGCGAAGCGATACGAGATCGCCATCGGGACTTCGCCCGACTTGTTTGGGCAAGATGGCAAGGCGCTTCGCACGCGCAGCAATTTTTTCTCGACGCGGGCGGCGGGCCCGCTGACGATCGAGCGCGGGGAAGCGGTGTATGTGCTGCCGGCGGAAGCTCTGGCGCGCTTCGTCGGGCAGCGCAAGCTGTATTACGGGCTGGCGACGTTCAACAACGGCGTGGGCAGCGCGGAAGTGGTGAGCATGCCCAGCACCGAAAGCCCGTACATCAACGTTAGCGGTTTGACCGGGCGCAGCCTACAACGGGTGCGAATCCTTCCCAGCCGGCAGCGCGCCGCTTCCGGCTATGGCGCGAACGGCTCGGAGATGGAATGGGCCGGCGATGCCGCCACGCCGGGCACGCAGCCGGCGGTCCCGCCGGCCGGCAAGATCGATGTGGGGAAGTCGTCGACAGCGCCTGCCGCGCCAGTCCACTATGACGATGGCTATGGTCCGCTCCCGCCGCCACCGGCAGCGGAGGCGCCGAAGGCGCAGGCGAAGAGTCTCGGCGACGATGCCGTCCAGGACGAAGACGCGCAGCACGGAATCGAGGGTCCGATCCCGGACGATGCGGTGGCTGCGCAAGGTTTGGCACGACCGCTGGCGATCTCGCCGGAGTATCCGCAGGCTTCACGCTTCGAGCCGGCGGCGAGCGGGAACTACCGCGCCGTGAAGGGGACACGCACGATTAACCGCATTGTCATTCACATCACCGACGGCCAGCCCAAGATCAACGGCACGATTGGATGGTTCAAGAATCCGAAGGCGAGAGTGAGCGCGCACTACATCGTGGGCCAGGACGGCGAAGTGGTGCAGATGGTGAAGCACAACGACTGCGCCTGGCACGCCTCAGCCGCGAACAAAGACAGCATCGGGATTGAACACGTGGCCCGGTCCCCGCATGAGTGGGACAAGAAACTGGGCCACCCCGATCCCGGGATGATGCCGACGGAGGTGCAATACTGTGCTTCCGCGAATTTGGTGAACTGGCTGTGCAACGAGTTCAATATTCCGATGGATCGCGAGCACATCCTGGGGCACAGCGAAGCTTCCCCGCAGGACCAACATGATGACTGCCCGAACGGGGTCTGGGATTGGGATTACTACATGGGGCTGGTGACTTCGGGCACCTGCACGCCCGAAGCGACCGCGTCCTCGCTGGCAGCGACTGGGACGGGGCGGAATCAAAGGGCAGGGACACGTAACGGCGCGTCTCTGCCGCGGGCCAAAGCGATGCGGCAGGTTGACCCCATCTACGCACCCAGCAACACTCAGGACGCGCTGCAGTACATGAAGCAGTTCCAGGACCGCAAGCAGGCATGGAAAGCGGGCGTTCCCGACACGACTTTCTTCCCGCATTCCGCGATTTGCCGGCTGCGGATCTTCAAAGGGGACGATGAGTACATCGGCACGGCCTTCTACATTGCCAACGATCGGATCCTGACCTGCGGCCACAACCTGGAGGGTGCGACCGACGTGACCATCATCCCGGGAAAGAACGACAAGGCCGAGCCCTTCGGTGCCTTTCCCGCGCGTCCCGCCGACTGGGTCATTCACCCGAAGTACGTTCCGAACGGGAATGGCGACTTCGATCTCGCCGTGATCAAAGTGAGCATTCCACCGCCAAATGGCCAGGCGTTCACGATCCTGGAAGAGCTGCTGCAGTGCCAGGAGAGTCCGATCATCGTGTGCGGATACGCTGCCAACACGGTGAACGAGGACAAGCAACACCTGGATGGCGACGCGATCCGGATGCTGAGCGATAGCGGAGAAGGTTTTTTGTACAACCTGCAGAGCGAACCGGGCAATAGCGGTTCGCCGGTGTACTACGTCACAGAGCGCGACGACGAAGAGCGGCAAATGTGCGTGGCCGAAACCCGCCTTATCGGCGTACACATCGCGTCCGTCACCGGCTCCAAGATATTCAACCAGGGTTGCCGTCTGACGGCGGACAAGATTGCTTGGATCAACTCTATTGGGAAGTCCTCTCCCTTCTCGGCGGGAGCTCAGGCCTATTCTCCCGACCGAAAGCAGTACTCCGGGAGAAGTGCTGCGCAGGCTGCAGCAGACGAGGACGACGCGCACGGAATCGAGGGTCCGATTCCGGACGAAGCCGTAAGCGCGCAAAGCTTGGCGCGGCAGTTGGCAGTTTCGCCCGAGTATCCGCAGGCCTCGCGCTTCGAACCGGCCGACAGCGGCAACTATCGCGCGGTGAGCGGGACCCGCACTATCAACCGTGTTGTCATCCACATCACCGATGGCGGGTCGAAGATCAATGGCACCATCGGGTGGTTCAAGAGTCCCGCGGCCAAGGTGAGCTCGCACTATGTCGTCGGGCAGGACGGCGAAGTGGTGCAGATGGTGAAGCACAACGATGTCGCTTGGCACGCCAGCAGCGCCAATGGCGATTCGATTGGAATCGAGCACGTCGCCAACACTAAGGGATTGAAGCCTACGCCGGTGCAGTACTGCGCGTCGGCGGCGCTGGCGAACTGGCTGTGCAATCAGTTCAACATTCCCCTAGACCGCACGCACGTCCTCGGCCACTCGGAAGCCGATCCGAAGACCACCCACAGCGGATGTCCCAACGCGGTCTGGGATTGGAACTACTACATGGGCATGGTTGGTTCGGGCACCTGCGACGACCCCAGCGCGGTCAGCCAGTCACTCGCGGTCGAGCTCCCACCGCCGCCCGAAGCGCCGTCAATCCCGACCGTCAGCAACTCGCCGGTTACGACGATCACCGGCGGCGAGGGCAACATCACCTGGGAGCTGGACCAGTTTCCGGGAGTGAAGATGGCGTCGCAAGCGGCAGCTGCGCCGCTGCAATCGGGCGAGACCATCCAGTTGAAGAACTGGCCCTATTGCGACTACGCCAACGGCGCGCGCGCCAGCGCTTGGTTCACGGTGGATTGGAAGCATTCGGGGCAGGCGCTCGGGAACGTGCGCATCTCACCCGCGGGAACGCAGCAGGGGCCGCAACCGTTAAAGGTTGAAGCTCGCATCGAGGATGGGAAGGACGAGGATCCCAACATGGTTTCGCTGGTGGTCCGATTCACCTACCGCTTCGCGACGCCAGAAGGCCCGGGAGTCGTGGCCATCACCGAGCTGACGCTCTACAGCGACGGAAGCATTGAACAGAAGAGCAACTGGACCGCACGCGCGGCAGCGTGACCATGAAGCTTCCGCCTCCACCACCGGACACTCACCGCGGCAACGGCAAGCGGGCGACAGCGTCGAGCCTGGGCACGCCGGCGGACTTCCGCCGTGGCTTCGGCAGCGCCGAGCCGGCGCCCGCCAATGTAGCAGACGGCGCGCAGGCGCCCGCTCCAGCGCAGGACGGCCCGCCGACAACCGGTGGACGAAAGCAGGCGACCGAGACGATCGCGCAGCGCGCCGGTGCGCTGAGCGATGAGATCGCGTTCCCGGCATTCGTCGCCGGGCTGGTGCACGGCACGTTCGACGCGATCGTTGACGCGGCTATCCGACAGATGGAGAGCTACGCCAGCCTGGTGAGCGCGGTGGCGAAGCCGCTGGAAGACTTCACGCGCGAGAACATCTCCAGTAACCAAGCCAAGGATTGGCTGGTCCACCAGTATCCGCGAGACCTTTACCTTAGCCTGGAGCCGGAGCCGACGGTGCTGCCGAAGCCGTCCGACGACAAGGACAGCTCGGAGGAGCCGCGAAGTCCGGAGTGGCTCGCGGAATACGGCGTTACAGGCCAGGAGCTGACACCCGAGCTGATCCAGGAAACCTTGCTTCCGGAGGCGCAAAAGAGACTGGGCCGCAGCCGGCAGCAGATGCTGGCCACGATGGTGATGCTGGGCCTGAACCGGGTGGTGGTGAGGGACGGGAGCGTCTCGGCGCGGCTGCGGTTTCGCGCCGAAGCCGCCGACCACGCCAAAGTTGACTACGCGGTTTCCGACGATCCGGGCGGCGATGCGAGTTGGGGAGCGCGTGGCAGTCCGACCTATCCGGCTGCGACCACGAAAGTCTCGACCGTGGGGGTCACTGCGCAGTCAGACGCGAACCTGAAGGCCGAGCTGTTCGGCGAAGTGAAGATCAACTTCGCCAGCGAGACCTTACCGCTGGAGAAGTTTGCCGACGAAGCGCGGCGTACGCTGCTGGAACGCCACGCGAGGCCTGTCATGCCGGCGCCGGCGGCGGCAATGCCGGCTCCGGCCGTCGCGCCGCCGCAAGCACCAGCAGTGGCGACGCCAAGCCAGCCACCCGGTAGGACCACAGCATAGGAGCGCATATGTGGACGCGACCGTTGGCCGAAATGTTGATGGACGTTGCCGGTTCGCTGTTGGGCGTCAGCGCCAACCAGCAAGTTGTGCGAGCCACCGAGGTGGAGTTGAGATTGCCGGTTGACGTGAAGCTGGCGCGCTTCGATGACGCGCTCGTGTTCTGCGCCGATGTGCCCGCATGGCGCTGGCAGACGGACTGGGACCGGCCGTTGGGCGAACTGCGGTTGAGGATGGAAGAAGCATCGCCGGAGATCGGGCAATGAATACCGCTGAGGGCACCGTGCCCATTGAGGACTTTGTGCAAGCACTGCAAGCACAACTCGACCGCGCCCAGCGCGCCATGCACGTCAAGGCGAGGAACCTGAATCTTCCCCTGACGTTCGCGCTCAAGGACATCGCAATCGATCTGCGCACTCACATTGATGTCGTCAGGAACCAGGTGCGCGTACGACCGGCGGGCCCTGGCGATCACGACACCAGCGTCCTGCATTTGACGCTGACCACCGTGACTCGCCCCATGATCGAGGAGAACGCCTTTGCCATGGATGCGAGTGAGGAGCGCATCGATGAGGTCCAGGACATTTCGGAAGAGGACCGCCGGAAGCTGGAGTGGGCGGGACTGCAAACGGTGCGCCAGTTGAAGCAGCTCCACGAGGAGTCAGGAGAAGAGAGCATCGGCCGCATGGCGAACCTTCCGGTGGACAGGCTTCGCAAAGCGTTGCAGAAGATGTCGCAGCCGCTGGTCTCGCGGGTGGAGCCGGAGGACAGTGAAGATCCGGGGCGGAAATTGTTGCGGATCCGCGGCGAGAACCTGATGCGGCAGGGCTCGCCGAAAGTGCAGATCGCGGGCGAGCCGGTCAGCGTGCTGCAAGCCAACGATCGCGAACTCCTGCTGGCGCCCATGCCGCACCAGTTCACGGGAGTGTTGTCGATTGAAACTGGGCCGGACCTTGCGACGCAGACCGCGTTCGATCTTCGTCCGGCCCTGAACCAGTCGGCGAAAAACGGGGAGGGATCATGAGCCGCAGGTTTGCCACCCCGTGGGCGCCGGAGAGCTTGGCGTATGCCTTGCCGGGAAGTTTACTGGTCAAGATGCGCTTGGGCGAGGCGCCGGAACAGATTCCGACGTCGCTGGATGTGCGGCAGGGGATGGCGAAAGCCGCGGTCAAGATGGACGGCCAGGGTGTGTTTGACCGGCTGGTGCGTGCTCATGCCCACGGAGTGCAGATTACGCGCCTGTACCCGGCGGCGCAGTCTCTGACACGGCGGGGCGCGCGGCACATCGGATTCGACGATCTGGAGCACCACTACGGCATGTCGCGATCTTTCAGGTTGGAGATGGAACGCGGGACACCGGTGGAGCGGCTGGCGTCGGTACTCCGGCAACTGCCGACGGTGGAATCGGCGACGCCCCATTACTGCTGCCATACGCCGTTCGCCGCGCCGGCCGCTGTGCCTGTGGCCGTCGATCTTGGCGCAGCGTGGTCGCCGCGTGACATGGTCCAAGGCCGCGAGGCCCTCGCCTATGAAACCGGCGATCCCTCGGTGGTGACCGCGATCGTGGATACCGGGGTATCGGCGGACCATCGCGAGACCAACGGACGTTTTCGCGGCGGCTACGACACGGTGCAATTGGCGCCCAACGATTTCGCCCAGGGCATGGCTCTACTGGGCGCGCCGGGACGAATCGATACGCGGCCGGTGGACGAATACGTGGGCCATGGCATGGCGTGCGCCGGAATCATCGGTGCGCGCGGCGAAAGAATACCTCCTGGCTTGGGCGGCAATTGCTGGCTGTTGCCGGTGCGCGTGCTGGGTGCGGCTCGCCTGCCGGGGAAAACCCAGGCGGTCGGCTTGGGGGCCATCGCCGACATTGACCTGGGGGTGAAGATGGCGATCGATCTTGGCGCCCGCGTCCTCAACATGAGCTTCGGTACCCCCGATGACGCGGTGGAGGCGGGCTTGCCCAAGCCGCACGGCGACGTCATCCGCTACGCCGCCGCCCGAGGCTGCATTTTGGTGGCTGCCAGCGGCAACAGCGGCAAAGAGGAACAGTATTGGCCGGCGGCCTTTGACGAGGTGATCGCGGTGGGCGCGGTGGACAACGACCGGCGGCCCTCGCGATTCACCAGCCGCGGCAAACATGTGGCGCTGTGCGCTCCCGGAGAGCGGATTGCGACGTGCGCGCTGGAGGGAGCCTACCAGTTGGCCACGGGAACGAGTTTTGCAGCTCCGTTCGTCGATGCTGCTGCGGCGCTGCTGCTGAGCCGCGCGTCAAGACGCTCGTTCCCGCTGGACGGGGAGATTGCCAAGCAAGTCTTGATCGCGTCCGCTACACCGTGGACGCGCGACGAAGGCGGGTGTGGCTCCGGAATTCTGAACGTCTATCAGGCGCTGCAGGAGCTGGACCGAAGGATTAACCAGGACCCGGCGACCGAGGAAATGCTCTATGCCGAGGCCGATGCAGTCGGTGCGGCGTGAACGAATTAAAGCGCTGCCTTTATCAGGCAGGAGAAAAGGAGAAGGAACATGGCTAACTTTAGATCTACGAATAGAGGCAGGCAGGGGAAACCCCAAGGGGGGGCCTCGGGGCGGACGGACGTGGAGTTGGTGGAGGAGAAAGGGGGGGTGATGGAGCCAGACAGTAATAATCCCTCTCCCGGGGGCGACAACGGCGGCGAAAAGCCACCGCCGGATGAGATTGTCGTCAAGCCGGCGAACCCGAACGCAACCGGGCGCACGCAGCAGTTCGCCGCCATCGGAAAGTACTCGGACGGCAGCACCCAGGATCTCACGGCGACGGCGAAGTGGAGTTTCTCGGATAGCGACATCGCAGTGATCAACGCCGCCGGGCTGGCGACCTGCATGATGCCAGGCGCCACCACTATCACCGCAACAGTGGGTGAGAAGAAGGGAACGACGAAACTGACCGTCCCGACGACCCTCATAACCTTTACCGACCTTGGTGACGCCGACGCGAAGGCCTTTGCCAGCGCGAACAACCGCGTGAACAACCTACTGACCGCTTCCGAACGGCGAGGAAGAAGCCTTTCCGATGCGGAGATTCTACAACTGAAGGATGCGCTGGAATTGTTGACGGAATACCTGAACAACAATCCTGGTATGCCGCTTCCCACCTTCAACCGCCGGGACTTGGCTCATCTCAACCTAACTTTCAACGTGGCGGTCCCGCCGGGCCCGACCACCAAGTTCGGCACGGGTAGCGGACAAGCCAATGTCATTGACGATCGCTTCCGCGCGATTTCTGAGCTTCTGTACCAACCGCCCGGAACAGACCCACGCCTAGAACCCCAAAATGGCATGTTCCCCGAGCAGAGTAGTTTGGACCGGGATCAGAAACTCCTTGCCGCCGTGTATGGGCGTGTAGCGAACACCCAGGCTGCGGCGCCGCAGTACCGAAGCAATCGGGACCTGATTACCTCCGACGATAGAAACCGTGGTTCGCTCTTCAATCAGACGGTTACGGCGGCTTATGCGCACTTTCTCAGCAACGAGGCTCTGTACACCGCGGTGCTGCTTGAGCTGGTGAAACAGAGCCGGCCGCCCAAAATCAAAGCTACCGATTGGGCAAGCGTTGTTGACATCCTTGTGAGGCAAGGAATTTCTGCCCAGGATTCGCAACTGGAGACTCAGATTCGCCGCGCCTTGGACACTGCACAAAATTTCGGTCAGGCCCCGCAACCTTCGCAGATCCAAATCGACCTGCCCGACCTGGAGCAGGACGTCTCCAATTTCGAGATCGTCAAGGAGAACATCTTCGCTCTGCAGCCGGCCTACTTCGCCTCCATGCTCGAAGAACTGAAGGTATTCCAAGTAGTGGAAAAGCTGGTGGAGATGTTCCAGAACGGCATTCTGCCCGTGGTCAAAGGGGATGCAGGCAACCTGCTGTTTAATTACTGGAAGAACGCCCCCACGCGTGTCTCCGAGTCGGAACGGCGCAACTTCTACGCCCGTACGCTCGGGTTCCCGGGAGGCGATGCCGATTCGCCCAACCGCGACTTCAAAGACCTGTTCATGCGGTTCGTATCGGCGGTGTCGTCCTTCGTTCGCCAGAACACGGTGGACAACCTGCTGCGCTCAAGCATTCCGGGCCCGATCAGCCAGCAGCAGGTGCGAAAGGCGGGCCGCGACCTGGCGACCAACATTTCGGCGCACGGTTACGGCATCGCGTACCCGATGGCGACCGAACTGCAGAAAGAGATCAACGACGTGATCGCCATCCTGAAGAACGAGGAGATCCGCGCTGCCTACGGCGCCAAGGACATGTGGCAGGTAGTGGACCAGGTAGCCGGACTCGAGCTGGGCGGCGCCAAGAACAGCGTCAAGTACCGGACCATGGCCTCCGCCGGAGCGACCGTGTTCGCATGGCTTGCCAAGAAGTCCACCGAACTCGCCAGCGGTTCCTACGCCCTGATCCTCGACGTGGCCCAATTGCAGAACGGGCCCACGTACCCCAGCAAACCGACCACCGATCCGTCCGATTTCGACCTGGTGGGAGCTTGCGACCAGTGGCTCGCGGTCACCGGGACGCAGGAGGACTCCGTGGACAAGATGGCGCAGCCGAACGAAGCACCGGCCATGCCGTCGCGGCCCATTCAGATTCCCAGCGTGGCTCGCGAGATGCTGCAAGAGGTGGGCGTGCCCATGGCGTACGCAGCAGGGAATGGACAAGCAGGAAGGGGCTCTTGGCGCTACAAGTAACGCCACGATGCGCGAAGCACAGGGAGGTGACATGTGACTACACCACTTGCGGTGTCCGTGGCGCAGCGCCTGCGTAGGGCCGCCCGGAAGTTGAACACGGCTGACCCAACCCGGATCATCCAGCCGTTGTTGACGAAAACATTCGCGCTTCCGGCGGGGGACCCTCGCTACGCCAGCAACTCGCTAATCCCGGGAGCAGCCCCGCTGGAGCCCTCCTACTCGGAACTGGAACCGCGGTTCCTGCGTTTCACGCTGGAACCTCTCGGTCCCACCGCCGGGCCAGTGGAGCGGCGCGACGAGACGACGCGCGAGATGCGCCGCCTGGTGAGGGACTTCATGGGCCGCGACGCAGTTCACTGGTTCGATGAGGCCAGCGAAGAATGGCGCGACTCGGGTACCGGCTCACGCCTTCACTACGGAGCGTTCTTCGGGACCTCGTACGACTCCGACGGACTGTCCTCGTCGAAGGTGTATTACGAGACCACGCCGAACCAGATCACGGCGTTGCCGCCGGCTCTATTTCGGCTGGTGACGACCGCCATGAGCACGATGCCGAACCTGGCGCCGCTGTTCACGTCGATCGCCTGCCGCCGCCACCACGGCAGCCAACGCATGACCTTCCTGCATCGAGGCGTCCTGCGCTTGCTGGACCTGGCGCCGTTGCTGGACCAGTTGGGTCTCTCCGGTCAGCTTGCCGGTCTGATGCAGACCGTCGGCCTGGCCTTGGGCGGCCGCTTCGAGCTTCCCGACAACTCTGTGCTGATCGCGCTGGAAGACGGCGAGCACGGGCCGGAATTCGAGCTGTACGTTCTGCTCGGAATGGTTCCGGACGTGCCGCGGAATTTTCTCGATCTGCTGGCCATGGGCTTAACGGAGCGTCCGAGAGAACTCAACGCCATGATCCGGTGGCTGGGCGCGTTTACGCCGGAAAGCGGCGACTGGCCTGGGAATTTTTCAATCCTGAGCGTCAGGACATCGCCGCACGGGTCGCCGCGGGTAAGCCTGTACTTGCGGCCGGTGGGGTTTGAGATCCCGGTGCAGGCAGGCGAGCAACAACCGGCGGCGTAATCGCCGCCTACGGGAGAAGCGCGATGACCGCTCAATCGGTTACGGAGAAACCCGCGCCACCGCCGGCCAAGGAAGCAAGGACTGTCGTGCGCGACCTGTTACTGCGCAGTCCTGCGTACCTGAAGCTGCCACCGGCGACGCAGCAGCAGATTGCCAAAGACACGGCGGCGGTCGCCGGCTACCTGGTGCAACCCGAGGGGATTCCGGGAAATCAACTGCCGACCGCGGCCGCGCTGGCGGATCCGGAACAGAAGACAACGCATGAGGCTTACCAGGAGAATCTCGAACAGGTCAACAAAGTCGGCCAAGGGTTCAAGGCGCAAGCGGCGCGCGAAGGCGCCGAAGTGGCCGGTGCGTTGCTACAGAAAGTCAACTTCCCCACGTTCGTCGCCAGCCTGATTCAGGGCGTCTTTCATGCCATCGTTACTGCCTCCATCGAGCAGATGGAGGCTTACGGGAAGCTGGTCGCGAACGTCGCAAAGTCGCTGAACGATTTTCGTGACGAGAACGTCAGCGAGAACCAGGGGCGCGATCACCTGGTGGAGCAGTTCCCCGATATCTTCAAGCTCGGCACTGCAGACGGAGGAGACTTCTTCGGGGCCGGCAGTGGCGAGCCGCGCCTGCAGTTGCAGGACGGCGTGGATGAAGACGCAGCTTTGAAGCGCGTCAATGGCAGCATACCCACCCCGGTAAAGAGCCTGGACTTGAGCGATCAGGATAACGAGCAGGCCCTGGTGCAGTCGGCGCGAACCCAACTCGCCACCAGTCGCCAGCAGTTGCTGGCCACCATGGTGCTGATGGGAATTAACAGAATCGTAGTGACCGACGGGAAAATCCAGGCCAAGATTCTGTACGATTTCCAGGCCCGCGACAACGCGCGCATGCAACGGTCGGCGGTCGCTTACGACTATGCGACCGACAGCAGTGGCAACAACGTCCAGACGACCAGTACGCAGGAGGGTGAGAGGGAAGTCACTCGTGGCGCCAGTGAATACACTCGCGACAAGGACAGCGAAGACCGCAAAACCGGCGACTACTACGCCAAAGGCAAGTACAAGTACAGCGAACAACCCATCATGACGGCGATGAGCGCGGCGGCCGAGACCTCGGAAGCAGCCTTGCAGACGAAGGCCAGCCTGGCGGGGGTCGTCGATATCAACTTCAAGAGCGATTACTTTCCTCTAGAAAAAATGGCCGATTCGTTCCAGATCGGGCAGATCCAGAACGCCTCGAAACCAGGACGCGGTGCGGCCGCCGCCGCGGCCCCTGCCGTGGGAGGCGCTCCTGCTGCCGGGGGGGCGAGTCCTCCTCCGCCGGCCGCGCAACCTGCGGGCGGTTCCGGCACCGCGGCGCATGCCGGGACTTAGGAGCTGGGCATGCCAGATACGGCGCAAATTCCGACGGCTCCGGCAGACCGCCGGACACTCGATACCGTCCGCCCGGCAGTGCGCGATCTCCTGCTTTCCGTACCGTCCTATCAAGGGCTCTCACCGGATGAGCAGCAGAAGGTCGCTTCGGGAATGGTGAAGATCGCCTCGTATATGGCCAATCCCGAAGGCGCATTCCTGCCGCCGGTGTCGCAGGCCCAGGCCGACGCCGCCGAAACCGCCAAGCAGAGGCTGGCCAAAGCCCCGGGCCAGGTGGGGCAGGACTTCAAAGCCGGCGCGGTGGAACAGGGCGTGCAGCAGTTCGGCGCATTGGTTCAGAAAGTGGATTTTCCCAAGTTCGTCGGAGGCCTGATCAAGAATGTGTTTCAGGCAATCGTGGAATCCTCGATCGAGCAGATGCGCGCCTATGGCGAGCTGGTCGCCAACGTCGCGAAAACGGTGGATGAGTTTGCCAGGGACAACATCACGGAAAACAACAGTCGCGACTGGCTGGCGGGAAAATATCCCGATGCGCTTGGCATCGGCGGTGGCACCGACAGCGGGTTTGCCGAAGGCGGCGAGGCGCCACCGACACCCAAACTGGAAGCGAAGGGTGAGGATTCTGAAGCAGCTCTTCAGGCAATTTCCCGGGACTTGAACCTGGAGAAGCCCGTTACCGACCTGTCGGACGAGGCCGAGGAAGCGCGGCTGGTGCAGGCTGCCCGGCTACAGATGGCACGCGGGCGGCAACAGTTGTTGGCCTCGATGGTGATGCTGGGAATTAATCGGATTGTAGTGACTGATGGACTAATAAACGCCAAGGTCATTTTCGACATGCGAGCCTCCGACACCGCGGCACGTCAGGCCTCGGCGTCGATGGCGGACCGGCAAAGCTCGTCGCTCACCAACCGGCTCCATGCCGAGTACGGCGGCTGGATGTCGCCGGTGAGTGCCACGATGGACAACGAATACAAGCAGGAGCACGTCGCCACCGTGCAATCGTCGGTCGAGGATCAGTCCGAATCGAAGGCCGAAGTGAAGGCAAAACTCTCAGGTGAAGTGCGGGTGAACTTCAAGAGCGATTACTTCCCGATGGAAAAAATGGCGAGCCCGCAAATGATTGCCGCCATCCAGGGGAACGCCCAGCCGCCGGAGAAGGCGATCAGCGGTTCCTAGGGAATGAGGAGGTCGCGTGCCGCTGCCCGTCCGTGATGCGGTCGAACACCACCACGCGGTGGAATCTGTCGCTTACCTTGAGCACGGACTCAGGGCGGCGGAGCGGCTGGCAGCCCACGCCTATGCCCGCGCCCAGGCGCTCGCCTTGGGCGAGCTCGGCGACCTGATCGCTCCGCAACCCGCGGCCACGGCTGACGATCAGGCCCACCTTCGCGCCCTGGCGTCCTTATATCTGCTGGCGCAACTGGAACAGGTGTCACTGGTACCCGCGGTGGAGATGCTGGCGGAGCAGAGCGTCAGCGGGGGAATCCAGGCGGACCTGGGTACGGCTGCCGGGCCGTTGATGGATTTCTGGCGGCATCGCGCCGAACGGTTTTCTGCCGAGGAGCGGCGCGGGTTATTCGATCGCATGTTCGACTCCAACTTCGACAACCTCATGATCAGTTTGTGCGAGGCTCTCTACAAGCTGGACGAAGGGGTGCTCGCCCCCGGCGCCAGCAATCCCTTGCAACAGGCGCGGGTACGAACTTCGGCCGAACAACTGGCGGAGCACCTGCTAGACCATACGACAGGAGGAAGCGCATTCGCCGCCGACGACATCCTGGAGGCGACACGCACCTGCACCGACATCCTGAAAACGCCGCAGGTGGAACGCGCTTTCGGGGCCAGCTCGATTTGGAAAACGGTGGAAGCGATTTTGCGACGCTATGGGGCGCCAGTCCCGGATTTCGCGTCGTTCGTCATGCGCGGAAAAGCGGGATTGACGGTGCTGGCGTGGCTGGCGGAGGCTCGCGGAATCGCCAGTGCTTCCAACAAAGCGCTGGTGGCTTTGGACCATCCCGTCATCGCGGCGGCGGTTGACTGGCTCGAAAGCAGTTTGACGATCGAGCAGAACAGAGCGGGCGAACAGCGGCAGGCGCGCAGTGCTCCGCAGCCGCCGGAGGGTGCTTGAGTGGCGGTTGCCGAGGAAATCGCTCGTTCGTCACCCCGCGTCGCTGCCGCCGAGGCCGGTGACCGGCCTTCGCCCGTGGTTCGTACCGCAGTGCGCGACCTGTTGTCTTCCTGCCAGGCATTTTATGGCCTCACCCCGGAAGAAAAGAAGCAAGCGGCGCATGCGATGGTGCAGGTCTGCCAGACCGCCGTGTCGCTGATGCAGGAGGAAGCGCGGGCTGATCTGGCAGTGAAAGCGAGCGCCGCTCCCTCGCCGTCCCGGGCCCTGGCGGCGGCGCAAAACGCGGGCCAGGAGTTCAGCGGGGTTTCCGCCTCGAAAGTAGCGGGAACGACGCGGGACATCTTGAACGCAGTTTCATTTCCGCGCTTTGTCACGGAGCTGATCAATGGCGTTTTTCGCGCCATGGTGGACTCCAATCGCCAGCAGATGGCCTCCTACGTTGAACTGATCAAGAACGTCGCCGCTTCCGTGGATGGATTCACGGAGACGAACCTGGGAGGAGATCAGGCGCGCCAGTGGCTGGTGGACACGTTTCCCGGATCTTTCGTGATCGAGGGTGGAGCGGACGAAGACACAGCTCCTGAAGATCGCGCCGAGGAGAATGCAAGCGCACGCGTCCGGTTGCGTGACGGTGCGTCCATGCCATCCGAGCAAGCTCTGCGCGCGGCGTTCGGCATCGGACCGGAAGAGTCCGTGCCCAGCGGCGATCCCGAGACGAGCCTTGTTCCCTTCGCGCGCCGCGCAATTGCCAGGCAACGTCAGCAGATGCTGGCCACGATGGTCATGCTCGGCATGCAGCGGATCGTGATTGAAAGCGGCCGGCTGCATGCTGCCATGCGCTTCCACATTGACACTCGCAGCGCGGCGGCGGCGGAAAGCGGCAGCAAGTTCAATCTGGAGAACCAAACCTCCATAAGCGCCAACTACTGGGGCATTCAAGCTTCGATGAAGAACACCATCGGGTATGTTTCCACGCAGAAGCAGCAAACCACGGAAGAGATGAACACCGATCTCGACCTGAACTCATCGGTCGAGCTCGTATTCAAAACCGACTACCTGCCTCTGGATCGCATGGCCGGAAAAGGCCAGGTAGACCGGATCAAAGTCAACACGATTAATCCCGATGCAGAAGAGAAGATCGCAAGCCAGGAGCGGCAGGCGCGCTTGCAAGGCGCACGCGCGGCCGATACCGCCAGAGAAGGCGCGATCGACACAGCTCTGAAACCCGCCGCTCCAGCCACGCCGCCTGCGGCGACTCCTCCGGCCGGCGGGGGAACCGCCGCCAAGACTCAGCCCAAGGTTGCCGACGGCAAGCCGGCCACTGCGAAACCCTCCGACAAGGCGGGTGGTTCGGCTGGCGCGGCGCAAAAACCTGCCAGCCAGCCCGGACAAGGCGCAAGCAAGGCGGACGCTTCGACTGGCCGCGCTCCTGCCCGCGCGAAGTCCATGTCGCTGGCGAACGGCGCTCGAGGAGCTTCAGCAGCATTCGTCCCGCCGTTGTCCGAAGGTGTCACGGCCGTTCCATTGCTTCGCCAGCCGCTCCAGGAGCAGTGTGGTTTTTGGGGTCCCGATAATCTCGCCGTCTCGGCGACTGATCTCCGCGATGCAATCAGAACCGCGGCCCTGGCTGAACGGCAGAATTGGTTTGACGCTGCAGGCAATGTTCTAAGCGAGACTGACAATTCCCAATTCGGTCACCTGGTGCGGTATTGGCTGGCACGGTTCAGTAGTATCCGGCCCGATACGCTTTCGGCAGCGCAGGCGACGGCAATCGGCGGCACGATCAACTATGGTCAGCTTCTGGTCAACGCTGCCGCGACGGCTGCGGTGAATCGGGAAGCCGCGCGGGTCCGGACAGATCTGCTTTCCGGAGCGCCGGGCACCGGTGCGCCGCCTGACCTCAACAACCTGGTGGAAGAAGCATTGCGAAAGGCCCGTTCTTCGCGGATGGACGTCGATGCCTGGAGCGGCGTTTTCGTGGTGTTCTGCGCGCGCCAGGCTGCGATCCAGCTGGGATTGGAGGCCATCAGCGGAGGTGTTTATGTCGGGCAGGACCAGTTGCTGCTTGCTCATGAAGGACATCGCATCTTTCTCGCGGAAGCGTTCCGCCGCCACTTTGGACCAAATCCAATGGACGGCACGTATCAGGCTTTTCGTCCCTCGGAACGTCCCGTAGAAGTTGGAGACATCATTGTGCAGGACCGTCAGCCACCGGCAGGCGGCAGCATCGCCGACGTCGTGGACTTCAACGATATTCCGGCCGTTGCCGCCGCGGGGCGTAAATTGCACTCGGACATTGTGGTCGAGATTCCCGCTGGGGGCAGCGAGTGCGTGACCCTAGGCGGGAATCTTGGCAACAGTGTTCGGCGGCGGCGCTATCCCTTGAGTGCAGGCGGTCGACTGATCGTCGCTCCAGAACAGCTATTCACGCAGGAGGACGATACTGGCAATCTGCCTGCCGTTCCTTCCGTCAATGCCGTCGCGGGCCTCCACGGCGCCAGTACCGCTCGCATTTTCGCGGTGCTGAGCCTGGTTGATTTTTGCGCAGTAATCCCGGGCCAGCAGGTGGACAACGGCCAACTGATCGTTTGATGGCCTGGCAATAACGCGCGTTTTACTTCCTGTAAGTCATTTATCATCAATAGTTTGTGGGGTGGGAGATGAGAATCGAACCTGTAGCAGTTCGGCGTATCAACGACTTAACCGGCGCGGGTGGTGCCCACTGGCGTGAGTTGGCGTGATCTGGCGAGCCCAATGGACTGCGTGGACTGTGGCAGAAGGCGTTGTGGGTGAACGCTGCTGTGGAATCATGGGAAGACACTTACGGCGAACGGAGTACGCGACGCAAAGGCGCAAACGCGACAAACGCTTCGTTCTCCGCGACCAGGGACGGCGATCTCCGCATCGCGGTCGCCGAAGATCCCGCGTTCGTGCCGGAACTTCAGACTCTGCAGGCCAGAGCTGAGCGCATTTGAAGCGCCTTGCCCGCGGCATTACTGATGGTTGTTAGAGTTTCGATGCGGGCGATTCACTCACGCCGGCTGCCCAGAATGCTGAGTTCGCTGACGCGGCGGATGACCTCGGCACGATCCATCTGCCGATATTTGAGGGGCAGCAGGCTCTTGCTGGTGCACTCCATCACAGCAACCAGGGTTTGCAACTCGATCTCGGTGGGATACGAGGGCGGGATGAAGTCTTCGATGGCGGACTTCAGATCGTCTGCGTCAACTTTCTCGTCGTTTTCCAGGGCGCTCTTCATGCGTGCCCGGATCAGCACGGCTTCAATGTCCGCGCCGGAGATGTTCGCGGAACTCTCCAGGAACGCTTTTTCAACTTCGTTCGAAGCCAACTGGGTGCCGGTCTTTTTCTGCATGGCGCGCAACAGCGCGAGCCGTTCCTCAGGCGTTTCAGGATAGAAGAGGGCGATATGCTCTTCGGCGCGGCCCTGTCGCTTGAGATCCACGGGGAGCAGGTCGGGCCGACAGGTGAGCAGAAACCAGATGACCTTGCCTCGCAACTCGGTGTTGCCCATGAATTGCGCGATCTGGGCGAACACCCGGTTGCTGACGCCGCTGTCGCCGGAACTGGAGCGCGTGCCGAGTTGGGCGTCGGCTTCGTCAACGATCACGGCGATAGGGCTCATAGCTTTCAGCAGATTCAGGACACGTTCGAGGTTGCCCTCGGTGACGCCTTGCCACATGCTGCGGAAGTTCTTCAGCATCACCGCAGGAATGCCCACGTGTCCTGCAAAACAAGTGGTTAGGAACGTCTTGCCCGTGCCTACCGGGCCACAGATTACATAGCCCATGGGAAGCACTTCCGTTTTGCCGGCACGGATGGCGGACGCGGCGTCCTCGAGCTTTTTCTTCGCAGGGTCGTTTCCCGCTACGAACGACAAGTCGTAACGGCTCTCCACGAATTCCAGCAGACCGCCCGCCTCGGACTCGATCAGATCCTTCTTGCGCTGGCGAAGGAACCTGGCAGTCAGAGCTTGCGCATTATGCACGGCTTCGGAGATGATGCTGTGCAACTGAACCCGCTTGAGTCCGGCACTTAGCTTCGCGAAAACCTCTTCGTTGATGTCCGAACCCGGAGGCAGAGGGATGGACGCGGTCTGAGCGCGCACGAACTCGAGCCGCTCATCCTGGTCGGGCAAGGGAACTGCAATGGACACCACACCTGCGTTCTGCACCAAGCCAAGGTTGACTTCACTCTGTTTTTCCGCGATCAGGCAGATCGTCAGGTCAGCTCGTAAGAACGCGGGGTCCTCGCTCCAGCGTTTCAGGATGACGAGCGAGTTCCGGTCCTCGGCGGACATGCTTCCCACATCACCGGCGGGTACGATGGTTTCCGCGAAATCGATCACCAGCGCAATGCGTTTGCCTTCGGAGAGTCGCAACCGTATGTAGCTGTCCAGGATCGCAAGCACACCATCGACGTTACGAGGAAGGGCCTGGGCGTAAGTCGTCCCATGGAAGCTGTCGTAGCCGCTCAATGCATTGCGAAAGTCGGTCTGCATGGCAGGCGTGGAGAACTTCAATCCGCCGCCGCGATCGTACAGGATGACGAGGTCGCGCTGTCCGAAGAGGCTCTGCTCCAGGAAAATCGGCACCTGAACAAACTCCAGGCCGGCGCCCCGCTTGGCCGGTACCAGGTCACGCACGTTGCCGTGCAGCAGGAACAGGGTGAAGGTGCGGGAATAGTACTTTTCCGAGAGCTGCCGCGCCCATGCGGGCAATCCCTCCAGCGAGCTTGCCGCAGTGGTTGACGCCATCACTCAGCTCCGAATGCGATTGCGATTGCCGGCAGGTTCAGAGGAAGCCGCGATTGACAAGTTATGGCCGGCAAAGTCCGGTTCGGCCAGCTCGAATATTGCCTCTACTTCCTGCACCGTCTGCTCGGTCTGCTCCACCTCGTGCACCAAGCCACCCAGCTGCTCGCTCACCTGTTGCGGATCGCGCAGAGTGACCGACTGGTCGCGGATCAATTGCAGAACGTCCTCGATGGCGGCGCATTGAGCGTCGATCACCTTGGCGTTTTCCTGCAACTTCCCATACTTTTCCACGCGCTTGTTCAGGATCTCGATGCGCTTGCGATTGATGTCCTGGACCTTGGACGGCTGGGAATCGAGGTCTGCCTGAAGTTGCTTCAACTCGCGGCTGATCTGGCCGGGATCGGTATTCTTGAGCAGATCCCGGTGCAGTTGCGCCGCACTGAGCAAGCGCACATAGGCCTGCAGCAGACCGTCCAGACGGTCCTGCATTTGCCCGATGAACATCTGCGACGTGGACGAAAGCTGGCGGTAGTTGAAGCGAATGTGCTCACACAGCGACTGCAGCGCGGCGTAGCGGGTGCGCTGTGGCGGAGCCAGTGCCTGCAATAGGTCGCCCAGCTTCTGCTCGCGCTGCCGCTTCTCCTCTTCATATTTACAGGAGCGCACGAAGCGCTTGAAGCGAGAGCTGTTGGGCACCAGACTGAGGTAAACCAATTCCAGGCCGGCCGCCAGCACCAGCGGCAACCCGCTCAGCGAGACCAGCGAAAAAGCCGCGGCGCCCGCCAGCGCAATCCAGTTGTACTGGTGCTTGAGCGCCTCCTTCAGATAATTGATGGATTCGCTAAGCTCAGGTGCAGTCGAATTGAAATCGGGAGGCGTACGCTGGTCCGGCATCAGACCCCCACCCGGACTTGTCCATGGCCCGGCGCGCGCCTCAGCGCGGCCAGCACGTGCTGCTGCAGCTCCTGAAACTCGGGCTTCTGACGCACGCCAGGATCTCGCGGTCGACTGAACGGCACGGGCAAATCCTCGGCGATTGTCCCAGGACGCGCGCTCAGGATGAAGACACGGTCGGCCAGGTAGATTGCCTCCTCGACGTCGTGAGTTACGAACAGAATGGTGCTGCCCGTTTCACCCCACATGTGCAGCAACAGCTCCTGCATGTCGCCCCGCGTCTGCGCGTCGAGAGCACCGAACGGCTCGTCCATGAGGATGACCTCAGGCCTGACGGCGAGAGTTCGCGCGATGGCAACCCGCTGTTGCATGCCGCCGGAAAGCGACGCCGGATACGAAAGTTCAAATCCGCTCAAACCGACTGCCTTCACCAGTTTCGCCACCGTGTTACGGCGCTCTTCCGTGGGGACACCGTTGATCTTCATGCCGTACGCGATATTATCCGCCACCGTGAGCCACGGGAACGACGTGTACTTCTGAAACACCATGCCGCGGTCTTTGCCCGGCCCGTGGACCCGGTGCCCGTTCACGACCACCTCACCACTGGTCGGAAAATCCAAGCCGGCGATCATCCGCAGAATAGTGGATTTTCCGCAGCCCGAGGGTCCGAGCAAGACGCGGAACTCACCGATATCGCGGCCATCCGAGGCAAACTCGTCCTCCACCTCAAGGTTGATGC
>Ga0326726_10001303_pt1 | contig 23136 bp, 18 predicted proteins | sample MHFenrmetagenome_2_FD_207603 | JGI IMG/M metagenome (GOLD analysis project Ga0326726, IMG submission 207603) | Lab enriched peat soil microbial communities from Michigan Hollow, Ithaca, NY, United States - MHF15MN | ecosystem: Environmental > Terrestrial > Soil > Wetlands > Peat | place: USA... | reverse complement strand
GGCCGAGATGACGTCCGAGGGATCGGGACCGTCCATCCCCGACGACATCCAGATCACCATATTCCGCTCGGTCCAAGAGCTTCTCTTGAACGCCGCCAAGCATGCCAGGGCCTCGTCCGTGCGGGTCCACCTGGCCCAGCTGCCGGCGGCGCTCAGGGTCGAGGTCCGGGACGACGGGGAGGGTTTCGACGCCTCCTGCGAAGCGGCGTCGATGGACGATCACGGAGGGTTTGGCTTATTCAGCATCAGGGAGCGTCTGAGGATCCTGGGCGGCGCCCTCGGCGTTTCTTCCTCACCGGGCCGGGGGGCCGCGTTCACTCTGGATGTGCCTCTTGCCGGAGGCGTCGGGACTGGGGAAGCACCATGATCGTCCGCATTCTCCTCGCCGACGACCATAAGATCATCGTGGACGGCCTGCGCAGCCTTCTCGAAAAAAATGACGCCTTTAAAGTGATCGGACAGGCCTCTGATGGGCTGTCTGCGGTCCGCTTGGCCGCGGAGCTCTCTCCTGACCTCGTCATCATGGACATCTCCTTGCCCGGGCTGAACGGCATCGATGCCACCCGTCGAATTCTGGAGGCGAATCCCCGGGTGAAGGTCATCGCCCTTTCCATGCACAAGGACGGCCGCTACATCGCCGAGGCGCTCAAGAACGGAGCGGTGGGCTACTTATTGAAAGAATCGGCCTTCGATGAGCTCACCGCCGCCATCCGCACCGTCATGAAAGGAGCGAGCTACCTGAGCACGGCCATAGCCGACCTGGTGATAAAGGACTATATCCGTCACCTCGAGAAGACGGACTCCGGGGTCTTTTCCGTGCTGACCCCCCGGGAGCGGGAAGTCCTTCAATCGCTGTCCGAAGGTCTTTCCACCAAACAAATAGCGGCCCGCCTTGGGGTCAGCGTCAAGACCGTGGAAACCTACCGGGTCCAGATCATGGAGAAGCTGGATATCCACAGCGTCGCCGAGCTCACCAAGTACGCCATCCGGGAAGGCATCACCTCCCTTTAGGGCTCGGGCCCGGCCGTATCTCCCGGCCGGGGTGTCAGGGTTTTCGAAGCGACAACCTCCGTTTTCCCCGATTGCCTCCCCTACCGGTCCGGCCCTATATTTCAAATGCCTTCCTGAGCGCCCCCGGCGCATCTTATGAGGAGGTGTTTGAGATGTTCGACACGGGCAACACGGGATTCATGCTTCTGGCGACCAGCCTGGTCATGCTCATGACTCCGGGCCTGGCGTTCTTTTATGGAGGCCTTGTCGGCCGGAAAAACGTACTGGCGATCATGATCCAGAGCTTCTTGTCCATGGGCTGGACCTCGGTCATCTGGTTCACGGTCGGCTACTCGATGTGTTTTTCCGGCGACGTCGGCGGCATCATCGGGAATTTCAAGATGGCCTTCCTGCACGGGGTGACGCCTGAGATGGTTCTATCTCCCGCCAACAACATCCCGCTCCTCGTATTCATCGCCTATCAGATGATGTTCGCGATCATCACCCCGGCCCTGATCACGGGCGCCTTCGCCAACCGGGTCCGCTTCACGGCCTACATGGTGTTCCTGACGGTCTGGCTGCTTTTCGTCTATTTTCCGGCCGTCCATATGATCTGGGGCGGAGGGCTTCTCCAGAAATGGGGCGTCCTGGACTTCGCGGGAGGGATCGTCGTCCATGCCATAGCCGGCATGGCGGCTTTGGCCGCCGTCTTCTTCGTCGGCCGGCGCAAGGTCAGCGAGAAAGGCCCTCACAGCATTCCCCTGGTCGCGCTCGGCACCGGGCTGCTGTGGTTCGGGTGGTACGGATTCAACGCCGGGAGCGAGCTCCGCGTCGACCATATTACGTCGCTGGCGTTCCTCAACACGGACACCGCCGCCTCGTTCGCCGCCGTCACCTGGCTGCTCATGGCCTGGGTCTTCGAGAAAAAGCCCAAGTTTTTGGGATTGCTGACGGGTTCCATCGCCGGCCTGGCGACCATCACTCCGGCCGCCGGCTACGTTACCGTCCCCGTCTCGGCCCTGATCGGCATCTCCGCCGGGATCATCTGCTACGCGGCGATATCCTGGAAGAACAAGATGGGCTGGGACGACGCCCTGGACGTCTGGGGCGTCCACGGAGTCGGAGGCACGCTCGGCATCCTGCTCCTCGGGGTTTTCGCCACCATGAAGGTCAACCCGGGAGGGGCCAATGGCCTGCTCTTGGGCGGGACCTCCTTTTTCCTCAAACAGGCCGTGGCCGTGCTCGGCTTCAGCGCCTATGCGTTCATTTTTACCTATGTCGCGCTGTTCCTCATCAATAAGATCACCAAGGTCAGGATCACGGCCGAAGAGGAGAACATGGGCCTGGATACGGTCCTCCACGGGGAAGAAGCGTATATGCCCGATTGATCTTGACCAGGAGTCTATAGACGGGGCCACCATGAAGGCACCTAAGCGGCTGGGCTCGGCCGGCCTGGCGCTCCTCGCGTCGCTCGCTCTGAACGTTGCCCTGTCAGGCGAGACGGGTCCGGAGGCGGTAACGGGGAGCTTGTCTCTCGGAACCTTCAACCGCTACATCTTCCGGGGATACCGGCTCGGCCGGGACAGCATCGTTTTCGAGCCCGCTCTATCGGTGTCCTACCAGGGATTCTCGGCCGCATTCTGGGGCAACATCGACATGAGGGAAAAGGCCACGCCCTGTTTCGTTCCGGACAGGCCCGGCCGGAAGAGCTTTAATGAAACCGACCTGACGCTCTCTTATACGCACAGTTTAGGAAGGTTCGGCCTAACGGCCGGCTTCATTTATTACGGAACGAAATACACGGCCGAAACGCAGGAGCTTTACGTGGGTGCCAGCCTGGCCGTCCCGGGAAAGCCAACCCTGACGATCTTCCGAGACGTCGACGCGTATCCGGGAACCTATTTCCTTTTGTCCCTGGCCCATTCCGTGGCCTTGAATAGGGGGATAACCCTCGACCTCGGCGCGTCGGCCGCTTATTTTTCGGGGTCGGCCGATTATTGGAGGACCTACCTGCCTAGCGCCGGAGGCTACGCCGGAGAAAAGTACCGGGCGTTCCACGATGGCGTGATCAAGGCCGGGCTGACGATCCCCTTGGCCAAGAACCTCGGCCTACAGGCCGGAACCCAATTCTGCTTCCCTCTTTCGGCGGCAGCCAGGAGGACGATTGAAGGACATTCGTATAACGTCAATGGCCATCTCGCGAGCATACTGGTATTTGGGACGACTCTGACGTTCGGCTTCTGACCGGAGCGGCGCATGGGCGGATGATCCCGAATCGAACAATGGTCTAACGTTCTACGGAGAAGAGGAGAAGGGCCCTTGTGTGGGATCGCGGGCATCTTATCGTCGGGACCATCGGCCAATCCAGAGCCTCAGCCTTTGATCCGCATGCTGTCCAGCATGCACTATCGGGGCCCGGACGAAAACGGGATCTACCTCGATGATAAGATCGGCCTAGGACAGGTGCGGCTGAGCATCATCGACCTGGCCAGCGGCCGCCAACCGATAAGCAATGAGGACGGGACGATCTGGATCGTCTTCAACGGAGAAATATTCAATTATCTCGAACTCCGGGAGGAATTGGAGAGCCGCGGACATCGTTTTTCGACGAAGTCCGATACCGAGGTGATCGTTCACCTTTATGAGGACCGCGGCGAGGAGATGGCCTCCGAACTGAACGGCCAATGGGCCATTGCGCTCTGGGATTCAAAAAAAGAGCTTCTCATGCTCTCCCGGGATCGCGTCGGGATACGCCCGCTTTATCATGCTTCGGAAAATGATCGCTTCTATTTCGCGTCCGAAATGAAAGCCATTTTCGCGGGTTCTTCAATATCCCCCCGCATCGATCCGCCAGCTATGGACCAAGTCTTCACGTTCTGGTCGACCTTGCCGGGGCGGACCCCTTTCCAGGGCATCGAGGAGCTCGAACCGGGAACTACGATGCTCATTGAAAAGGGGAAAAGGCGCGCCCGCCGATATTGGGACTTGCCCTTTTTCCCGCCTTCAGAACACTCCCGGGATTCGCCGGAAGACATGGCCCGGAACATCAGGGACCTTTTTATAGACTCCATTAGGATCCGCCAAAGAGCCGATGTCCCTGTCGGGGCCTATTTGAGCGGCGGCCTCGATTCATCGGCCGTCAGCGCCGTCATCGCGCGCGAGATCAATCCTCATCTAAAAACATTCGGCGTCCGTTTCGATGAGGAAGGCTATGACGAAGGCGACCATCAAAGCGAAATGGCCCGTTATCTCGGCTGTGAACACCACGACATGGTCGCGGATCACCGGACCATCGGGGACGCCTTTGAAGACGTCATCTGGCATTGTGAAAAGCCATTGCTGAGGACGGCCCCTGTTCCCCTGTTCCTTCTTTCCAAACTCGTGGCCGATAACGGAATCAAGGTCGTCCAGACGGGAGAAGGATCGGATGAGTTTTTTGGCGGCTACGATATTTTTAAGGAAACCCTGATCCGGGCTTTTTGCGCCCGGCAGCCCCGGTCTCATTGCCGGCCGCGATTATTCACGCGGCTTTATCCGGACATCTTCCGCGACCCGGAATCCCGGCGAGCCCTTCCCTATTTTTTCGCCCAGGACATCGACAAGTCCGCCGATCCTTTCTTTTCTCACAAGGTCCGCTGGAGGAACACGTCCCGCGTCAAGCAGTTCTATTCTCCCGACTTTGCGGCTCGTTTGGACGGCTATGATGCCATCGGTCAGGCCCTCGATCTTTTGCCGCCGGATTTCAGCGATCTTGATGCGCTCTCTAAAGCTCAGTATCTGGAGGCCCGCATATTCTTGAGCAATTACCTGCTTTCGTCGCAGGGGGACCGAGTGGCCATGGCCCACTCCATTGAGATCCGGATGCCTTTCCTCGATAAGCGGCTGATCGAGTTTGCGGGCCGCATCCCGTCCACCTGGAAGATCCTTGGCTTGAACGAAAAGTTCATATTGAAGAAGGCCTTGAAGGGGATCATTCCCGAGTCCGTGCGAACGCGGACGAAGCACCCTTATCGAGCCCCGGTTCACAGAAGCTTGCTGCACTTCGCCGGCACCGAATATGGCCGTCATGTTCTGTCTGAAGCGGAAATCAAACGCCAGGCCGTTTTCGACCCCGGAAAGGTCTTCTCCCTGATGGAGAAGGCAAAGTCCAGGGAAAGGGTCAGCGAGGTTGAGGCCATGGCAATGGCGGGTATCGCCTCTACGCAGATCCTCGGTGATCGCTTTTCGAGGACTTCCTTTGATCAAGTTGCATCATGCAAAGTGCATTTCTTCGTCGATAAAAGGAATCAACGTGATTCAGCTTGAACCCTCTTTTTCCGGCTCGTCCTCGTCATGCCTGATCGGGCCGGAAGGCCCGTGAGCCGTTAAGCGATCGGCGACTGGGAGAGCTTCTCCAAGAGCTTGTTCACGGCCTGGCGGCCGATCTTGCGTGGCAAGCTCCCGCGAAAACCGCCCGATTCCAGGGCCATTTGCCTGGGAAGCATAAAAAGAGCCATCGCCCTCACAAAAAGGTTGATGGGTATCCAAGCCTCCAGATGGACCTTCGATCCCTCCTGAGAGATAGCCAGCCTGACCGGCGCCGTCCAGAAGCCATGGCCTTTCTGGAACAGCCGGGCGGGGCCGGTCCCATCGATAAGCCGGAAGCCGTTCTCCGCCGCCCAGGCGTCGACGATCGGCCGGGCGTCGCCGGAAAGATCGAAATCCCTAATGGTTAGAGGATTCATGTCCGCCCTCCCCTATCATTCCTTGGAGCTGAGATGGATTGTAAGATCCGGACGGGTCTCAGTCAATAGGATATGCAGGTCAGCGCGGGACCGGCGTCTTGGCGGGGCGTTGCGGCCGCTTGGCCAGCAGAAGATTGTCGATCTGGGTGCGCCAGTGATAGCCGAACTTGAAGGGCAGGGGCGCCACGGCCGCGCCGTCCGCCTCGTAGGCCTGCTTGAGGTCCGGCTGCTCGACGTTGTTGCTGAAATCCTTGATCGGCGCGGCGTACTGCCCGAACAGCTTGATCTCCCAGCCGCCGTTCTTGAAGTACCGATACGGCACGGCCGAATCATCCTGGAGGACATAGAGGCTGCGGTCCAGGATGAGGTCCCTCAAGATCGAGAAATCGGTGTACTGCAGGAGGTAGGAGCCGGACTTGACGAAGGTCGTCGTCCCTTCCAGCCCGGCGAAATACTCGTGGAGAGGCGAGCCCGCCGGAAAGGCCTTGTTCTCGATATCGCAGGAGAAATAGACGACGCTGCGGACCTCGGGGTCGCCAGATTTCCGGTAGGCGATCCGGGCGCCGTAGGGTCGGCGGGGCAGGGACGTCAGACGCTCGTACGGCGTCTCCTTCCAGCCGCCTTGCCCGTCCGGGGTTAGGCGAGTGACCTCAACTACAGAGTACCCACCCCGAGCCAGAAAGAAGGCGATGATCGATAGGGCCCCATCGACCTTGCCCCGCCCGTAGACGTCGGTCATGTCCTTGGTGATGAAGTAGCCCCGTTTGAAGAATTCCGCGATGAGAAAGCTCATGTCGGCGAAGTAGGCTTCCCGCCATGCTGGCGAGGCGCCCTCGAGATCGGGGAGGTTCCCGACCTGCTCGAGGCCGAGCAGTACTGTCTCCCTGGCTTCGGGAAAAAGCGTGTAGGCGGTGACGAAATCAGGCCCGCCGAACGGATAGAAGAGCGACTGCGTCCCGGCCCTGGCGTCACGGAGCTCGGTCCAGGCCCAGTTCTTCATGGGGCCAAGGACCGTGCCGTCGAAATTGGCCCATTCTCGGCCGGCCAGCTCCGCGAACGCGGACCAGGAGGCCTCCTCGGGCCAGGGCCGACCGGCCGGGTCCGGCAACCCCCCGATGTGATAGAACAGGCGGTCGAGCCCGGACTCGGCCTTTTGAGGCCTCAGAACCTCGGCCTGAGCCGCGGGAGGCGAGCTCGCCTGAGGACCGGGCCCCGCCGGCTTCTGGCACCCGGGGATCGCGACAGAAAGGAATAAAAGAAGGAGGAGGGACGCCGTCCCCCCTTTTAATGCCCGTTCGCTTTTCGTTTTGCCCATAACGATGGGCTATTATCCACGTTTTTGGGCCAAAAGCAAAGCGCTATCTTAGGCATGGGCGACCGATCGTTTTTGGACGAACCTGGCGTTCAGGCAATCGCTGCAGAGCCGGTTGAACTCCGCCGTGCGCCGGCGGGGAAATCCCGTCCCGCCGGAATTCAAGACCTCGCGGACGTCCTCGAGACAGCTCTTGGGGTCGACGATCGACGTCGAGCAGATCTCGAAGAGCCGGACGACTTCCTCGCCTGAATCGGCCCAGTACCACTTTTCGCAGTCGCCGCACTCCATTAGCACGCGCGCGGCGGACGGACCCCCCGGGCCCGTCCGCTCTTGGCCAACGGGGACCACGTTCCGATTCCAGCAGAACGGGCATCTCCCATCCACGGCACCCTCCTCCTTACTTGGCTTCGGTCACTTTCGTAGAGGCGACTCGTTTCCCGAGCAAAAATCCCAGGGCCAGCGAAACCAGGATCAAGACCCTCAATCCGTTGGCGCTCCTGATCTTCATTTTCATGGCTTTTCTCCCGGCGGGCTGGATCTGGGTCGGACGATCGCCATCCAGCACCTCCTCTCTGACGCGACTTCTCGCGAACGCCCCCTAACTTACAAGAAACGTGCCAGCCTCGCAGCCGACCCTGGGCAGGGAAAAAGTCCTCGAAACCCGGGGCGGCCGTGAGCCCTTGACTCCCATCGGGCCGCCTGGAATCCAAATCGGCGAGAATGCGTCCTGTCGAGCGGGAATGAGCGGTCCGGGACCTAGAGCTTCGGCTGCAGGACCTGACGGATGATGAGGGCAATCTCCTTCAACGAGAAGGGTTTCCAGAGAAAGGCCCGGATGCCGAGGGCCGCGGCCTGGCCTTCGCTCAAGCCTTCGCTGAAGCCCGTGCAGAGGATGATCGGCAAGGCCGGCCGGAGCTTGAGGACCTCCGTCGCCAGCTCGCCGCCGGTCATTCGGGGCATGGTCTGGTCCAGGATCATCAGATCATAGGCCGTGGGGTCGCGTCGGAAGGTCTCCAGGGCCTCGACGGGGTCGGTAAAGGCGGTGACCCGATACCCTAGGTGTCCCAGCAGCCTGCTCATAGCCTTGGCCTGGAGGATCTCGTCGTCGACGAACAGCACCCGCTCGCTCCCGGTAGGGACGTCGACGGAGTTTTCCGAGAAGCCCCGGGCGGGCGGGGTGATCCGGGGAAGAAGGATCGTGAATTTCGTGCCCCGGCCGGGCTCGCTCGACACCGCGATGGCCCCGTCGTGGGACTTGACAATGCCGTGGACAACGCTCAATCCCAGGCCCGACCCCTCGCCGGATTTCTTGGTCGTGAAGAAGGGCTCGAAGATCCGGTCCAGGATCGCCGGGGGCATGCCGGGCCCCGTGTCCGACGCGGTCAGGCGCAGATAGGCGCCGGGCTTCAGGCCGATGAACCGAGCGGCGTCCTCGGCGTCGAGCGTGACCTCGGCCAACCTGACCTCGAAAGTCCCGCAGCGGTCGCGCATCGCGTGGGCGGCGTTGCTGCCCAGGTTCATCAGGACCTGGCCGATCTGGGTGGGATCGGCCAGCGCGTAGGCGGAGGGAACGTCGATCTTTTCGGCGATGGTGATCGTCTTGGGCATGGAGATGCGGAGGAGCTTGAGGGATTCCCTGATGACGGCGGCGATGTCCACGGGACGGCGGTCTTGGTCTTTCTGCCGAGCGAAGGCCAGGATCTGCCCGACCATGTCCCGGCCGCGGCGGGCGGCGTCCAGGATCTGGGACAAGCGCCTGGCCTCCGGGCTGCCCGCCTTCGCCGCCGCCAGCATCAGCTCCGCGTTGATCTGGATCGGCAGCAGGAGGCTGTTGAAATCGTGGGCGATGCCCCCGGCGAGCGTGCCCAGCGCCTCCATCTTCTGCCACTGGCTAAGCCGGCCCTCGATCAGCGCTTCCCTTGTGACGTCCCGTTCGATGGCCACGCCTTCGACAAGACGGCCCGATGCATCCAGGATGGGATAGACGGTCATGGACAGCTCGCGGACCTGGTTGGCGGCCCCACGCACCGTGAGGCTCCAGGCCCGCGAGGACCCGAGGGCCTCGGCCAGCCAGGCCTTCTGTTCGTCCTTCTCGATCCCCAGGATCTCGACGATCGACCTGGCCAAGACCTTGTCTCGGGGCATCCCATGGTGGGTCGAAAAGGCCTGGTTGGCAAAGAGGATGCGGCCCCGCACGTCCAGGATGGCCACCCCCTCGGCGATCTGCTCGATGGCTTCGGCCAGCCAAATGGCTTGTCCGAGCGAGCCTCTGATCCCGGGGCCTCCGGCGGAGGTTTCAGCCACGCCGCTCATTTCCGGCCCCTTTGGGGACTTTCCTCCCGTCCGGGGGGCCTGCCCCGGCCATCGGCTTTGTCCTCCGGGACAAGAGGGGTCGCCTCCGCCAGGAATATTCCGGCCGGCTCTCCGCATCCCCTGGTCAAGAAGAACAAGTTCATGGCACTCGCTCGGGGCAGGCATTCGCCCTAAGGCCAAAACTTTAACCAAGATTCGTGCCAAGACCGCGGCCCCTCCAGGCAGGGTCCAGGCGAAGGGCTGACAGGAAAGGATGATCCTGAAGCCTATTGGGACCGGCGGGGCGCGGAAAAACTCAACCGGAGGGCTTGAGCCCGTATTTCTTCAGGAGGGTATAGAGCCGGGACCGGGACAGGCCCGAGATCCGGCAGGCCTCTCCGACCTCGCCGTTCGTCCGGCGCATCAGGGAAGCCAGATAGTCCTTCTCGATCCTGGCCAGCTCCGCCTCCCGGAAATCCTTGAGGTTGAGGGAGGTGTCGGCTGCGGCCGACGGGCCCGGCAAGAGACCCGGCGCCGGGGTCCGCTTCTGGAGGACGGCCGCCCGGGCCAGATGGATGCGGATATGGTCGGGCAGATGCTTCGGGAAGAGGACGGGCTCCTCCTTGGCGCTGATGACGGCTTTCTCCAGGGCCTGAATGAGCTCGCGGGTGTTCCCGGGCCATTCGTAAGCCAAAAGAGTGTCGAGGAAATCGGGGGTATAGCCCTTGACGGGCAGTTCGTACTGCTCGCAGAAGCGGACGATGTAATGGAGCATGAGCTCCTTGATGTCCTCTTTCATCTCCCGCAACGACGGCAACTCGAGGACCAGCGTCCGCAGCCGGAACAACAGGTCCTCGCGGAACCCTCCGGACTTGGTGAGATCCTCGAGGTGCCGGTTCGTGGCGGCGACCAGGCGGAAGTCGCTGGTGACCTCCTGGCCGCCCCCGACCGGCCGGAACCGCTTCTCCTGGAGAACGCGCAGGAAGGCCTTCTGGATGGAGATGGAGAGCTCGCCGATCTCGTCGAGAAAGAGGGTGCCGCCGTCGGCCTGCCGGACCAGCCCGTCCCGCGGCTTGTCGGCGCCGGTAAAGGCGCCCCGGACGTGGCCGAAGAGCGTGCTCTCGACCAGCGTTTCAGGCAGGGCGGCGCAATCGACCACGACGAAGCTCCGGTTGGACCGGCCGCTGTTCCTGTGGATGGCCTGGGCGAACAGCTCCTTGCCCGTCCCCGTCTCCCCCGTGACCAGGACGTTGGCCTCGCTCTTCGACGCCTGGGCCAGGATATCAAGACAGGCCCTGAGCTTGGGGCTCGTCCCGACGATGCCTTCGACGTTGAGGGCCACCGGCTGGGAGGAGGCGCGCTTCTTCTCCCGGTACTGGAGGGCCCGCTCGATGCAGAGCATGACGGGCTTGACGGAGAGCGGTTTCTCGATGTAATCCCAGGCCCCCTTCTTGATGGCCAGCTCGGCCCCGTCGGGATCGCCGAACCCAGTGACGATGATGACCTCGGGCGCGGAGGCCGAAGCGCGGATCTCGGGCAGGATGTCGAGGCCGGACCCGTCGGGCATGCGGACATCGCAGAAGACCAGGTCAAAGGGCTCGTGCGGGATATGCTCCCGGGCCGCGCTGATGGACCCTGCCTCGGAGGCTTCATGGCCCATCTTCTTGACGATGCGGGCCAGAGAGTCCCTGGCGAGAGGGTCATCGTCGACGATCAGGACTTTAGCCATGGGGGCACTATAGACTGACGGAGATTATAGTCAGGAGCGCCCCGGCGTGTCAAACGGAAGGCAGCCCCGGACCCGCCAGGAGGGAGGTCCGGGGCCGCCTGGAAGACGACGCGCTAGTGCCTTCTCACGGCCTTGGGGGCCGCGGCCGTGTCGATGATCCGTCCCTCCGACTTGTAATCGACGGTCCCAAGCGACTGCATGTAGCTTCTGACCGCGGCATATTCGAAGATGGGCGGGTCCGGATCAAACCTCTGGAGCTGGCCCCCGACCAGGGCGTTCAGGAAATTGAAGACCTGGTCGGTCATCCCGACGAAGTAATACGGGCGGCCGCTCGCGAGGATCGGGGTCCCGCCGATCTCGACGGACATCGGGTCCAACTGGCTGATCTGGCCCAGGTATTGGGACGGGGGCAGGCTCGAATCATAGGCGAACGTCAGGCCCGAGGCCTGAATGCTGAGCGAAGCGGCCAGTGAATATTCCAGCCCCCCGAGGATCAATTCGGGCGGCAGGGCCGTGATGACGACCTTGAAGCCGAGCCCCGAGGCCGGATCGTAGCCGTAGGGCACCGCCCGCATGATGTCGTTGCCGACGATCCGTCCGGCCGGGATCCCGAACTCCGTGTAGCCGAGGGCGTCCAGGACGCAATCAACCGGGGGAACGCCGGAGGCGGACTGAAGGGCGGTCCTCATCGCGTCGGTCACAAGGTCGGCCAGGGCCGCGTCCCGACGGTTCCCGAACGCGGGCGGATCGTGGGCGATATTCCGGACCGCCGTGGCGACCGTATCCGCATAGACGTTCCCGAAGATGCTGAAGCGCGGGTCCTGGAGGATCCCGGCGCGCAGCGCCGCCAGCTGGGCATTGACGGCCGGGTCGGGCATGACGGTCTTGTCGACCTGATGGACCTGCCATTTCAGGAGCTTGACCCCGCCGGCATCGACCTTCACTTGGAGCTCGCCCAGGAACCGGCCATGGCTTCCGGCCTGCACGATGATCTTCCCGTTCCGGATCACCGCCTTGTTGAACAGCTCGTGGCTGTGCCCGCCGACGATGATATCGATGCCCTCGACGCTGTCCGCGAGGTCCATGTCGCCGGAGGTCCCCAGGTGGGACAGACAGATGATGACCCGGCAGCCTTGGCCTTTGAGGGCTTGGACCTGGGCGGCCGCGACGCCGGGGATGTCGCCGGAGAACAGGGGGACAACGTCCGGACTGTAATTCACCGGGTCTTCGGTGAGCAGCCCGAAGATGCCGATCTTGACGCCGCCGATGGTCTTGATGATCCTCTTCTGGATAATGCCGGAAAGGACCGGGACGTTCGACAGGTCGAAGTTGGAGTTGAGCAGGGGCAGGGTGACCGGATCGCTCTGGGCCAGCGTCCCCGTGACGATCCCCGTCAGGGCATCGAGCCCCAGATCGAACTCGTGGTTGCCGAGCTCCATGGCGTCATAGAGCCGTTCCATGATCTTGAGCTCGGGATAGCCCAGGTACTCGTTGAACTCGAAGCTGCCGACGAAGACGTCCCCGGCGTTGAGGGCCAGGACATCCCTTTTGGCCGTCCTGATCCGTTTGATCAGCGTGGCCATCCGGGCGATGCCGGCATAGTCGCGGTCGAAGCCGAACGGGGTCCGGAAATCGTCGCACCAGGTGACGATGTGGTCAGCCAGCCGCCCCGCGAACGGCGCCGGATAGGGCTGGTGCGTGAACGGCAGCATGGCCGAATGGGTGTCGTTCGTGTGCAGGATGGTCAGGATCTTGGCCTGCTGGGCCGAGCCCAGGACGGCCAAGCCCAGGACCAGGGCCAGAACGGCAAGAATCTTCCCCGCAGTCCTTTTCATGGTTCCTCCTTATAGTCCGAGATCCATCCTCAAGGAAGGATGGGGAAACGACCGTTCCGTCATGGACCTAACGTAAGGAAACCCCACTCCCGAGTTGTCAAGATTATGTTAAGAATGCGCGAATAAGATGTCAAGGGTGGTTTTGGGGGGCCCGGCCAGGGGGGAACAAGGAAAAGGGGCTCAGCCGAGGTCGACGGCGTGGGTCCCGGCCTCGATCCGGACGACATGCACCTTGGGAGGCCGCCCGGTCTCCGCCTCATATTCGCGGCTGACCCGGGTCTCGAATTCGGGCACGGCCCCGGCCTCGACCAGGCTGATCGTGCAGCCGCCGAAGCCAGCTCCCATCATCCGCGAACCCAGGACGCCCGGGACCCGGCGGGCCGCCTCGACCAGGGCGTTGAGCTCGGCCGAGGAGACCTCGTAGTCGTCCCGCAGCCCGGCGTGGGACAGGTTCATCAGGCCGCCGAAGACGGCGAAATCGTTGCGGGCCAGGGCGGCGCAGGCCTCCGTGACCCGGATGTTCTCGCGCACGACGTACTCGCAGCGCTTATAGACGACGGGGTCGAGCTCGGCCCGATGGTCGCGCAGAAGGTCCAGGGTGACGTCCCTCAGGGAGCGGACCGAGGGGTCGTGGGCCCCGAGGACCTTGACGCCGGCTTCGCACTGCCCGCGCCGGACGTTGTACTCCGAGGAGGCCAGCTCGCGCCGCACCAGGGTGTCGCTGATGACCACGCGGAGGTCGTCGCGCTCGAACGGAACGGCCTCGAACTCGAGGGTGCGGCAATCGATCTTCAGGAGGCTCCGGGCGCGGCCGAAGATGTTGATGAACTGGTCCATGATGCCGCAGCGCACGCCGACGAACTCGTTCTCGGCCTTCTGGGCCATCCGGACCAGGGTCAGGCTGTCCAGGCCCAAGCCGAACAGGGCGTTGACGGCGAAGGCCAGGCCGCCCTCGATCGCCGCCGACGAGGACATGCCGGCGCCGATCGGGATGTCGCCGCCGAAGACGCAGTTGAGGCCCCGGATGGGGTGCCCGGCCTTGACGAACTGGTCGAGGACGCCCTGGAGATAATCGGGCCAGCGCAGCGGGGACCGGTGGAACTGACCCGACTCGAAGCGGAACTCCTGGTCGAAATCGCGGGAGACGAAATGACACAGGCCGTCGGACCGCGGCGCGACGGCGAAGACCACGGCCTTGTCCGTCGCTCCCGGAAGGACGAACCCCTCGTTGTAGTCGGTGTGCTCGCCGATGAGATTAACCCGGCCCGGCGAAACGACGAGCCGGGGCTTCCCCGGGAAATGGCGGCGGAAGCGTTCGGCGACGGCGGAAACGAGCGGGTCCATGGTCTCTCCTTCAGGCCGGAGTCTATCACGAGACGGATGAGGAGGAAAGGCTTCAGACGCCGAAGCTCATCTTCTGGCGGATCTCGGCCGCCTTCCGCTCGGCCGGCGCGACGACTTCCGCCCCGAAACGCGCGGCCAGGTCGTGGGGATCGCGGAAACCCCAGAAGGGCAGGACCCAGCGGTATTTCTGGTAATGGCTCTCGATCGCCTCGGAGGGATCCTCGGCCTGGCCGATCGGCTGGATGGGGAGGGACGGCAAGAAGTGGACGACCGCGTCGAGTGTCTCCGCGACGCGCAGGTCTCCGGTCAGGTCGGCCACGACGAAGCGGGACATCCGGCCGAGCGTCTTGACCATCTCGTTCTTGTCCCCCGGGCCCGGCTGATGGAAATCCAGGACGAGCGGCGAATAGCCGGCCTGCCGGAGCGCTCCCTTGATCGCGGCCAGAACGTCCTGACGCTCCGGCGGGAAGCGGCCGATGACGAGGGCCGTGTTCAGGGTGATGTCGAAGACGTCCTGGCGGGACCGCTCGTTGTGGAGGAGCAGCCCGACGAGCTGGGCCGTCTGCAGGCTGTCGACGGACAGGACCGGCTGCTGGGCCGGCATGATATCGAGGTCGCGCTGGCGCGTGCCGGCCAGGTTGACATCCCAGCACGAGGTGCCGTGGACGGCGCAGCCGTCGAGGACCGCACCCTCCAAGTTCGTCCGGAGCAGGGTGGCAAAGCAGAGGTTGGCGTTGGCCGCATTGGCGGACCGGAGGTTCGTCCCCTCGAGGACCGCCTCCTGTAAATTGGCGCCCTGCAGGTCGGCCCCTGTGAGGTCGGCCTCCGTGAGGTCGGCCTTGAAGAACGAGGCTCCCCTGAGAATGGCCTTGTTCAAGCGGGCCCGGAAGAGGGAGGCCTGGCCGAGGCTGGCCCCGTTGAGGCAGGCGCCGATGAGCGACGCGCCGCTCAGGTTCGACCGGACCAGGAACGCGCCGCTGAGATCGGCGCTGTTCAGATTGGCCCCGGCGAGGTCGGCCTGGCTGAGGTTGGCTTTGAAAAGGGAGGCCTTGCTGAGGTCGGCCTGGCTCAGGTCGGCGCGGAAGAGCTTGGCCCGGGCCAGGTTGGCGCCGCCCAGGTTCACCCCCCCGAGACGGGCCCCGGAGAGATCGGCCTTGGCCAGGTTGGCCCCGGCCAGGTTGAGCTCGGAAAGGTCGGCGCCCGCAAGGTCGGGGATGACGCGGGTGTTCTTCCGGCGCCAGTCGTTCCAGTGATCGATCCGGTCCCTGACGAGATCGATGTGCCCCGCATTCGCCATTAGCAACATTCTAGGGGGTTTGGCGAGGCGGTGTCAACCCGTCGGGGACTGTCCCTCTGGGCCGTTTATCGGAGGACCAAATGAATGACCATGATCTCCGAAGCACCCACCGTGCGCACGGGCGGGCCCCAACCTTGGACCCCGCTGGTGACGAACAGGTGGGCGCCGCCCCTCTCGAGATGCCCCCAGCTCAGATCGTATTGGAGAGCGGTGATGAAGTTGACCGGAAAGATCTGGCCATGATGGGTGTGGCCCGAAAGCTGGACATCCACGCCGGCGGCCCGGGCCTGGTCGAATTCCTTCGGCCGATGAACAAGCAAGAGGACCGGCAGGTCGGGCCGGGCGCTCTTAAGAAGGTCGGCCACCGTCTTTCGGTTCCTCGAACGGGAGTCCCGGCGGCCCGCGACAACGAGCGAACCTCCGACCGCGACGGCCTCGTCCTGGAGAAGACGGATCCCCGAGCGCTCGAGGAAGCCGCCCAGCCCCGCGCCGTGATAGCCTTCGTGGTTTCCGGGCACGGCCAAGATGCCGTAGCGGGCGCTCATGCGGCGGAAGGCCCGCTCATAGCGGCCGGTGTTCTCGTCCCGGCGGTCGCCCTCCAGGAGGTCGCCGCCGAGGAGGATCAGGTCCGGTTTCCGGGCGTTGACCTTGTCGGTGAGCTCGTCGAGGAGCCGGTTCGGGACGAGGTCCCGCAGGTGCAGATCGGACATGAAGACGATGGTCATCTCCCCGGCCGGAGCCGAGCGGCGTGGGATCTCGACCCGGTACTCATGGACCCGGAGGATGCGGTGATTGACGGCGCCCAGGACGACCACGACGAGCGGGATCGCCAGCGAGGCGACCAGCCGGCCGGTCCTGAACCGCGGCGTCCGGACCGTCTCCCGGGAAACGGCCCCGGTGAGCCGAAGCAGGCCGGTCAGGCCGTCCACGGCGAGAACGGTCAGGATGAGGTAAAGGAGAAGCGGCAGCATGCAGTACCCGAGGAAAATGAGCGCGGACAAGCCCCGGTCGCCGGTCCGATGAGACAGCGCTTCGGCCACCGGGTAGCCGGCGGCGATGAGGATGAACAGGCCCGTCCAGAGGTTCTTGAGGAGCCGGGACCCAAAGAGCGACCGGACCCGGAGGCCGACGTAGATGGCCACGGGAAGGGACAGCAGGAGCTCGTTCTGAAGATACGTGCCCGGCCATTATACCATTCCCCGCCGGGACCGGCTTCCTGGTCAAGCTTCCCCGCGTGTACCGAGATGTAACCTATCGCGGCCTTGGGGAGTAGATAAAAGAGGCGGCCGCCTAGAGGAGATTTCCATGAAAAAAAACGCGCTTCGAGATAGCCTGCTGATGATCGTCATCGGCGTCGGCCTGACTCGATCCGGCCTGGGGCAAGACGCCTCCGGCAAAATGACCGCCGATCTTCGCCGGCAAGTGATCGAGGCGGCAACGCTGGAACTGGAGGCAAAATATGTCTATCCCGATGCCGGGAAGGCCATGGGGGCAAGACTGCTGGCGAACCTGAAAGCGGGCGCCTACGATCGGATCGACGACCCTGAAGATCTCGCCAAGAGGCTCGAGTCGGACCTGCAGACGGTCCATGCCGACAAGCATCTCGAGCTCGTGTACGTGGGCGACCATATCATCGGCGCGGGAGGAGGGAGTGGACTCTCGCCGAAAACGCTCGCGCGGTTGCGCGATTTCGAGAGATTCTCGAACTTCGATTTCCAAAAGGTCGAACGTCTTCCCGGCAACGTCGGGGTCCTGGTCATCAAGGCGATCACGGGAGGCCCCGAGATGCGGGCCACTGTCGCGGGCGCGATGGCCTTCCTCGCTAACACAGATGCCTTGATCTTGGATCTTCGCGAATGCCAGGGCGGCGGAGGCGAGACCCTGACCTATCTCTGCAGTTACTTTTTCGAGGATCGAACCGAGCTCACGGGATTCTACGACCGCATCGCGAACAAGCTGGAGCGGCGTTGGACGCAACGGGTCTCGGGCCCGAAGTATCTGGACAAGCCTGTCTTCGTGCTGACCAGCTCGAAGACTCCTTCAGCCGCTGAATCCCTGGCCTACACCCTGCAGGCTGCGAAGCGGGCGATCATCGTCGGCCAGACGACATGGGGAGGGGCGAATCCGTCCATGCCGGTCAAGCTGACCGACCACTTCGGCATGATCATGCCGTTCGGCAGGGCGGTCAATCCCATCACCCATGGCAATTGGGAAGGAACCGGGGTCATTCCCGACATCAAGTCGGAGGCGCCGCAGGCGCTGATCGAGGCTTACCGGCGGGCGCTGCAGGATGTCCAGGCCAACTATCAGGACGAATGGATGCGCGAGGAGATCCAAAAGGCGCTTGAGGCGCTTAAAAGATAGGACGTTCGTGCGATAGGCGAGATCCCCGGTGCAAGCCGTCGGCGGGATATCCTTTTCGCGGCCGGGAAAGCAAAGAACGGCGACGAACACGCGTTGGCAGCGCCACGGGGATTCGAACCCCGGTCTGATGGCTGAGAACCACCTGTCCTGGGCCTCTAGACGATGGCGCCGCAGAGGGGCTAGAAAATACCAGAATCCCCCTGGACTGTCAACCCGCCGGGAGCGGGTCCGCCGGGAGAATCGATCGGGCCGTTACTATCGGTTGAGCTTCTCGACCCACGCCGCGGCCCTGTCCCTATAGGACGGATCGGCACCCGACCCGGCCAGTTCGGCGTAGACCTTGAGGGCCTCGTCGGGCCGGCCGAGAAGGCGAAGGTCCGTGGCCAGGAAGAAGAACGCCTGGTCCCGCAGGGACGTCTCCCCGCTTTGCAGGACCCGGGCATAGAGCCCCACGGCGCCCCATCGGTCCCCATCCAAGTCCCCGGCGCGGGCGAGGTTCATCATGATCGTCGGCTGGTCCGGGGCGATCTCGAGGGCCTTGGCAAAGGCCAGAACGGCCTTGTGGGGGTCGAATTCGATATAATTCAACCCGGCGACGAGGTAACTCAATGCGCTCGGGGAATCGTCCACGCCGGAAAGGAACTCGAGGCCTCCGGTCGCGGGATCGCGGACCGTCGTATAGACCTTTCGGTCCGGGAACAGGGCCACGAGCTTTTCGTTCTCTTCCGGCGACAGATAGAGGGCCCAGATATGACGGCTGGTCCGATAGCCGGGGAGGTTGCGGGTCAGATAGGTGTTTTTCAGGTCCCGGTGGTCGCGGAGGAAGATCAGGGAGGGGGCTTCGACCGGAGGAGCATTCAGAAGGCGGGAGACCTGGATCAGGCTCGGGGTTTGGGCCTTCACGGCCTTCACCAGGCGCGGCCATGTGCCCGCGGCCGTGAACAGGACCGTCGACAGGATGAGAGCGGTCACGAGAGACCCGGCCCCGGCCAGGCGCCTCCGGGCCAGCGCGTCCCGGATATGGAGGACTCCGGCCGCGGCCGGGATGAGGGCCAGGACATATAGCGGAAGATAATAGCGGGGCCCGTACTCGAACCCTGCCAGGGTGTAATACCCCGCATAAAGCGCCATCGAGCCGGCCACCGGCACGAGGAAGAGCCAGGCCGGCCGGCGTCCCTTGGCGGCGATCGAAACCAGGATGAACAAGCCCAGGAAAGGAACGCCCCAGACGCCCGCCCGCATCACGGAATACAGCGTGTGCCAGGCCCCTCTCAGGAGCGTGTGGCCGTTGGCGCCGAAACCCCAGGCGTCTTCGGCCAGGTATTTTTGATAGCCGAAAACGAAGGGATGCCCGTTCTGGACCAGATTGACGGCCATGAGCAAGCCGAGCCCGGCCATGAAAAAGGCGATGATGACGGCGGCCGTGCCGGCGGTCCGCCGCTTGGCCCCGGCCTTGAGGAATTCGTAGCCGAGGAGCGGCAGCGTCGCCAGGAGCAGGACGCCGCCGTCGGCCGGACGGACCAGGAGGAGAAAGGCCAGGGCCAGCCCGGCTAGGACAGAGGGAGTCCGACGCCGGGTCTCGACGGCCCTGAGCAGGAAGTAGATATAGAGGAGATCCAGGAAGGCGTTGGCCGAGTGGGGAAAGAGGGTCCCAGAGAGAATGATGACGAACGGGGTCACGAGGCCCCATAACGCGGCCAAACATCCGGCTTCGGGGCCGAAGAGGACCTCCCCGATGAGGAAGAGCAAGACGACGGAGAGCGCCGCGAGAAGCGGATTCAGCAGGACCTGCAGGCGGACGGCGCGGCCCGCCGCCAGCAGAAGGGGCCAACCCACGGTCACCTTGCTGTACCAACGGCCGTCGTTGACGATGCTCCAAGTCTGGAAATGATCGCGCATCGGCGGCGATTCGAGAGTGAGCTTCCCCGCGGCAAGCTGGTCCGCGCCGAAAAGATAGCAGAATTCGTCGCCGACGGCGGGATAGTGACCGATGACCAAAAAGTGCCCGGCCAGGCCGGCGGCCAGGGTCAGGCCAAAAAGCCCAGCCAGGAAAGCCTTCCGGGCGCCAGGCCGGGCCAGGAACCCGAAGAGGCTCCGATCGGTCTTTCCCAGCCGCGACAGGCCCTGGGCGATGAGCAGCAGCGCGGGCAAGAGCAGGACGAACACGGGCAGGAGGTTCTCCGCGGCGAAGGCCTTGACATACGCTCCGGCCACGGACCTGATCACGGGCCAGTCCTCAGCCACCCCGTTCAGGAGGTTCGAGGCGGACAGCGACGTGGTGGTGAGGTCCGTGAAAGAGGATGGCTTGGCCAGGGTCAGCCAAACGGCGGCGGCGAGCAGCAGGATCCCCGCGATGAGCCAGACCGCCCCGACCCGGCGCTTCGGGGCCGGCCGGCTCGGCATCTCCGGCGCGAGGCTCGCCGGCGGAGCCCCGGACGGCCCGGGGCGGCGCCTGGGTCGGCCCTTCGTCACCTCCGCCCCGCCAGCAGCATCTTCGCCGCCGTCTCCCCGCCGTTGATGCGGTAGAGCATGGGCAGCGGCCGGTCCAAACCCTCGACGAACTCCGGCGCGTCCTCCCATCGGTAGTTGAGGATGTTGGCGTAGTCGGAAAGATGCTGCCAACGGCGGCGCGGCAGGCCGGCGACCATATGAAAATGGTTGGCCGGCATGCCCATCTTGGCCAAGCTGGCCGGGACATGGTCGAAGGTGAGAAAGGTGTGCGGCCACGTGTAATCGGAGGCGTGGCAGACCTTCTCGGCCAGCGCCGCGGGGAGCTCGACCGACTGGGCCTCGTCCTGGACCATGGTGAAGAGACCGGAGAGGTCGGAGAAGGCGATGCGTCCGGCCAGGCCCTTGATCCCCTTCGGCGAGAGGTAGCTCACCGAGAAGCCGAGCCCGGGGAAATAGAACTCGACGGCCTTGAACAGGAACCACCGGCGGCCGAAATCGAGCGAGGCCGAACCGGAATTGTTGCCGTCGATGAAGCCCCGCTCCATCCAGGGTTCCCCGGCGAGCTTCTTGAGGTCCAGGCCGAGGGCCCGGGCGTTCTTCTCGATCTCCCAGGGCTCGTAGACCTTGCGGAAATCCATGAACAGCGTCGGCTGGCCCCCGGCGAGATAGCAATAGGCGATCATCGTGAGCAGGGCCTGGATGTCGTTCTCGGTGGCGAACGGGACGACCATCTTCTTGCCGGTGTGGTCCTCGGTCGAGTTGAAGAGCGATTCGGCGATGTCCGCCGTCGAAAGCGGCAGGCCGCGGCGGTCGGAGCCCCAGCCGAGCTGGTTCGTCCAGCCGCCCCCGATGGCGTTGACGTCGCGCATGTAGTTGCGGAGGATGAGGTAGAGGGCCAGACCCTCGTCGAGCTTAGCCTTGTCGGCGGCGCCTAGGGCCGGCGGCTTGGGGGCCTTCCCCGTGAGGACAGGATGCCCGTGCCGGACGATGTCCTCGGAATTGGCGTAGATGCGGTCCTTGAACTTGACGTTGACGATCCAGTCGTGGAGGGCCTTAAGCTCCTCGGGATCGTAGCCGCCTTTCTTGCGGACCATGTCGGCGAAGAGCTTCATCGATTCGCGGGTGCTCTCCAGGCCGAAGAAACGGCGGGCCGCATGGACGTGGTTGAGGGCCGTCTCCATCTGCATGGAGTCGGTGTCGATCGAGACATAGCGCCGGCCCCGGAGGGCCACGCGCGTCAGCATGGCGTAGGCGAGATCGACGATCTCCTCCTGCGTCCCGGCGTCGAACTCGGGATGAAGCCCGGTCTCGGGCATGGAGCCGATGACCATGGGGCAGAGCCGGCCGGTCTGGGCGTAGGCGCCGACGAGGGCATCGATGCCGACGACGCCCGGCTTGGGCGCGTTGTTGCCGCCGACGCACGCCAGCGGGGTGGACGGCGGAAAATGGGCCGTCAGGGCCATGGCCGTCTTGCCGGGAAAGAACCAGGTGTCGGGGACGACGAGGATGGCCTCGACGCCGGCGTCCTTCATCTCCCGGGCCCCGAGGTCGGCCGTGGACTCGCTGTCGACGAGCTGCGAGCAGGTGAAGATGTTGGGGGCGGCGCCGTCGGGCAGGCGCAGGCGCTTGGCCAGCAGCCCGGCCGTCATCTGGCCGATATTGAAGGCCCGGTCGCGCGATCCCTTGTCGATGCGGGGATCGCAGGGCACAAAAATGCCCAAGGTGGGCAGGCCGCCTTTTTTCTTTCCCGTATAGGGCATGACGTCCTCCAAATGAACGATTTCAGCCTGGATAATTCACGAGCCGAGTTTACGAATTGTCCAGGCTAGATGTATTCGATCGTGGCCGGTGGCTTGGCCGTGAGCTCGTAGGCGACGCGGGTGACCTGGGGCAGCTCCGTCGTGATCCGCTGGGTGATCTTCATCAGCGTGGGCCAGGGCAGGGCCGAGGGCTCGGCCGTCATGGCGTCCCTGCTCTCGACTGAGCGGACGATGATGATGTGGCCGAACAGGCGCTCGCCTTTGACGAGCCCGGTGCCCTTGTCCTCGAGCAGGACGGCGAAGGCCTGGAACGGCTTGTGGGCGGCCACTTCCTCTTCGACGATGGTGGTCGCGGCCCGGACGAGATCGACCCGCTCGGGCGTCACTTCGCCGATGATGCGGGTGGCCAGGGCCGGCCCGGGGAAGGGCATGCGGTTCCAGATCGACTCGGGCAGGCCGAGCTCCTTGGCCACCAGCCGGACCTCGTGCTTGAACAGCTCCTTGAGCGGCTCGATGACCTTGAAGCCGAAGCCCTTCTCCGGATCGATGCCGATCTGCTCGAGGATATTGTGCTGGGTCTTGACCCCCTTCTGGGTCTCGATGATGTCGGCGGCGATCGTGCCCTGGATGAGGAAACGGGCCTTGCTCTTGAGGACCTCCTTGCCGAAGGAGCTGTAGAACGCGTAGCGGAAAGCCTTGCGCTTCTCCTCCGGATCGGCCTTGCCCTTGAGCGCGGCAAAATATTCTTTCCGCTTGTCGGCGACGTCCACGGCGATGCCGAGGCCGGCGAAGACCTTGACGATCTCCAGCGGCTCGCCGGCCCGCATCAGGCCATGGTCGATGAAGACCGATTTGAGCTGCGGGCCAAGGGCCCGGTGGGCCAGGACCGTGCAGGCGGAGCTGTCGACGCCGCCGGACAGGGCCGAGATGGCCTTGCTGGAGCCGACGGACTTCTTGATCTCGTCGACCTGGGTTTCGATGAACTTTTTGACGTTCATGGGGCCTCCCTCCTCCGATGTCGCCTCATGATAACAG
>Ga0326726_10001302_pt1 | contig 23143 bp, 18 predicted proteins | sample MHFenrmetagenome_2_FD_207603 | JGI IMG/M metagenome (GOLD analysis project Ga0326726, IMG submission 207603) | Lab enriched peat soil microbial communities from Michigan Hollow, Ithaca, NY, United States - MHF15MN | ecosystem: Environmental > Terrestrial > Soil > Wetlands > Peat | place: USA... | reverse complement strand
TGGCCGCGGCGGCGCCGATGCCGACGCCCGCGACCAGCACGACGCCCGCGGCGAGGCCGACCAAAAGATCGCGCGGCCGCAGCGCCGTGCCGCGCGCCGCGAGTCCGGCCGGCAGCGCGAGCGCGAGCAGGGTGAGTGCGAAGTCCAGCCAGAGCCGCGGCGGACTGAGCACTTGGCCCGCCTGCAGGCTTTCGGCGATGAGCGCATTGACGTACAGGCCTGGCAATCGGCCCGCGGAAGTCAGCGCGAAATCCCCCAGCACCGCGCTCGAGCTGCCGACGAATACGATGCGGTCGCGCACGATGTCGCCGATGTGCGCGCTGCCTCCGGCGCCGTCGGCCGCGTCGAGCAGCTGGTGAAACGGCACGACCGTGAGGTCCGCAATGTTCGCGGGCAATCGCGGTGCGATGCTGCCGTCACTCGCTACCGGCCAGGTGCGCTCGCCCACGCGCAGCCGGCCAGGATCCACAACCAGTCCCTGCGTGGAGTCGGCGGCGAGCAGCGTGGCAAAGACGAAGCCCGGCAATACCTTGCCGTACGCGAGATGCAGCGGCGAAGTACGGCGCACCACGCCGTCCTCGTCCGCCACAGTGCTGATGACGCCCACGCGCGCACGTGACGCCTGTGTGAAGCGCGCGAGCGGCAGCGTCAGATCCGGCCACGGGCGGGCGAGGGCGGCGGCCTGAGGCGTCGCCTGCGCATCGGATAGCGCCACCCGCTCCAATTGCGCGTGGTATTCCGCTGGCCTGGCGTATGGATACGGTAGCGCCACGGCGGCCAGCACCGCGCGCGCATCCAGTGCCGAGGCAAACGCATCGTCGCCGTCGCGGCCCTCCGCGAACAAGATGTCGTAGGCGACCGCGCGTGCGCCATTTGCCGCGAGGAAGCGTTGCGCCTTGGCGTAGACATCGCGCGCATAGGGCCATGCGCCCAGCCGCGGCGCGAGCCGCTCCATCGAGGCCTCGTCGACGTCCACCACCACCACGTGATCCATCGGCAAGGCAGCCGCCAGCCGGCGCTGCAGTGCATCGTCCAGCCACGACGAGAGCCGTGGATAGAGGGTAGTCTGGGAGAGCAGGGCAGCCAGCAGCAAGCCGCCGGCGGCAACGATCAAGGCGCGCAGCAAAACGCGGTTCGATTGCGATGGCACGCTGTCCTGCCGGGACAATGTGAGCGAGAATTGTAGTTGAAATCCTCGGCGCGGCCGCTCGCCCAGGGGAGGGCGGCTGCCGCTGCCCGACGGCGCCGAGCACTTGCGAGAACTGATGCGCCGTCGCGCCGGAGGATTGGTTGCACTGTTGCTCGCTGCCACGCTGGCAGTGGGGCCTAGCATTGCTGCGGCACAATCCGAACTCTCGGACCTGTTGACGCGCGCCGCGGCGATGTCCTCTGCGGGCAAGTACGCTGAAGCCTACGCGCTGCTCTCCGCGGAAGAGGACGCGCACATCGGCGAAATCGCGTTCGACTACGCGCTTGGCCGCGCCGCGCTGTACGCGGGGCGCCCGGACCGCGCCACGCTCGCTTTTTCGCGCGTGCTGGCGCTCGACCCCGGGCATGCGGGCGCGTTGATCGACAGCGGCCGCGCGTACCTGGCGCTCGGCAACCGCGCGCAGGCCGAGGCTGCCTTCGAGGCGCTGCTCGCGCTGGATCCGCCGCCCGCGATACGCGCGCAGCTGCTCGTCTATCTGGGCCAGGCGCGCGGCGCCGAGCGCACGGCGGGCGCGGCCTTGCGCGGATACCTGACGCTCGCCGCCGGCACCAGCTCCAACGTGAACCAGGCGCCTTCGCAAGGACCGGTTTTCGTGCCCGGTCTTCCCGCGACGGTGCAGCTTGCGGATCAGAACGTGGCCAAGGACGACAGCTTTGCCAGCGTGGGAGGAGGCCTGGAGGCCGCTACGCCGCTGCAGGGACGTTTGTCGCTGATCGGCAGCGCGGAATTTCTTGCGCGCGCCAACGCGCACCACTCCGACTTCGACGTTGGTGGCGCGGCGGGAGCCATTGGCCTTGCCTGGTCGGGCGAACGCTATCTGCTGCGCGGGCAATTGCAGCTGATGCGCAACACGCTCGGTGGCAATACGAGCCGGGACGTGAAAGCGTTGAGCCTCGATGTCAGCGAAGCAACGTCGGCAACGTCGGGTTCCTACGGGGTCCTCTTCGGATTCCTGCACCTGGGCACCTACCGCCATCCTCCTGCCGACCTGAAAGTTTTCGATGCCGATTTCGTGAGTGCCGGCGGTGGCGTGACGACCCGCCTTGACGAAAAATCGTCAATGAGTGTCGCGCTCTTGACGGGCTATGACCAGGACCAGGGCGGAAATCCGAGCGGTGACCGCCAAGGCATCGGCGGGCGTCTCGCCTGGGAGCGGTTCTTCACCCCCACTATCAGGGTGGCCGCGATTGCGACCCTAGTGAAATCCCGCTACAAGGCCTTTGATGCGATTTTCCTTACGGAACGCGAGGATACGCGCATGGACTTCGAGGCTTTTCTGAGGTATCAGCTGGCGCCAAACCTTGAAGCACGGTTGGGCGGTTGGCGCTCCGTGCAGGATTCCAACATCCCGATCTACGAATATCGCCGCACCGACTGGTGGATTTCGCTATCGCGCCTCTTCAATTAGACGCGTCCGTAAGGATGAGTCAGGAGGGCCAATTTGTTCCAAACCTCCGGGCCCGTTAGTTGCACCATCCCTGCTCACGCGTGATGGATGGTTGGACAACCGAAGGGCTTATATGAGAAAGACAATTGTCCTGGTGGGTTTCCTGGCTGGCGCAGCGGGGATGGGTTACGCCCTGGGCCAGAGCGCCGGTGTGGTCCAGTTCGCCGCGGGCGACGTGAAGGTCGTTGCCGCGAGCGGTAGCGAGCGCGTTGCGCGCAAAGGCGTGCCGGTCAGCGTGGGCGATACCCTGTTGACGGCTCCAGGCGCGCTGGCGCAACTCAAGATGGGGGACGGCGCGATCGTCGTCGTGCAGCCGGCGTCGCGCCTGACGGTCGCCGAATTCCACTACGACGGCAAGGAAGACGGCACGGAGAAGGTCCACTACAAGCTCGATCGCGGCGGTTTCCGCGCGATCACCGGTGCGATCGGCCATACCCACAAGCAGAACTACCTGATCGAGACGCCGATCGCGCACATGGGCGTGCGCGGCACCGATCACGAGAGCTACTACTTCCCGGCTACGGGTCCGGCATCGGGCGACGGCGCGAAGCCCGGCGCCTACAACAAGGTCAATACCGGCAGGACGTACATCCGCACTGACGCGGGCGTGGTCGAGGTCAACCCGAACCAGGTTGGATTCGTTGCGAGCGCCGGGGACGTGCCGGTGATCCTGCCGAGCGTGCCCGGATTCTTCAATCACTCGATCGCGCCGCTTAGCGCGCGGCCGGCGGTGAGCCCAGCGCCCGCCGCGGCGCAGTTCGTGAAGGTCGAGCAGACCGTACAGTCGACGGATGGCGAGAAGCTGGTTCGTCCTCGCGGCCCGAAGATGGAAAGCGGCGATGGCAAAGGTCCGCTAGTCGGCTTCTCGATTGCCAAGGGTGCTGCCGGTTTTGGTCGTTCCGGCAATGGCTTGGAAATCGAGGCTGAAAAATCCGTGTTCACCAGCGCGGGCGAAGATAAGGCTTTTGGCGTGAAGTGGGGCAGTTGGGCGGGCGGCAAGGTGCAGGTGGACGGTCAAGTCGCTTCCGGCCCGGTGCAAGTCATCGACAGCTCGATGAAGACGACGTCGGCCCAGCTCGCGGGGCTATCGTCCAGTGGAGTCAAAGGGACCTACACCTACGCTGGCAACGGCGTGGTGGCGAACTATCTGGGGACATCGGGCACGATTCAGAAGCTGGATGTCGGCGTGGACTTCTCGAAGCAGATGATCACCAGCTACGACCTGCAGGCCAAAGTGATCGGCGACTGGAAGGCGAGCGGCAGCGGCAGCTTCGCGCAATTCACCGGAGGCTCCGGGATTGCGCTGAGCGGCTCGTGTACGGGCTGCACGCCGGGGGCCGGCTCGCCGACCGCCAGCGGCACGGCGCACGGCGCTTTCGTCGGTCCGCAGGCCGAGAAGATGATCAGTACTTTCGGCCTTACGTCCTCAGGCCAGGCGATTTCCGGAGCGGCGTACCTCAGCCGCTGACCGGTACTGCGCGCCGCCATGGCCAACGACCGCCGCAACGTCCTGATCGTCGACGATCACGAGCCGACCCGGCTCCTCGTCGGTCGCATCGTGGTGCAGGAACTGGGCGCCCGCGTCACGCCGGCCGGCACCTGCGAGGAGGCGCTGCTCCTTGCCGAAGAGCAGGTCTATGACGTAATCCTGCTCGACCTGCTGATGCCCGGCATCGGCGGCTACGAGGTCCTGCGCCGGATCCGCGCGCACGGGCCGAACCGCAACACCCCGGTCCTGGTCCTGTCGGTCATGGCGACGCATGAATCGATGGAGCAATGCCGCCAGCTCGGCGCCTCGGCCTTCCTCGCCAAGCCGGTGGACCGGGAGCTCGTCACCACCATGCTGCGCGGCCTGCTCGACCGCAGGCGCAGCCTGAGGCCTGAGTCGAGGCCCGCGGCCGACAACGGCTGCTGAATGCGGGTGGCGTCCTTACGTACGCCGTAGCATCGGTTGCGCGCGAAAGATGCGCGCATCCATCATCTTCAGGTCCTCCGCCACGCCCACCTGGGGCGCGATCTGCGCGCGTACCTCGCGCTCGAGGTCCATGCCAGGCGCAATCTCGGTGAGCGTCAGCCGGCCGCCGCGCATCTCGAATACTGCGCGCTCGGTGATGTAGAGGACCTTGGTGCCGCTGCCGGTGGAATAGGCGCCGTTGAACGACAGGTGCTCCACCTTCGGCACCACCTTCTTCACTTCGCCCTCACGGCGGATGCGCAAGCGCCCGTCTGCCGCCTCGACTTCGAGCCCCTTGGCGGTGAGCGAGCCCATGAACACCACTTCCTTGGACGTCTGCGTGATGTTGACGAAGCCGCCGATGCCGGCGATGCGCGCGCCGAACTTGGAGACGTTGACGTTGCCCTGCACGTCCACCTGCGCGAGGCCGAGAAAGGCGAGGTCGAGCCCGCCGCCATCGTAGAAATCGAACTGCTCGCCATGCGAGACGATTGCGTCCGGATTGGCCGAGGCGCCGAAGGACGGATACTGCGCGGGCGTGCCGCCGATCGGGCCCGACTCCACGGTCATGACGAAATCGTCCAGCCCCTCTTCGCGCGCGACCTGACCGACGCCGGCCGACATGCCGACGCCGAGATTCACGATGGGACGCTGGTACTTGAGAAGCTCGAGCACCGCGCGCCGCTGCACGATCTTGCGCAGGTCAAGGGGTAGTGGCTGCAGCTCCTGCGTCGCCGTGCGTATCGCGCCGACGTAGGCGGGGTTGTACTCCTCGCCGTAGGTCTGCCAATGGTCCTCGGGCCGCTCGGCCACGACCACAAAGTCCACGAGGATTCCCGGCACGCGCACCGCATGCGGATGAATCGCGTGCTTCCCGGCCAGGCGCTTCACCTGCACGATGACGATCCCGCCGGAATTGTGCGCCGCCTGCGCGAGCGCCAGCACGTCGTTGTGGAACACCTCTTCTTCCATGCTGATGTTGCCGTCCGTGTCGGCCGTCGTGCCGCGCAGCAGGACGCAATCGATGGGCATGGCGGGGTAGAAGAGGTACTCCTTGCCGCGCAGCGTGACGAGCTCGACGAGATCCTCGGTAGTGCGGCGATTGAGCTTGCCGCCGTCATGGCGCGGGTCGACGAAGGTATGCAGCCCGATGCTCGTCACGACCCCGGGCTTCTTGCCGGCGATCGCGCGGTACAGGTGCGCGATGACGCCCTGCGGCCAGTTGTAGGCCTCGACCTTCTCCGCGACCGCCAGCGCGCCGAGGCGCGGCGCCGCGCCCCAGTGCCCGCCGATGATGCGCTTCACCAGTCCCTCATGGCCGAAGCGCCCGGTGCCGCGCGTCTGCCGGTCGCCCTGGCCGGCGGCGTAGATGAGGGTGAGGCCGCGCGGGTGGCCGGTCTCGAGGAAGCGGTTCTCGATTGCCGTGCTGAGGCCCTCGGGGTGGCCGGAGCCGGTGAAGCCCGATGTGGAAACGGTCCAGCCGTCCCGGATGAGGCCCGCAGCCTCTTTCGAGGAAATCACTTTCATCGTTTTGCGGCGGATTCTACCGTTTCGGTTTAAGCTTGCCGCTCCCATGTTCGACCAGTTCATCGGCGTCAAGGCGGTCGAGGAACGCCATCGCTTCGACGTCGTGCGGCTCGAGCAATACCTGCGCGGGAAGATCGAGGGCTGGCAGGGCGCCCTGACGGTCGAGCAATTCAAGGGCGGCCAGTCCAATCCCACGTACCGCATCAGCGCGGGCGCGAGGCGGTATGCGCTGCGCCGCAAGCCGCCGGGCAAGCTCCTGCCCTCGGCGCATGCGGTGGACCGCGAGTACAAGGTGATCAAGGCACTGCACGGCGTGGGCTTTCCGGTGGCGAAGCCGTGGGTGCTGTGCGAGGACGAGTCGGTCATCGGCACCGCGTTCTACGTCATGGATTGCGTGGAGGGGCGCGTGCTCTGGGACCAGGCGCTGCCGGGCATGGCGCGCGAGGAGCGCAGCGCGATCTGGGACGAGCTCAATCGCGTGATCGCGCGGTTGCATACCATCGACTACAAGGCCGTCGGGCTGGAGGATTTCGGCAAGCCCGGCGACTACATCGCGCGCCAGGTTTCGCGCTGGACCAAGCAGTACCAGGCCTCCGAGCTGGAGAAGATCGAGGAGATGGACCGGCTGATCGAGTGGCTGCCAAAGAACATCCCGGCGGGCGACGAGACCTCGGTGGTGCACGGCGACTTTCGCCTGGACAACACCATCTTCCATCCCACCGAGCCGCGCATCCTCGCGGTGCTCGACTGGGAGCTCTCTACGCTCGGGCACCCGCTCGCCGATTTCGCCTATCACTGCATGAGCTGGCACATCGCGCCGGGCAAATTCCGCGGCATCGCGGGGCTGGATCTCGCGGCGCTCGGCATCCCCAGCGAGCGCGAATACGTCGAGCGCTATTGCAGGCGCACCGGTCGCAAGGGCATCGACCCTTCGACCTGGGACTACTACATGGCCTATAACCTGTTCCGCATCGCCGCCATCACGCAGGGCATCGCCAAGCGCGTGGTCGACGGCACCGCGGCGAGCGAGTACGCGCGCGAGGCAGGGTCGCGCACGCGGCCGCTGGCCGAGCTGGGCTGGGCGCAGGTGCAGAGAATTCTCAAGAGAGCTGCCTAGGAGAAGCGCATGGACTTCGAGTATTCGCCGCGGGTGCAGGACCTGAGGAAACGGCTCATCGCCTTCATGGACGAGCACATCTATCCCAACGAGCCCGCGTATTACGCGCACACGCACAGCGACAAGCGTTGGGAGCCGGTGCCGATCATCGAGCAACTGAAGCCGCCAGCGCGCAAGGCGGGCCTGTGGAACCTGTTCCTGCCGCATTCCAAGCGCGCGCCCGAGGGACTGTCGAACCTGGAGTACGCGCCGCTCTGCGAGATTATGGGCCGCACCAGCTGGTCGCCCGAGGTGTTCAACTGCTCGGCGCCGGACACCGGCAACATGGAAACCATCGAGCGCTACGGCACCGAGGAGCAGAAGAAGCAGTGGCTCGAGCCGCTGCTGCGCGGCGAGATCCGCTCGGCGTTCCTGATGACCGAGCCGGCGGTGGCGAGCTCGGACGCCACCAACATCCAGATGCACATCAAGCGCGACGGCAACGATTACGTCGTCAACGGCCGCAAGTGGTGGTCCTCGGGGGCGGGCGACCCGCGCTGCAAGATCTACATCGTGATGGGCAAGACCAATCCCGATCACCCGTCGCGCCACAGCCAGCAGTCGATGATTCTGGTGCCGGCCGGCACCAAGGGCGTCACGATCCTGCACCACCTGAACGTGTTCGGCTACGACGACGCGCCGCACGGCCACATGGAAATCGAGTTCAAGGACGTGCGCGTCCCGGCTTCGAACATCCTGCTCGGCGAAGGGCGCGGCTTCGAGATCGCGCAGGGGCGCCTGGGGCCGGGCCGCATCCACCACTGCATGCGCCTCATCGGCCAGGCCGAGCGCGCGCTGGAGAAGATGTGCAAGCGCGCCACCGAGCGTGTCGCCTTCGGCCGCACGATCGCGGAGCAGGGCGTGACGCGCGAGCGCATCGCGGAGTCGCGCATCATGATCGACAGTGCGCGCTTCATGGTGCTGCATGCTGCCTGGAAGATGGACACGGTCGGCAACAAGGTGGCGCAGAAGGAGATCGCCATGATCAAGGTGCTGGCGCCCAACATGGCCTGCAAGGTGATCGACTGGGCGATGCAGGTGCACGGTGGCGGCGGCGTCACCGATCGCTACGGCCTCGCCAACATGTATGCGCACGCGCGCACGCTCAGGTTCGCCGACGGCCCGGACGAGGTGCACCGCAACGCCATCGCCAAGCTCGAAATCGCCGAGCAGACGACGGTCGCCGAATCGCTCGCTCGGCGCAAGTCCTGACATGGAACTGAAGGGCAAGATCGCCGTCGTGACCGGCGCGGCGAGCGGCATCGGCCGCGCCGCCGCGTTGCGCTTCGCGCAAGAGGGCGCGGCGGGGCTGGTGCTCGCCGACCTTAACGCGCATGGCCTGCAGCCGGTAGCCGAGGAGGTGAAGGGCCTCGCGGTGGCCTGCGACGTGAGCCGCGAGGCCGACATCAAGCGCCTCGTGCAGCAGGCGGAAGACCGCTACGGCCGTATTGACGTGTACTTCTCCAACGCTGGCATCGTGCAGCGCGGCGGGCTGGAAGCGAGCGACGCGGACTGGGAGCGCAACTGGAAGATCCACGTCATGGCGCATGTGTGGGCGGCGCGCGCGGTGGTAGGGAAGATGGTGGCGCGCGGCGGCGGCTACTTCCTCGTCACGGCCTCCGCCGCCGGGCTGCTCAATATCGTCGAGTCCGCAACCTACGGCGTCACCAAGCACGGCGCGGTGGCCTTTGCCGAGTGGCTGGCGATTGCCTACGGGCGGCGCGGATTGCGCGTCTCCTGCCTGTGCCCGCAGGCCGTCATCACCGGGATGTACAAGGGCGACGGCGGCTCGGCGGGCGTGGACGGCGCGCTCAGCGCGGAGCAGGTGGCCGGCGAGATCGTGAAGGTGATGGGCGAAGAGCGCTTTCTCATTCTGCCGCACCCGACGGTGCTCAACTACATGCGCAGCAAGACCGCCGACTACGACCGCTGGCTGGGCGGCATGCAGAAGCTCTACGCCAAGCACCAGGGGGAGAAGCGATGATCAAGCTGTGCGGGTTTCGGATCAGCAACTACCACAACAAGGTGCGCATCGCGCTCCTCGAGAGGGGCATCCCGTTCGAGGAGGACGAGAACGTCAGGCCGTCGCAGCAGGACGAGTACCTGGCGAAGAGCCCGATGGGCAAGGTGCCGTACCTGGTGGTAGATGGCACGCTGCTGCGCGAGTCGGGCGTAATCCTCGAATACCTCGAGGACGCCTATCCGCAAAAGCCCCTGCTGCCCAAGGATCCGCTCGCGCGCGCGCGCGTGCGCGAGCTCGTCGTCTTCATCGAGCTGCACCTGGAACTCGTGGCGCGGCGCATGTACCGCAGCCTCGGCGGCGGCAAGCCGGTGTCCGACGAGACCCGGGAGTGGGTGGAAAGAGAATTGACCAAGGGCGTGCGTGCGCTCAAGGCGCTGGTGAAGTTCGACCCCTTCATCGCCGGCAAGGAGCTGACCATCGCCGACTGCGCCGCCTTCGTGCACCTGCCGCTGGTGACGCTGGTGACGAAGACGTTCTTCGGCCGCGATTTCCTCGAGGACATCCCGCAGCTCAAGCCCTATCTCAAGATGCTGGGCGAGCGGCCGGCGTTCGCGCGCGTGAATGAGGACCGAAAGACGGCCAGCGCGGCCGCGAAGAAGTGAGCAGCCTTAGTGACTACCTGCGCTTCGTCGTCACGCTGACCGCGGTCGTCGATCCGTTCCTTGCGGTTCCATTCTTTCTCACGTTCACGGCCACGCGCGGCGAGGACGAGCGCAAGCGCCTGGCGCGCATCGTCGCCCTCACGGTGTTCATCGTGCTCGCGGTCGCCGTGTTCATCGGCAAGTCGCTGCTCGAGCTGATCGGCGCGAGCCTGCCGGCTTTCCGCGTCGGCGGCGGACTGGTGCTCCTGCTGATGGCGCTCGCCATGCTCAACGCGCAGGCGGGCGGCGTGCGCCAGTCGCGCGCGGAGGCGCAGGAACTGGAGGAGGGCGAGCTGCAGGGGGTGGTGCCGCTCGCCATGCCTCTGCTCGCCGGGCCTGGCGCGATCAGCACCTCGATCATCGCAGTGGAGAGCGGTAGCCTCGCGCACCAGGCCGCAGTGATCGCGTGCATCGGCATCGTGTGCCTGCTCACCTGGCTCACGCTGCGCGCCGCGCATCGCATCGCCGCGCGCATGGGCACCACGGGTTTGAACGTCGCGACGCGGATCCTCGGGCTGCTGCTCGCCGCCATGGCTGTGCAGACCATGGCGATAGGCTTGAGGCAGCTGTTCCCGGGGCTGGACTAGCGCTGCGCGGCGCTCAGGCGCGCGCCAGCCACTCGGCCGCGTCGCGCCAGAGCGTGTCCCGGAAGCGCTCGCGGAAGAAGCCGAAGTGCCCGATCTTGCCGCCGCCATGGCTCGCAGGGTCCACGGCCACCAGCTCGCTGGGCGCCGATGAGTACTCTCTAAGGATTGCCTCCGTCGCGGCGCGCGGCGCGAAGCTGTCGTCCGCGATCCAGTAGCTGCGGATCGGCGCCTTGAAGCTCGCGTAGCCTTGCGCGCCGACGGCGCCGACGGCATAGCGCGGATTGCGGCACCACTCTGCCCACTCCGCTGCGACCCCCGCGGGCAGGTCCTCCCCCTGGCCGAAGACGCCGGCGGGGACGTAGCCGAGGAGTGTCGATGCGCCAGGCAAGAGCGCGTGCGTAAGGACCCACATGCCCGCGCGCCCCAGGCCGCGCCAGTGGCGCCAGTAGCCGCTTTGCACGCCGACGAACAGCGCGCCCGCGAGGCGCTCGATTCCCGGCACGAGGCCCAGGCAGTTACCGCCGAAGCTGTGGCCTACCGCGAGCAGTTGCGCGTCCGGCGCGGCGCGCGCGAGCTCCTCCAGCGCCGCCGCCGCGTCGAGCTGCGCCCAGTCGCGGATGCGCGCCGGCAGGTCGCGCACGTGGCCGTGGCGTGAGGCGGCGATGCCGCGGTAATCGTAGGTAAGCACGGTGAAGCCGCGTTCCTCGAGGAAGGCGGCGAAGGCCGCGTAGTACTGCTGGCGCACGCCGACGGCGCCATTCACCAGGACCGCGCGGCCGTTGGGCTGCGCGGGGCGATACAGGCAGCCGCCGAGCCGGAAGCCGTCGCGCGCGGCGAATTCGACCGGCCGCAGGCTCACTTCGGAACGGGGCGCGGACGGCCGTTCGCGTCGATGGCGACGTAAGTGAGCGTCGCCTCGGTGACCTTGACGATGCGCGCGTCGGCGCGGCCGCGTTCGGCGAACACCTCGACGTTGACCGTGATCGAGGTATTGCCGATGCGCACCACGTCCGCGTAGAGCGAGAGGACGTCGCCGATCTGCACCGGCTGCTTGAAGAGGAAGGAGTTCACCGATACCGTGGCGACGCGGCCGCGCGCCACGCGCCCGGCAACCGTGCCGCCGGCCACGTCCACCTGCGCCATGATCCAGCCGCCGAAGATGTCGCCGTTGTGGTTCGCATCCGCCGGCATCGGCACGACGCGCAGCGCGGGGATCTTCCCCTTGGGCAGCTTCAGGCCGGGGGGTTGGTGCGACGCGCGGCCCATCACTTGCCGCGCGTTGCGAGGTAGTGCAGCGGCCCGCCGCGGAAAGGGGCAAAGCCGGTGCCGAAGATGAGCCCGGCGTCGATCAGCTCGCCATCCGCGACGATGCCCTCGGCCTGCACCGCCTGCGCCTCGGCGAGGTAGGGCTCGATGAGCGACTCGACCAGCTCGGGCTTCCAGACGTCGGGCTGGCCCTTCACCGGCTTGCCCTTCTCGTAGCGGTAGATGCCCTGGCTCGTCTTCTTGCCGAGCTGTCCGAGCGCTACCTTGTTGAGCAGCACCTGCGGCGCCTCGACAATGGAACCCGCGGACGAGCCGCGGGATGGGCCGTGCGCGCCCGCCTTGGCCAGTTCCTTGCCGGCGGCCAGGCAGATGTCGAGGCCCACCGTGTCGGCGAGCTCGATCGGGCCCATCGGCATGCCGAATTCTTCCATGGCAGCATCGATGGTCTCGGGCTTGGCGCCCTCATCGAGCAGGCGGAAGGCGTTCTGCATGTAGGGCCCGAGCACGCGGTTGACCAGGAACCCGGGCGAGTCCTTGACCGGCAGCGGCAGCTTGTCGATCTGGCGCACGAAGGCGATCGCCTTGCACGTCATGTCGTCGCTGGTGCCCGCGCCCGACACGACTTCCACCAGCTGCAGCTGCGGCACCGGGTTGAAGAAGTGGATGCCGACGAGGCGCGCGGGATCCTTGAACTGCGCCGCGATGTCGGCGAGCTTGAGGCTGGAAGTGTTGGTGCCAAGCACTGCTTCGGGCCTGGCAACGGCTTCCACTTTCGCGAACAGCTCGCGCTTGGCCTGCAGGTTCTCGAAAATCGCCTCGATCACCACGTCGGCGTGCGCCGCGCCGGCGCCGGCCACATCGGGGATCAGTCGGTCCAGCGCGTCGCGCACGCGGCGGGGATCGCGCAGGCGCTTGCCGAACAGCTCGGCGGCGCGCTTCACAGCGGGCGCAATGCGCTCGGGCGCCGTATCCTGCAACGTCACCGTGATGCCGCGCATCGCGCACACCGCGGCGATGTCGCCGCCCATCACGCCAGCGCCGATGACGTGCACGTGCTTTGCCTTGAATTCCACGCCCTTGGCCAGCCCCTTCATGCGCTCCTGCAGGAAGAAGATGCGGATCAGGTTGCGCGTGGTCGGGTGGCTGGACAGCGCCTCGATCGAGCAATCCGGATCGCCTGGATTGACGAACGGGTCGCCGTCGTACTTCACCCAGGCGTCCAGGATCGCGTAAGGCGCCGGGTAATGCTCGCGGCGCGCGCGCTTGGCAACCTGCTTGCGCGCCTGCGCGGCGACGAAGCGCCGGCCAATGCCCAGCATCAACCGGTCCGCGAGCCCGAGCTTCCTGGGCGGTTTCGCCTCGAGCGTTAACAGGCGCGCCGCGTTCTCCAGCACGCGCAGCGGCACTGCCTCGGTGGCAAGCCCGATCTTCTTGGCGCGGCGCGCGTCGATCGCGCGCCCGGTGAGGATCATGTCGAGACCGGCCGCGGGACCGACGAGCTTCGGCAGCCACTGCAGCCCGTGCCAGAACGGCCAGATACCAAGCATCACTTCGGGAAACGCGAAACGCGTCTTCGGGTCATCCAGCGCCACGCGGTAGGTGCAGGCGAGCGCCATCTCGAGCCCGCCGCCCATGCAAAAGCCGTTCACCATCGCCGTCGTCGGGAAGGGCAGGTCGCGCAGCTTCTGCATCGTGTCCCAGCCCAGGCGCGTGAATTGGACTGCCTCCACCGGCGTCTGGAAGCGCGTGAACGCATTGATGTCCGCGCCGGCGATGAAGTTCTCTTTCGCCGAACGGATCACCAGCCCCTTGGGCTGCGCCGCGGCGATGGCCGCGAGCGCCGAACCCAGCTCTTCGAGCGCCTCGCGCGAAAAGGTGTTGGTCGACTCGCCCTGCTTGTCGAAGGTGAGCCAGGCGAGGCCCTGGCGGTCGATCTCCCAGCGCCAGTGCTTCAGCATCGCGTCGGTCTGTGCACGATCCATTAGGTACTCTCCAGGAGCATCGCGCCGCCGAGGCCCCCGCCGATGCAGATCGAGGCGATGCCGCGCTTCGCGTTCTTGCGCTTGAGGAGCTTGAGCATGTGCAGCACGATCCGCGCGCCCGACGCGCCCACGGGGTGGCCGAGCGCAACCGCGCCGCCGTCCACGTTGAGCCTGTCCTCGTCGAGCTCGCCCATGGCACGCTCGAGGCCCAGCTGTTCCTTGCAGTACTTCTCGTCCTTCCAGGCTGCGAGGCACCCCAGCACCTGCGCCGCGAAGGCCTCGTTGATCTCCCAGTAGTCGAGATCGGCGAGCCCGAGGCCCTGGCGCTGCAGGATGGGCGTCGCCGCGTGCACGGGCCCGAGGCCCATCTGCGCCGGGTCGAGACCCGCCCACTGCGAGTCCACGATGCGGCCGATTGGCGAGAGGCCGTGCCTGCGCACCGTGTCCTCCGAGGCGAGGATCAGCCAGGCGGCGCCGTCGGTGATCTGCGAGCTGTTGCCCGGCGTGACATTGCCGTACTTGCGGTCGAAGAACGGCTTGAGCTTGGCGAGGCCTTCCATCGAGGCATCGCGCCGCACGCCATCGTCGAGCGGGTAGGCGTTGCCCTTGGCATCGTAGAGCGCTTCGACCTCGCCGCCGCCCGCCTTGAGCGGGCCCTCGTCCTGTGCGCGCGCCACGCGCTGGTGGCTGCGCACGGAGTAGGCGTCCATCTGCTCGCGCGTGATGCCGAAGCGGTGCGCGAGGTTCTCCGCGGTCTGGCCCATCAGCAGGCCGACCATCGGATCGGTAAGCCCCTTCATGATGCCGATCACCGGCGCGAGCAGCGCCTTGAACGGCATGCGCGCGAAAAGCACCGCGCGCTGGCCCCCGGTCTTGGCCGCCGCGAGATCGGAGAACCAGTTCACCATCTTGTCGTTGTAAAGCAGCGGCGCGCGCGAAAGCGCGTCCACGCCGCCGGCGAGCACCAGCTGCGAGCGGCCGGCGAGGATGTTGTTGACACCGGAGTCGAGCGCCTGCATCCCGCTTGCGCAGTTGCGCATCACCGTCCAGCCGGGCACCTTCTCGCCGCAGCCCATGCGCAGCGCCGCCACGCGACCGATGTTCACCTCGTCCGCCGAGGCTCCGGCGCAGCCGAGGATCACCTCGTCGAGGTCCTGCGGCGCGAATTTCTGCCGCACCAGCAGCACGCGCCCCGCCTGCACGGCGAGGTCGCTCGCCGCGAACGGCCCGGGGCGGTTCCTGGATTTCAGGAACGGCGTGCGCGCGCCGTCGACGACATATACGGGTCGGATGCTCATGTCAGGCTGCCTTGGCGTGCACCGGTTTCGCCTCGCCGAGCCTGTCCATGATCTCGGCGCGGCCGAAGTCCTGCGGGAAATCGTCGACCATGATGACGCGCTTGCGCAGCGCTTCCTTTCTCTGCCACTGCACAAATTCTTCGGCGGTGATCACGCCCTGCTCGCGCGCTGCGTGCGCCGTGTCGACGCCCGAGCGCGGTTGCAGCGCGCCGCTCTTCACCGCTTCGCGGAATTTCTTCTCGATCGGCTCGCAGGCGACCGCAGCGAGGAACGCCGCCTCGAGCACGCCGGTGGCGTCCCCAGGACGCCCCGCGTCCTCCAGCACCTGGCCCTTGGGCACGTAGATGCCCGCCGTGAGGCGGTCGCGCGCGGCGCCGGGCTCGAGCGCGATGCGCGCGCACTCGTGGTTGCGCGAATCGAGCGGCGGGCGGAACGGCATGCCGAGCGGGAAGAGGGTCCAGCGCAGGAACGTGGCGAGCGCCTTGATGGGGAAATTCGACAGCACCTGGTCGATCGCCTGCTGCGCGGAGTAGAGCGCGTCGCGCACCGCCCAGCGCACCAGCGGCAGGTCGGCCTTGAGCCGGCCCTGGTCCTCGTAGTGCTTGAGGGTCGCCGAGACGAGATACATCATGGAGAGCACGTCGCCCAGGCGCCCGGAGATCTTTTCCTTCCGCTTCAGCGCGCCGCCCATCGCCAGCATCGAGACGTCGGCGAGGAAAGCGAAGGCCGCCGAGAGGCGCGTCAGGTGACGGTAGTAGTGGCGCGTCTCCGATGCGGCGCCAAACGGCGCCCGCGCGAACATCGAGCGCGTCAGGCCGTGCACCACCGCGCGCACGCCATTGGAGAGCGTGTGGCCGATGTGCGAGGTGAGGGCGTCGTCGAATTCCCGCGAGGCCTCCTCACCCTGCATGCTCTTCGCGGCGCGCATCTCGCGCAGCACGTAGGGATGGCAGCGAATCGCGCCCTGGCCGAAGATGATGAGCGTACGCGTGAGGATGTTGGCCCCTTCGACGGTGATGCCGACGGGCAGCACCTGGTAGCCGCGGCCCACCCAGTTGTTGGGCCCGAGGCAGATGCCCTTGCCGCCGTGGATGTCCATGGCGTCGTTCACGCAGGCGCGTGCCCGCTCGGTCATGTGGTACTTGGCGATCGCCGAGATCACCGAGGGTTTCTCGCCCTGGTCGACCGCCCCGGCGGTCATGACGCGCGTCGCCTCCATCATGTAGGCGTTGGCCGCGATGCGGCCGAGCGCCTCTTCCACGCCCTCGAGTTTGCCGATCGGCGTCTTGAACTGGCTGCGCACGCGCGCGTAGGCGCCCGTCACGCGGGCGAGCGCCTTGGCGCCGCCCACCGAGGAGGCCGGCAGCGAGATCGAGCGTCCCGCCGCGAGGCAGTTCATCAGCATCATCCAGCCCTTGCCCGCGTATTCGCGCCCGCCGATGATCCACTCCAGCGGCACGAACAGGTCCTTGCCCGAGTTGGGTCCGTTCTGGAACGCGCCGTTCAGCGGCAGGTGGCGCCGGCCGATGTTCACGCCGGGCGTTGCGGTCGGGATCAGCGCGCAGGTGATGCCGAGGTCTTCCTTGCCGCCGAGCAGGTGCTGGGGATCATAGAGGCGGAACGCGAGCCCGAGCAGCGTCGCCACGGGCCCGAGCGTGATGTAGCGCTTGTCCCACGTGAGGCGCATGCCGAGCACTTCCTTGCCTTGCCAGGTGCCCTTGCACACCACGCCGTAATCGGGAATCGAGGCGGCGTCGGAGCCCGCCTCGGGGCTGGTCAAGGCGAAGCAGGGAATTTCCTGCCCCTTCGCGAGGCGCGGCAAGTAGTAATTCTTCTGCTCCTCGGTGCCGTAGTGCAGCAGCAGCTCGGCGGGCCCGAGCGAATTGGGCACCATGACGGTCACGGCCAACGCGTTGCACCTCGAGGAGAGCTTGGTCACCACCTCGGAGTGCGCGAGTGCCGAGAAGCCCAGGCCGCCGTACTTCTTCGGGATGATCATGCCGAAGAAGCCCTTGTCCTTGAGGAACTGCCAGAGCGCGGGCGGCAGGTCGTAGCGCTCGTGCGTGACTTCCCAGTCGTTCGCCATGGCGCAGGCTTCCTCGGCCGGGCCGTCGACGAACGCCTGCTCCTCGGCGGAGAGTCGCGGCGCGGGCGTGCCGAGCAGCCGCTCCCAGTTCGGGCGCCCGGAGAAGAGATCGGCGTCCCACCACACGGTGCCGGCATCGATCGCTTCCCGCTCGGTCTGCGACATGTCCGGCAGGATGCGGCGGTAGATCGCAAGCACGGGGTCGCTGATCAGGCGCCGGCGCAGCGCCGGCAGGTTGAGCGCGGCGGCGATCGCGGCAAACGCGGCGAAGAGCGCCGCATTGGTTCCGGCGCCGAACGCGAGCACCGTGGCCCAGGTGGCGCCCATCACGCCCACGGCGGCCGTCCAGACGAAGATCGGCGCGCGGAAGAAGGCAAGCGCGAGGAGAACAGCAAGCGTGCACAGCGCAAAGACGAGCATGGCGGTTCCTTCTCGGGCGGCCGCCTCAGGCGGCCTTCTTCACGTTGATTTTTCCGGGAAGCGGCGCGCGCAGCCCGGCGGCCATGAAGGCGGTGAGCCGGTCTTCCAGCAGGCGCGCGTCGTAGCGGTCCTCGGGCTTGGCGCCGGCGATGAGCTGCACTGTGTCGGTGGCGGCGAGCGTGTAGGCGAGCGTGCCGAACATGAAGTGCATGCGCCACACCAGCTCGTCCTTGGGCAACTCGGGCAGTGCCTTGACGAACGCCGCCTTGAAGCGCTCCATCGTCGGGGCGTACATCTGGCCGATCAGCGCGCGGATCGGCTTTGCCGGCTCGGTATAGGCGCGGCCCAGGAGGCGGATGAAGTTGCGTCCGCCGCCGCGCGCATCCTCGATCATGCGCAGGCTCGTGCCGATGAACGCGCGGATGATCGCCTCGGCCACGAGCGGCGCGCCGGCCGCCGCCTGCTCGAGCCGCTCGAGCTCGGCGATGCGCTCCACGTTCATTCGGTCAAGGCGCCGGTGGAACACCGCCTCGATCAGCGCGTCCTTGGAGCCGAAGTGGTAATTGATCGCGGCGAGATTGACGCCGGCTTTCGCGGTCAGCATGCGCATCGAGGCGCCCTCGAAGCCGTGCTGCATGAACAGCTCCTCGGCGGCATCGAGGATGCGGATCTGGGTCTCGTTCAGGGGCTTGATGGCACGCAGGTTCATGGCGGGACTCGCGTTTCCAGTATTCAAACGAACGTTTGAATGGTACGCGCGGGGCGTTTGCCGCGTCAAGGGGTTCTATGATGCGGCCGTGGCCGGCCACGAGCGCTCTACCTCCCTGAATCCCCCCTTGCGCGGCAACGAATGGCGCGTGGTGGGCACGTTGCTGCCCTATCTGTGGGAGTACCGCTGGCGCGTGCTGGGGGCGCTGGCGTTGCTGGTGGGCGCCAAGCTCGCCAACGTCACCGTGCCGCTGGTGATGAAAGGCGTGGTCGACAACCTCGACCCACAGCTTGCGGTGCTGGTGGTGCCCGCCGCCCTGCTTGCCGCGTACGGCCTGCTGCGATTCTCCACGACGCTGTTCGCCGAGTTGCGCGACGTGGTGTTCGTGCGCGTCGTGCAGCGCGCGATCCGGCGCGCGGCGCTCGGCGTATTCCGCCACTTGCACAACCTCTCGCTGCGGTTCCACCTCGAACGCCAGACCGGCGGCATGACGCGCGACATCGAGCGCGGCACGCGCGGCATCGCCTCGCTGCTCAATTACATGATCTTCTCGATCATCCCGGTGATCCTCGAGTTCGCGCTGGTGGCGGCGGTGCTGCTGGCGAAGTTCGACTGGCGCTTCGCCGCCATCACCTTCGGCGCGGTCGCCGTGTACCTCACGTTCACGTTCCTGGTCTCCGAGTGGCGCATCGCCATCCGCCGGCGCGCCAACGAGCTCGACTCGAAGGCCAACACGCGTGCTGTCGACAGCCTGCTCAACTACGAGACGGTGAAGTATTTCGGCAACGAGGAGTTCGAGGCGGGGCGCTACGACGAAAGCCTGAGGCGCTACGAGTCGGCGGCCACCACCAGCGAGGCGTCGCTCGGCCTGCTCAACATCGGCCAGAGCCTGGTCATCGCCTGCGCGGTGACCGCGCTCATGTTCCTCGCGGCCGAAGGCGTGGCGACGAAGAGCCTCACGCTCGGCGACCTGGTGCTGGTGAACGCGCTGCTGATCCAGCTCTACATCCCGCTCAACTTCCTCGGCATGGTGTACCGCGAGATCAAGCAGTCGCTCGCCGACATGGACCGCATGTTCCGGCTGCTCTCGGAGGACCTCGAGGTGCAGGACAAGCCGGGCGCGCCGGACCTCGCGCCGGGGCCCGCGGCGGTGGAATTCCGCGGGGTGGATTTCTCCTACGAGCCCGCCCGGCAGATCCTGCACGGCGTGTCCTTCACCATCGCCGCGGGGCAACGCGTGGCGGTGGTGGGGCACTCGGGCTCAGGCAAGTCCACGCTCGCGCGGCTGCTGTTCCGCTTCTACGACGTCGGCGCCGGCGCGATCCTGGTGAACGGCCGGGACATCCGCGAGGTGACGCAGAAGAGCCTGCGCGCGGCGATCGGCATCGTGCCGCAGGACACGGTGCTGTTCAACGACACCATCCTCTACAACATCCAGTACGGGCGGGCGGGCGCGAGCGAGGCCGAGGTGATCGCGGCGGCGCGCGCGGCGCATATCCACGACTTCATCGAGAGCCTGCCGCAGAAGTACCAGAGCACGGTGGGCGAGCGGGGCTTGAAGCTCTCGGGGGGCGAAAAGCAGCGGGTGGCGATCGCGCGCGCGATCCTGAAGAATCCTTCGATCCTGATTTTCGACGAGGCCACTTCCGCCCTCGATTCCAAGGCCGAGAAGGCCATCCAGGCCGAACTCGAGCGCGTCGCCGAAGGCCGCACGACGCTGGTCATCGCGCACCGCCTGTCCACCGTGATGGACGCCGACCAGATCATTGTGCTCGAGCACGGCCGCATCGCCGAGCGCGGCACCCACCGCGAGCTGCTCGCGGCCGGGGGCGAGTACGCCCGCATGTGGGCACTGCAGCAAGAGGCCGCCCAGGCCGAAGCCGTCCTCGAACGGGCCAAGGCGGCATGAGAGTCGGGGTCGAACCCCGGGTTCAGACCCGGGTCCCCGGCAGATCGGGTCCGGCCCGAGTGGGAATAGTTCACATCCTTTCGAGGACTGGGCCGTAGCTGCTTATTTTTGTTTGCGTTTCTTGCTTGTCTTGATAAACTTCCGCCGATTCCTGACACGCACAAAGACCATGCAACGCGCCGAACGCAAACTGCATTCGCTCGAAAGAATCGTCGTGCTGGGCGCACTGCTCGCCGTGCTGTTCGTTTCGGTGGGCTTCGCGCAGGCCGGAGGGCCGAAGCGCAAAGCAGTGCCCGAACTGCCGAACAAGATGGCGCTGCGCTCCTCGGTCGCGCTCGTCCAGGACGCCGGAAGCGGCGAGACGCTGTTCGACAAGAACAGCGAGACGGTGCTGCCGATCGCCTCGATCACCAAGCTGATGACCGCGATCGTGGTGCTGGAGCAGGGGCTCGATCTCGACGAGCGCGTGGTGGTCACCAAGGAAGATCTTCTGTCCACGCGCAGCTCGCGCATGCGCGGGCGCCTGCGCCCGGGCACGGAGCTGACGCGCCACGAGTTGATGATGCTTGCGCTCATGGCCTCCGACAACCGCGCCGCGGCGGCGCTCGCGCGCACCTACCCGGCGGGCGGAACCGAGGCCTTTGTCGCGCTCATGAATGGCCAGGCCGAGCACCTCGGCCTGCTCGACACGCGGTTCAACGATCCGACCGGGCTTTCCTCGGACAACGTCTCCAGCGCGCAGGACCTCGCGAAGCTGGTGAAGGCGGCACACGGCTATCCGCTGATCCGCGACTACTCGACGCGGCGCAGCGCGTACGTCAAGGCACGCGGCGGCACGGTGGGCTTCAACAACACCAACAGCCTGGTGCGTGCGGGCAAGTGGGAGATCGAGCTCTCCAAGACCGGCTACATCAGCGCTGCGGGCCGGTGCCTGGTGATGCAGATGCGCGTCGGCGCGCGCGACCTGATCGTGGTGCTGCTCGACTCCTACGGCAAGTACTCGCGCATCGGCGACGCGCAGCGCATCCGCAAGTGGCTCGAGACCAGCGCCGCACGCGAGCCGCGCAGCTAGCCCGCGTTCCCGCGCGGCCCGGCCGCGTCCGCTTCTACGGTTCGGTCGTCCCCGCGGACAGCTTTCGCGAGGACCTCATCGCCGGGCTGTCGCAGCCGCAGAAGCAGATCCCCCCGAAGTATTTCTACGACGCTCAGGGCAGCCGGCTGTTCGACCGCATCTGCCGGCTGGCCGAGTACTATCCCACGCGCGCGGAGCTCGCCATCACGCGCGCGCACCTCGCGGCCATCGCGCGCTTCGCCGGCGCCGGCTGCGAGCTGATCGAGTATGGCAGCGGCGCGAGCCGCAAGACGCGCCTGCTGATCCGCGCGCTGCGGCCCGCGGCCTACGTGCCGGTGGACATCGCGGAGGCGGCGCTCGCGGCGGCCGCGCGCAGGCTCGCGCGCGAGTTCGGCGGGCTGCACATCTTCGCCGTGGTCGGCGACTTCACGCAGCCCTTGCGGCTGCCTGTCTTCCGCGCGCGCCCCGGGCGGCGGCGCGTCGTGTATTTCCCGGGCTCGACCATCGGCAACTTCACCCCCGAGGACGCGCAGGCATTCCTGCGGATGACGCGCGGCCAGGTCGGCGGCGCGGGCGCGATGCTCGTCGGCGTCGACCTGAAGAAGGATGCCAACCTGCTGCACGCGGCCTACAACGATGCGCACGGCGTCACTGCGGCGTTCAACCTGAACTTGCTGCGACGGGCGAATCGCGACCTGGACGCGGACTTCAACCTCAAGCGCTTCCGCCACTATGCGTTCTACAACCCGGCGCTCGGCCGCATCGAGATGCACCTGGTGAGCCTCGCGCGGCAGTCGGTCGGCGTGGGCGAGCACCGCTTCGCGTTCGAGGCCGGCGAGACCATCCACACCGAGAATTCCTACAAGTACTCGCTGCCGGAATTCACGGCGCTCGCCGGCGAGGCGGGCTTTCGCGCCGAGCGGGTCTGGCGCGACGCGCGCGAGCGGTTTGCCGTGTTCGGCCTGGTGGCCGCGTAGAAAATCGGGGTCAGACCCCAATTTCCCTTGCGAGCCGGCGCTCTACCAGGCGGGCGAAGAAGCTCGCGCCGTAGGGCAGGGCGCTATCGTTGAAGTCGTACGAGGGATTGTGCACCTCGCAGGCGCCCTCGCCGTCGCCGTTGCCGATGTTGATGTAGCAGCCGCGCACCTCGTTCAGCATGAACGAGAAGTCCTCGGAGGCCATGATCAGCGGCGGGTCGCGCTTCACGCGCCCGGCGCCCACGATGTCGCCGCAGATCGCCGCGGCGAAATCCGCCTCCTGCGGGTCGTTCACCAGCGGCGCGAAGACCGGGCGGAAATCGGTCTTCGCAGTGGCACCGAACGCCGCGGCCGTGCCCTCGGCCACGCGCGCCATGTTCCTGCCGATGAGCGTCATCACCTCGCCCGAGAACGCGCGCACGGTCCCCGACAGGCGCGCGGTCTGCGGGATCACGTTGTAGGCGTCGCCGCCGTGGATCTGGGTGACCGAGACGACCGCGGTGTCCACCGGGCGCACGTTGCGCGCCACGATCGACTGCAGCGCCGTGGTGACGTGCGCCGCCACCAGCACCGTGTCGACGCCGGACTCCGGGCGCGCGCCGTGGGAGCCGCGCCCCTGGATATCGATGTCGAAGAATGCGCCGCCCGCCATCATCGGCCCGGCGCGCACCGCGAAGGCGCCCAGCGGCATGCCCGGCCGGTTATGCATGCCGAAGATGGCATCGCAGGGAAAGCGCCGGAACAGGCCGTCCTCCACCATCGCCCTGGCGCCGCCGATGCCTTCCTCCGCCGGCTGGAAAATGAAATGCACCGTGCCGTCGAAATTGCGCGTCGCGGCCAGATATTTCGCCGCGCCGAGCAGCATCGTGGTGTGGCCGT
>Ga0326726_10001301_pt1 | contig 23153 bp, 20 predicted proteins | sample MHFenrmetagenome_2_FD_207603 | JGI IMG/M metagenome (GOLD analysis project Ga0326726, IMG submission 207603) | Lab enriched peat soil microbial communities from Michigan Hollow, Ithaca, NY, United States - MHF15MN | ecosystem: Environmental > Terrestrial > Soil > Wetlands > Peat | place: USA... | reverse complement strand
GCGCGCGACCTGAAGACGCATGCCGGAGCACCAGTACTCCGCGCTCGCGGATCGCGAAGCCGAAGTGTGAAACATTCTCGAGCGAGCCCGTCACTGCCAGCGTGCGGACGTGCGGCCACACAAGAAAAACGATAGCCGCCGAGGGAATGCGCGCCAGTACTTCTCTGTCGCCAAGCGCCTCTTTCGGAATATAGCGAAGCACCGCTTCTTCATCCCGCGCGGCGGCGGCCATCGATTGCAAAGCTGCGCTCGCCGCCGGGCTCGATCGAAGATAGGCGTTGCGCGCCTGGCTTGGATTCTCAGCAAGCCGCGCGAGCCACGATCGGCGCGTGATCAAAGCGCGCGCACTCGATAGCGGATGCGCTCCAGCCACGCTGGGCGTGAGCTCGACGAGAATCCCGCGCGCGGCATTGTTCGGAATCCAGTCGAGATCGGGAAAATGATTGCGCGCGGCGAAATTGATCCTGCCATCGCGATAGCGCAGTGCATTCAATTCGATCAGGATTTCGTCGGGAGTCTCACTGCGCGCCTCGGCGAGCACCGTTTCAACAAAAGTCTCGCAGTCGAAGCGATCGAAACGTATTAGCGGATCGCGGTCGATGGAGCCTTCGGGGCCTTCCCCCAACGGATCGAGAAGGTAAGGTGTCCCAAGGTACTTGGCGCTCACCTCAGCGATGCGCGCGGCCAACGGCGAGCTATCAGTAGTCGTTGCAGGGGTCGCTGCGGCAGCCGTCGCCGCGAGCATGAGCAGCAGGAGGCTGGGCGAGATACTTCTCTGCCACGTAACCAAGATGGTCAGTCGAGCGGCCAGCTCTCGAGCGTGCCAACCACGGAACTCAGGAAGGTGTTGGCCTGAAAGCCATCGAGCGCACGATGATCGATCGTCAACGTGAGGTAGCACAGCGAGCGGATCTTGAAGACTTCTTCGCCGTCGATTTCGTCGACGACGACGCGCCGCTCGACCTTGCCGACGCCGAGGATCGCGACCTGCGGCTGATTGATCACGATTGGCGCCGCAAGAATGCTGCCGCTCACGCCGTGGTTGGAGATCGTAAACGTGCCGCCACGCACATCCTCCGGCGCCAGCCGGCGTTCGCGTGCCGCCGCGACCAGCTCGCCGAGGCGGCGCGCGATACCGCGCAGGTCCATCGACTGCGCGCGGTGAATCACCGGGACGATCAGTCCTTCGTTGCCGAGGGCTGTGCCGACACCGATGTTGCAATCGGCGTGGATTTCGAGCGCGTCCTCGTGAAACGTGCTGTTGACCTCCGGGTTCGACTCGAGCGCTCGCGCACAGGCAGCGACCATGTAAGCGGTCAAAGTGAGCTTGATGCCTTCCCGCTCGAACGCGGCGACATGCTGCTTGCGATGCTTGAGTACTCGTCCGAGATCAGCCTCGAACACCGTCGTAACGTGGGGCGCCCTCGCCATGCTCGCGACCATGTGTTCGGCAATGCGTTTGCGCATCGCGCTGTGGGGAATCTTCCGGGACGCGGCCGAGGCGCCTTTGCGATCGCCGACGAAACGCGTGATGTCCTGTGCAGTGAGGCGGCCATCCTTGCCCGACGCAGGAATGTTCGCCGGATCGAGACCATGCTCGGCGAGGAGCCGCCGTACCGCCGGACTTTGTAGCTGGCTGCGTGTCTGGGCCGGTGTCTGGGCGGGCATCTCGACCGCGGCGGGTTCGACGCGCATCTTCGCTGCAGCGGGCGCAGGTGCGCCGGCAGCCCCGCCTAGGCGCATCCGCGCAAGCACTGCGCCGGGTTCCACGGATTCACTCTCGCCTTTGAGGATTTCGATGAGCACGCCGGAGGACGGGGCCGCGATTTCGACGGTGACTTTGTCGGTCTCAAGCTCGAGCAGAGGTTGATGCTCGGCGACACGATCGCCGACCTTGTAGAGCCAGCGCAGGACCGTGGCTTCCGTGCCCTCGCTGTTCTCGGGAACCACTACGTCGATAAGCTCCACGACTAGAGCGCCACGCTTACAGTTCCGCCAGGGCGGTCACCGCGGCGGCAATCCGGTCGACGGTCGGGAGCGAGGCTTCGAGCAATGCAAGATTGTGCGGGCTTGGAATATCGGGCATGGCGAGTCGCTCGATCGGAGCATCCAGATCGAAGAATGCCTCTTTCGCGAGCACCGCGGCAATCTCCGCGCCGAATCCACAGGTGACCGTGTCTTCATGCACGAGGAGACAGCGGCGCGTGCGGCGGACGGAGGCGAGCACCGTGGCGCGATCCCAGGGCGACAGCGTTCTGAGGTCAATGAGCTCCGCAGCGATGCCGCTGCGTTCGATCGCCGCGTCACAACGCTCGACCATCGCGCTCCAGGTCACGACGGTCAGGGCCTCGCCTTTGCGCACGACAAGCGCTTGACCGAATGGCAGCACGTAATTGTCCCCCGGGTAGGGCCGGCGCGACCACGCGGAATCGAGCGCCGAGCGGTGCTCGAAGAAAATCGTCGGATCATTGCCGCGCAAGGCCGCGCGCAGCAAACCGACGGCATCCTCGGCATTCGACGGCATCGCCACACGCCAGCCGACCGCGTGCAGAAACTGCGCTTCATTCGACTGACTGTGCCACGGGTCACCGCACTTCGGTCCAAAGCCTCCCGGCATGCGCACGACCATCGGTGCCGCGAAGCGATTGCCGGTGCGCCAGCGCATGCTGCCGCAATCGTGCAGCTGCTCCGCGGCAGGCTCCGCGTATTTGCGAAACTGAATTTCCGGCACCGGCGTGAGGCCCGCGAGCGCCATACCGACCGCGCGTCCGATGATGCCTTCCTCGGAAAGGCTCGTGTCGAACACGCGCTCGCGGCCGAATTTCTCCTGCATGCCGAGCGTCGCGCCGTGGACACCGCCTTTCGGCCCCACATCTTCGCCAAAGATCACGAGACGCGGATTCGACGTGAGTTCGGCCTCGAGCGTGCGCCGAATCGCGGTGATCATGTTGATACGCGTTGGCTCCGGATGCGGCTTCGGTTCGCCCGCTGCGAAACGCTGGCCTTCGGGCATGGCGCCGCCCTGCGTCTGTAGCTGAGGGGCGCCGTTTGCCTCGGTCTCGAGAAAAACATGACGAGTCACACTTTCACCGCGCGGCTGAGGCCGCGCGAGCGCACGATCAACGGCAGCCTCGACATCACGGCGAGCGGACGCTGCGATGCTGTTCCATTCCGCCGCCGAGACTTCGCGCGGCACGAGAAAGCCGCGCAGGCGATTGAGCGGATCGCGCTGGCGCTCGAGATTCACGACCTCAGCGGATTTGTACGCCTGGGTATCCTGCGCGGAGTGGCCGTTGAGGCGCGGCACAGTGAGGCGCAGCAGCACCGGACCCTGATCGTCGCGAACCATGGTGACCGCGCGCGCGGTCAACTCCGCGGCACGGGCGGGATCTGTGCCATCGCCGTCGAGGACCGTGAGTTGGCGGAATGCCGCGAGATTGGCCGCGATGTTGCCGGCCGGAGTCTGCAGGTCCGAACGCACGGAGATGCCGAAGCCATTGTCCTCGATGAAGAACAGCATCGGCAGGCGCAGCGTCGTCGCTTGCGTGAGCGCCGACCAGAATCCATTCGTCGCAACGGAACCGTCTCCGCCGTGGACGACGGCAATGCTGCGTGCATAGCTCGCGTCGCCGAGTTGCGTACGGCGGTAGCGAATCGCCTGAGCCCAGCCGGCCGTCGGCGTGTATTGAGTGCCCACGCCGCCGCTCGCGGGCAGTACAGTGGCCCCGCCCCGGCTCGGCATGTTGAAGACAACACCGATATCGCGTCCGCCGCTCGTGGATCCGGCGCGCGCGAGTGGCGCTGCGGCGGCGTCCTCCAGGTCGAGCCCGAGCGTGAGCATCAGCGGCCGGCCGCGGTAGTAGACGGCGACACCGTCGTGCGGATCGGTCAGCTGCAGGCCGAGCAAGATCTGCGACAGCTCGTGGCCACGCGCCGAAAACTGGTACATCACCTTGCGCTCGGGCACGAGCCGCGACTCCTCGATGTCATCGAGCGTGCGCGACGCATGCAGGAGATAGGCGACACGCTTCCAATCGGGGGCGGGTTGACTGGACGGGCGCCCAGCAGGAACGCCAACGATCTGAGGCCGAATATCAGGCAAGCGATCGGACATGGTGGCCTGCTCGCGGCGAAGAGGCCGACATTCTAGATGCTTCGGACGGGCAATATGATTTTAAATAATTGCATCGGATCGACTAATTGAGCAATATTATTGCTCAAACCCACAAACCGGCATTGGATCACCTATGGCTACGGCAGCAAGGACACTGGATCGCCTCGATCGCAAGATTCTGAGCGAGCTGCAGGCGGACGCCCGCATCTCCAATCAGGAGCTCGCGAAACGTGTCGGGCTTTCGACGGCACCCTGCTGGCGACGCTTGCGACGGCTGGAGGAGGACGGTCTCATAGCGCGCTATGCGACGCTGCTCGATGGGGCGGCGGTCGGCTGGCCGATCATCGCCTATGCGCTGGTGTCGCTCGAGAATCACCACCCCGAAAGCGTCACCCAGTTCGCGAAGCTCATCAACGAGCGGCCGGAAGTTCTCGAGTGCTACACGGTCAGCGGCAACAATGATTACCTCGTGCGCGTCGTCGCCCGCAGCATGGAAAGCTACGAGCAGTTCCTCACGACACATCTGCTGCAGATCCCGGCTGTACGCTCCGTCAACACGAGCTTTGTGTTGAGGACGAAGAAGTACACGACCAACCTGCCGGTCGACCAGCCCGGCTGAGAGTCAGGCCGACGGCGCGCGCGCCTGTGTGTAGCGCAACACAAGTGTAGCCACGATGAGCGCACCGAACGTCAAAGCGGCGGCTGCGAGGAAGGAAGCGCCGGGAAAGTAGATCGGCGCCCTGGCCGCCGTGTAGTAACTGAAGAGCTGCGTCATGGCGATCGGCGCCACGATTGCCGTGATGCCGGCCATGCTGGCAACCGCACCCTGCAGTTCGCCCTGCTCGTCCGCCGGCACGGCGCGCGACATGATGCTCTTGATCGACGGATTCGCGATCGTCCCGAGCGCGAATGGAAGGATGCACGCATAGACCATCCAGCCGCGCGGCACGAACGCGAGACTGACATAGCCCACGACATAGAGCGCTAGGCCGATGTAAACGGTACGCCTCTCGCCGAGAAGTTTGACAATCGGTCCGATCAGCGTCGCCTGCACGATGGCGAACGTGACCCCGATGAAGGCCATCGACAGTCCCACATCGAACGGCCCCCAGTGGAATTTCTCCATCGTGAAGTAGGTCCAGGTACTCGGATTCGCGTCATGCGCGATCTGATAGAGCAGCAGCGCGCCGATCAGCCCCAGGACCACCGGATAGCGGCGCATCCGCAGAAAGCTGCCCACCGGATTCGCGCGCGCGAGTGAGAACGGCCGCCGGTTCTCGGCGCTCAGGGATTCCGGCAACACCAGGTAACCGTACGCCACGTTGGCGAGCGCGAGTCCCGCGGCGACGAAAAATGGCAGGCGCGACCCGAAACCTGCGAGCATGCCGCCAAGCGCGGGGCCGATGACAAAACCGGTGCCCCAGGCTGCGCCGAGCAGGCCAAAGACCCTGGCTCGCTCGTCCGGCTTGGTTGAATCGGCAATGTAGGCATTGGCCACCGCATATGTGGCGCCACAGATTCCGGCGACCGCGCGGCTGGCAAAGAGCCAGGTGAGTGTCGGCGCAGCGCCCATGACGAGATAGTCGAGTCCGAATGCGGCCATCGAAATCAGCAGCACCGGACGCCGGCCAAATCGATCGCTCAGGTTGCCGAGCACCGGCGCCGCAAAGAACTGCAGCGCGGCGAATACGAACATCAGCCATCCGCCGTAACGCGCGGCCGCGCTCAGCCCCTCACCCGTCAATTGCATGATGAGCTGCGGCAACGGTGGAATGACGATGCCAAAGCCCACCGTGTCGATGAACAGGGCGAGGAGAATGAAGATGAGGCCGCGAGCCATGGTCAAGTCATGACAGCAATTTTGTACCGACCCACCAGGCGCCGGCGGCGATGAGCCCCGATGCCGGTATCGTCAACACCCACGCGGCCACGATATTGCCGGCGACGCCCCAACGCACCGCCGACACTCGCTGTGCTGCACCGACGCCGATGATCGCGCCGGTAATGGTGTGTGTCGTCGACACCGGAATGCCGAACGTATAGGCGATGAAAAGCGTGATGGCCCCACCCGCCTCGGCCGAGAAGCCGCCAATCGGACGCAGCTTCGTAATGCGCTGGCCCATGGTCTTGACGATGCGCCAGCCGCCGAAGAGCGTCCCGAGCGCCATGGCGACATAGCAGGACACCATGACCCAAAGCGGCAGATGCTCTTTGGTGGTAACGCCGCCCGCGATCAGCAGGAGCCAGATGATTCCCATGGTCTTCTGCGCGTCGTTGCTGCCATGACCGAGGCTGTAGAACGCGGACGACACGAGTTGCAGCCGCCGAAACCAGCGATCGACAGTGTGTTGCGTCGAGCGAAAGCAGATCCACGAGACGGCCACCATCAGAAATCCGCCGAGCACCATACCGAGCAGGGGCGACGCCACGATGAAGATTGCGGTCTTGGTGATACCCGCGGTGATCAGAGGACCGGTGCCGGCCTTCGCGATCGTGGCGCCGATCATGCCGCCGATGAGCGCGTGTGAAGAGCTCGACGGAATGCCGAAATACCAGGTGATGAGATTCCAGCTGATCGCACCCATCAGCGCGCCGAATACCACCTGATTGTCGACGATTTCGGGCATCACGATGCCCTTGCCAACCGTTGCCGCCACCTTGAGTTCCAGCAGCGCGAACGCCAGAAAATTGAAGGCCGCCGCCCAGGCCACGGCCTGGTAGGGCTTCAGTACGCCGGTCGAGACGACCGTGGCGATCGAATTGGCCGCATCGTGAAAACCATTGAGGAAATCGAACGCGAGCGCGAGGGCGACCAGCAGGACGAGGGTCGTCACCGCGAAGTGGGCTTCCATTGTGGGTCCGCTTTGTTTGTTCTTATGGCGGTGTGGCTGTCAGGCGTGTTCCAGCACGACACCTTCGATGACGTTGGCGACGTCCTGGCACTTGTCCGTCGCCATCTCGAGCAACTCGTAGACGGCCTTCAACTTGATGATCTGACGCACGTCGCTCTCGTCACGGAACAGCTTCGACACCGCAGAGCGCATGACGCTGTCGGCGTCCGATTCGAGCCCATCGATCTCCTGACAAATCTTGAGAATCAACGGTGAATTGTCCATCGACGAAAGGAGCGCGACCGCGGACTGCACGCGCTCACAGCAGATCTTCACGAGGTCCGCGAGATGCACCGCCTCCGGCGTGATCTTCTGGATGTCGTAGAGCATCAGCGTTTCGGCCGTGTCCTGGATGAGATCGAGGATGTCGTCCATGCGCGAGATGAGACGATGAATATCGTCGCGGTCGAGCGGCGTCACGAAAGTCGTGTGCAGGAGCGCCACGGTGTCGTGCGTGATGCGGTCGGCGCTGCGCTCAAGCTCCTGAATCTGCGTGATCTGCCGGCCGCGGCTCGGCTGATCCTCATAACTCTGCAGGAGCGCCGCCAGAGCAACGCTGCCCTGCATGATGAAACTCGCGTGCTGATTGAAGTACTCGAAGAACTGCCCCTCGCGGGGCATCAGGCGCGATAAGAATTGCATGCTGGGCGGTTCCTGGAATTGCGGTGACTATTGTTGGTTCGCGCTTGTTGGTCCGCGCTCAAGTGTGCGTGGTATCCCGCGCCGGCTTGCCGGTGCCCGGCGGCATCGGCGTTGCGTTCGGCGTCGGCGGAACGAAGGGCTTGCCATTGACGGTGAGTTGCCCGCCCTTGTACTCGATATGCGTCGCCAGGCGCCCGTCCTTGCGCGTGACGTAACCCTGCCCCTCCAGCGCCGCGAGATTCTGTTCGGCCGTCGCGCCCCCATTGCCGCCGCCCGCGCTCGCCGCGAACTTGGTGAAGAGCGCCTCGGACATGGAAAAGTCGACCTCGGCGTCGATCTTCCGCAGCAGCACGACGGGACCCGATGGGCCATCGATGTCGCTCGGATCAAAGTCCGCGATGTGCATGCGGCCGGTCAATTTCGCGTCACCCTCCGGCATCGTGAAGCTGATCCGGTCGATGACGAGTTCCGGGTCGCGCTTCAGGATCTCGATGCCGATGCGGCGGCCTTCCGTCGGCAACTCGCTCGCCAACGTCGCGCGACTGTCCGCGAAGCTTTTGCGCACGAGTCGGACGAAAGCCGCGACCGAGGGGCCATGCAGGTGATTCAAACTGAATTCATAGTGCAGGTCGCTCAGTTTGACGACACTGACATCCATGTTGCCAACGAGGAATTTGCCGCTGAGATCGATGAAATCGTCCTTACGCGCCATGCGCGCAGTGTAGGCGAGACCACTCATCGCCATCGCCGCCGCTGGCTTCGCGTCCGCTGGCGCGTTGGCCGGGGGCTGCACGTTCAATCCCTTCACCTTGACCGAGGCATCGCCGAGGTACAGATCGTCGAAGGCGAGTGCGGACTTCGATTCGAAAGAAACGTCATCGAGCTTCGCGGAACCGCTCTTCTGCGACGTGACTTCGAATCCCGGTGCCGCGCCCTGCATCGCGATGGTCGAGAGCTGCGGTCCGAAATCAACGGTTGCCTTGAAACCGCGCCAGGACATCGTGGCGTCTTCGACCTTCAGGCCCTCGAACGACGGGCTGCTGATCGTCGTGGACCCGCCGCCGCCGTAACTGAGGAGGGTGATGAATTCGATGGGCTTCCTCGCGCCGAAGACCTTGGCAAGCTCCTTGCGTATGGGGTCGCTCATCACGAACTCGCTCTCGACTCGAGCCAGGGCGAGCGGGCCCATTTTCGGAAATGGCCCGTGTTCGACTTCGCTGCGGACCGTGAAGCTCAGGGACTCCGGCAGCTTTCCGGCCGCTCCCGAAGGTGCAGTGGCCCTTGCCAGGTCGCCAAGAAAATGCTTGCCAACCTCGTAAGTGATCTCTTCATGTGACCGGTAGATGCCGCGCTCGTACTTCTCGCGCGCGATCGTGAGGTAGGGAGCCTGCTTCAACATCAACTGTCGATATTCTTTCAGACGGGATTCCACCACGATGCCGGAATACCAGGCGCCGGCGGGATAGGACGCCGCGACCACAACCAGGACGCCAATAGTTATCCACAGTCCCTTTTTCATGACGAGCCTTTGTCGATCGGAGTAGAGCGCAGGAGGCGCTCTCGGTAGTCTACAAGGCCCAGCGGATCATTGCTCATGCCGGGACTCATACTGGAGCTGCTACCGGGGCTCATACTGGACGTCATACGATGCGGCTTTACACCTATTTTCGGAGCAGCGCGGCCTATCGGGTGCGCATCGCGCTCAACGCCAAGGGCATTCAGGTTGATGCCCTTCCGGTGCATTTGCGGCGGCAAGATGGCGAGCAGCACGGCGCCGCCTACCGCTCCCGAAATCCCCAGGGCCTGGTGCCGGCGCTGGAGGTCGGCGGCAGGGTAATCGCCCAGTCGTTTGCCATCTTTGAATACCTCGAGGAGACCCATCCCGTGCCGCCGTTGCTGCCCGAGGATCCGCTCGAGCGCGCGTTGGTGCGCGCGTTCGCCCTCAATATCGTTTGCGACATTCACCCGCTCAACAATCTGCGCGTGCTCGAATACCTGCGCAGTGCGCTTGGGTCCATCGACGCCGACGTGCAGCATTGGTATGAGCACTGGATCGCCGAGGGTTTTCGGGGACTCGAAGCACTGGCGCGCGCGCACTCGACAGCGCACCGTTATGCTTTTGGCGATCGCCTGACACTTGCGGACGTCTGTCTGGTGCCGCAGGTCTTCAACGCGCGGCGCTTCAATTGCGACCTCACGCCTTATCCGACGCTGACGGCGATCGACGCGCATCTCACCCAATTGCCGCCTTTCGTCAAAGCTCGCCCAGACCTGCAACCGGATGCCGAGGTGTCCGCCTGATGTTTCCCTTGCCACCGGCAGTGCTGGGACTCCTGATCGCGAACGTCGCGGCTTACGTCCTGCAGATGGTGATCGGGGAAGACCAGGCATTTGCCTTCGCGCTCTGGCCGCTCGCGGGATACGAGGACGTGCCCAGCCAGTTCGGGATCTGGCAGCTCGTGACCTATAGTTTTCTGCATGGCGGCAGCGCCCACTTGATCTTCAACATGCTCGGCCTCGTGACATTCGGCACACCGATTGAGCGTGTCGGCGGCGCCCGCCGGCTGCTCCTGCTCTACTTCGCCGCGGTCATCACAGCTGCGGTCACCCAACTCATCGTGCCGCCGTTGTTTGGCGCTCAGCCCCATCCCACGATCGGCGCCTCGGGCGGAGTTTTCGGTCTGCTGCTCGCTTATGCCGTGCTTTTTCCGCACAGCCGGGTGATTCCGCTGATCCCGCCGATTCCAATGCCAGCGTGGTTGTTCGCGGTGCTGTACACCATCGTCGAGCTCTATCTCGGCGTCACAGGCAGATTTGAAGGCATCGCACATTTTGCCCATCTGGGTGGGCTCGTCGGCAGCGCGATCGTTCTATGGCAATGGCGGCGCCACCCGCGCTGATGCGCGCTCTCTAGAAGGGCGGCACGACAATATGCGGCAGTGTCGCCTTGCGCGGCACCGGCGTACGAAACGCCCGCGGCTTGACCACCAGCACGTCGCACGCAATCCGATCCAGTACGCGTTCGGCGGTGTGTCCGATGAAGAGACTTTTCAGGCCCGTGCGCGACACGGCGCCCATGATCGCCAGCGCGGCGCCGAGATTTCGCGCCAGGACCGGCAGCTCGTAAACCGGATCGCCCGCGACCACATGCTGATCCGCGATGCGCCGCTTGAGGGGTCGCAGGAATTTTCCGACGCGCGTGCGGACGGCCTCTTCGAAAGGCTTCAGCAGTGCCGGCGACGTTGCGATCGGCACGGGCTCCGCGAAGCTCCCCGGGATGAATGCGGCCGGCGGACGATAGACATGCGCCGCGTGCACATCCGCCCCGCATTGCAAACCGAGGCGCAGGGCCACGTCGAGAATGCGCCGATCGAGGTCGGCGGGCTTCGCGTGGGCATGAAACGGATCGATCGCGGCAAGGAAACGCGCACCGTTGTATGTCTTGCGTGAACGTGCGAGCAGCAGCGGCACCGGGCAGAGCCGCACGAGCTGCCAATCCGTGTTCGTCAGCACCAGGCGCTCACCAACGCCGTGCTTGTGCGCCTCGGCGACCACGAGGTCAGGTTCCACCTCGAGCGTCCGCCGCACGATCGCCTCATGCGCGGGATAATCCCACGCAACCTTGGTCGTGACCTCGATGCCCTTGCGCCTCAACGGCGCAGCCAGCCGCTCCAGGCGCCGGCGCGAGTAATCGAGCGCCTGGTCCATCTGTTCGTCGAGCGACTGCTGCATGAACACCGGATCGCCGGCATAGGGATTGAAGTTCGCGTGGAAGAGCTCGAGTCGGGCGCCTGAAGCGCTCGCAAGCTCAGCGGCGCGCCGAATGGCGCGGGCATGCGTCGACGTGGGTGGACCCACCGCAACGAGAATGTGCCGCAACGCGAAACTCATGACATGCGGAGTCTAGCGCACCGGCCGACGGCAGGTTATTTCTTGACTGCGGGTGCCTTGCGCGCCAGCAGACGGCCGAACCAGGAGCGGCGCACGAGCGTCGATGAGCCGTCGTAGTCGGCGCTCTCCGAGGGGCGCGTACCCACGTGCTCGCGCCAGCGACCCCCACGGCGATCATTGGGGTAGTTGAGCACCGGACCGGTGTCGGCAGACTTCTTGTGGCTCGTCATCGGCTCATCCTTCGGCTGCGCCCTATAGACAAGGAGAGACTCATGCCCCGGGTGCGCCTGCGCCACAGGACGGCCCGTAAGACATAACGCCATCCCGAACGAACACCGAGCGCAACAGAAGGGCAATCGGCCACTACGGCCCGGAACTTTAGCGCCCGCGTCACGCGGCTGCTAGCCGGTGCCGAGCAAGCCCTGCGTGATGCCGCCGATGCTCGCTACCAGCGCATCGAAGAGCGAGCGATCCTGACGGCCCGCGGCGCGCCAGCGCTTGAGCAGATCGATTTGCATGAGATGCATCGGATCGATGTAGGGGTTACGCAGCGTAATGGCTCGTTGCAGCGTCCGATTGCCATCGAGCAGCTCCCCGCAGGTCTTCACAGCAAGCACCTGAGCGCGGGTAAGAGCGAATTCCGCGCGAATCGGCTCCAGAAAGCGCCGGTCCGCCTCGGGAGCAAGTTCGTCGTACCACGCCGCGATCTTGAGGTCCGCGCGTGCCAGCGTCGCCTCCGTGTCGTCAATGAGGCTGGTGAAAAGCGGCCACACTTCCCACATCGTCCTGAGCATCGCCGGGCCGTGCTCGCGAACCGCAGCTTCCAGTCCGCTGCCGACGCCAAACCAGCCCGGCAGGAGGCAGCGCGATTGCGTCCAGCCGAACACCCAGGGAATCGCCAGCAGGCCCTCGATCGTCGTGGAATCGTCGCGCGTCGCGGGCCGGGCGCCGACCTGCATGCGCTCGATGACGTCGATCGGCGTCGCAGCCCGGAAATAGCGATTGAGCCCCGGGTCCTCATAAACGAGACGGCGATAGCGATCGAGGCTGTGCGCGGCGACCGTCCGCATCACCTCTTCGAACTTCAGCCGCGGTGTCTGCGGCGCGCCGGCATCGGCACGGCGCAGGACCAGGCTGCTGAAGGAGCGCTCGAGCGTGCGCATCGCAATGGGACGCAAGCCGAAGCTCTGATTGACGACGTCGCCCTCCTCCGTGTAACGCAGCGGCGCCTCGACAACGCCCACCGGGACACTCCGCACGAGTGCTTCGATGCGGCCACCGCGGCTTGCCGAGCCGCCACGTCCATGCACGACGTTGAGACTGATGTTGAAGCCCGCATGCGCCGCCAGCAGACGCTGATACGCTTCGTGCACGGCCCAGCGCGCGGCGGCGATTCCCGCTTCCTTGTTGCTGTTCGAGTAGCTCACCATCACGCTCTGGCGATTGCCGCGGTGTTCCAGATGCCGCCGGTACGCGGGCAATGACAGCAGCGTTCGCATGATTTCACTCGACTGCTTGAGCGAATGCAGGGATGACAGGAGCGGCGCCACGTCGAACGGCACTTCCCCGGTCTTGCGATCGGTCGTGTCCGCCCAGCGCGCGAGCAGCAACACGGCGAGCACGTCATCCGCGCCTTGCGTGCCGCTCACGATGTAATCGCCGACCGCGGCTGCGCCATAGCGATGGCGGCACTGGGCGAGCGCCTCGAAGACCCAGAGCGTGCGGCGGCCGAGCGCGTCGAACGTCCCTGCGGGTCCGAGATCGCGCTGCAGCGCCTCGTGCAACCGTTCGAGGCGCTCGACCGGCCGGCGCGTCTGCCAGTCGGGGTCGTCGAAGCCCTGCGCGAGGACTTCGTGATGCACGCTCGCATGCTGACGCACGTCGAGCGTTGCGAGATGGAACCCGAACGTGTCGATACGGCGCATGAGCCGTCGCACCGAAAAGTAACCGGCATGGCCGCCGCGATTCTCCTTGAGACTCGCGGCCAGCAGGTCGATGTCGCGCCGGAACTCGCCGGCGTTCGCATAGTGATTGGCGCGGCCGTCGTACGTTGCCCGCAGACGCTCGGCGACCTGACCGAGAAATACCCGATAGGGCATGCGCTCGTGGCGTGCTGGCGTTTGCGCCTGCGCGCCGGGGAACAAGCCCGTGTATTCGTCGATCCGCTGCTGCAGGCCGCGCGCAATTCCGACGCGGCTCGCGCTTTGCGAGAGCCTCTGCGCGAGCTTCCGGCACTCGTCGTAGTAGGTCGAGATGATGAGCTGCTGCTGGCGGGCAAGCGTTTCGCGGATGGTCTTGGCATGCACGTCGGGCTTGCCATCCATGTCCCCGCCGACCCAACTGCCGAAGGTCACGATGGTCGGCACGCTGAGCGTAGCGGCCTCGACGCCGTACTCACTGGCGAGCGCAAACTCGATCTCGTCGTAGAACGAGGGAATGATGCGGTAGAGAATCTCGACGAGATAGAAAAGAACGTGCTCGCGCTCGTCCGCGACCGTCAGGCGATCACGCTTGTGCTCCTCGGTCTGCCAGCCCGTCGTGATCTCGGTGCGCAGGCGTCCCCACAGCGCACGCCGCTCCTGCGGTGTCGCGTTGGTATCGAGCCGCTCGAGCAGAATGCTGGCGATACGCTGCTGCTGGCGCAGCATCGTGCGCCGCGGCGACTCCGTGGGGTGCGCAGTGAACACGGGTTCGATGCGCGTGCCGCGCAGCAGCTCGAGCGCCTCCTCGAGCTTCAGGCCGCGCTCCTTGATCTCGTGCAAAGCGTCTTCGACGCCTTCCGGCTGCGGATGATCCGAATCGCGGAAGTACTCGCGCCGGCGGCGTATGCGGTGCACCTGCTCGGCGAGATTGACGACGTGGAACCAGGTGGAAAAGGCCCGCACCAGATCCTTGGCGGCCGCCGGGTCGCGATTGGCGACGCGCGTCCGCAAGGCCGCTTCGCCGTCCGGCGCGCCTTCGCGCCACCGGATCGCCGCGACGCGATCGCACTCGACCATGTCAAAGAGCGCAGCGCCGCCCTGCTCCTGCAATACCTCGCCTACCAGCGCGCCGAGGTCGTGCACATCGTCGCGAAGCGCGGCATCCTTCGGCGGAAACTGGATCTCGTGGCGGTACATAGAAAAAGAATCGCCGGCTCCAGGCCGGCAACGTCATCATAGCAACTTGTTATCGCCGCGGGTTATGGCCGCGGGTTATGGCCACGGGCTATGGCCCACGGGTCATGGCCGCGGGCGCCCCTTCAGGGGCGACCTGCAGGCTTCAGCTGTTGACAAGAATCGTCGTGTCGTGACGCTCGAAGGACTGCAGCGCCCGGCGGTAGGCGTTCTGCACGAGCCGCTCGGCAACCTTGTCGGCGCGGCTGGCGAGCAGCATGCGCACGACCACCTCATCGGCGGGGCGTGCCGGATCCTCCGACAGCAGCTGATAGACGAGCCGGCCCATGCGGTGTTGCAGCTCGTTGATGAATCTCAAGTGCTGCGTGTCGCTCACCGTGTCATTGCCGGGCCCATAGGTTGCACGCGCCTCTTCGGCGAGCTCGTGCATGAAGAGCGCCAGGAAACGGCCCTTGTCGATCGTGACAAGCTCGCTGAAATACTGGATTTCGGAATTGATGTTCATGCGGGGAAGAAATCAATGGTCTTGGTTGCGGTGAGTGCCTCGACGTCCTTCTCCTCGAACTTGAAGAGCTTGATGCGCGCGATTAGCTTGCGCTCGAGCTCGGGATCTTTCAATTCACTCGAGATCACGCGGCAGTCGGTCACCTCGCCCCAGGGCGCGATGGTGAGCTGCAGCACGACTTTGCCCTGCAGATCCGGCGTGTCGCGCAGCGCGCGGTTGTAGATCGCATAGATCGCACTCTTGTTGCGATCAAACACCATTTCGATCTCTTCGCGCGTGCGCGCGGCTTTGCCGCCCGTTCCCGAGCGCTGCGCGCCGCCGCGCCCGGCGTCGATACCGTTCGGCGAGCCGATGCGTGCGACGTCGTGGGTGCCCAGGGCGCCCGCCCCGCCCCCATAGCCACGGCTCAAGTTTGCCGTGTTGATGCCGCCGCTCGCGCTGCCCACCTTGCTCGTGATGAGCGAGCGCTCGGAACTCGCGTCCTTGATGTCGACCTCGCGCGTCTTTGCAAGGTCTTCGGGCCTGAACTGATCGCGCAGGTCCGCGAGCTCATCCTTGAGTCGCGAGATGGCCTGCTGGGCCTTCTTCGACGGGTCCGGCGGCTTGGTCTTGTCGATCTTGGCGAGATCCGGCTTTGGCTCTTCCTTGGGCTTTGGCGGCGGCGGCGGTGGCGGCGGCTTCGGATGCTCGATGAGGAGCTTGGCGAAGCGCTCGGGGATTTCCTGCTGCAGTGTTGAGCGCTCCGGCACCGGCAGGAGCAGCAGCAGCACGCTCACGAGCACGAGCGCGATGAGGACATTGCGTAGCACTTTGCGGAAGCGCTGTTCCTCCGCTTCGTGCGGTGTCCAGGGCAGGTTGAATTGGCGGTAGTAGGGGGCAAGTGTGGCCATGGGAGCTGATTCCGTGTCAGGCGCCGGCGATGTGAGCCGCGCGCTCCTTTTCCACGACGGCGAGTGACACCTTCCCGTAGTCGGCATCGGTGCAGGTCGCCATCAGCTTCTTCACGAGTTCATACGGCAGCGTCTTATCGCCCATGATGGTCACTTCACGCTCGCTGATGTCCTGGCGGCCCGTGTACTGCAGCACGCGGTCGGACGCGCTCTTGAGCGCGACCTTGAGCGGCTCGATGACGGGGGTATTCGCCTGCTGGACTTCGCCGAGGTTCGCGACGAGTGCCCCATCGACGTAGATGCTGTCCTTGGTCACCATCACGACCACAGTTTCATGCGGCCGCTTCTCCGCGATCGACTGCGGAATCTGGATGCTCTTGGTGTTCGGCAGGATGTCGGTGTCCGCCGTGTGCACCAGGAGGAACACCACCATGATGGTCATCATGTCGATGAACGGAATCAGCGCAAGGTGCCCGTCTGACTTATGCGCACGCTTGCGATGCCGTTTCAGCCGGTAGGACATCATGTCTGCGAACCCTCCACCGGCACTGGCGCATCACCAATGGAAATGTCGGGAAAGAGCTCGGCCTTCTCGAAAGTCTTGGAGTCCGGCACGTCAAACGTCCGCATGGTATCCATCACTTGAATCATGTAGTCGTACGGAATGTCGCGTTCGAGCAGGAGGTTCGCGTTCAACAAGTCCGGGTACTTCACCTTCACGCGCTGCAGAAATATCGTGAGGCCCTCCAGGTCGTAGCCCGCTGCGGTATTCGGCAGGCTCTTCAAGATCCCGGTGCTGCGGTCTGCGACCTCGATCAGGTTCTTGCGCACGATGACTTCGAGCTGGAAGCCGAGCTGCTCGGCCGGAAGAGTCGCATTCGGTGCCGGCAGATTCAGTTCCAGGATGTTGGTCTTCGAGAACACGGCCGTGAACAGCAGAAAGAACACCAGGATCACCATCACGTCGATCATCGGCACCATGTTGAGGTCATGGCGCCCACGAAGCCGGGCGTGATGGCGGAGGATCCGCCTGGCGTGCTTGCTGGAACTCATGACTTAGGCCATCCGGGGTGCAGCGCCGCGTGGCGGAGCCGACGGGGCCGGGCTTTCGACATCGCCGCGCCGCTCCGTCACGGCGTTCAGGAATTTCACCGAGGCAATTTCGAGACTGTCGATGAGACGCGTCGTCTTGGTCTCGAGGAACATGTTCGAGAGGAGCAGCGTGATGGCGACCACGAGACCCGAGGCCGTGTTGTTCATCGCGACCGAGATGCTCGCCGCGAGGAGGCTTGCCTTCTCTGCCGGGTTCGCCGTGGCGACCGCGCCGAAGGCGCCGATCAGGCCGATGACGGTGCCCAAGAGTCCCATCAACATGCCGACGTTGGCGAGCGTCGACAGATAGTGCGTGCGCTTCTCGAGCCGCGGAATGATTTCGAGCATGCCCTCTTCCATCGCCTTCTCGATGTCATCGCGCCTGCGCGCGCTCGAGATGCGGGCCATGCCGTACTTCAGGACGATGCCGATCGAGGCATGCGAATCGGCAATGCGCGCGACCGCCTGCTTGAAGTTGCCGGACTGCAAGTACGGAACGAGATCGTCCCAGAGATTGCGGTCAGCGATGGTTTCCTTGGTGAGGTAGATGAACCGCTCGATCGCGATCGCAACGCCCACGGCGAACACCAGCGCGATCGGGTAGAGGAACACTCCACCCTGGCGGAAGAAATTGACGAAGAACGTGTAGAACTCCATGGGACGACGACTCCTCTTGAACTTTAAGATCAAATGCTCGTGGCGCGACGGCCAAGTTTCATTAAGTAAAACAAAAGAAACTGCGACTCACTTCTCAGGCTTCGACTCGGTCGCCACAGGCGCGCTGGGGCGGTCCGGCTGCAATGCGCCGTAATAGCGCAATTGCCGTTTGAACACGTCGCGATCGACTGGGGCCAGTACCTCGTCCACCAGGCTGTTCATGGGCTTGCCCACGAGATCGCCGAGATCGGACTTCTTCCAGGGCACGATGTACAGGACCTTCGGCAGCTCGCGATTTCCTGTGACGGCCGTCGCATCAAGTACCATCTTGTCGACAGTCTTGAAGTGACGCGCATCCGCGTTGCCCGGCTTGGCCGCGGGCTTCGCGCTCGACGAGGTCGTGACTGCAGGTTCCTCTGAAGTCGGTGAAGTCTGTGACGACACGGTTGGCGCAGGCTTGACGGCCGCAGGGGCTGGCGTAACAGGCATTGTTGCCGGCGCATTGGGTTGCGGCGCTGCGTTTTCGGCGGCAGCGACACTCACCGCACCCAGCAGGAGCGCGGCCAGGGTCATACGAGACGCGAATGTCATGGGGTCTTTGCCTCCGCGGGCTTCTGGGCTGCGCCCGCACGTCGGGTCACATCTTTGATCCACTCCGCTACCTGTTTGTCGGTGCCGCCCGAGAGTTCCTGATACTTCTGATAAACGGGCAAGGCGCGCTCGGGCGATTGCAGGTAGAGGTCATAGAACACTCCAAGGTTCCGATAAGCGGCGGCATAGGTGGGGTCCGCCGCGATCGCACCCTGATAGGACTTCTCCGCATCCGGGAAACGGCCGGTGCGCCGGTACACGAGCCCGAGGCCGTCCAACGCGCGGGCATCCGGACCGCGCTCGACCGCCGCCTTGAATTCCTTCTCCGCATCCGGCAGCTGGCCGTTACGCAAGTACAACAGGCCGAGATTCACATGAGGCGCCGGATAGTCCGGAAACCCGAGGGCCAGGGTCTTCAGTTCGAGCTCGGCGTCCTGATTCTTGCCTGCCGCAAGCAGCGCGAGCGCCTGGTTGAATTGCGAAATCGCACGCTCCGGAATGACGGGCGCAACGGCAACCGCGGCAGCGTCTGCAGCGGCGGCTGGTGTGCCCGCGGCGGAAGTCGCGGCAACGGGCGCCGCCGTTGTGCCTGTCGCTCGCGCAGTCGTTGCGGGCGCACCGCTCGGCTGTGCGCTGGGTGCGCGCGCAGCCGAGGGCTCCGGCGCGGGGGCTGATTTCTCGCTCGGCGTGCTGGCGCAGCCCGCAAGAGCGATCAGCGCGAGCGCGCTTAACGCGTTACGGTAATGTCTTGGCGAAATCATCGATCGTTTCCGAACGTAGGTAACGCCCCGGCGACAGTGCCGCGAGCGCGTCGTAACTCTTCTGCACCCAGGAGTCATACACGCCCCCTTGCGCGCGGGCCGCATTCGAGCGGTGAATGTCGATCGCCTTCTCTTCGAACGGGAAACTCTGCTCCTCGAGCAATACGTTGTACTGCTCGAGCTCTTCGGCGGAGAGCTTCTTCGGCCGCTCCGACTTCATCAGATCCTGCGCGAGCTGGTGATAGAGTTCGGCGATCTCATAGGTCGACGCGGTCGTGACTTCCGGAACGCCGTAGTCGGCCGCGGCCGTGTAGGCCTTGATCGAGGCCTGCAGCGCTTTGTTCTTTGCTGCCAGCGACTTCTTGAGCGGCGCGACCAGTTGCACGGCCGCGAACTCGGTCTTGGTGGGCTCGGCAAATACGAGCGCCGCGCGCGCGGCGTACAAGCGGCTGCGATCGGTGCGCGCTTTGCCCGCCTGCGCATCTGCCTTCACGATTTCCTGCAGCCAGCGTTCATAACGGGCGCGATCGTTGTCCTTGAGCGCATAGTCCGCGAGCTTCTGCCGCGCCTCGATCGCCGGATCGAGCGGCGTCGGATAGCGCGCGACCAGCTGCTCGAGCATGGTAGTCGCCTTCGGCCGATTGCCCGTCCGCTCATAAAGATCGGCGGCGCGCGTCACAGCCTCGTGCTGCACAGCCGGATCTTCAGCCGGATTCGCCGCGATCCGTTCGAACTCGGCCGCGGCCTCGCCCGGATGATTCGACTCCGAATAAGCGACCGCCAGCTTGCGCGTAACGTCCGCGCTCAGCTTGTGTTGCGGGAAATTGCGGCGGAAAGCTTCGAGCACTGGAATCGCCCGATCCCACTGCTTGGCGTTGATGAGCGCCGTGGCCGCATCGAAGTCCGCGGTCGAGCGGATCGACGATGACGGCGCGAGCTGGCCGACGCGCAGGAAGTCGCCGACCGCGCCATCGGTGTCGCCGCTCTTGTTCTTCTGCTCGCCCTGTTTGTAGATCGAGGAGGCAAGGCGTTCAACGATAGCCTGACGATCCTTGTCGTCGGGCGGCAGCAGCTTCTGTACTTCGACGTACGCGGTTTCCGCCTTGTCGAAGTGGCCAAGATCGAATTCCGAGTGACCGACAATGGTCCAGGCGGTGCGCTGCTTCTGCGCGTCGACCGGAGGTTGGCGATCGATCACTTCGTGCGCCACTTCGACGGCTCGCGGCAGATCGTTCGAATCGAAGATCTGCTGTGCGGCGCGCGTCAGCACGACGCTCGCCTGCGCATGCTGCGGAAAGCTGCGCACGAAGTGCAGCTCGCTGTCGATATTTTGCTTGTGCAGCGCCTCGCGATCGGCACCTTGCAGCAGCGCCTCCTGCTTCTCGTAGGCGACGAGCGCGGCGAAGGCTGCCTCGGAGGACTTGGCATTGATCGGATAGGCATAGGCCGTGCGCTCGTACTCCGTGGCCGCCGCGCGATACTGCTGGCTCTCAAAGAGCGTGTCGGCGAGCAGGTAGTTCGTGTTCGCGGCATCCGGATCGTTCGGAAACGAAGCAAGGTAGGAGCGATACCAGCGCGCCGCTTCGGCATAGGACTCGGGCTTCTTCGTCTTCTGCGCATCCGCGTGGTAGTACTGCGCGAGATCCTTCACATTGGTCTTGAGCTCTTTCACGACCGCCGGGTATGCGGCCGGATCGCGGCCCTGCCAGAAGCCGGTGCCGAGGCTGTAGTGCTCGACGAATTCCTTCTTCCCGTCGAGCACGAGCGAGGCGAAGCCGCCGCGCTTGTAGGCATCGATCGCCTGCATCTCGAGAATTGGCGCATGCTCGTTGTTGGGGTCCTTGGCGACGAATGCGCGATAGGTATCGGCCGCGTCCGTGTAGCGCTGCTTATCGATGTACAGATCGCCTAGACGCGAGTAGAGCAGATAAGCGTACGGTTTTTGCGGGTGCTTCGCGAGATACTCATCGACGGTCTTGGCGCCGTCGAGATTCGAGAACGTGATGCCAAACACCCGGAAGGTGTCATCCACGAGTTCGCGATCCGGACGGCTCAAGGACTTCATGTCGACAAGCTGCGTGGAGTCCTTGGCGTTGATGAGCTTCATGTCGAGCAGGCGCCCGAAAGACTTCAGGCTCTCCTCGTTCTGCGACTGCTTGTAGAGCGACCAGCCGTGTTTGTAGAGACTTTGCTGGAAGAATTGCGAAGCCGGCCCGAACTTGATGACCGACGCGTACGCCTGCTCCGCCTCCGGGTAGCGCTTCGCCGAGAACAGAATCTCGCCACGCCGGAATTCGGCCTCATCGAAGTGACGGCTCGACGGGAATTTGCCGACGAGCCGATCGAGAATCTCGAGCGCCTGGTCGGGCTGGGAGTTCGCCTCATATGCACGCGCGAGCTGGTAGAGCACCACATCGTTGCGCGGATACTTCGGGTATGCCTGCAGGAGTCCCGTGTAGAGATGGATGGCTTCGGTGTTCTTCAGCACTTCTGTCGCCGCAAGCTCTGATTCCGCGCGCTCGACCTCGCCCGCTTCCAGGTTGAGGTCGCCGAGCCGGCGCATCGCCTCGGCCCGGAGCTTGGGGTCCGCGGACTTCAGCGACAAGAACGTGCGATAGCCTTCCATCGCGCGTTGGTTGCTCGAATCGACCTTCTCGTTCGGATGCACCTCGACCTGACGGCCCTCGATGTCCTTGATCGTCGCCTCCTTCTTCTTGTCGGCGGCGGCCGCGAACATCGACGCCGCCGCGACCAGCGCACTCACCAGGACGAGCAATGGCAGCGCGACGCGACGGCTCACGGCTTGGGCTCCGGTTGCGTCTGCTGTTGGCCATCCTGCGCCTGGTTATCGGGCTCCGGCGTCGCGGCTTCGGGAGCCGCTGGGGTGGAATTGGAGTCGACGGGCGACGCGGCCGCGGGTTTCGGCGCCGGCTGCGGATTGGCCGCGCGATCGAGAATGGTCGCGAGCTCGTAGCGCGCCTGAATGCGATAGGTGGCGAGCCGCTCTTCCTGCAGCGAAAGTTCCGCGACCGCGACGTACTGCAGGTAATGATTCTGCCGTTCGGCCATCGCAGTGAGCCGCGTCTGCAGCGCCGCGATGCGCAGCTTCAGTGCGTCGACGCGCCCCGCGAATTCGACTGTGCGCGCGGGCGAATCCTTGCGTGCGCGTTCGACGAGCACCCAGCGCTTCTGCGCCTCCTTGAGTGCGGCGTCGAGCTCCTTGAGACTGCGCCGCTCGCCCCACAGACGCGCCTTGTAGGCTTCCGAGAGCTGCCAGACAAGCACGCCTTTGGCGAGGCGCGCCTTCTCGCGCAGCGCATCGTTTTGCTCATCCTGCGGCGCGTTCGCGAGCGCCTCGTCGATGTGGGCAATCTTGCGCCAGAGTTCCTGCTCGTGCGACGTGCCAAGGCCGACAAAGTCCTGCGTGCTCTCGATCGTGCCAAGACGCGACTCGAGGTCCACGCGCGCGTTTTCGAGGCGCTCGAGATCAAAGCTCTTGAGGCTGGCGTCGACCTTCGGCAGCCGCTGTTCGAATGCCGTGCGCCGCGTGTCGAGCATGTCGTCGAAGGCGACCATGCTCGAGTCCCAGTTGCCGAGCACGTGGCCGAGGAAATTCAGGTCGCGGTAGTTCTTGAGCCCCTCTTGAAACTCGTTGGTGGCGAGCAGGTGATAGAGGTAGCGCGATTCAGGTGCGTCGGGCAGCGTCTTTAGCTGCCAGAACCAGCCCAGCCGGCCCGTCGTTTCGCGTTCGACGATTGCATCGAGGAGACGCCCTGCCTTGATCGCACCGATTGATTCATCGAGCCGCGCGACTTCTCCGTCGTAGGAACCAATCGCGGTTGTGTAGTAATCGGCCGCCTGCTTGTTCGCGCTCAACTTGCCGAACGCATAGGGAACCGCGAGGTAGGCCTCCTGCACGGCCGAGTCGAGGAGATTTCGCCCGTGCAGCTCCGTCCACGGAACGAGCGCCGCCTGGTAGTCGCCGAGGGCCGCATCGGCCCAG
>Ga0326726_10001300_pt1 | contig 23160 bp, 23 predicted proteins | sample MHFenrmetagenome_2_FD_207603 | JGI IMG/M metagenome (GOLD analysis project Ga0326726, IMG submission 207603) | Lab enriched peat soil microbial communities from Michigan Hollow, Ithaca, NY, United States - MHF15MN | ecosystem: Environmental > Terrestrial > Soil > Wetlands > Peat | place: USA... | reverse complement strand
CCTTCCGCGAAACAAGAGGCGCGCACCAAGGCGATACGCCTCGAAGTCCGCAACCAGCGGCGCAGCCAGACGCGCGTCGGGATCGCGGAACAGCTCGCGAACGCCGGCCCACCAAGCGGGTCCCGCCACGAGCCGGAAATTCCGCGGGGTCTCCTTGACGCTCTCGCAGCGGACGCTCAACTCGGCCATCGAGCCCCCTTCAGCGTCGCGAGAAAGCTCACTCAGGACGCGGATTTGCTCCGTGGGAGCAGGCGCGCCAGTCACGATTACGCCGAGTGGTTCGGCTTGTCAAACTCGGCGCTGCGACGCCCCGATGTGTCCTCTAGACTGCGCGCCATGGGGGTCGTCACGCGCTATGCACCGAGCCCGACGGGAGCGCTGCACATCGGCGGCGCGCGCACGGCTCTGTTCAACTGGGCGTTCGCGCGCCACGAGGGCGGCGCGTTCCTGCTGCGGATAGAGGACACGGACCGCGAGCGCTCGACGCTCGAGTCCGAGAAGCTCGTGCTCGAGGCGCTCGAGTGGATCGGACTCGCATGGGACCCTGTTCCCGGAACGAGCGGTATCCCGCGGCAGTCCGAGCGAGGAGCCCGCTATCGGTCGGCGATTGCCGATCTGGTCACGCGCGGTCACGCGTACCGCTGCACGTGCACCGAGTCCGAAGTCGAGGCGATGCGCGAACGGGCGAAGACGCGCGGGGAGAAGCCGCGTTACGACCGCACCTGTCGCGACAAGAACATCGGCCCGGACAGCGCGCTTTCCTTCTGCATCCGATTGCGCGTGCCGGACGCGGGCGGAGTCACTCGCTGGAACGATCTCATCGCCGGCCCGGCGGGTGAAGACGCATCGGAGCTCGACGACTTCGTGATCGCGCGCACGGATGGCTCGGCGATCTACCACTTCGCCGTGGTCGTCGATGATCACGACATGGGAGTCACTCACGTGATCCGCGGGCGGGAGCACATGACGAGCACGCCGCGGCAGCTCCTCATCTACCAGGGCATGGGCTGGGAGCCGCCGCAGTTCGCGCACGTGCCGCTGCTCGTCGAGCCCGGCGGCAAGAAGCTCTCGAAGCGGCAGGATGCGGTCTCGGTGCAGAGCTACCGCGATCGCGGCTTCTGCCCCGAGGCAGTGCTGAACTACATCGCCCGGCTCGGCTGGGGCCACGGCGACCTCGAGATCTTCTCGCAGGACGATCTCGTTCGTTTCTTCACGCTCGACGGCGTGGGTCAGTCGCCGTCGCAGGTCCACGACGACAAGCTCATCTGGCTCTCGCAGCACTACCTGAAGACACTCCCGCGCGAGCGCTTGCTCGCCCATCTGCAGCGCTTTCTCGACGCCGAGGCGCGCCGGCCCGTCGTCGTCGACGACGGTCTGTGCCGGCTCGTGGATCTGCTGCGCGAACGAAGCAAGACTCTCGTCGAGATGGCGGCGCTCGCGCGCTTCTACTACGTCGACGAGCTGACGGTCGACGCAAAGGCCGCCGCAAAGTTCCTGAAGCCGGAATATCGGCAGCGACTCACGGAGCTCCGAGACGCTCTCGCGGAGATCGACGACTGGAATCGCGCGGCGCTCGAGCCCGCGTTCCAGCGGGTGATCGCCGCACACGGGGTCGAGCTCGGTGCGCTCGCGCAGCCGGTCCGGGTCGCGATCACTGGCGGGACCGTCAGCCCACCGATCTTCGAGACGCTCGAGGTGCTGGGCCGCGAGAGAACGCTCCGCCGACTCGACCACGCCGTTCGCCCGACTCCGCCCGCCGGTCCGAGCTGATTGAAGCCGCAGCCCGAGCGCGTATATTCCCCGCCGGCTTTGGCGGATCGTCTAACGGCAGGACGACGGGTTCTGGCCCCGTTAATCTAGGTTCGAATCCTAGTCCGCCAACCAGCTCGCAGCGCTGGCTGCCCCGTCTGAATACGACGTCCGAGGCCCTCGTCGTAAGTTCGGACGACACGCACCCACCCGGGTCCGCGAGGCCATCGGCGAGAGCCGGAGGCAGAATGCGAGCCAGACCCCACTCCCTCTGATTCAGGCTTGCACTCGCGGACCCAACTGGGGGCGGTCGCGAACCTGCTTACTCTCCCTCCAGACGACACGAACGAGGGATCCGGCGGAGAAATCCGCCGGGTCCCTCGCTTCGTTATTGTCGCCGCCATGGAACCGGAACGAGCGACACCGCGGCCCGGACTCGCCGCGCTCCTCCTCGGCGCAGCGCTGGTCACGGCGGCTTTGGGCGTGTGGCAGATTCGGCGGAACGTCGAGAAGCAGGCGTGGATCGAAGCCATGCGCGCGCGGCTCGCCGCGCCCCCCGTCGACATTGCGAGCGCTCTCGCCGACCCGGACGCCTTCGCGTTTCGCCGAGTCACTGCGGAGGGTCAGCTGAGAACCGAACAGTCCGTGCTCCTCGACCACGAGAGCCGAGGGGTGCATGAGGGCGTCCACTTGCTGACTCCGCTCGCGCGCGAGGGACACGAGAGGCTTCTCCTCGTGGATCGCGGATTCCTCGCGTCAAACGAAGCCGAGGAGTTTCTGCGGCGCGACCGAGCGGGCTCGAATCCGCACACCTCGGTCGAGGGAGTGATTCGCCCGCTGTCCCGGGAACCTCTGCCGGCGACCGATGTGCCTCCGCGCAGCCGCCTACTGCGCTGGAACCGGATCCACGTCGCGGCGCTCGAGCGTCAGCTCGGCGAGCCGCTCGAGCTTGCGCTGCTCGTGCGCGGACCCCAGCCCGGTGTCGAGTCACCGGTCGGCGAGCTGCCGGAGCCGGCGAGCCGGGTCGATCACGTGCAGTACGCGATCACCTGGTTCGCGATCGCGGCGATCGCGGCGGTCATCGCCGGCCGCGAGCTACTGCGCCGGCGCACCAGTCAGTAGCTGTTCGACGCCGACGAACACTCGCCCAGGCGGCGCGAGAACGTGAACTTCGCCGCCGGGACGACCATGAGGTAGGCGAACTGGCCAGAGTCGCGGTTGACCGTCGCGGGCCAGAGGGTAGGCAGAGCCAGGAGGGGCAGAGTCACGGCGCCCATCGTCAGCGCGACGAGGCCGATCGGCCGCAACACGAGAGCGTCGAAGATCTGCGGATACGCGCAGTCGTCGAGTGAGTCCTCGTAGCCGACTGCGCCCGCGGTCGCCGGAGTGAGGCCGATGACTGCGGTGAGTGTGAGTCCAGCGAGCACGGTGGCGATCAGCTTGCGCATCAGGTCCTCCTGCACGCGGCTTGCAGGCCGCGGCGTCACCGCAATCCATCGGCCGGGTGCGCGCGAACTTGACGCTCGGAGATGCGACCGGACCTCAGAGGGCGAGCGCTTCTCCGCCGCGGTACACGGCGCGGAGCGATAGATCGGGTCCGAGCGCAAGCAAGTCCGCGTCTGCGCCCGCGGCGAGACGGCCCTTCCTGCCCTCGAGGCCGAGCAGCGCGGCGGGCACCGCACTCGCCATGCGCACGGCGGTCGCGAGCGACAGACCCGCGAGGCGCACCGCGACGCGCACGGCGTCGAGCAGCGGGATCGCGCTGCCGGCGAGGCTCTCACCCGTCGTCGCGAGACCGCCCGCGTGGATCTCGGCGTCGAGCCCGCCGATCCGGTAGCGGCCCGGCGCGAGCCCTGCCGCGGGAGTGGCGTCGGAGACCAGCGCGATCGCGTCCGGCCCGCGCAGCTCCACGAGCGCTCGCGCGAGCTCCGGGTGCAGGTGATGCCCGTCTAGGATCAGGCTGCCGCGCAGGCGGCGATCGACGAGAAACGCGCCCACCAGGTTCGGCTCAGAGACACGGCGACCCAGGGCCGGGTCGAGTACACGCGCCGGCCAGTCACTCGCATTGCCGACGTGCGTGACGAACGAGAGACCCCGTTCGATGGCGGCGCGCACTTCGCCAAGCGTGGCCCGCGAATGTCCCGCGGCGACCACCGCGCCCGCGCGCGCGAAGCGCTCGACCGCATCCAGGGCGCCCGCGCGCTCGGGTGCGAGCGTCACCATGCGCAGCGCACCCTCCGCGACATCCAGAAGACGGGCGACACGGTCTGGTGTCGGGTCGCAGAGCTGCGCGGCCGCGTGAGCGCCGCGCTTCGCTTCGACCAGAAACGGCCCCTCGAGGTGAACGCCCAGAATCGGGCCACTCACGGAGACGTCGCCCAGTAAGCGCGCGAGCGCCGCCTCCAGATGGTCGAGCGGTGCGCTCACCAAGGTGGCGAGCAAGCTGGTCGTGCCCGCGCGCAGATGGAAGTCGGTGGCGCGCCGGCGCGCCGCGGTGTCGGCATCGTCGTAGGCCGCGCCCGCGCCGCCGTTCACTTGGAGATCGACGAAGCCGGGGACGAGCGTCGCATTCTCGTGCCGGACGTCGTCGGAGCGCGGCTCGACGCCTGTCTCGATCGCCTCGATGCGCCCGCCCGAGCAGCGCACGCGCACGCGCGCCGCTTCGCCCGCAGGCGTGAGCGCACGCGCGGCCCAGACCGAGAGCGCGCTCACCCTTTGGCGAGCGCGAGCATCGCGTCGGTGGCGACCTCGATACACGCGTCCATGTTCTTGTCGATGTCGAGCTCCGCTGGTCCCGGCCACGGCGCGCGGTCCGACACGACGCAGATACAGCCGGCCGAGAGCCCGAACAGCGACCCCAAGGTCAGCAGGATCCCGCTCTCCATCTCGCAGTTCTGCACGCGCGCGTCGCGCATCGCGGTGATGCGGCCTTCGAGCTCCGGCGGTCGATAGCCGCCGAAGCTCATGCTCTCGACGGCGCCGTCGCTGCCGAGCACCGCGTTCCGCGCGTAGAACGCGTCGAGTGACCAAGTGACTCCCACGGCGTGCCGAACGCCGCGCGCGCGCGCCGCAGTCACTAGCGCTGCCACGACCTCCCAGCTAGCGACCGCGGGATACTCGGGCGACACGTAGCTTCGCGACGTGCCGTCGTCGCGCACTGCTCCGCTCGTGATCACCAGGTCGCCGAGCGCGAGCGAGGGCTGCAAGCCGCCGCTGTTGCCCACGCGAATCATCCGCTTCGCGCCGACCTTGGCGAGCTCCTCGACGAGGATCGCCGTGCTCGGCGCGCCGATTCCCGTCGACGCCGCGGCGAGTCGCACGCCGTCTCGCTCGCCGACGGCAATCCGATACTCGCGCAGGTTCAGGATCTCGCGCGCGTTCGACCAACCCTTCGCGATTCGCGGAACGCGCGCGGGATCACCGCACAGGAACACGTTCTCGCCGACCGCGCCGCGCCGCAGCCCCGTGATCGGCTGCCCCGGCTCCTCGCTCATCCCCCAGCATCCTCCGCGCGAGCGTCCGCCTGGAAGCCACCGACTCCGTTGACTGGCCGCGCCTGCCCACCTACAGTGCGCGCCCTTGGTCGGTCCCTTCGTCTAGAGGCCTAGGATATCAGGTTCTCACCCTGGAGACACGGGTTCGACTCCCGTAGGGACCACCAATAGTTAGCGCTCTCGAGTGACTCACTCGGGGGACTACTCGGGGGAGCGACGAGCCGCGCGAGCAGATCCGCGGGCACCTCCCCTGCCTCGAGCCGCATCCGATCGCGGTAGCCGTCGCCGCCTGCCCAGCGCGCGTAGTGGCGCGCGGTGACTCCGACGTCGGCGTAGCGGCCGTCGTGACTCACTTGTACCCGGGCGCGTCAGGCTCGCCGCGCGCAGTCGCCGAGAACGCCGGCTCTCGTGTAGCGACGCGCGACCTCCTCCGTCGGACCATCCAACACGAGCTCTCCGCGCTCGAACAGCAGCGAGCGCCTGCAGAGCCGGCGGAGCTCGACGAGATCGTGCGACACCAAGAGGGCGGTCCGTCCCTCGCCGATGAGCTCACGCATTTTCCGCGCGCACCTGTCGCGGAACTCGAGATCGCCGGTCGCCCAGACCTCGTCGAGGAACAGGACGTCGGCCTCCAAGTGCGCCGCGACAGAGAACGCGAGGCGCACCGTCATCCCCGTCGAGTAGTGCTTGACTGGCTCGTCGAGAAAGTCGCGCGTTCCCGAGAACTCGATGATCTCGTCGAATCGCCGCTCGATCTCGCGGCGGGTCATGCCCAGGATCGCCCCGGAGAGGAAGACGTTCTCTCGCCCGCTGAGCTCCGGATGGAAGCCCGTCCCCACTTCGAGCAACGAGCCCACGCGCCCGCGCACCCACGCGCTGCCGGAAGTCGGATCCGTGATGCGCGAGAGGATGCGCAGGAGCACGCTCTTGCCCGCGCCGTTGGCCCCGATGATGCCCACGACTTCCCCGCGGGCGACCTCGAACGAGACGTCGCGCAGCGCCCAGAAGGAATCCGCGCCTGTCGACCGACCGACGCCCCTGCGGCGGTAGCGTTTTCCGAGACGCTCGACGCAGATGATTGGTTGCACCGAGTCACTCCATCGCACAGCTAGCCGTCGTCGACCAGCGCAGCTTCGCGCGCGTTGAAGTAGATCGCCCCGCTCACCAGAAGTGCGACGGCCAACCCGGCGCTAGCGCACAGCGCGGCGCCGGACGGAGCCGGCGCTCCGGGAACGATCGCGAAGCGGAAGCCCTCGAGAGCTCCCACCATGGGGTTCAGGAAGTAGAGCGCGCGCAGCGACGGCGGGACACGCGAGAGCGGGTACACCACCGGCGACGCGAATAGCCACATCTGAGTGAGAAAGGAGAGCGCGTGCCGGATGTCTCTGTAAGTCGCGTCGAACGCGGTGAGCCAGAGCGCAACGCCGAGGCCGAGGACGACGGTCAGCGCGACGAAGAGCGGCGCTGTGACCAGAGACCACCCGGGCCAGGCTCCGTAGCCGACCATCAGCAGCACGAGCGCCGACGTAGCGACGCCGAAGTCGACGAGAGCGCCGGTCACGGCCGTGAGCGGCGCGATCAATCGCGGGAAGAAGACGCGTGACAGGAGTGGCTTGAAGGAGTCGATGCTGCTTCCCCCGAGCGACAGGATCCGAGAGAGGAGTTGCCAGAGCAGGAGCCCCGGGAACAGGAAGAGCGGATAGGGTGGTGCCCCTTCTCCGCCCGCGCCCTGGCCGCCGACGAGTCCGAAGACCAAGCTGAAAACCGCCAGATAGCCGAGCGGCTGGAGCAGGTTCCACCCCGCGCCGAGCGCGGTGTTCCTGTATCTCAGCCGCAGGTCCCGCCAGACGAACACTCGGAGCAGGCCGCGGAACTCCCAGAGCTGCCCGAGTGCTACACGGATGCTCTTCGGCCCGGGTCGGCACACGTATCCATAGGCGGTGCGCGGCCCTCCGCGCCGGATCGGACGGATGACTCGGATCGGCTGCGACATCGCCTAGTCCTGCGAGTGACGCCGCAGGGTGAAGCCGGCCGGCAGGGTCTCGCTCGCGCGCCCTTCATCGTGGATCTGATGGAGGACCTCCGCCTCGATGCAGACGAAGTCGTCGCCAAACTTCTCCGGGCCGTTGTAGACCCCCGTGTTGCTGTAGATCACACCGGAGGAGCGACGGCAGTAGGGCATGTGAACGCAGCTCCTGCATGCTGGAAAGTCGTCCGTGCGTAGCTCGCGAATCCAGCGGAACTGCGGTGAGCTCTCCCAGACCTCATGGAACGATTGCTCCCGCAAGTTGCCCGAGCGCATCGGCGCGCCGATGCAGGGATAGACATCGCCGAAGGCCGTGATGCCGCAGACCGAGCGGGCGCACGGACACTGGATCGACTTCCGGGTCGCGTCTCCTCCGGGCACGAAGCTGCGCAGCGGTCCGCGATGGAGCCGTTCGAGTGTGCCGCGGTCGACGGAGAGATCGAGCGACGAGCGTGAGCCGTCGTAGCGCTTCGTGATCTGCAGGTCGAGGTTGAAGGAGACGCCGAGCTCCGACGCCATCTCCAGCATTCGGCCCACCTCGTCCGCGTTGCTCTGCACCACCACGGCGTTGAGCTTCACGCTCAAGCCCGCATCGCGCGCCGTCTGCGCCCCTTCCAGCGTGCGCTTCCAAGCGCCAGGGACCTTCACGAACGCGTCGTGAGTCTCCGCGGTCGAGCCATAGAGACTGAGATCTATGGCGGCCGCCCCTGCCTCCGCTACGCGGCGGACGGTCGCCGGTCGGAGCAGCGTGCCGTTCGACTTGATCCTGACCGCCATCCCCGAGTCACTCGCGTGCCGGACAAAGTCGACGATTCGCGGGTGCATGAGCGCCTCGCCACCGGTGAGTCCGAGATACAGGCATCCCTCGGCGCGCACCTCGTCGAGGATGCGGTGGATCTCGTCGTCCCGGAGCTCCTCTTCGCTACGCCGCTCCGGGAGGTAAGAGAGCTCGCGGTCGAAGTTGTAGCAGTGGACGCAGCGCAGGTTGCAGCGGAGCGTGATCTCGAGCGTGACGCTCAGGGGGATGCACTTCTCGAACGCGCGCTGCTGGATGCGCTCGTCGTGGGTAGTCAAAGAGCTAGGACTCTTCGCGGAGTTGCAGGGCGTCGAGCCCGATCAGCTCCTCGACGAAGCGCGCCGTGTCGAATTCGGCCACCTCTGGCAGCACGTCGAACTCCGCGGCCACGATCGCTGCGATCTGCTCTATGGCGCGCGTGCCATCGGCGAGCTCCCAGATTCGGCGCGCGACTTCGTTCAGACCGAGGAGCTCGCGGGCACGGACCCTGAGGAGCACCATCTCCCCGTCGATGCTCTGCCACGCGGTCGATCGAGAGCGTTCCGGCGTGCGCTTGGTCATGCCGCTTCTCCGGCGGAGTCGAGGCGCTCCTCGAGGAACGGAACGAAGGCGTCACCCTCGGGACAGGCTGCGGTCGCGACGGAGGCGCGCTCGCAGACGCGACCGACGAGGTCGAGGATCAAGGGCTCGATGGTCTCGAGCGCGAGATAGCGCACCACGTGGGGAGCAAGGGCTCGCACAGCCGCTCCGCCTCGATGGCGCACGAGCCCGGGCTCGCGGCCTCGCACGAGACACAGGATCGAGTCACAGCGCCGGCGCATCGGAGAGCCTTGCCACCACGGAGTCGCAACGAGCTCCACGCCGTCCTCGCCCGGGCGCAGCACGATCAGCTCGTCACACGCCGCTCCCAGGGCTTGCGCCGCAGTGCTCTTGCCGGCCCCCGACGCTCCACAGACCGCGACGGCGCGCCCGTCGGGCCGAACCAGCGCCGCGCCGTGGAAAAGCAGACCGCCACCGAGGGGAAGTGCGGCCGAGAGAGCCAGTCGCATCAGGCAGTCGACGGCGCCGACGTTCTCGGCGCCATCGAGGGTTCCGCATCTCGCAGCGATGGAGTACTTCCCGCTCACCGCGCCCTCGATCGCGATCTCTCCCGGCGCGGACTCGCGGACTTGCACGTGCTCCGGCCGCGCGGGCACGCCCCAGCGGTGTGCCGGACGGCCCCGCACCGCGAGCTCGATCCGCGCCTCGCCCGAGCCGATTCCAGGAGCCGCGAAGCGACCCAGCCACTCGGGAAGCGTGCCGAGCACCTCCCTGGACGCGAGGATCGAGAGGTCCTCCCCGCCGATGGCAAGGTCGAGCGCGCAATCTCCCGTCGAACGCACTTCAGGCCGCGACGAGGCCTAGGCAGCCTGGGTTCCCGGGCTGCTTGGCGCAGGAGATCCCGAACGAGACGGGATCGTAGGGCTCGCGCCAGACGATCTCCGGGCGCTCGTAGAGGTGTCGGGGCTTCTCGTCTTGCTGTCCCGTGCCCGTCTTCTCGCAGTCGGACTCGCTCATTTCTCCCTCCAGAGCCGCTCGAGCAAGCGGCGGGTTCGACGGCGCCAGCGGACGGAGGGTCGCTCCCTCCTCACCTCCACCACCCTCCCGAGCAGTGAGTCGAGAGGGAGCGGCGGGTCAGTGGCGCGACACGCATCACCGCGGGTCACTGCCAGCTCTTCACGGATCTCGATGAGCCGGTGTGTGACCAGGTAGGGTCCGCGCCTCGTCACGACCACGTCCCCGGGCTGCGGAGCGCGCTTGCCGCACAGCGGCTCGACGCGGAGCCAGTCGCCCTCGCGCAAGGTCGGCCCCATGCTGCCTCCGCGGAGCGCGATCCAAGTCCCTTCCGGTCGCGCCCCGGATCGCCAAGTCCCCTCCAACCAGCGGAGAGTCTGCGTCGCCATTGACTTCGCTTATACGCCGTAACCCCGCGAGGATCAATCTGAAAGTGCGTCGAAGGGCGCTGCGAGCGTATGCTCGCGAGGATGGATCTGATCCTTGCCTGCGCTCGCACTCACCTCGGGAAGGAACAGTGCGACCGCATCGCCTCGCTGGTGGCTGCGGAGAGCGACTGGCCGGGTGTGGTGCGGGCCGCAAGAGACCACGGCGTCGCGCCGCTCGTGCATCGGGCACTCGAGCGCGTCTCTCCCAACGCGCTTCCGGATGGCGCTCGCGCGGAGCTCCGCGCCTGCTTCCGGGCGAGTCACTTCCGGAGCGCGGCGATGATCCGCCAGCTCCTGCGGATGACCTCGATGCTCGAAGAGCACGGCATCCCAGCGCTAGCGTTCAAGGGGTTCGCGCTCGCAGCCCGCGCCTATCGCGACGTTGCCCTGCGGCAGCCGACGGACCTCGACATCCTCGTGCATGAGCAAGCCTTCCGGGCGTCGCTCGACCTCTTTCTGCGCCGCGGGTACAGCCAGGGGCCGGTGGACGACGATCGCGCGAGCCGTTACGCGCCAGACAGCGATCACGCGGTGTTGCTGATCCCGCCCGAGGGCGAGGGATCCGTCGCGATCGATCTGCATCGGAAGCTCATGCCGACCTCGTTCGTCGGACGGCTCGACATGGAGCGAACGTGGCGACGACACGAGTGGCTCGATCTCTGCGGCGCCAGGGTCCGCTGTCTGCGCGCCGAAGACGAGCTCGTCTATCTCTGCGTGCACGGCTCGAAGAGCTGGTGGCATCGCTTGAGCTGGGTATGCGACGTCGCGGAGACACTCGAGTCTCATGGCGACCTCGATTGGGAGGACGTGACATCGATCGCCAGGAGAGCGCGCGCGTCGCGGATGCTCTGGCTCGGGGTTCTCCTAGCTCACGAGCTGCTGTCCGCGCCGGTTCCCGACGAGGTCGTGACTCGCGCGCGCATGGACCGCTCGATTCAAGCGCTGGCGACTCGAGTCAGCAGCGGCATCCTGCCTGGTGCCTGGACGCGACACGACGAGCTCGAGAGAGTCCGCTTCCACCACGCGCTCGCAGATGGGCCCCGGGAGCGCATGCGTCACCTCTTCCACGTCACCCGGCACTTCGCGCAGCCCAACGAGCTCGACCGGGCAGCCCTCGCGCTCCCTCGAGCGCTTGATCCGCTGTACTACGGCGTGCGCGCCCTCCGGCTCACGCGCCGGTACGCGTCACGGCTTGCGCGCCCGCGCGCTAGCTAGTCGCGTCGCGTACCGCGGTTCGCCCGATCGCCCCCGAGCCCTACGCACTTCTGTGTCGGTAGGCCGTACCCACACCCCGAGCACACCGGCATGGACTTTGCTTTGCCCGGCCAGCATCTGTGGGTGCTTGGCTGGGAGCTCGAAGAGGGCGGGGTATTGCTGCGTGGTGACACCTCTGGGACGAACTCTGCGGTGTCTTTTTGTGAACGTGGCAACGTACCAGCAGCTGACACACTACGGCATCGGTCTTCGGGGGTGAGGCGGCCGGAGCAGCTTCGCCTGCCAAGCCTTCAACAAGTGAAAAGGACGAATGCTCTTATGGGCAGGCACCTCAGCGTGGCGATCCTCGCCGCAATGACAGTGAGCATCGCGCTCGTGGCAACGCCTTCGCGCGCTCAAGTCATTGCCTCCGACAATTTCGCTCGGGCGGACGAGTCGCCGTTCGCGGTGGGCGGAAACTGGGCCCGCACGGTGGCCGGCAACTACGACGGCTTCTCCAACCTGACCAACTCTCAGGTCACGAGCGGCACGAACGAGGGGATCTACTACTGGCAGGGGCCGGGCACCTTCAGCAGCACGAGACAGTTTGCGCGGGAGCGAGTGGTTCAGAAGGACGGAGAGCTTGGTCTCGTCCTGCTCGGCGGGCCGGATCAATCGATCATGGTCAGCTGGGGCCCGCCGGGCGTGGGCAACACGGTGTACATCTACTGGTACTCGGGGGGCCTCGATCGCGGCCAGCTCGCGACCGGACCCTCGACGCTGAACAACGGCGACATCATCGAGGCGGTGCTCGACGGCGGCATCATCTACGCAAAGGTCAACGGCGTCACCGTCAAGAGCGTCGAGAACACCACCACGCTGACGTCGGGCCGGCCGGGATTCATCACGTACGGCGCCGTCAACCTTCCGAGCATCGTCGCCATCCTGGACGACTGGGAAGCAGGTACTCCCGCCTCGCACACCATCAGCGGGACGATCACCGAGAATGCAGCGGGACTGAGTGGTGTCCTCGTGACCGCGAGCGGCGGCTTTGCGGGAAGCGCGACCACGGACGCGAACGGTGCGTACTCGATCACGGGCGTCCCGGCTGATGCGACGTCGATCGTGCTGACACCGACCTTGGCGGGACACACCATGAGTCCGCTCACGCGGGCCGTCGTCGGGCCCGTGACTGGGAACGTGACTGGCCAGGACTTCACGAGCACAGTGTCTACCAGCGCCGCCCTCACCATTGTGGCGAGTCATGGCAGCGTCACGCGGAACCCCGACCAGCCGACGTACGCGTTCGGCACGCTGGTCACGCTGACACCGGTCCCGGATGGCGGCTACACATTCGCGGGCTGGAGCGGGGACGTGCCGGTTGGGCACCAGTCGGACATTCCCCTGCAAGTCACGATGGACCAGGACCGGACGATCACCGCCGGCTTCACGTCCCCGAACTCGATCGCGTCCGAGGACTTCAACCGCCCCAACGAGACTCCGCTGGTGGTCGGCGGGAACTGGCAGCAGCCGTTCGGCGGCGGGACGGTGAACCTGATCGGCAATCAGATCGCCGGTGCCACCGGTGAGGCGCTCTATTACTGGCAGGGCCCGGGCACCTTCGACAACACGAGACAGTTTGCGCGGGCCCGGGTGGTTCAGGCGGGTGGACAAGTGGGGCTCGTGCTTCTGGGCGCGAGCGGACAAGGCCTCGTCACGGCTTGGAATGCCGGGACGCTCTACATCTACTGGTACTCGAGCGGAACTTACCGGGGCAACCTGACGACCGTATCGTCGACGCTTCAGAACGGCGACATCATCGAAGCGCTGCTCGCCGACGGAACGGTGTACGCGAAGATCAACGGCAGCGTCGTCGCGAGTGTCACGAACACGACCACGCTCACCGCGGGCCGCCCGGGGTTCGAGACCTATCTGACCGGAGGCATTCTCGACGACTGGGAAGCGGGCACTCCCGTGTCGTATTCGATCAGCGGGACGATCACAGAGAGTGCAGCGGGACTGAGTGGTGTGCTCGTGACCGCGACCGGTGGTGCCAGCGCAAGCGCGACGACGGACCCGAACGGCGTCTACTCCATCACGGGCGTGCCGCCGGATGCGACGGCGATCGTGCTGACCCCGACCTTGGCGGGACACACCATGAGCCCGCTCACGCGGACCGTCGCCGGCCCGGTGACTGGAAATGTGACGGGGCAGGACTTCGTGAGCGCCCTGTCCACCACCGCGGTCCTCACCGTTCTGGCGAGTCACGGCAGCGTCGCGAGAGATCCCGATCAGCCCGCGTACGCGGTCGGGACGCAGGTCACACTGACGCCGTTCCCGGATGGAGGCTACTCGTTCACGGGCTGGAGCGGGGACGTGCCGGTTGGGCACGCGTCGGACATTCCCCTGCAAGTCACGATGGATCAGGACCGGACGATCACCGCCAAGTTCATGGCGCCGAACGTCATCTCGTCCGAGAGCTTCAACCGCCCCAACGAGTCTCCGCTGGTCGTCGGCGGGGATTGGCAGCAGCCGTTCGGCGGCGGGACGGTGAACCTGATCGGCAATCAGATCGCCGGCGCCGGAGGCGAGGCGCTCTACTACTGGCAGGGCAGCGGCACGTTCGACAACGCGAGACAGTTTGCGCGGGCGCGGGTGGTTCAGGCGAGTGGACAAGTCGGGCTCGTGCTACTGGGCGCGAGCGGCCACGCCCTCGTCGTCGCGTGGAAGGCCGGGACGCTCTACATCTATTGGTATTCGGGCGGAGCGTACATGGGCAACCTGACGACGGCGTCGTCGACGCTTCAGAACGGTGACCTGATCGAAGCGGAGCTCCGCGACGGCATCGTCTACACGAAGATCAACGGCAACGTCGTCCTGAGTGTCGCGAACACGACCACGCTCACGTCGGGCCGACCGGGGTTCGAGACGTTCCAGACGGGAGGCATTCTCGACGACTGGGAAGCGGGCTTTGCCCCGCCGGCGAGTCCGGTCGACGTCTTCCCCTACACGAGGGTGCTGGCGCGGTAGCGGGCGAGTGACTCGCGCTTAGGTCGGGTTCGCGACGGGCAACGTGAACTGGAAGGTCGCACCGCCGCCCGGCTCGCTCGTGACCCACAGACGCCCGCCGTGCGCTTCGACGATCGAGCGGCTGATCGAGAGACCCATGCCAAGACCCTCGGCCTTCGTGGTGAAGAACGCGTCGAAGTCTTCGACGCTCTGCATCGCGTCAACGGCGTTGAGCATCCGGTTCAGGACCACCTGCTGCAGCTGGACGCGGTCGGCTTGATGGTGGCCTCGCTCGTGCCGAACTCCTCTGGCCATCACTTGCCGCTCGCGCGGCGTGAGTGAGTCGAAGCGCCGGCGCAGCTCGCCCAGCTCGGCCTGCTCGCGTCGTTGGGCCTGACTCCGCCGGAGGTCCGTCTTGGATCGCGTCGAGCAGGTCTTGATCGCGGAAGGATGATCGGCACGGTGACGCCTCGGGCTCGCAGATCGCGCTGCCGGTCGAGGCCGCTCGAGCCGGGCAGCCGGACGTCGTCCTCGGCCAGACAGACGGAGGCCCGGGAGCGTTGCCGCTCCCGGGCCGTCCTCGACTCCGCCGCTCCAAGGGGTGGGTTGGGGGGAAGATGGAGCGCCGGACGCGAGTTGTTAGCGAGAACTCACTTTGGGTGTCTGGAGCGTCATGTCGTCCACCAGGCCGCGAACGCCCGAGGTCGCGCGAGTCACTGTCAGTGCCGTGAGCCGGTCGCCCTGGTCGTGCACGTCGCCCGTCAGCCGCGCGATCCCGTTCTTCACCTCGACGGTGATGTGGGCATCGGTGAGCTGGCTGTTGGCCTCGATGCGCTTCGAGACTGCGGTCTGGATGGCTTCGTCGCTCTCCGCAACAGCCGCCTGCTTGCCGGGCGCGACCACCTGGAGGTCGTTCGCGACGCTCTTGACGCCGTCGACCTTCCGGGCCTCCGTGTTGGCGGCTTCCTTCGCCATCTGTGAGTCGACGACGCCGAACAGAGTCACTTCACCGTTCATGGTGTCGACGTTGATGTCGAAGCCGGGTGTCTTGCTGCTGGCGAGCAGCCGCATCTTGACGGCGCTCGTGATCCACATGTCCGAAGATGCGGAGCGCTGCGACAGCGCCGGATCGTACTTACCGTCACGCCAGATCTCGGCGTCCGCAAACGTGTTGGGGCTCTGGATCTCGCTCGCAACGTGTCGCACGCCGCTGATGCGATTCGCGTCTTCGAGCGCGCGCACGTGATCGGAGAGCGTCTTCGCGGTTCCGGACAGGAGCACGACGCCCTTGTTCACAGACTGCACCTTGATGCTGCTGTCGGCCAGCGCGGGGTCAGCCTTCAGGGCCGCAGAGACTCGCTTCTCGAGCGCCTCGTCGCTGATCGCGACGACTTTCTCGGTGGGCGCACTCACGACCTGCAGGAGATTGCGCACGTCGCGCATCCCCTCGACTGAGCGCGCGACCTCTTCCGCCTTCGCCTTCTCGGCGGCCGTCGGCACGCTGCCGTGCAGCGTGACGAGCCCGTCGATCGTGTCGACGTGCACTTTCGCCGAGGAGACACCCTCGGTGGTGAGCAGAGTGCTCTTGACCTTCGTCGTGATCCACGCGTCGGGCATCGAGTCCGCCCGGGCGCCCGTGGAAAAGCCGACCGCGACTACGGCTGCGGCCGCGAGGGTCGCCCTGCCGAAGTTTCGGCGGAGCTTCGAGATGAAATGAGATTGCATGTTCGTTCCTTGGAGTCGGAGTGTTTCGCGGTCATGCGAGCGCTTCTTGTCGCGCTCATCGTTCGACCCGCGATGCTCGACTCACGAACATGTCAGAGCAAGAGGCGTGCCCGTCTCAGTCGGGCTGACTCGACATGCGAGCGTCTGCGCCGGCCTTGTACACACTGAGACGGCTGTAGAGCGTCTTCAGACTGATGCCGAGCACGGTGGCAGCCCTGCGCTTGTTGCCCTGCTCCATCTCGACGGTCGCGAGAATCACGCGCCGTTCGATCGCAGCGATCGAGCCGCCGAGCTTCAGCTGGAGAACCGGGCTCGCCGCCGCGAGGAACGGCGTCGTCTGCGCGAGGGGCAGAGCCGCGGCGCCAATCTCGTCGTCGCCGAGAATGAACGCTCTCTGGACGACGTTGCGAAGCTCGCGGACGTTCCCCGCCCACGGATTCCGTCGTAGCCGCTCGAGCGCTTCGGGAGCGAAGCGCTTCGCGCTGCCCGCGGCGCGATTGAACTCCGCGAGAAAGTGCTCCGCGAGCGGCGCGATGTCTTCGGGGCGACTTCGCAGCGGAGGGACGGCGATGGGAAAAACGTTCAGTCGGTAGTAGAGATCTTTGCGCAATTGACCGGAGGCGACGGCTTGCTCGGGGTTGCAGTTCGTCGCCGCGACGATCCGCACGTCGACGCGAATCGGCGTCGACCCGCCGACGCGAGTCAGTGAGCCCGTCTCGAGCACGCGGAGCAGCTTCACTTGGAGCTCCTCGGCCATCTCGCTGACCTCGTCCAGGAACAGCGTGCCGCCGCTCGCGAGCTCGAAGCAGCCCTTTCGCTGTCGGTCCGCGCCGGTGAAGCTGCCGCGCTCGTGACCGAAGAGCTCGCTCTCGATCAGCGCCGGCGAGATCGCGCCGCAGTTCACCGGCAGAAGTACGCCGGCCTTGCGCGGACTGAGCTCGTGGATGGTCTCCGCGACCAGCTCCTTCCCGGTGCCGCTCTCGCCCGTGATGAACGCTGTCGCTTCGGTGGGCGCGACGCGCGCGATCAGGTCGTAGGTCTCGAGCATCGCCTTCGAGCGCCCCACCATTCGGCCGAAGCGGCCCAACCCGCGCAGGTCATTGCGGAGACTCCCGACTTCCTGCTTCAGCGCGCGGGTGCGCGCCACGTTCAGAAGCGCCGTAGTGAGTCGCGCGCTGTCGATCGGCTTGGTCAGATAGTCGACTGCACCTCCGCGCATCGCGTCGATGGCCGAGTCGATGCTGGCACCGCCCGTGATCACGATGACTTGGGCCGGAGCCGCAGCTTCCTCCGAGCGGAGCCACTGCAGGCCATCGCCGTCGGGGAGCTTCAAGTCCATCAGCACGACGTCGGGCGTGCCTTCGGCGAGCTTCAGCCGCGCCTGGGCGATGGAGCCCGCGAGTCTCGTCGCGAAGCCCTCGCGCTGCGCGAGCACGTCGAGGATGCGGAGCTGGTTCGGGTCGTCGTCGACGATCAGGGCGGTCGGTGCGAGCGCCTCGGCTGCCGCCATCAGTGCGCCTCTCGGTTGAAGTCGAGCCAGTAGTGCGCGACGTCGACCAGATACTCGCCCGGGTTCGCGGGATCGAACTGCTTCACCACGAAGCTGTTGGCGCCGAGCCGATAGGCGTCCTTCACGTCGCCCTCGCGGTCCGATGAAGTCACGACCACGACGGGGATTTCGCGCGTGCGCTCGCTCGCGCGCAGCATCCCGAGCAGATCCAGCCCGTCGAGCTTCGGCATCTTGAGATCGAGGAAGATCACCCGAGGCACGAGACGTCGCTCGCCGTTCAGCGCCGCGTCCTCGCCGAGGAGATACTCGTGCGCCTCGACGCCGTCGCGAACCAGCTTCACGCGCTGATCCAATCCGTGTCTCCGAAACGCGCGCATCGCGACCATCGCGTCGTTCGAGTCGTCTTCCACGAGCAATACCTCAAATCTCTGGCGTGCCATCTGCTCCTGCTTCCATGCTGCCACGATTGGGCAGCGAAAAGAAAAACGTCGCACCCTTGCCAACGATGCCCTGCGCCCAGATCCGACCGCCGTGGCGACGGACCAGACGAGAGACGATCGCAAGTCCTACACCGTGCCCCTCGAACTCCTCGCGCGAATGCAGGCGCTCGAACACGCCGAAGAGCTTCTGGGCGTAGCGCATGTCGAAGCCGACTCCCTCATCGCGCACGAAGTAGATGCTCTCGCCTGCCTGCACGTAGCCAGCCACTTCCACGTGCGGGCGGGTTCCGGGCGCGGCGAATTTCAGAGCATTCGAAATCAGGTTCGTGAAGATGCGGCGGATCATCGAGGGATCGGCGAACGCATCGGGCAGATCGCCGATCTCGATCGCGCTCGCGTCCCTCTCTTTCGAATCCATGAGGTCGTCGCGCACACCCTCGACGAGGTCGCGCATGTCGACGTCGCGCTTTCGGAGCTTCTCGCGGCCGCTCTGCGAGAACGCGAGCAGACCGTTCATCAGCGCGACCGCACCGGTGGCGCTCGTGGAGATTCGGCTCAGATAGTCCTTCGCCTGCGGGTCGAGCGTCGTTCCGAAGTCGTGATCGATGATTCCCGCGAGGTTGATCACCGCGCCCATCGGCGAGCGGAGATCGTGCGCCACGGAGTAGTTGAACGTCTCGAGCTCCTCGATGGTGTCCTGGAGAAGCGCGGTCCGCTCTGTGACTCGCGTTTCGAGCGCGCCTCGGAGCTCGCGGACCTCAGTCACCTCGCGCTCGGTCTCGTCGATGCTCTCGCGCAGATCCTCGTCGACGCGATGCAAGCTGATCCCGCGCGCGCGCACGAGCTGGGCCACGAGCACGAGCCCGGCGAGGAGCGCGGGAATGGTGACGCCTGCGGCCAGAGCGAGGATTGCCCCGCTGCGCGCTCCGCCGCCGAGCAGCGCGGTCGGGTGCACCACCACGGTCCACGAAGAGCCCGCGCCGAGTGCGACCTCCGCGGTCTTCCAGTACCGATCGGCGGGCGGCGCGGCGCCGCTCGCCGGCGCGCGAAACAGCTCGTCACTCCCACTCAGCACGCGGACCGAGTAACCGGCGGCGCCCTGCGCGAAGAGCGGGCGCAGGGTGACTTCGGGCTCCATCAGAGCGAAGACTGCGTGCTGCTCCTGGACTCCATTGCTTACGAGGACGCCTAGGGCCGCACGGCCGTCCGCGAGCCGGGTCGGACCGACGAGGATCTGCCCCGGCGAGAGAGTCACTGGAATCAGGCTGCGAAGCGCACTCTGTGCCTCCGCCCTTCCGGCGGAGTCACTGGCGCGGCCGCGTGAGTCGATGCGCGCGATGGCGCCGAAGGCCGGATGGTCGGCGAGAAAGAGCTCCGCGCCGCTCTGCCACGCAGCCGAAGCCTTCGCGCCCTGCCGCTCGCTGCGACCCGCCCACTTCCGGAGCGCGCCGAGGTCGTTGCCGGCGACTTCCGTTTCGATCACCCGCGCGAGCAGGCCGGCGACCGCAACGGAGTGAGTGTCTAGTTCGAGGTCCTGTGCGCGTTGGAGCGTGCGCCAGAGGAATAACGCCCCCGCCAACCCGAGACTGAGAACGACGAGCGCGGGAACGAGATTGGGCGTACGTCTGCGCTCCATGACCTCGCCGTCGTGCCGACTGTGGGTCGGTGGCGGTCTTGCCAGATCGCGCGTCTCATTCAAGAAGGCCTCGTTCGGGTGGATTCACAACTCGTTCCAGCACGATTGTACATTCTTCGGTCGCCAACGGTCTCGCGCGACGCTCATGAGAGCGAAGTCAGATTCGCCCCAGCACCGCGAGAACGATAACCACGAGCAGGATCGTGCCAAGCGCACCGCTCGGGAAGTAGCCCCAGCTCTGGCTGTGGTTCCAGCTGGGCAGCACACCGACGAGCATCAGGACGAGAAGAATCACGAGAATCGTACCGATCATGTTGCGAACCTCCCCGGTAGGACAGAGCACCCTTCGTGCCAGCCCCCGGTCGGAAGCCACGACACGAAACGGTGACGCCTCGCTCAGGCCGCGCGGATGAGTTTGCCGGGGAGCGCGCCCGTGGCTTCGTCGCGCTCCGACACCAGCTCGCCCGAGACGATGGTGGCTTCGTAGCCGCGCGCTCTCTGCAGAAAACGCGCTCCACCCGCGGGCAGGTCGTACGCCATGCGCGGCGACTCGAGGCGGAGCGCGGCGAAGTCGATCGCGTTGAGGTCGGCCCTCTGTCCGAGCTCGACGCTGCCGCGGTCCGCGAGCCCGTACAGGTCGGCCGTGTCGCGCGTCATGCGCTTGATCACGAGCTCGAGCGGCAGAGTGGGACCGCGCTTCCGATCGCGCGCCCAGTGAGTCAGCATGAAAGTCGGGATGCTCGCGTCGCAGATGATCCCGCAGTGCGCGCCGCCGTCGCCCAGGCCGAGCGCCGCGCGGGGATGCAGGAGCATCTCGCGGATCGGGTCACACGAGAGCTGGCTGTAGTTCAGCACCGGCACGAGCAAGAGCGCGCGGCCGTCCTTCTCGAGCAGGAGGTCGTAGAGCACGTCCTCGACGGCGCGGCCGGCGCGCTTCGCGATCGCCTCGAGCGACGCCTCGTACGCGGGCTCGTAGTCGGGCGGGTCGCCGATCGCGAAGGTCTTCGCGTAGAGCGCTGAGAGCATCGACGGCGCAGTGAGTCCCTCGGCGAGGATGCGCCGCTTCACCTCGGGATCGCGCAGGCGGGCGATGCGCGCGTCGAACGGCAGCCCGCGCAGTGACTCGAACGTGGCGCGGCCCGAGAACGGGTGGATCTTCGTCTCGTGTCCGATCAGTAGCCCGAACGGCCGACCCGCGACCTGCGGAAACACCTGCGCGCCTTCGGCGAGCGCCGCGGTCGAGCGCTCGAGTAACTCGCGCCAGAGCTCTGGCGCGGCGTCGAACTGCAGCATCGCGAAGGTGACTGGGCGGTGAATCTCCGCGGACAAGCGGCGCATCCAGTCCATCTCGCGCAGCGGCCCCGCGATGTCCTCGCCCGCCGCGCCCGCGCCGGCGACCTCGAAGATCCCGCGCCCGAGCTCGCCCAGCACGCGCCCGATGCCGAACAGCTCGTCCTCCGCCGCGAACGTCCCCGGCACCGGCTCGCCCGTGATCGCGCGATGCACGATGGTGCGCGACGTCGAGAAGCCGAGCGCTCCCGCAGTGAGTCCGCCGCGCACGAGCTCGGCCATCGCCGCGATGTCCTCCGCGGTCGCCGGCTCGTTCCTCGCGCCGCGCTCGCCCATCACGTATGCGCGCACCGCCCCGTGCGGCACCTGCGTCCCGACGTCGACCGCGAAGCGCCGTCGCGCGAGCGCATCGAGGTACTCCGGGAAGCTCTCCCACTCCCACTGAATCCCCTCGTGCAGCGCTGTTCCGGGAATGTCCTCGACGCCTTCCATGAGACCGATCAGGAAGTCGTGCTGCCCGGGCCGGACCGGTGCGAAGCCGACGCCGCAGTTCCCCATCACGACCGTCGTGACTCCGTGCCATGAGGAAGGCGTGAGCTGCGGGTCCCAGGTCGCCTGCCCGTCGTAGTGCGTGTGAATGTCGACGAAGCCCGGAGTCACGAGCAGCCCGTCCGCGTCGAGCTCACGCCTCGCCGCACCTGTGACTCGCCCGATCTCGGCGATGCGCCCCTCCTTCACGGCGACGTCGGCCGTGCGCGCCGGCGCGCCCGTGCCGTCGACCAGAGTCCCGCCGCGAATCACGAGGTCGTGCGCCATCTCAGGCCTCCCGGTAGGCGAACCACAATACATCGTTGCGCGGTCGCGGGTTCGAGATCACGATGCCGCGGTGCTCTGCTCGCGCAAAGTCTATCGAAGCGCCGCGGTCGCCTGTCTTGCTCTCTCTGCGATCGCGGCGAGTCCGTACGACGTGCAGGCGCCCATCGCGCTCACGGTCGAGACACCCGCGGACGGGTCGACCGTCGGCGGTGCCGATGGAACGACCGTCGTCGCGGGAAGGGCCGTGTCCCAGACGGAGGAGCTGCTGGACATCGTTCTTGCAATCGATACGTCCAAGGGCGCCACGTAGCCGTCGGGGTTCGACGTAGACGGCGATGGCTCGCTCGGGGCAGTGCGGAAGCGGCGCTTCCTCGGGCAGCTGCGGACGTCGCCGAACTCCGACGAAGACGACAGCATCCTCTGCGCTGAAATCGCAGCCTCGCGCGCTCTGATCGGAGAGCTCGACTCACACTCGACGCGCGTCGGCCTCGTCGTTTTCGCCGGTGACAGCGACGCGCAGACTCCCGACGCCTACACCGAGGTGCCGCTCACGAGTGATTTCGGCGAGGTTGGGCGCGGTCTCGATCGGATCCATCGGCACGGCGCACACGGCGGCCGAAACATGGTCACCGGCGTGAACCTGGCCGTCATCGAGCTGCTCGGCACGCCAAGCGCCAAGAGCGAGAAGCGCGACGACGCGAAGCAGGTGATCCTGTTCTTCGTCGGCGGGCAGCCCACTTTGCCGCTCGAGGCGTCATTCCTCGCGAACGCGAAGCTCACCGTTAAGCAGGCGATACGAGCGAGATTCTTCGGCATTCGGATCGACACGTTCGCGATCGGCGAAGACGTGCTCTCGGAGCCCGTGGTCCCACGCGAGATCGCGCGGGTGTCGGCTGGAGTGTTCACACCGATCAGGGGAACCAGTGATGTCCCGGCCGCGATTGGCGCGGCGTATCTCTCCGGGGTCGAGGACGTCGTGATCAGGAACGAGACGACCGGGCAGAAGACGACTCAGATCCTCCGCCGTCCCTACGGATCCTTCGCGGCGTTAGTCCCGGCGGCCGAAGGCGAAAACCGGATCGAGGTTCACGCGCTCCTGCGCGAGGGTTGGCCCGAGGCGGCTCAGACACTCACCGTCCGCTTCGATCCCAATGCCGAGGAGTCACTTTCCCCCCGCTCTGGCATCGCTTCGCGACTCACTTCGCGAGAAGCGGTGACTCAAGCCTCGCGATACAGAATCAGCAGTACACCCACCAGCGTGAACGCGGTCGGCCAGATCCAGGACGCGCGGCGCGCGGCGTCGGTGCCGGGCAGCCGCACTTCGAGCCAGCGCGACCAGCCGGCGGCGACGCCGAGAAGCGCCAGGGGCGCGTGCGTGTATTCGATGAGGAGCTCTTCCTTCACGTTGCCCAGCGCGTGCGAGTGAGTCAGCAGGATCGCGCCGCCGAGCGCGCACAAGAGCGGAAGCACCAGCGCCGCGCGCGGCGCGCGCG
>Ga0326726_10001299_pt1 | contig 23170 bp, 20 predicted proteins | sample MHFenrmetagenome_2_FD_207603 | JGI IMG/M metagenome (GOLD analysis project Ga0326726, IMG submission 207603) | Lab enriched peat soil microbial communities from Michigan Hollow, Ithaca, NY, United States - MHF15MN | ecosystem: Environmental > Terrestrial > Soil > Wetlands > Peat | place: USA... | reverse complement strand
TGAGTAAAACGGGCCGGATGGAACGAACGATCAGGGCTCTGAAAGAATGGCTGAAGAGTAAACATCTTATCCTTGCCGGACTACCCGCGCTGGTGGGACTACTTCCCATGCCTGCCGGCGCCCTGTTCTCGGCGCCATTTGTGGCATCCGTTGATGAAAAGGAAGAACTCGAGCTGTCTCACAAAGTTGCCATCAATTACTGGTTCCGCCACATCTGGGAATACTGGTGGCCGCTTTACCCCGGCGTAATTCTTGCCATGCAGTATTCCAGGCTTCCGGTAATTGCCTTCTTTCTAATACAGATTCCTTTTACCTTTGCCGCAGTGCTTGGAGGATATATTTTTATCCTGCGGAAAGTTAAAGGTAAGGACGATCAGGACCTTGGCTACGGAAGGATAGACACCGGTGAAGTCCTATCGGCAATGGGCCCTATCGGACTCCTCGTCATTATATCACTCGTGGGATCGGCGGTATTACCCCTTCTCGGCATAGAAGGTACACTTGCTAATTTGATAGCCATGCTGATCGGCCTGATCATTGCCCTCGGTTCTATCTTCTCCGGCCACGCCGAGGCATTCCGGCCGTCACTCCGCATGCTCACACGCTTGGACACCTGGCTTATGATAGCCCTCGTCGTGGGAATACAAACCTTTTCCGCAGCCCTGCTGTGTCCCTTGGATGCTGCCGGAGCGACATTAATCACAGGAATGCGCGATGAATTCATCCGAACAGGCATTCCTTTGATCACCGTGATCATGCTGATCCCCTTCATCTCCGGCATGGTGACGGGGGTTGCTTTCGGTTTTGTCGGTGCCAGTTTTCCGATTGTATTTGCCCTCGTTGGACCGGAGCCTACGGCTGCACTGTCAGCGGCAACCACGGCCTTTGCCTATTCATTCGGCTACATGGGAATGATGCTTTCTCCTATGCATGCCTGTTTTGTTGTTACTGCCGAATACTTCTGCACAACTGTTTTTGGCGCTTATCGTTATATTATTGGACCGGTAATCATCATTCTGCTCACATCAATTGCCCTGTCAGGCATCTATTATATTACATTCTGACAGAATGTATTCGCGAACTATTTCGAACGCCTCTTCATCATAACCCTCCTCTCATAAAATTATTTCCACGTAAAATATTTAATTATTTGAAATTTGTCATTTGATTTTTACGCAAATTATTTGTATAGAAACTTAAATTGCATTGAATAAACTATAAATGATCATAGAAAGGAACGGATGTGCCCCAGAAAGCGAAAGTGGTGTCTGATATCATAAATAATATTCGCAGGGTTTTTAAAGTTGTGAATGAGCAGTCAAAGAAAGCAAAGCGGGTGACAGGTATCACGGGACCCCAACTCTGGGCGATCAAGATTATCCGGGACTTGTCCCCGGTAAGGGTCTCTGACCTGGCAAGCCGCATGTATATTCATCCTGCCACGGTTGTCGGCATACTTGATCGCCTTGAATCAAACGGGCTTGTAAAAAGAGTGAGGTCAAAAGATGACAAGCGGGTCGTAACGGTTGAACTGACAGACGTAGGTAAAAAACTCGTTAAAAAAGCGCCAAAAGTTGCTCAAGGCTTATTGGTTGCCGGTTTGGAGGTGCTGCCTCTTAAAAAACTGCAAAATATAGCTCAAGGGTTGGATGAACTTGTGCACATTCTGGGAGCACAGGAACTGCCGCCGCGATTAATTCTTCTGCCTGAAGTGAGTGTGCCTAAAAAGCCAAAAAAAGAATAGGATGGAACACATCACGGAACATTCGCGGATAACAGCAATACTCCATTTCTACTCATTGTTCTTATCTTACTAAATATACCAGGCCACAATTTGTGCGAGAGATCATCTTTAGATTCAGCAGACTGGTGACCCTCAACCTAATAAAGGGAAAAACCCCCAAATCCCTCATATAGTCTTTTTTAGGAACCCACCATCCTCATTGAAAATTCTATCCGGGGAGTATTTTCTTTTGGGTTAATATCATTTATTTTTTGCATGCCTTTTACGAATATAAGACATGGATGCTTATATCCGTCCTATGAGGTCCTGTTGTGGGATTCTCTGTCTTTGACACTGGTATCAATCTTGCTTCTTTTTATTTTTACGTCCAGGAATGGGAAAAATTTTCTTAGATTGTATTCGTTGAGGAATTGCTGGAAAAATGAGCCTAGCAGCGATAAGACTTATAAAAAGAGGGGAAGAAATAGTCCAGCGTTTTCAAACCTATATAAAAACCAAGCCGTGGAATGATAACACGGATGATATCGAAGATATTATCAAACCCTTTATGTGGGTAGTAATCGTCTTCACTTTTGTCTTTATCATCCTTCAGGTGGTTGTATCGATTCTTCTGATGTAACTTGACGGCTCACCGTCCTCCCTGTCAAATTCCCCGCAAAAACCTATGAACGAGATTCTCATAACAGTAACTCACGTCTTCATTAGTTTCGACTGAGCCGTATGATAATTAAACCTTAATTGCAGAATTATCCACGTAAAATACCCGGCTATCAATTTTTTTACTTTTCGCGTGCCACAGTCTAGTCACCGAAAGAAATCCCAATTTCCCGGGCCGTCTTAATCTTATCACTATCAATGGGGACATATTTTATACGTCCGATTATCTTCTCAAGGGGCACTGCCTTTATGTGCGGCGGATCAAGGGCAACCATTGAACCGAACTTTTGCTCCCCAATAATGCGAACCGCTGCCGCACCAAAACGGAGGGCCACCAGTCGATCAAATGTTGTAGGGGGACCGCCACGCTGCAAATGGCCTAGGACCAGAGACCGTGTCTCTTTGCCCGTACGTATCGCAATTTCCTTTGCTAAATACTCCCCTATACCGCCCAGAACAACATCCTGACGGCCAATCTCTCCCTTACCCTTGTCAAGAATACGACCGCCGGCAGGAGATGCTCCTTCTGCAACAACAACAATTGCATAATGCTGCCCGCGAACATCATAGTCCATTATGTGATCACAAACTTTATCAATATGGAATGGTATCTCCGGAATGAGAATAACATCAGCTGATCCGGATAAGCCGCTATTCAGCGCAATCCATCCTGAATGACGCCCCATAACTTCTACTACCATAACCCGTTCATGTGACTTGGCTGTGGAATGAAGACGGTCAATGGCCTCAGTAGAGATACTTACGGCAGTGTCAAAACCGAAGGTGATTACGGTCTCACAGATATCATTATCTATGGTCTTGGGCACGCCAACGACAGGCATTCCCTTCTTAAATAAATCATAAGCAATTCCCAGGCTGCCGTCACCGCCTACCGCTACCAGGCAATCAAAACGAAGGCGTTTAAAATTTTCAATGACCTTATCCGATACATCACGTATTTCGACCTCGCCGGCCATATTTGCTACCGGCATTTGAAATGGATTGCCCCGGTTTGTCGTCCCCAGGATCGTCCCCCCGGTGTTGGAAATGTGACTTACTATTTCCGGAGTCAATCGGACAACTTCATCCGTATTAAGAAGGCCGGTATAACTGTTCTTGATACCGTATACTTCCCAGCCTCTGTTGTAGGCTGCCATGACAACGGCTTCAATGACCGCATTAAGTCCGGGTGCATCGCCTCCCCCGGTATTTATGGCAATTCTCATCTTCTTTTCCATTATACCTCCCCTTTTAGACACTATGCTTAGTATTTTGTTAGCAAATATTATACCAGACTACATTTCCTGAAATCATACACAGAAGGCCAGCTATTGAAAATATGCAGTATCAAATTTGCTGACGTACTATCAATCATCACGCAATTTCACCAGTCATCCCAACGCTTGAGTTGCAATTTCAGACAAACGCTATTATAAACAGGACAACAAGTTGGAGGGTATATGGAAAAGCCTGTTCTAAGAAGGGACATTCAACCGATTGCCACAACAGTTAAAGGTCGTCAGATGATCGCCTTTCATGACCCTTACCATTTGACTGACCACGGCATTGCCATCGACATTAAGACCCTTCCCATCCTGCAGCTTCTTGACGGGAAGCATGACCTCAGAGATATTCAGATGATAATGACGAGACAGCAGGGTGGTCGCATTGTTTACATCTCTGAAATCGAATCTTTTATTGAAATGCTTGACGGCGCATGTCTCTTAAACAGCGAATTCTTTAACAGTAAAATGAGCAGGCTTCGAGACGAATACAACAGCCGGCAAAATCGTCTCCCCGCCCATGCCGGTAAATCCTATGCGGCAGAACCTGATCAGCTTGTCCAGTTTATACAGGATATTGAAAATAATCTCAATCAGGGTAATTTACAATATGTCCAGGATAATATTACCGGCATCCTCGCTCCGCATATAGATATCAAAGTTGCCAAGGAAACTTATATAAATTCTTACCGCTGCTTGAAGGGCAGGCATTATGACCTCGTCGTTATTTTCGGAATTAATCACCATGAGCAGGAAGGACTTTATTGTGTCTCTGAAAAAAATTATGTAACGCCTTTCGGGGAAATCGAAACGGACAGAAAGTTCATTTCTGAATTAAAGAGTAATCTGCCAGAAGGAACGTTTACAAAAGATGATTTTGGCCATATGACTGAACATTCAATTGAATTTCAAACCATTTTTTTGCGCCATTATCTGCAGGGGCCCTTTTCAATAGCGGCGATTCTGTGTGGCGGCGTTCATGAGTTTATCCACCAAAAGAAAAATTTCCTTGCTGATGAGAGATTCCGGGGGATGGTTGATGTGATGAAGAAGTTAATGCAAGGGGGAAACAACAATATCCTTATCGTAGCAGGTGTCGACCTCTCCCACGTTGGAATCAAATTTGGAGATCAAGTACCAGCGGACGCCATTCTGTCCCAGGCAACATCTAATGATAAAAAAATGTTGTCTTTCCTTGCGCTGGGGGATGCGGAAAGTGTCTTCCAAAACGCAGTTGAAACCCAGGACAGATACCGTGTATGCGGTCTTCCTGCTATCCTGCTATTTGCCAGCCTGTTTACAGACTGCCGAGCAGACATTCTTCATTTTGACACTTATCATGAGAGGGAAACACACAGCGCCGTAAACTATGCATCCTTGATTTTCTCATCCAAATCAGTATAATCAATCCGGTAAATGAGCATTTATGCGCTTACCAGAATTTTATATTTTCATATTCTTAGCCATATAGCCTAAATTGATGAATGTGATTGACATAATTGTATATTTAGAGTACTTTTGACAAAAATCTTCTATATCAGGAGGAACAAAAGGATGGCTGCTCATAAATTGCGTGTTTTAATACCAGCGGTGTCCTTGATACTGGTATTGTCTGCATGGATTGCTATATCGGGAGAAGTGTACGGAGGGAAAATTTACCAATATATCGATAAGGATGGCTCTACTGTCATTACCGACAACCCCCCGGAAGGAGTCTCAGCCCAACCTGTGATGTCATTACCCGATATGACAGAAGAACAAAAAGCAGTGTCGGAAAAAGAGGAGGATGCAACAAGGCAAAAAAATCAGGAGGCCGACGTAAAAAGGCTGGAGAAGGATGGAAAAATTAAAACCGCCAGAGAAGAATTGGAGAAAGCAAAAACTGATGCGGACCACTACAGGTCGAATATGAACCAATCTGCCAATTATTCGCAAAGGCATCACTGGCGGGTTATGTTAGACGAACAACAAAAAATGATTGAGGAAAAGCAGAAATTGATAGATGAACTTGAAGCACAGCCATGAATTAGACAGATGCCCGGCTTGGTCGAAAAAGGACACTTATCACAACGCAATTTCTATATCCATGCCGCGCGCCATCGCCTCTTTGCTCAATACATCCAGCAAGATTCTGAAGATACTAAAAAGGCTCCAGCAACCCTTGTCTTTCTGCATGAGGGACTCGGTAGCATCGCTCAGTGGCGTGACTTTCCTGCCTGTCTAAGCATTATGACAGGATTACCCGCATTGGTATATGAGCGCTGGGGATACGGAAGTTCCGACATTCTTAATATCCCAAGAACCGCGCGCTACATTCATGATGAGGCTTTGATAAGCCTTCCTGAAGTGTTGGAGCAGGCAAATATCAATGATGCCATACTGATCGGCCACAGCGATGGCGGTTCTATCGCCCTTATTTTCTCAGCCATTCATGGAGACAAGGTTCGCGGGGTTGTCACAGAAGCGGCGCACGTCTTTGTTGAAGATGCAACAATAGCTGGCATACGCCAGGCTGTCGAACTGTATGAGACAACCGATCTCAAGGATCGTCTGCATAAATTTCACAAGAATAACACGGATTCGATGTTTCATGCCTGGGCTGACACATGGCTTGCCCCATGGTTTTGCAACTGGAACATTGAAGAATACCTTTCACGGATCACCTGTCCTCTCCTCATAATCCAGGGGGAAGACGACGAATACGGAACACGTGCACAGGCAGAATCGATCGTATCGCAGGCAGGTGGTCCGGCAGAGGGCTTCATTGTTTCTGACTGCGGGCATGTCCCACATCACCAGGCTCGTGAACGCGTGCTTAATGAAATGACCCGCTTCATCAGTTCCCTTGTTCATTCAAAGGAAACTTAATCAATGATTAATTAATATATTTGCCCATCTTTACGAAGGAGGAGATAGCCATGAATGAGAATTTAAAAAGTGCGGCCGAATTCATAAGTAACAATCTTAGACTCAAGACATTCCCGGTGGCAGTAAAGTTCCTGAAGGAGAAGAAAGATTTTCCTGAAAAGACACGCCAGCCATTATCATTTCTTGGCAAGAAAATAACCATTTGCCAGGCCGTCACAATGGCCCGCATCTACGGATGGACAGTTGGCCTTACAAAGAACGACATCATCTGCGTTCCTGCAGCCATCGCCTTCGGTTTTACGAGTTCCGCCGATACAGCATCATCTCTTACCAGGCTGTTTTGTGATGCCGGTTATTCCAGGAACGAAGAGGCAGCAAAAAGAGAAGCCGCATCCATAAAGCATTTGGGAAATGAAGAATACGAGGCCATAGTACTGGCACCCTTGCAAAAAGCGGTGATCGACCCGGATACGATCCTCTTTTATGGAAACCCCGCGCAGGTGATGCGCTTGATCCAGGCCTGGGCCTTCCTAAAAGGTGAACGCGTTCAGGGCAATTTTGGAGGGAAGGTGGAATGCACGGAGTATTTGCTGGTTCCTTTTAAGAAGCAGGCGCCCCGAATTGCTCTTCCCGGTACGGGAGACCGCGTTTTCTCAATGACGCAGGATGAAGAGATGGTCTTCTCACTGCCGGGGCAATTCCTGATGGATCTGTTACATGGTCTAAAAGAGGCAGGAGAAAAAGTCGGCGCCCGTTACCCTATCCCAGTTTTCCTAAATTTCCAGCCGGAATTCCCAAAGAATTTTAAGGAACTGGGCAAAGATCTGGGTATACAATAATTATATCAAGCAAAAAATAAACGGCGAGACTGCGAATTTCAATCGTCAAGGGGGTTACTTCTGTTTAGCCTTTCAGAATACGCATTCCGACTCTTGTCTTGTCAAAACAGTATGACTCAAGCCCCGGAACAATCATACGTACAGTTGGAATGCATGTGTCCGGCCTTGTAAGGTCTACCGCGATTACCCGATCCAACCCTCTTGCATCCAGTTTCCCGATTATATTCTTGATATCTAGGAGGATATCCTTACTGAAGCCCACTTCAATATCCCGCAGACCCTTCCGATTATACGCATAAAACCGCGGATCATCAGTGGCGTCAAGATCACCAAGATAGGCCGTTATAGGTTCGCATATTCCATCAATACCAAATTTCTGAATGAGCAAAGCCCTGGTAGTCACAATCTCGAGAAGGGAACGGACCATGGCAACGCGGGGATCCAGATGGGCGCCAAAACCGTCTATAGGTTTCATCATCGGATAAACCAGATCGCGTGAAAAGGAAGCAATTACCGGAACTCCTATATCCGTAGTGATGTCCTTTGCAACGATCTCGATACCCACATCTTCGAATCTTTCAAAGATATCAATGATGAACTGATTTACACTTTCATCCTCGATAAGAAGGGCATCACTGTAATTACGTGTATACCGTGCGATGCTCCATGCATCACGCTCGATGACCTCGGCAAGACCGTGAACGACAGCCTCTTCAAGGGTATTGCCCGCGGCAATGCCGTTTGTATGGGTATCCATAAGAAAGACATCGTCCAGATGGTAAGGATGGTAGACCGCGCAGGCGGGGACCAGGATATCTTCGTGGCGTGCCAGATCGCATCCCCAAACCCAGTGAATATCCCGATCATGTTTGTAATCGCTGCCCCCGGACAGAATCAGCTCGTTAGGATCAAGAATATTGAACTTCTGTTTCAATTTATTATAACTGCCTTTGACCAGTTTATTCCTGTATTCGTCCATGAACTCCGACGAATAACGCTCGATCGATTCCATAGTCAAAGATACCTGTGCCTGAATCGGAGATACACCCTTTCCGGTATGACTTGTTTTTGAATTGTCCGGTCTGATCCGGTGACAGGTAAAAACAGGAATCCCGATCCTGTCGAGATCAGATGCTTCCCGAAAGTCTATCATGCCGACCAGGTCTCTAATGCTTTTGATAAACTGAAGTGTGGAGTCCGGTGTCTTAGAACGGTGAGTCTCCAGTATGTAAACCTTGGGACATTTTTTGAGAATCATGCTTTGCATTTTTGCATTCCTTCATTCTCATCATTCTTACCTGGAGAAAATAAAGACGTGGACTTACCTCCATGTTCATGAGAGAACTTTAAGAAATCGATCAAAGATACTGGTTTTCTATGACGGGCTTCCGAGAAATCCTTCGTATGAGATGCGGGCATGTCATTATTAAGACAAGCTATTCCATTCGGTGAGTCTGACGCCTTACAAATGAAAAAGAAAGGTCAATTGCAGAGGTCTCTTTCAAATACATCCCTGCAGATATTTTCGGGCAATCTCCTCGGCCAGTGTGCAGGGATCTGATTCCTTAGCGAGTAATTTTTCAATCATCCGATCAAGTTCACCGGTGCTGACCAGAATTTTCAGCACCGGTTCAAGAATATTTGATCGGAGCGCTTCATTTAACTCATGCACTGTTTTCCTGCGGATACGATCACCAATGAGATCATTCTTAACGAGGAATTCATAGTGCTCAAGAACCCTGTCGGACAACTTTTCAATATCCCCCCCAAATTCATCCGGTTTGAAAGAATTTCCAATGTTCACAACCGGTGGACGCCAGCCGCCAGATGGTATGGGAGACATTTCAATCATGGCCATTAACTCCCGCTGGAGCTTGCCTGACCCCTCACGGTCAGATTTGTTGATAACAAATACATCCGCAATTTCCATGATCCCTGCTTTGATCGCCTGGATCTCGTCTCCCATTCCCGGTACAAGGACAACGAGGACAGTATGGGCGTAATTGATGATCTCCACCTCCTGCTGTCCCGTACCAACAGTTTCCACAAGCACAATATCTTTCCCCATGGCATCCATTACATGGATGGCATCGCCAACCGCCTTTGAGAGACCGCCAAGGGATCCCCGGGTGGCAAGGCTCCTGATGAAGACTCCGGGGTCTTCAGCGTGCCTTTGCATACGGATCCTGTCGCCAAGGGTTGCCCCTCCCGTAAAGGGGCTGGTCGGATCAACGGCAAGGACACCGACCGTCTTTTCCTTCTTACGGCTTGTTTCAATCAGACCGTCAATAATAGTGCTCTTTCCCGCTCCAGGTGAGCCCGTAATACCTACTACCTGAGCTTTTCCAGTATAGGGAAAAATGTGTTTGATCGTTGATTTTGCTTCAGGGATATTGTCCTCTATATCTCTTATAAGACGGGATGCAGTCCGGACGTCACCCGCCTTAATCTTCTTATCTATTTCCATTACTTCCTTTCCACCGGCTTTACATTATTGCTAACCCATTCTACGATCATATCCAGGGTGGTACCCGGCACAAAGATCGCCTTGATACCGGCGTCAGTGAGCTTCTTAAAATCCTGCTCAGGAATAATGCCCCCTCCTATCACGGTAATATCATCCGCTCCTCTTTCCCTCAATAAATTAACCACCTGGGGGAATAAATACCGGTGAGCTCCTGACAGACAGCTCAAACCCACAACATCGACGTCCTCCTGAATCGCTGAAGCCGCGATCTGAGCCGGTGTCTGATGGCATCCCGTGTAGATTACTTCAAATCCAGCATCCCGGAAACACCTGGCTAAAATTCTGGCTCCCCGATCATGACCGTCCAGCCCCGGTTTTGCTACCATTATACGAATCTTTCTCTGAGTCATTTCTATCTCCCTCCCTCAATTGCTCTTAATAGAGTCCCGGATCACGGTATTCACCATAGAGTTCACGATATACATCGCAAATCTCCTGGACACTGGCCAGATTCTTAACAGCCGCAATGCAGTAGGGCATGACATTTTCACCCTTCTTGCAGGCATTCTTAATATCCTCGAGACTCTTCTTGACAGCCTTGCCGTCCCGTTTCCTGCGTACTGCGTTCAAACGTGCGATCTGGTCCTCTTCAACCTTATCATCAATCTCTAAAAGAGGGATGGGTATCGCTTCATCAGTAACATATTTATTGACGCCGACCATTATCTTTTCGCAGGAATCAATCTGCCGTTGGAATTTGTAAGCTGCATCGGCAATCTCCAACTGTGGGAACCCCTTCTCAATGGCGGCAACCATACCGCCCATCTCGTCAATCTTGTTGATGTATTCCCATGTCTGCTCTTCCATTTCGTTCGTCAGGGCTTCTATGAAATACGAACCGGCCAGCGGGTCGATCGTACTGGCTGCCCCGGTCTCTTCGGCAATGATCTGCTGGGTTCTGAGGGCAATCTGTACGGCGGAATCCGAGGGCAGACACATCACCTCATCGAGAGAATTGGTATGCAGGGACTGGGTGCCTCCCAGTACCGCGGCAAGGGCCTCAGTGGCCGTCCGCACTACGTTGTTGTATGGCTGCTGTGCCGTCAGTGAACATCCCGCAGTCTGCGTATGGAAGCGCATCCACCACGACCTCGGGTCTCTGGCTTTATAGCGGTCACGCATGACCTTTGCCCAGATCCTCCGGGCGGCGCGCATCTTACAGATCTCCTCAAAGAAATCGATGTGGGAGTTGAAGAAAAACGAGAACCGTGGAGCAAATTCATCGACATTTAATCCCTTCCTGTTGATGACATCCTCCACATACTCCATCCCATCACGGAGGGTAAACGCGAGCTCCTGAACCGCTGTGGATCCCGCTTCCCTGATATGGTACCCGCTGATGCTGATGGTATTCCACCGGGGAACATGCTTTGTCCCGAATTCTACGGTATCACTGATCAGTCTGACCGAAGGCTCCGGCGGACACATAAATGTCTTCTGTGCAATGAACTCTTTCAGCATATCATTCTGGATCGTGCCGCCAATCTTGCTGAGAGGTATACCCTTGATCTCTGCCGCCGCACAGTACATCGCCCAAAGTATTGTAGCCGGCGGATTGATGGTCATGGACGTGGTTACCTGATCCATGGGAATCCCATCCACCAACTGAAGAAAATCCTCGAGGGTATCTATGGCAACCCCGCACTTCCCGCACTCACCGAGGGCCTTGGGAGAGCCCGAGTCATAGCCCATCAGGGTCGGAAAATCGAAGGCCGTACTGAGCCCGGTCTGTCCCTCTTTGAGAAGCATGTGCCAGCGTTTGTTGGTGTCTTCAGCGCTCCCCATGCCGGAGAACATTCGGAACGTCCAGTACCGCCCGCGATAACCGGTCACCTGGTTGCCCCGTAAATACGGAAACTGTCCCGGATACCCGATATCCTGTACAAAGTCCATTTCTTTTATATCCTCAGGAGTATAGAGCCTCTTGATTTCGAGGTCGGAAACGGTAGACCATCTTTCCCTCTGGTCGGGAACTTTGCTGACCACCTTCCGAACCTCATCCTCCCACTTTTTCCTGAGCTCGCTGGATTGACTCAGAACCTCTTTTACAAAATACATATTACCCCCTCCTTCTAATAAATCTAATAGACCTGATATTACAAATCAAGAATCCGCCATGGGATCTGAATATCTCAACTCACAGATATCTTGATTAATCCCGCTCTTTGCATGTAGGCTTGTCAAATAAAATCAAAAATTCGCATCCTCATTGCAAATGGACAATAATCTTAAGTCATGCTATATAATTTTCATCTCTCAGCAAAACCAATTACGGAGGTAAAGCGATGAAAATCAAAATGCCTATAAAGTTTCACGGCAATTATCGGGTAACCATTCGCCAGGGCGACTGGGAAGCCCGGGAACGATGCCAAAAACTCGTTATCAGAGAGATAACACCAGCTGAAAAAGAGCAATACTACAAAGAGATGGATGAAAAAGATATCCCTACGCACCAAGTCAATTTTTTCGACTTTGGTTGCCGCCGCATCATAGAAGGCAAAATCACGGTAAACGAAGAAGACAGGGTGGCTTTCGCAGTTGAAGAAAAGGAGTATGAATTTTCACCCTTCATACCCGGGAAATGATCCGGCAACATATTAACATATAAAAGAGCCCGGTTATTCTTGTCCTTATCGCATGGCTAAGAGTTTTCTCGAGATAACTACTCTCTGAATCTCGTTCGTGCCTTCATAAATCTGGCATATTTTTGCATCCCTCATGTGCCTTTCGGCCGGATACTCTTTGGTGTAACCGTAACCGCCGAATATCTGCACACCTTCGATGGCTGCCCTCATCGCAACATCGGACGCATAACACTTTGCCATTGCCGACTCTTTCTCGTAATCAAGATGATTATCCTCCATCCAGGCAGCTCGAAGGAGCATCAGCTCCGCCGCATCAAGCTCCATTGCCATATCGGCAAACTTGAACTGGATCGCCTGGAAGGTCGAAATCGGCTTACCGAACTGCACTCTTTCTTTTGCATAAGCGAGGGCATCTTCCATGGCCGCACGGCCGATACCCAAGGCTTGGGAACCTATGCCGATCCTTCCCGCATCAAGCCCCATCATCATCTGCTTGAAACCCTGGCCCGGCTTCCCAAGGAGATTTTCCACCGGTATCTCTGCATCCTCAAAGACCAGTTCCGCCGTGCCGGACGCCAGGATTCCCATCTTTTCCTCGATCTTTCCTACTTTAAAACCCGGGGTGTTCTTCATATCCACGATGAGATTGATGACTCCCTTGTATCCTAGTGCAGGATCGGTCGTGACAGCCAGAACGCAGTAATGGGCTACGTTGCCGTTCGTTATGAAGATTTTGGTCCCATTGACAATATATTTGTCCCCTTTCAATACAGCACGGCACTTGAGCGAAGCGGCATCCGAACCGGCGCTGGGTTCCGTCAGTCCGTAGCAGCCTTCAACCTTTCCGCCTGCCACGGGCGGCAGGTATTTCTTCTTCTGCTCTTCCGTTCCAAAAGTCATAACGGGATATCCGTACAAGGAATTATTGACGGAGACAATGACACCGCAGCTTCCGCAGGCCTTGGAAATCTCAATCAAGCACAGAACATATGTCACTGCATTCATGCCAGCCCCGCCGAATTCCTGCGGTACGGCGACGCCCATGATTCCCATCTCGCCCAGTTTCCGGCAGATCTCTTCCGGATGCCTGTGGGTTTTGTCCAGATCTGCGGCGATCGGTTTAATCTCCTGCTCCGCAAATTTCCTTACCATATCCCGCACGTCTCGCTGATCTTCTGTTAATCCAAAGTTCATGGCTGATAACCCCCTTATTATTAATGATACGTTATTAAAGCAACTTAAAAAACGTCAAATCAACTTCCTGTGAAACCAGGTTTCCTTTTTTCGAGAAAGGCTTTCATTCCTTCTTTCTGATCATCTGTACTGAAGCACTGGGCGCAGCATTCCACCTCAAGCCGGATGGCATTATCGAGTGCAAGGTCATACCCAAAATTAATGGCATGTTTGGCCATCTTTATGGCAAACCCGGGCATACCGGCCAACTTTGCGGCAAACTTTTTCGTTTCAGCCAGAAGCTGATCCGCAGGCAACACTCTGTTTACAAGACCTATTTCGTAGGCTCTCTTTGCGTCGATCATTTCGCCGCTCATGATGAGTTCCTTGGCCCTTCCCATCCCGACCAAGCGTGAAAGCCTCTGCGTCCCCCCCCATCCCGGTATCAAGCCAATCAATATTTCGGGCTGGCCGAAACGGGCCGTTTCCGAGGCAAATCGCATATCACAGGCCATTGAAATCTCAGTACCGCCACCTAAGGCGAAACCATTGACGGCCGCAATAGACGGTTTGGGCAGTGTTTCAAGCAGCCGCAATGTATCATTGCCCAATTCCATAAAAGCCAGCGCATCCTTGGGCCTCAGGTTCTGCATCTCTGATATGTCTGCGCCAGCTACAAAGGCCTTTTCCCCAGCTCCCGTCAGGATTACGACCTTGACACCGTCGTCACTTTTACAGGAATTAACAGCATCAAACAACTCCTTCATAGTTTCTGAATTCATGGCATTCAAGGCCTTGGGCCTGTTAAAAGTTATTGTAGCAACGCCCCCCTCCACTGCAAACAAGAGGTTCTTATATTCCATCTCCCGACCTTCCTTTCTCACTTTCTTTTAATGGCCAGATAAGTGTTCCAAGCACTGAAGAATGTTTTCCGAAAGCAAGTATCACTTGCCGTACTCGTAAAAACCTCTACCCGTTTTTCTCCCCATGTATCCTGCATCCACATATTTTTTCAAAAGCGGACAGGGGCGGTATTTGGAATCACCAAACCCCTTGTAGAGAACATCCATGATGGCCCAGCAGGTATCCAGACCAATCAGATCAGCCAGTGCCAGAGGACCCATAGGATGATTCATGCCCAACACCATGATATCGTCAATCGCCTTCGGTGTCCCTACACCCTCCATAAGGGCATAAACAGCTTCATTGATCATCGGCATGAGAATTCTGTTTGATATAAATCCGGGGAAGTCATTGCATTCCACGGGGATCTTCCCGAATTGTTTGGAAAGTGCCTCTGTAGTATTATACGTTTCCTGAGAGGTAGCCAAACCCCTGATGATCTCAACTAGCCTCATTACGGGAACAGGATTCATGAAATGCATCCCGATGATAAGCGCCGGCCTCTTTGTCGCACCGGCTATTCTTGTGATCGGAATAGACGACGTATTAGTGGCCAGGATTACCCCGGGCTTGCAGAATTCATCAAGTTTTCTAAATATCCCAAGTTTGAGATCCTCTCGTTCCGTTGCCGCCTCCACAACGAAATCGGCATCCTTCATGTCTTCCAGCTTCGTGCTCTTCTTGATACGGCCCATGATTTCTTTTTTCTGGTCAGTCGTAAGCTTCTCTTTTGCTATGAGTCTATCAAGGTTCTTGGAAATCGCATCATAACCTTTATCTACAAACTGGTCTGCTATGTCATTCATGATGACATTCAGTCCTCCCGGGCTTGCAGCAACTTGAGCGATGCCATTCCCCATCTGGCCGGCCCCGATAACGCCGAATGTTTTAATTGCCATCAGTCACTCCTCCCTTAACAATTATTACAGGTTCTTCTCCTTATTTAGCTGCAAAAAGGGTTCTAGGGTTTCAAGCTTTCAAACCACGCATTGGATCTTTTTGTAGCCTCTAAACATTTCACTCGAATCCTCGAATCCCTGACCCCTTGAATCCTTAAGTTACTTTAATCAACATTGCATCACCCTGAGCATGACCTGAACAAATACCGCAGATACCGATCCCACCACCCCTCCGTCGCAGTTCATAGGCAAGGGTCATGACGATTCTTGCGCCCGTTGCGCCAATTGGGTGACCATATGCAATGGCGCTTCCATTCACATTGACCCTCTTATACATATCTTCCTTGCTCATGCCCAGAATGTAGCGGGCGCTGACTAGAACGACGGCAGCAAATGCTTCATTGATTTCCAGCAGATCTATCTGAGCGAGTGTCATGTTATTCTGCTCAAGAAGTTTTCTAATTGCGAGTCCCGGCACCGTTGCAATATCCTTTGGTGGCTGGGAAACTTCGGCATAATCGAGTATCGTAAACAATGGTTTTATGCCCAGTTTATCTGCCATTTCCCTGCTCATTAACAAGCAGACATCTCCGCCGTCATTGACTCCCGGTGCATTGCCGGCCGTCACACTTCCGGGTCCCCCGGTGACCGGGCTCTTATGATTGAAGACAGGCGGTAGTTTAGCTAATCCGTCCAGAGTCGTTTCCGGTCTCGGTCCTTCATCTTTATCAAATATGACCACCTTTTTCCCCTGTTTTACCTCGACAGGAAATATCTCGTCATCCAATTTTCCCGTCTTCATCGCGTCAACTGCCGCCAGCTGTGAGCGAAGGGCCCATTCATCCTGATCCTGCCGTGTAACTCCAAATTCATCGCCAACCTCAGAGCCATGAATAGCCATATGCCGGTTATAGAATGCATCCCAAAGTCCGTCATAAACTACTAAATCAACGGCTGGCCGGTTCGGGAGTCCCATCCTTGCCCCCCACCGCATCTCAGGCAGGGCATACGGGCCATTGCTCATACTTTCCTGGCCGCCTGCTACGCAAATTTCGGCCCTTCCTAGTTGGATCATTTGGACGGCAAGATCTATTGGTTTAATGCCTGAAGAACATACTTTATTGATTGTAATGGAGGGAATGGATTCGGGGAGACCAGCCAGGATGGTTGCCTGCCTGCTGGGAATTTGTCCACATCCCGCAGGGACTACCTGCCCCAGAAAAACGTAATCCACATCAGATGGCTTAACTTTTCCGTTTGTCCGTCTTAGAACTTCCTTAATTGCCAGTGCTCCCAGCTCTGGAGCGGTAAAGTCTTTCAGTGCCCCGCCAAATCTGCCGTACGGCGTCCGGCATGCTTCAACAACGACAACTTCTCTGACGTTCTTGAATTGATTCTTTATTTTCCGTCCCATGGTTGAGAAATCAGGCTTTCTCTCACCAAATTTTGAGATTGGCGCATGGGCATACATCTCCGCCCTGGTTTTCTCCAGCTTCTGCGGTACTTTATCCATTCCTACCCCCTTGACTTGACTTTATTGGGTCTTTATGTAAGTTGCAGAAGAGATCCTCAGATGCAAATCAAATCTTTATTCGATAGCTGTGCTATGCAACTATGTATTTTTATGGGCTTTTTGCTTCCATCACATGCCCGAAAAAAGATTTTGAGCCGCGACGAATCCCTTCTGCGAGACTTCTCTTATATCAGATGCCGGCAATAGATTATTTCAGACTGTTTAAAATATCTCTGGCAATAATCATCCTTTGTATCTGGTTGGTTCCCTCATAGATTAACGTAATCCGGACATCCCTTGCAAAACGTTCAACGGGGAATTCTTTGGTGTATCCATACCCTCCAAGCATCTGTATAGCAGTGAAACATGCCCTATCCGCCGCTTCGGTCGCAAAATACTTTGCCATGGATGCTTCTTTCGCAAAGGGTTTGCCTGTTTCTTTTTTATACGCAGCATTCATAAGGAGGAGCCTCGCCGCCTCCAGCTCCGTATAGGATTCCGCGATCATCCACTGGATAGCCTGAAAATTCGTTATCGACTGGTCAAACTGCTTTCTGTCTAAGGCATATCGTGTGGCATAATCCATAGCAGCAAGTCCGATACCCAATGCAAGAGATCCGATGCCGATACGTCCACCCGCCAGTTCCCCTGTGGCTGTTTTGAAACCGCCATTCAATTTCCCCATAAGGGCGGATTTTGGTATCCGGCAGTCTTCAAATATAAGTTCATTCGTTGAAGAAGCATGCTGGCCCATTTTATGCTCTTCTCTGCCAACGGTGAGGCCGGGGATGCCATTTTCCACCAGAAACGTGCTGATGCCGCTGCCCTTCTTCGCTGCCTTATCGGTCACTGCCCAAACAACGAATACACCCGCATATTCAGCGCTGGTAATGAACATCTTATTGCCGTTAAGAATCCATTGATTTCCATCAAGGACAGCAGAGGTTTGAAGGGCTGCCGCATCAGAACCCGCGACGGTTTCAGTCAGACCAAACCCTCCGGCATAGTATTCACCCGAGCAGATCTTCGGGATATACTTCATTTTATGTTCCTCGGAGCCAATTGCTTGAATAACCTCGCATACCATGTTATTGACGGACATGGTCACCGCTGTCGAGGCACAGGCCCTTGCAATCTCTGTTACCGCCAGGCTGAAGGCCACAACACCGGCTTCAGAGCCTCCGTATTCACTTTTCACATTGATACCCATCAAACCAAGTTCGGCGAGCTTCTTTAAATTTTGTAAAAAGGTTGGACGATCGCCATCCTGGTCCAGCTTCGCCGCTACCGGCTCCAATTCTGCCTTTGCGAATTTTCGTGCGGTGTCCTGAATGATTATTTGCTCTTCTATCAGATCTAAATTCGTAGCCCTTCCTCCTCTCTTAAATATCTAATATAGTGATGCATCCCTTGCTTCACCCTCAGGCAAAGCAAGGGATGCATTTTTCATTTTTCAATAATAGCCTTGATCACGGGCGGATATTCCGTTTTTGCAGGCAGGAAGATCAGTTCCGGATCAACAAACTCTCTGAGGACGAATAGTTCTTTGTAAGTCGGATTCGGCGTTTCACCCTTAACTTTTGAAACATTCAAATCAAACCCGCAATTCTCCTTAATCTTCTCCACGGCGACACCGGGGTGGCAAGTTTCCAGGTAGATTATTCCCTCTTTATCAAACCGGTATACGCCCATATTGGTCACCACTCCCACCGGCCCAGAGTCCGCATAGGGCGTCCCTTTCCAGACTTCCTTTTTCGGTTTCCATTCCCTTGTCTTGAAATCCCAGCACCACCAGCCCGGTGTTGTGGTATAGTCATTCCTCTCCAGAAACCTCCTTTTCTCCTGGAGGATGATGTAGGCGACCCTTTTCGACATGGTTCCTATGTCGGAATTCCCTCCGGAACCTGTGAAGCGGTGTGCAGGGGCATAGTAATCACCGATCGATGTAACATTAACACCACCGTATTTGTCGATAGCGGCACCTCCGAGGAATCCCAGGGTCACAAAACCCTGCTGCAGATAATATCCAAAGGTATCCACCAAACCTCCAAGGGTGGAACACATATTGGCCGCCCTCTGGTCACTCACAGACATGGGCACATGCATTGTTTTCCCGTCACATATCCCCGATTCGTAGATCAATACCGCATTCGGCGCATTCAGCATATTGGCAGCCATGATTCCCACCATGGGAAGCCCCGTACCGGCAAAAACAATATCATCATTCAGAACCTCGTGAGCAATAGCAATCGCCATTAATTCGGGCAGGATAAATTCACCTGCCTTCGCTTTCTCATCAGGCATTTTATCGATTAACTCCATCAATTCTTCCATCGTTTTAGCCATTTTCATTTCCCCCTTTCCTTTAATAACCGCTTCGAGCCACGGATAAAGGCATCTTCATCCTCGGCGCCGGGTTTTTCCCTCGCATCATCTTGGTGCTGTATCCGGTGGTGCTGTCCGCTTTAAGAGACAACAGTTTCCGTGCACCGAGCTTCACAACGAATTCTTCCCAGCTCTTCGGACCAAAGACCCATTCATCGAGCCATTTTTTCAAATCCTCTACGTTTCTTGATGCTTTATCCATCTCCCTCATAAACGGTGCGTCATAGTCATAATAGAAAGGGACACCGCTAGGAAATGCCCCCCAGGGCACTTCTACAATGGCATCAACTGTAAAGAAGGGAATCTGATTGGCCTCAGGTTCCTTCCTCATCTCCGCCTCAGGAACGACCTCTTCGGCAGTGATCACAACCTTGTCACAGGCAAAAGCGATTTCCTTATCAATCGTACCTACACCGCGCCATCGCGCAGTACCCTTGTCACCCACCTGTGATACGTGGATGATTGCCAGTTCGGGCCTGGCCGCGGGAAGAAGGACAACCTCCCCATCGCCAAAGAAGGGTTCTTCAATCTGTATGAACTTTTTCTTTGAAATTCTTGGATCTTTACCCTTTCTGAGACCCGCTTTTCCCAGCGCGTCATAGTCCGGATTGTAGAGGTCTGATCCTAACGGCGCATAATAAGGAATGAAAGGTGCTCCGATAGCGCCGGCGAGGAATCTCATGGCCATTGCGCCGTGAGAATAATCCTCAAGGATTATCTTTCCCGCCTTGTAAATCCTTTCCATATTAATGTCGAGTTTTCCCGCCATCTCCCCCCAGCCCATCCAGTCGGTTTCATAAACCTTAATGGCACCGACGGTGTTAAGGAGCCAGGTGCAGCAACTGCCATGCCTGTCGATAACATGCAGGTCTTTGAATCCCTGCCTTACCGCCTCCCAGGCAAACGCCATCGGATTTCTGTTGAACCCCGTAAACCCACTGAAGGCACACTGGATTCCGTTATGCATGTATTTCTTGACTGCTTTTTCAAGCGTCATAATTTCAGCTTTTTTAGCTTTTCCGCGAACTCTCGCCATGACTGCCTCCTCTCAAGATAATATTACCAATTCGTACACCCTTTTGTTACCACAATCATAATCCCTATATGGCAACATAGTCTTAAATGTAAGGTAAAGGGGACATTAATCCCCTTTACCTCCAATATCATTTAGTGATGCTCATCATGAACATAGAAGGGCCATTTGTGGAAGAACCACTCGTTCCAAAGGAGTGGGATGATCCACCAGAAGTTCCAGATGAGGGATTCACCAGTGACTAATCTGTGACCGATATCGCCGTGCATATGCTCGTTACCCAGTCCCCAGTAACCGAAGTTGACGTAGTAGAACAAATAATAATTGATCACCGTCAACACAAGGACACCAAAGGTCCTGAACCAGAAGCCGCCCCAGGAATCTAAATCCTTCTGGGGGCACATATCATCGAAATAGTGGTGCCACTGGAGGAACGGGATCAGGGTCATACCGGCAATCTCAGCTGAATGTATCCACAGGAAGCGCGCCGGGTTCCCCGCATCCCCCGGGGGCAGTGCGTGAGAAACTTGATCCATCGGCGCCCAGAGCGGAATGGTGTTGTAACAAATCAGGGCTAATGCATATCCACCTACAATGGTTAGAACAAAAGAAATTAAACCTTTCCACGGCTGGGGCAACTTAATGAGCGTCCAGGGTTTCATGCGCCAGACATTCGGCGTCATGAAGAGGATGATGATCATCCACTCCCACCAGCCGAAGACATAATACACATGGGGAGTCCCCCCGGACAGACCGAGATACCAGGGAGTGTTGAATCCAACAGAACTACCGAACATCTTGCCCCAGACCAGACCAAAGAATGGAACGATAAGAACTACATAAAAGAAAAGGGTGAGTAAACTGCACCAGCCGATCTCGGCAAGGCCTGCTTCAGGCTGCTCAAGGTTGCTGGGACGGATCGGCCATTTCGCAAAGAGAATCGTCACAAAGGGATATGAATAGAATCCGATCAGAACAAATCCCACGATTGCACTCTGGGCAAGGTGCGCTTTCTGCATTACTTCCAAGGTAACCACTTTCCCGCTGGGCATCACTACCGCCCCTGCCGCTGCTAGTTCATTCAGATTGGATTGGCTCAAGAAATTGAATCCTATGCCAAAAACCCGATAAAAAATCACCTCGATAACAAACCATGTGAGGGCCGCGTTCACAATGGTCATGACCACGCCTCTGGCGACGGGCCCCAATTTCTGAAACGGCCAGTCACCCATAAACATGTGCTGCCATAACCCTACCAGAATCATAATGGCGAGTACCAAAACCATCGGGTAAGGAAACCAACCTACGGGCCCACGAGGATCGCTCAAAATATACCAGGTAACCCACGCGATCAGAAAAAAAGCTATGGTAGAAATAATGCCTGTCATGGGCTGCCCCCAACGAGGCCGTAATGCTCCTGCCATAATGTCATCCTCCTTTTTAATTCTTAATGACTTTTCTTAGTTGATTACACCTTCCTGAACCTGTTTGCCGCAATTCGTCTTTAAGTTGATTATCACCTCCTTCACTATTATTGAGAAACCTAATTATTACCCCTTTGAATGCCTAAATAAATTCCCGTTGTCCATAAGTTTCCCTTAAGTAATTAAAAAAGACCATGGACATTCCCATCCATGGTCTCAAAAAACGTTCAGCTATCATTAGATATCATGATATTAACAGGCATGAATCACCATATTTAATGAATAGGACTTCATCATTAATCCTTCAGCTAACAGTCCGTTGTAATTATGTCTTTTTTCCTGATTGTTAAATTAGTTTGAGAAATTGTTATTTTTACAAATTTGTATAAGACTGGAGATAAAAAGACAATATTAAAAGATTAGTAAATAATATTAAAAAATAGTTAATATTTTTTATATCAAGGATGATAAGTAAGAACGAAGATTATGCTTTTTTGTCAGGCTCAGTTTACGTCTGATATGATAACGGTATACATTAATTGCACTTTCAGAAACATTTAGAAATGATGCTATCTCTTTAGTAGTCTTCCCCTCCTTAATAAGATTGGCTATCTGTACTTCCCTATTAGTAAGATTCAAATACTTGACCGACAATTTCTGGGCAAAGGGGGATACGATGTCTTTTAAATTTGATTCGAGGACATTGATATAAGACGCGCCCTTCAGATCCAAATGGTTTTTCATTTTTTCTATCTGTGGCAGAATAAGTACCTTTACATTAGACAACACCTTTTGCTCCAGCTCGCTTCTATCCTCTTCTCTCTGTTTCAGCAAAACCCTTAAGGCAGCGTTCAGATCTTCAAGTTCAAGGGTCTTGGTCTCAAGCTCGTTTTCTCTATTCTCCAGCGCCTCCTCCGCGTGTCTGCGTTCGGTAATATCGCGAATAGATTCGATGGCACCCACGATGTCACCTTTGCTGTCATAAAGGGGACTTGCCTTTGCCCAGAGAAAGGCCCTTCTCCACTTCAAAAAGGGAACCCATGTTTCCACAATCAGTAGATCCTTCTCCTTCTTAAGAATAGAATAATAGCTCCGCTCAATTTTTTTATCCGGCTTCAAAACCAGATCAAGCAGGATAGGCCGTCGAATACCATAAAAAGGCAGGGCGTACTCATGGTCCCCCTTACCCAGCATGTCGGAAGCTTTAACTCCCGTCATTTCCTCTATGGCACGATTCCAGGCAATAACCTTGCCCTGCCGGTCTATTGCCAGCGTCGCATCCGGCAAAAAATCTATGATATCCGCTAATCGCCTCTCTGATTCTCTCAGCGCCTCCT
>Ga0326726_10001298_pt1 | contig 23174 bp, 19 predicted proteins | sample MHFenrmetagenome_2_FD_207603 | JGI IMG/M metagenome (GOLD analysis project Ga0326726, IMG submission 207603) | Lab enriched peat soil microbial communities from Michigan Hollow, Ithaca, NY, United States - MHF15MN | ecosystem: Environmental > Terrestrial > Soil > Wetlands > Peat | place: USA... | reverse complement strand
GGGTCTTCTTGCGCTTGCCGGCGTACTCCGCGTCCGAGAAACTGATCTGCCCCATCGTGCTCGCTCCTTGCGCTGCTCAACGAACTCGCGGCATGGTCGGTGGACTTGATCAGACCTTCCCTAGTGATCGCAGCGCCCCACCGTGACCGGGTGGCGCGCCTTCACACACCGACCCATCTGGACGTCCATCACGCGCAGCTTGCTGTCGTCGCTGCGCCAGGCCATCACGAAGGGCTTCATCTGGCCCGACGTCGTCGCGACGTAGGCGTACGCCATGTGGCCGGTGGTGCCGTCTTCGAAGGTGGCGTCGGTGACGCGCATCTGGGCATCCAGTCGGTCGGCATCGGCGAAGAAGGCGATCACCTCATGGGTCAGGTAGTGCCTGATCGCCGCCTCGCCGTTCGCTCGCACCGGCACGTCATCGAAGGCCAGGAACAGTGCGTCCAGATTGCCGGCGGCGGCCAGGCGTACGAAGCTCTCGACGGCGGGCCTGTGCGCGGGCGTCTGCGCCGGGACCTTGCGCAGCGTCAGCACGTTGCCGCGGCGTGGCGCGCTCGCTGCGTCGCTGCCGCCGGTCACTTCGGCGCTGTTGCCTGCGCCCGCCGCCGCGAGACCGCAGGCCAGCAAGAAGGCCCATTGAACAAGTCGAGCGTGCACGAACCGAGCCTCGTCTGTGCGTTCACCGGTACCACTGTCGATGCCGCGCCTTGCCCGCGTCAACGGCCCCGCGATGGGAAAAGGAGCCGATGCGGTGCTTTTTCTCCGTTGCTGCGCTCGCGCCACAATCGCGGTGGGCTGACCGTTCGCCGGTTGGTCCTTTCAACCCGCACGAGGAGACCATGGCCAAGCCCGACGACGAAGCGGCGAAGGCGCGTGCCGACACCGATAGCGGCATGCGCCGCGGCCTCACCAGCTACGGCGACGCCGGCTTCTCGCTGTTCCTGCGCAAGGCGTTCATCAAGGGCGCGGGCTACACCGACGCGGCGCTCGAGCGCCCGGTGATCGGCATCACCGACACCGGCAGCGGCTACAACCCGTGCCACGGCAACATGCCGCAACTCGTCGAGGCGGTGCAGCGCGGCATCATGTTGGCGGGCGGCCTGCCGGTGAAGTTTCCGACCATCTCGATCGGCGAGAGCTTCGCGCATCCGACCAGCATGTTCCTGCGCAACCTGATGTCGATCGACACCGAGGAGATGATCCGCGCGCAGCCAATGGACGCGGTGGTGCTGATCGGCGGCTGCGACAAGACGGTGCCGGCGCAGCTGATGGGCGCCGCATCGGCCGGCATCCCGGCGGTCCAGCTCGTCACCGGCTCGATGCTCACTGGCTCGCATCGCGGCGAGACGGTCGGTGCCTGCACCGACTGCCGCCGCTACTGGGGCCGCTACCGCGCCGACGAGATCGATGCCGCGGAGATCGCCGCGGTCAACGATCAATTGGTCGCCAGCGTCGGCACCTGTTCGGTGATGGGCACCGCGAGCACGATGGCCTGCATCGTCGAGGCGCTGGGCATGTGCGTGCCCGGCGGCGCGTCGCCGCCCGCGGTGACGGCCGATCGCATGCGCATCGCCGAGCGCAGCGGTGCGGTGGCCGTGCAGATGGCGCGCCAGCGGCTGACGATCGACCAAATCCTCACCGCGAGGGCGTTCGAAAACGCGATGCGTGTGCTGCTGGCCATCGGTGGCTCGACCAACGGCATCGTGCACCTCACCGCGATCGCCGGCCGCTGCGGTTTCGAGGTCGACCTCGACGCGCTCGACCGCATGGGCCGCGAGACGCCGGTGCTGGTGGATCTGAAACCCTCGGGCGCGCACTACATGGAAGACTTCCATGCCGCGGGCGGCATGGCCACGCTGCTGCGAGAGTTGAAACCGCTGCTGCACCTGGATGCGCTGACGGTGACCGGCCGGACGTTGGGCGAAGAGATCGAGCACGCGCCGCCGTCGTTCAAGCAGGATGTGGTGCACACGATCGCCAAGCCGCTGTACCGCGAAGGCGGCATCGCAGTGCTGAAGGGCAACCTGGCCCCGGGCGGCGCCATCATCAAGCAGTCGGCCGCCGACCCCAAGCTGATGGAACATGAAGGCCGCGCCGTGGTGTTCGAAGGCGCTGCCGACCTCGCGCAGCGCATCGACAGCGACCAACTCGACGTGCAGCCCGGCGACGTGCTGGTGCTCAAGAACATCGGCCCCAAGGGCGCACCGGGCATGCCCGAAGCGGGCTACATCCCGATCCCGCGCAAGCTGGCGCGCGCCGGCGTGAAAGACATGGTTCGCATCTCCGACGGCCGCATGAGCGGCACCGCGTTCGGCACCATCGTGCTGCACGTGACGCCGGAGTCGGCCATCGGCGGGCCGTTGGCCTACCTGCGCAGCGGCGACCGCGTTCACCTGTCGGTGGCGCGGCGCGAGATCAGCCTGCTGGTACCCGACGATGAGCTCGCTCGCCGCGCGGCCGAGCAGCCCGTGACGCCGCCGAGCGCCGAGCGCGGCTACCGCAAGCTATTTCTGTCGAGCGTGACCCAGGCCGACCAGGGCGTGGATTTCGACTTCCTGCGCGCCGCGCAGATGACGCAGCGTGTGCCGAAGGCTTAACGCCTCGCAGCGAACACGATGCGCAGCGTCGCGCCGACGTCGCGCACCTCGGCGCCCACCAGCACGCCCTTGTCCTGCAGCAGCCGGTGCAGCGCGGGCAGGTGGTAGTGCGGCACCGCCGGGTACAGGTGGTGCTCCAGGTGGTAGTTCACGTGGTGCGGAAATATCAACGCGCGTGCGACCCAGTTGCCGAGCGAGCCGAACGTGCGATTGCAGCGCGCCGCAGTCAGCGGTGACGACAGGTCGGTCACCGCGCCGTGCTCGGCAATCGCACGCAGGCGCAGGATCGGCTGCAGCACGGTGAGCATCGGCAGCAGCCACAGCACCGCGTAGAGCAACAGTGCGTGCAGTCCCCCGAGCGCAAACGCGAGCAGCGGCGCGCCGATCTGCGCGCCGAGCACCATCCAGCGATCACGCCGTGCGCTGGCTCGCAGCGCCGGCGACGTGTCGTCGAGCGGCCGCGCCGCACGGTGGGTCTCGGTGTTGAGCGCGGGTGCGCCGAAGAAGTACGCAAAGGTCTTCCACGCGTTGACACCCGCAAGATCCAGCGCCAACTTCTTCCACAGGTAGGCCACGCCGCGTGGGTAGCCGCCGTGGATCGCGGTGTCGGGGTCTTCGTCGCTGTACAGGTTGTTGTGGTGCAGCCGATGGATCACCCGATAGGTGCACATCGAGATGCCGCTGGCCATGCCGATGGCACGGCCGACGACGTCGTTGAGCGCGCGCGACTTCAGCAGCCGGTAGTGCGCCGACTCGTGTGCGAGGATGAACAGGCCATGTTGCTGCACGCCGACCACCAACACCGACAGCGCAACCCAGGCGCTTGGCCACATGGCCACGCCGAAGGCGATGGCCAGCAAGAGGGTGCCGAAGGTCTGCGCGATGGCGAGCAGCGAGCGCGCATCGCTGAGTTCGGTCAGCGGCGCGAGTTCGGCGCTCGACAGGATGCTGCGCGCTGCCGCGTTGCCGGCGCCGGCGCGCGAGCGCGGCGCGGCCGCGCTGTCACCGCGCGGGCGCAAGTCGTCGCGGAACTCCTCACCGCGCGCGGGCGAGCCGTGCATGGCACCGATTGTCACGTCGTTGGGCGTCGCGCGGCACCTGTGGATCGGCGCCGGACGCCGGTCTTGGGCCGGTAGGCCACCGGTCACCGGGAAAAAACGCCGCGCCAACATCGTTGGCGCGGCGCTGCACAGTCGAGCTTTTTTGTTCTTCGTGTTGGACGTCAGTCGTCGTGGTCCCCACGTGACTCACCCGAGTTCGGCGCCGGCGGCAGGCGATGGCCACCCGGCCCCTGCGCGAACGTCAACGGCGAGCGCGCGGGCTGCTGAGCGACGCCGGGCTTGCTCCAGTCGCACACGCCGTCGGGGAAGGTCATGTGCAAGCGCGTCAACTGCTCGGCGGTGAAGGTTGCCGGCATGTAATCGGCGGTGTTGATCGGCTTGAGCTGGCACTTCAGGATGTTTTCGGTCAACGGGCCACCGGCCACCTGGCGCGGCGAGGCGTGTTTGGGCAGCCGAGGATCGGCGTCGCATGCCGCCATGTCGGTGACCGCAGTGGTGAAGGAAGTGTCGCCTGTCAAGTAGCACAGGTCGAACGCGGTGGCTGGCTTGGCAGCGATCACCTGAGCCTGCGTGCGCACGGAGTTCAGGGTCTCCTTCGGTGCGGTGGACAGCAACGTGGTCAGCCAGGTGTCCATCGTCAGGAACGACTGCACCGTCACGGCGTTGACCTGCGCGGCAGTCGCGGGCAGCAGCCCGGTGCCGTAGCGCCAGATGATCTGGTTGCCGTGGTTGCCGTGGTTGGCCGCTTCGATGCGTGCGCGTTCGGAGAAGGTGCGCCAGATGTAGTGGATGCCCTGCTCGTCCCAGCCGCGCGAATCGATGATCGGCAGCTTGCCGAGGTTCCTGCCGCTGGAGACGATGCCGGCGCGGTAGGCGGTTCGCAGTGCGCGCAGGTCGGCCGTGCTGCGCGCGGCCGTGCGGTTGGAGTCGGCGTCGGTGCCGCCGATCTTCTCGTTGAGCGTGACGAACTCGTCGGCGGTGATCGCACCGGACTTCAGGGCCCCGAGGCCGTACTGGATGCCGACGTTGTCGCCGGTCTGCAGCGCTCGCAGATGGCCTGGCGCGTTCTCGTTGTCGGTCGTGCCCCACACGGCAGTGGCCAGATCGGGGTCGCCGCAGCGCGTGCCGTCGGGGTTGGTGACCGGGTCGTACACCAATGCGGCGGGCAGCCCGCAGTTGTTGCGCGACTCGACCAGCGTGGTCAGCGCACCCGTGACCTGGTTCGCCACCAGCGTGCGCGCGTAGTTGCCCGGTTTGTTGTTGAAGCCGAACGAGTTGTTCCACGACTGGCAACCCAGTTGGTCGAGGTGGCCGTTGATCGCCGTCTTCTTGGCGTTGATCTGGTCCTGCGTCAGGCCGGTCATCAGCGCCTTCCAGTCGACGCTGTCGTACAAGTTGACCAGCAGCACGCAGTCGGTCACCTCCATGCCGGTGGTGATCGAGTCGGGGTAGTCGCAGCTGGGCTGGATGCCGTCGAGCAGGCCCGGGAAGATCGATGCCACGGTGTTCTGCTGGATCGAGCCACCCGAACAGCCGTTGCCCATCACGTAGTTGATCTCGCCGTAGCTGTCGACGATGTGCTCCTTCATCATCATCGTGGTCTCGGCCACCAGCACGCGGTTGGAGTTGTACAGCGAATCGGTCAGGCTGTTGTCGACCACCATGAAGCCGCGCGACAGCGCCGTGTTGTCGGCCCAGTTCTGCTCGGTGCGGAACTGCAGGCGAGGTTGGCCGGTGGAGGCGCCGTAGCTGTAGACCACCTTGCCGTTCCACTGCGCCTGCGGCGCCAGCGGTGTCCACGGCTTGCTCGGATCGAACAGCACCACGATGTCGTAGATGCCGCGGTTGATCGTGCCGCGTTCGACTCGCACGATGTAGGGCACCGTCAGGCCGGTCGAGGTCGTCGTCGTGGCCAGGTCAGGCGGCGTCGAGCCCACCGTGTAGGGTTTGAAGCAGTTGGTGGGCGATGCCACCGCCGGCGGGCTCGGGTCGGGCAGGGCGGTCGAGCAGCCAGCCGTGGTGGTGTGATAGAAGAGCTTGAATTCGGTGGCGATGTTGCACTGCGCGTCGACCGCGGTGGTCAACAGGCCGCTGGCATTCGACGCCGGCGTGTTGCCGCTCTGCGCCACCGGCAGCGGCGTGGCGCAGATCCAGGGCTGCGTCTGCGAGCCCAGCAGCACCGGCCCGCCGCGCGGGTGGTTGGTGATGGTCAGGCTGGCGTCGTCATCGTCGTCGTGGCCGAAGGCGTGGCCATGCTCCTTGCCGCGCGCGCCGGACTGCGCCGCCAGCTCGTTCTTGCCGACGCGCAGGCCGGTGACCACGCCGCGCAGCGTGCGCGCCGCCGCGTTGGCCGTGAACGAACCCGTGACGTTGGCGCCGTTGAGGGTGATCTTCACCTTGTCGAGCGGCACGCTCTTGGGCACCTGCACTTCGACCAGCGCGTCGCCGTCGCTGATCAGGTCGGCACGATTGCCGAGCGTGCGGATCACGAACTTCGAATTCGAGTCGTGCCCGCCGAAGTGGTCGGTGGACACGTCGTGCGAAGCGGCACCGGCGCTCTGGATGGTTTCGCTGCCGGCACTCAGGCCCGCCTGCATGTTGCCCGCGGTGTCGGTGCCGCCACCGCCGCCGCATGCCGAGATGGCCAGCGCGGCAGCCGATGCGCCGCACAGCCGCCAAGAAATCGAGCGCAGCACGATCATTGCTTGTCTCCGCAGTGAGGACAACGATTGAAACGCTGCGTCCGCGAGGCGAGCAGCGGACATACCCTAGCGCCTGGCGCGCAGGTGACAGCCGGCGCTTGCCCGCCCGCGCGTCGACCTGCGCGCGTTTACAAATTGGACGCCGCCGCGTCAGAACCCAAACGTCAGGCCCGCCATCGCCTCGACCTGCGTCAGCGTGTCGCCCCGGATCGACACCACGCAACCGCCCGAACAAAAGAACGAACCGCTGCTGCGGATCAACGTGACGTAGCCGCGCAGCTCGGTGCGCAACGCCAGCGAGCGCGTGAGCGGCCATTGGTAGCCCACGCCTGCGTTCAGCGATGCGCGCACGCGCGACCCGGTGCCTTGCAGGCGCGGGTTCAGCAGCGTGACGCCGAGGCCGCCCGCCACGTAAGGCCCGCGCCCGACCTGGCCGTCGAAGAAATTGAGGCCGCCCAAGTGGATGTAACTCACCTGCAGCGGCATCTCGCTGGGCGTGCCGGGGCCGGCGGCAGCGCCGAGTTCCAGCCGCGTGCGCTGGTGCGAGAGCAACAACTGCAGTTGCCGGCTGGAGTCGTACGGCCACTCGATGCCGATCGAGCCGGCGGCGCTGCTGCGCATGTCGATCGCATCGTTCGGCGGGTTGGCCTGCTTGAAGCCGCTGCCCGATCGCACGCCGGCGTAGGCGGTGACGGCGTTCTGCGCGTGGGCCAGCGGCGCGCAGGCGAGCGCGGCGACGAGCACGAGCCCGGTCTTCAGGTGTCGCGATGTCATGGGCCGATGGTAGCCGCGTGCTGCGGTGACGAAGCGAAACTGCCGTAGCATCGCCGCACGCCGGGAGCCTTCGCATGTCGCACAGCGAACCCTCGAACGAGCGCGCCCCCGAGGCGCTGCGCCGCGCGATCGCGCTGCGCGTCGCGCAGGCGCACGAGCCGCTGCTGCCCGGCGCGATCACCGCGATGGTGTTCGGCTCCACGGCCGACGGCCTGGCCGACACACGCTCCGACATCGACATGAGCATCGTGTTCGAGCAGCTGCCCGACGAGGCCGAACTGGCCGCCGCGTGCCGCAGCGTCGGCGGCGGCGCATGGAACTGGCAAAGCGGCCGCCTGCACGGGGAGGGCATGGCGGTGAGCTTTCAGCTCGACGGCATCGAGGTGCAGGTGGTCTACACCGACCCGCGCATCCTGCAGGCCGACCTCGACGAATTGCTGGTCGAGCACAAGCCCGACACGCTGAACCACAAGATCGCCGAGGGCCTGCTGAAGGCGCAGCCGCTGATCGGGCCCGAGCGGCTGCAAGCCTGGCGCGCGCGAGTGGTGGCGTTTCCGCCCGAGCTCGGGGACGCGATGATGCGCCACTACCTGGCCGAGCCCACTCAGTGGAAATGGTTCGGTCTGCTGCTGCACCGCGATGCGCAGCTGTGGAGCCGCGAGCTGCTGGTGGAGGCGTGCTATCGGCTGTTCGGCGTGCTGGCCGGACTCAACCGCTGCTACTTCACAACCTTCCAGTTCAAGCGCGTGCGGCGCTTCGCCGACCAGCTGGCGATCGTGCCGCCGAATCTGGCCGATCGCATCGAGGGGTTGCTGGTGGCGCCGCTGGCCGAGGCGTTCACCGCGTTGTATGCGCTCGACGGCGAGGTGTTGGCACTGCTGGCGGCGCATGCGCCGCAGATCGATCTGACCGCGGCCCGGGACCGGCGCGCGAAGTTCTCGCTGACCAAGACCACGCGCTGAGTCAAGCGCGTGGATCCCGCACGCGCGGGCGCAGCGATGAAGCACGTGCTCCTCAGGGCCCCGAAATGCGCCAGGCCGTCAGCACGCTGCCGGCCGGCACGACGAGCAGACCCTCGCCTGCACCGAAGCCGGTGGTGGGCTGGCTCACGTTCTGTTCATCCGTTGCCGCAATGGGGGCACCGGCCGCGCCGGTCCAGATGAGTGCACCCGTCGTGGCGTCGAGCGCGTAGACGGCACCGCTTGCCGAGCCGACGATCACGACCTGATCGATCACGATTGGCGCCGATGTCAGCAGGCCGTCGCCGGCAAAGCTCCACAACACCTGCTGCGAAACGAGGTCGATGCCGCGCAGCGTGCCGGCTTGCATGAAGTAGCCCGTTTGCGCAGTCAGCGCCGGGATGGTGCTCGCGGTGAACGTGCCGACCGTGGTGCCGGTGGTGGCGTCGAAGATGCGCGACACCGGATCGGTCCAGTCCCTCACGTACAGGCGGTCGTTCGCGTACACCGCAGTTCTGCCGCCGCCGCCCGAGCATGGCCCCGCGTAGTGCCACAACGTGGCGCCCGACAGCGGGTCGAACTTGTACACCTGACAGGGATACGAAACGAACACGCCATCACCAGACACCGTGGGCGAGCTCTGATCGCCGTTGGCCACGCTGGCCCGCCACAACAGATTGCCGTTGGCCTCGTCCACCGCATAGACGGTGCCTCCCGAGCCAGCACCCCCGATGTAGACGACGCCATTCACCGCCGTGGGCGCCGCGCTGAAGGCATATTGCCCGGGCAACTGCACGGACCATCCGGCCTGCCCGGTGGCTGCGTCGAACGAGCGCAGCAGTCCGTTGTAGTTGACGACGAAGATCTTGCCGTGGTCATAGGCGTGAGCCGACCAGAAGTACGTGCCGGGGATCGCGACTGGTCCCCAGGCGATGTGGCCGGTCTGCGCATCGAGCGCATAGAGGTCGGTGCCATAGATGCTGCTCGGTGTGCCCGGTGTCGTGGCCGTGACGTACACCTTGCCGTCGGCGACCAGTGGGTACGACAGGTTGCCCGGCAGCGTGACCGACCAGGTGGCGGCGGACGGGAACGCGAGTGGCGTGCCGAACACCGCGCGGCCGGAATGGGCGTAGTCGATCTGAAAGGCCACCGATCGACTGAGCGGCGGCGCCGGCGATGGGGTCGGCTGGAAAACGGTCACATTGGCGCTGCCCGAGACACCGCCGAGCGTGGCGCTGATGGTGGCTGACCCGAAGTCGATCCCAGTGACCACACCGGTGGCGTCGACGCTCGCCACGGCGGTTGCCGATGAGGCCCAGGTGACCTGCGCAGTGAGATCCTGCGTGCTGTTGTCGGAGTAGGTTCCGGTGGCGGTGAGTTGCAGTGTCTTGCCCTTGCCCAACGACGGGGTGGCGGGACTGACGGAGATCGACACCAGCGATGCAACCGGGGTGTTGGTGACCGTGATTGGCACGTAGTTGAAACCGCCGATCACGATGGCGGAGTTGGGGTCCGCGTTGGGCACCGGCAACGCAGTGGCCACGCCGACCAGCACCAAACGGCTTCCTGCGCTGAGGGCTCCGGCGTCGATGCTGTACTGCGTCGTGGTCGACGGCACGATCTGGATGGAGTCACCAGCCGGCCACACAAACTGACCGTTCGGATCGAGCACGCCGAGCGCAAACAGCGAATCGGGCGATGGCGTGACGCCGGTCCATGCCACCAAGTGGGCTTCCGGGGAATACCAGGTGGCGTTGGGCGTCGGCGCGGTGATCGTCGGATAGGCGCTGAATTGCGTGCCGGTCACCGTGTAGCTGGTTGCGCCAACGGAGACGCTCAACGAGATGGCACCGCCTGGGTCGATCGACAGGGTGCCTTCGTAGTCCTGAAAAGCCGCGAAGTAGGCAAGGCGAGTGCCATTGAGCGACACCACAGCATCGCCAATGGGCGCTCCGGTGGACGCGTCGAGAACCGCCACCGACGCCCCTGTGTTGGAGCCGGCAGGCAACGCGCCAGGCGGGACGCCGTTGCTCGGAAAGCCGATCAGCGATGCCAGGATGACCGGTGGCGCTGGCTGCGAGCCGCCGCCGCCGTCTCCACCCCCGCCACCGCAACTGGCGAGTGCGAGCAGTAACGCGGCAACCGCGGACTTGAAGAACCAGCGCGCGAGTGAGGTCAACATCACATCCAAGTTAGGCAACGAGCGTGCATCTCAGAGATTGACCGCGCCTTGCGCCAGGTCAACTGTCGGTTCGGTAGTACGTCTGCAGGCGCTGGCGCAACTCGCGCTTGAGCAGCTTGCCGCTGGGGTTCTTGGGCAGCGCGTCGACGAACACCACGGCCTTGGGGCACTTGAACGTCGCGAGGTGCTGCGACGCGTGCGCAAGCACCTTGGCTTGGTCGAGCGCGTGACCTGCCTTGACCACCACCACCGCGGTCACCGCTTCGATCCAGCGCGGATGCGGCAGGCCGACCACCGCCACTTCGCTGACCCCTTCCAGGCGATAGAGCGCCTCTTCGACCTCGCGGCTGGCGACGTTCTCGCCACCCGTCTTGATCATGTCCTTCTTGCGATCGACCACCGTGATGTAGCCCTCGTCGTCGATGGTGGCGAGGTCGCCCGAGTGGAACCAGCCGCCTTCGAACGCCGCCGCCGTGCGCTCGGGATCGTTGAAGTAGCCCTGCAGCAGCTGCGGCGAGCGGTGCACGATCTCGCCGACTTCACCCGGCACGATGTCGCACATCGCGTCGTCGACCACGCGCGTCTCGACGTTGAGCGCGGGCCGCCCGGCGGAGCCCGGCTTGCGCAACTGGTCTTCGGGCTTCAGCACGGTGGCCAGCGGCGCGATCTCGGTCTGGCCGTAGAAGTTCCACAGCCGCATGTCGGGCAGGCGCTCGGTGAGCTCGCGCATCACCGCCACCGGCATGATCGACGCGCCGTAGTAGCCCTTGCGCAGGCTCGACAGATCGCAGCGGTCGAACAGCGGCGAGCGCAGCAGGCCGATCCACACCGTGGGCGGCGCGAAGAACGCGCTGATGCGGTGGCGTTCGAGCAAGGCCAGCAGGTTGTCGGGCGTTGGCGTCGCGGTGATGTGGCTGGTCGCGCCGAGGTACACGCAGGGCCCGAGAAAGACGTCGAGCTGCGCGCAGTGGTACAGCGGCAGCGCATGCAGCACGGTGTCGCTGTCGGCCATCTCGCCGTCGACGATGCAGCTCACGTACTGGTCGATCACCGCGCCGTGGGTCAGCATCGCGCCCTTGGGTGCCGACTCGGTGCCGCTGGTGTAGACGATCTGCAGCAGGTCGTCGCGGCCGATGTCGACCTCGGGCGGCGACGCCGAGGTGTCGATCAGCGCATCGAATCGCAACGCGACGCCGGCGGGCGCAGTCGATGCGGCCTCCGACGGCAGCCACAGCAGACGCTCGACACGGGTGTCGCGCGCCGCCGCGTCCTGGCCCAGCGCCGCCAGGCCGCTGTCCACCGCCAGCAGCCGAGCGCCGGCATGGCGCAGGATGTAGGCGGCCTCGTCGGCGTTGAGCATGAAGTTGACCGGCACCAGCACGGCACCCAGCCGCGCCAGCGCGAACCGCAAAGCCGCGAAGCCGTGCGAGTTGCGCGCCAGCACCGCCACGCGATCGCCCTGGGCCACGCCTTCGGCGTGCAGGCCCGCGGCCAGCCGCGAGACCACGTCGTCGAACTCGCGCCAGGTCCATGCGGTGTCGCCGCAGCGGATCGCGGGCTTGGCCGGCAACCGCGCGGCGGTGCGGCGCAACAGGTCGGCGAGGGTTTGGCGGCGCACGGCGTGGCGGGTCATGGCGGGCTTTCGCTGATGGCAAGCCACTGTAGGCGCGGCATCGCCGGCCGGCGTCAGGGACAGTCCTAGCGCCGACACGCCGGTCGGCCATCTGCCGCGCGCCGCCGAACGGGCGTGGTCGCGCACCCGGTTCAACGAGGCGGCGGCGCGGTCGCCAGCGCGCGCATCACGGCACGCAGCGTCGGATCGCCGCGCGGACCCGCCTCGGCGGGCTCGACGTACAGCGCCGGCCGGAACGCCTCGCGCGGCGCGCCATTGACCTGAAAGAGCTGCTCCTCGCCGAGCTCGACCGTCGCACCCGACTTGGGCAGCGTCTCGTTGAACATCGCGCCCAGCAGCAGCGCCATCTGCGAGCCGGCCGTGCGGGCGCCGATGGCGTCGAAGCCGATCATCAGCCCTTCGCCCATGCTGCTGGTCCAGCGGCCGCCGAGCACGAACACCTGGCCCCGGTAGTGCGGCTGCAGCGGCAGCACGTACTCGACGAATTTGCGCGGCACCCCGTGGCGCCGCTGCTCGCCGGGCACCACGTGCACCTGGTACGGCCGCTCGCGGCTGACGAAGTGGCCCATGATGGCGCGCGCCACCGTGGTGTTGCCGCCGCTGGGCGTGTTGCGCAAGTCGATGATCAAGGCGTGCGTGTCGAGCAGCGATTGCAGCGCCTGCCGGAACGCCGCGATCGTCTCGTTGCGGCCGAGCGAATTGTTGAAGCCGATGATGCCGACGTTGCCGCGCCGTTCGCTCACCACGGCTGGCGCCGCTGCGACGGCGGCGGCGTGCTGCGCCCCGGCGCGCAGCGTGAACTCGCGCGTGCTGCCGTTGGCTTGAACCACCAGCCGCCGTGACCGATCACGCACACCGGCCAGCGCGAGGTTCAGGCCGTGCACCACCTGCGCGGGCGACAGCGCGCTGATCGGCTGCTCGAGCAAGCGCTCCACGGCGGCTGCCGGCGCGACGCCGTCGATCGAGACGATGGCGGCGCCGGCCGGCACGCCTTGCACGCTCGCGTCGCTGCCCGAGCGCACGTCGCGGATCCAGAAGCGCCCGCCCGCGAAGCCGCCGTACAAGTCCGACGCGGTCGGCACCAGGCTCGGGTCGTTCGGCGTGCCGGGGCCGACATTGAAGTGCGGGTCGGCGAAGTTGTGCGCCACCACCTTGGCGACTTCGACGAAATCGTCCCGGGTGGTGGCCGCCAACGCGCGCGGCGCAAAGTGCGCCAGGATCTTCGGGCCGTCGACACCGGGCCGCTCGAAGTACGCGTAGTCCAGCGTCAGCAACTCGCTCCACTCCGCCCACGCTTGCCGCGCATCGAACGGGGCGGCGCTGGGGCTGGCCGGGCCCGATGCCGCAGCGGGGTCGGCGCTTCGTCCAGCCTGCGGCCATGCCAGCGCCGCCAGTGCACAGACGGTGGTCAGCCAGGCCAAAACGGTCGGTTGTGCTCGTCGTGGTGTCATGCGCCCACTGTGCCACCGAAGGCGCCGCGACGTGCGGCGTGTGCCGCCGCGCCAGCTCGGCGCTCAGACGGCGTCGAACTGCGGCGGCGGCGGTGGCAGGTGATGCAGCCAGCGCGGCGTGCCGCACTGCTCGTCGGCCGCCTTGCCGAGTCGATCGGCCAGCGACAAGGCTTCGCGCGGCGGCAGCGGTTGCGGGTTCAGGGCCACGGCGTCGAGGCGATTCAGCAGCGAGCTCAAGCCCAGTTCGCGCGGCGGCAGCGGCTGCGGGTTGAGTGCCACCGCCTCCAGCGGATGGGCGATCAATCCCAACGACTCATGCGCGGGCGATGGGTCGATCTGCGCGGCGAAGTGGTTTTGCGACAGGCTGACTGCCGTGGCGCCGATGGCGAGGTTGAGTGACATGGCGGTGCTCCGGGCAACGCGGCACGGTGTGCGCCGCCGACACGCATTGCACGCGCAAAGCCGGCCATCGCCAAGACCGGTCGTCTCCCAGTGGGAGCATTGCCGATCGGGACTCCTCCCAATGCCACGCCGGCCGCGGTGCTGTTGCGCCGGGAGCTTGGTGGACCGCTCACCCGATGCGCTTGAACACGAGGGTCCGCGTGGCGGGCTCGCCCGTTGCTGAAGTGGTTCGCACACTGATCGTCAATCGATCGCTATCCACCTGCATGCCGCGGGTCAGCACGAGGCCGACGTTCTCGGCAGAAAGAGCCCCAAGCAAGCGCTGCGTGACCGTTCCGGCCGAGTCGTCCACCTCGTAAGTGCCGAAGTAGGCGTCGTAGCCACCCTGTGCCCGACTGTTGTTCGCTCCTGCGGATGGCAAGTCGGCAAACACGCTCGTCGTGCGGTCCCGCTTCATGAACTGGGCGGCGAAATGGCCGCAGCGGTCGTAGATCAGCATCGCCACGGGATCGGCACCCAGTGCAGGATCCACGCGCCGTTCGCCTGCGTCGGTGACATCGATGCGCGACAGCAGTTCCCAAGTCCCAGGCAGCGTGACAGACAGCGGTGGCTCGGGAATCGACATTCCTTGCTCCTGGCGCGAGGGCGCTGCTCGATCCTAACGTTCGATGACCCGCTCGACCCAGTCGCGCGCCGCGTCGAGCGCGCTGCTCAACACCTGATCGTCGCGGCGCCCCGACTTGGCGGGCACGTGCAACGAATGGTCGCCCTCGGGCACCCAGTGCAGCGTGGCCGTCGCACGCAGCGCTTCGATGGTGGGCTCGAGCAGGCCGGCGTCGGCCATGTCGTCGCGCGTGCCCTGCACGAACAGCATCGGCACTTTCACGCCGGCCAGGTGTTGTGCACGATCGATCGATGGCTTGCCGGCCGGATGCAGCGGAAAGCCGAAGAACAACAACCCCATCACACCGGGCAGCGGCGACGCCGATTGCGCCTGCGAGGTCATGCGCCCGCCGAACGACTTGCCGCCGGCGATCAGTGGCAGGCGCGGCAGCCGGCGCGCCGCATCGGCCACCGCGGCGCGCACCGCGGCGTGCGCCACCGTCGGCACGTCGGGCCGCCTGGAGCCGCGCTCCATGTAGGGGAATTGGTAGCGCAGCGTCGCGATGCCGCGCTCGGCCAGGCCGCGCGCCACGCGCGACATGAAAGGGTGCTCCATGCCGGCGCCAGCGCCGTGGCCGAACACATAACACGCGTGCGGGGCGGCCGGCGATTCGAACAAGCCCGAGACGGCGTCACCACCGTCGATCTCGATGCGGATGCGCTCGGACATCAGGGCCATGGATCGGCAGGACTCTAACGCTGCAACCGGCGGTACGCGCTGAAATGCCGCAGCGCCAGCTGCCCCTTGCCGCGTTGTTCGTACAGGCGGGCGGCGTTGAAGTGCGCATCGGCGAAGTCGGCCGCCAGCTTCAGACATGCCTCGTAGGCGGCCAGCGCGTCATCGTCGCGGCGCAGGTCTTCGAGCGCCAGCGCGCGGTTGTAGTGCAGGCGCGCCTCGCGCGGCGCGTGCGACAGGCCCTGGTCGTAGACGGCCAGCGCGTCGTCCAGACGACCGGCTTCGTACAACAACGCGCCGAGGTTCAAGTAGGCATCGGCGTCGTCGGGCCTGCGGCCAATCGCGTCGCGATAGGCTGCCTCGGCAGCCGCCGGGTCGCGGCTCTCGAGATCGTGTGCCGGCGCCAGCCCGGCCTCGGCGCCCGCCACGGCAGCGGGGCGGGCCGGTCGCGCGGCGGCTTGCGCGTCGAGCTCGCGCCCGATCAGCGCCACCGTGCCGGCCGCGGGTGCGACCTCGAAATCGAGCAGCAGCTGCCTGGACTCGGCGTCCCATTGCATGCCGCCTTCCTGCACCGCGATGTCGTTGCCCACCGCGCTGATGCGCAGCCCGCTCAGCGGCAACTGCTCGGGCAGTTGCTGGCGCAGGCTGGCCAGTGCCTTGACGATCCTGCGCGGTGGAATCTTGGCTGCCTGCAAGCGATGCGCGGTGCGCAGCAGCACCACGTCCTGGAACGAGAAGCGGTATTCGTTGCGCGGTCCGCGGCCCGGTGTGACGAAGCCGGCCTCGACCAGCCGCGACACGGTGGTCGCCGACAGGCCGAGCATGTCGCGGACACTTTTCAACGAATGGGTCTGCGGCGCTGCGCTCGCTTTCACTCGTTCACTGCTTCTTGGCGCGCGCGCGCGCCGGTGCCGGCGCAGCGGCTTCGACGGCGACGGCCCGCCGCACGCCCTTGCGCTCCTTCAGAGCATCGTCGGCCACGGCGTCGGCTTTGGCCGCCTTGGCGCTGCCGTTGCCGCCGGCCGCGGCGCGTTTGCCGAGACTGGCGCGCAGCGCTTCCATCAGGTCGATCACCTGGCCGCTGGCCGGCGACTCGACTTCCTCGTGCGCGACGATCTGCTGGCCGGCGATCTTGCGATCGATCGCCGCCAGGATGCGCTCCTTCTCCTCGTCCTTGAAGGCCTTGGGGTCGTAGGAGTCCTCGGCGATCTGGTCGATCAGCTGCATCGCGAGGTCGAGCTCGGCCTGCGTGACGTCGACGCGCTCGATGTTCAGGTCCTTCAGCGAGCGCACCTCGTCGGCGAAGTACAACTGCTGCAGCATCAGGCCGTCTTCGGCCGGGCGCACCTGCACCACATAGCGCTTGGCCTTCCACGACCAGCGCGCCAGCGCGCAGCGGTCGCTCTGGCGCATCGCCTGCATCAGCAGCGCGTACGGCTTGCCGCCGCGCTTGTCGGGCGCCAGCATGTAGGCCTTGTCGTAGTAGATCGGGTCGATCGACTTCTGTGGAACGAAGGCCACGATGTCGATCACGTGGTCGCTGCCTTCCTCGAGCGCCTTCAGCTCCTCGGGCTGGAACAGCACGAACTTGTCCTTCTCGAACTCGTAGCCCTTGACCATGTCGGCGCGCTCGACCACCTTGCCGTCGCGCTCGGACACGTACTGCTGCTTGACGCGCGAGCCGTCCTTGGCCAGCAGGTTGAAGCGCACCGTCGACGAACTCTCGGTGGCCGAATAGAGCTTGACCGGAATCGACACCAGGCCGAAGCCCAGGGTCAGCGTTGCGATCGATCGGGCTGCCATGTTGGTTCTCTCCACGCGAGCGCCCAAGCGGGTTGCCACCACCGGCGCGGACGGCAAGCATAAGCCCGGCGGTTCGGGCGCGCGCCATTCAGGGCCGGCAAACTGCCTACACCTGCTCGATGCTGTTGTATCCAAGCCGCTTCATGGCCCTGGCCAGCGGCTGGCGCGCGCTCCAGTAGTCGGCCCACGGGTCCGTCTTCTCGAACGACAGGTGCTCGCGCGCGTTGGCGATCGTCCACTGCGAGCCCGACTTGACGGCGGCGAGTTGGTGCCATGCGATCGGCATCGACACGCCCAGCCCCGGGCGCGCGCGCGCCGAGTACGCCGCCGCGGTGGTGGCCCCGTGCGAGTTGCGGATGTAGTCGACGAAGATCTTGCCGACCCGGTTCTGCGCTCCGCTCTTGGCCGAGAAGCGGTTAGGCACCACGCGCGCCAGATGCTCGACCACCGCCTGCGAGAAGCCCTTCACGGTGTCCCAGTCATGGCGCGGTGCCAGCGGCACCACCACGTGCAAGCCCTTGCCGCCGCTGGTCTTGAGCCAGGCCTGCAGGCCGAGCTCGGACAAGAAGGACTGCACCAGCAGGGCCGCCTCCTGCACGCGCGGCCAGGCCACGCCATCGCCGGGGTCGAGGTCGAACACCAGACGGTCGGGCTTGTCGATGGTGCGCGCCAGCGCGTTCCAGGTGTGGAACTCGATCACGTTCAGCTGCGCCGCGCTGGCGATGCCTTGCAGCGTGGCCACCTCGAGCAACGCCTCGTGCCCGGGCCACAGCGCGGGATCGAGCGTCTTCACGCCGGGCAGCTTCAGCTGGCCCAGGTGTTTCTGGAAGAACAATTCGCCGCTCACGCCTTCGGGGCCGCGCACCAGCGAACACGGCCGGCCCTTCAGGTGCGGCAGCAGCCAGTCGGCCACGCTCTCGTAGTAGCGCACGAGGTCGAGCTTGGTCAGCTGGCTGAGCGGGTCGATCACACGGTCCGGGTGCGTGACCTTCGACGACGCCGCCGCACGCTTGAGCGGCAGCGCGCCGACGGGTGTGGCCACCGCTTCACGCGTCACCTGGCGGGCCGGCTTGTCGGTGCGCAGGCCCACGTACTTGCCGTGGCGGATGTGGCCGTCGGGCGTCCAGTCGGCGAACACGATCTCGGCCACCAGTTGCGGCTTGACCCAGCGCTCCGCCACGCCGGCACGGCGCGCCCAGCGCTTCTTGTCACCGCCTGGTGCGGCGGTGAAGGGGGACTCCTTCACCTCGAGCTTGAGCAGGCGCTCCTTCAGCTGGGCTGCCGTCTTGCCCGACCAGCCGGTGCCCACGTTGCCGGCGGCGATCAGGCTGCCGTCGTCGCCGTACACGCCGAGCAGCAGGCTGCCGATCTCGGGCGATGCGGCGTCGCCGCCGCGATCGGTGAAGCCGCCGATCACGAACTCCTGGCGCTGCTGCAACTTGAGCTTGAGCCAGCTGTCGGTGCGCCGCGACAGGTACGGCGCATCGTCGCGCTTGGCGATGATGCCTTCGAGCCTGAGTTGTTCGGCCGATCGCATCAGGTTCACCGGGTCGGCGTCGAACGCGGCGCTGAAGCGCACGTGTTCGCTGGCGTGCCGTTCGAGAAGGGCCTGCAACAGCGCACGGCGCTCGCGCAGCGGCGCCGCGCGCAGGTCGTGGCCTTCGAAGTAGGGCAGGTCGAACACGAAGTAGCAGATGTCGCGCGTGGCCTTGCCGTCGAATGCGTTTTGCAGCGCGTTGAAGTCGGGCACGCCGTCGCGCCCGAGCACGACCACTTCACCGTCGAGCCAGGTGCCATTGAGCTTCAGTGTGGCGAGCTCGTCGATCAACGCCGGCATCTTCGACGACCAGTCGTGGCCGTTGCGCGTGAACAGGTGCGGCTGGGGCGCGCCGTCGAAGCGCGCCAGCATGCGGTAGCCGTCGAACTTGATCTCGAAGATCCATTGGCCGCTGGCGGGCAAGCCGATGGTCTGCGTGGCCAGTTGCGGCAGCAGCGCCGCCGGCAGCGTGGCCGGCACGGCGGCCGCGGGCAACACCAGGCCCGCCGCCGTGCGCGCCGCAGTGCGGTGGCCGGCGGTCGGCCCGCTCGCCGCCGCCACCTCGGCTGCGGGTTCCGGCTCGGGGCCGACGCTGTCGGGCAGCGCACGCACCACGTCGTATTCCGCGCGCGAACGCGCATAGCCGTCGCGTTTCTTGAACAGGATCCATGGGTCCTGGCGCTCGTTGTCCTTGGGTTTGATGCGCACCAATTCCCACTGGCCGCGCAGCTTGCGGCCGTGCAGCGCGAACAGCAGCTTGCCGTCGGCCAGGCCCTGCGCCGGGTCGCCCACCGGCTCCCAGGTGCCGCGGTCCCAGACGATGACGGTGCCGGCGCCGTACTGCCCCTTGGGGATCGTGCCTTCGAAGCGGTTGTAGGAGATCGGGTGATCCTCGGTCTTCATCGCCACGCGTTTGTCGGCGGGGTCGTAGCTCGGCCCCTTGGGCACCGCCCACGACCACATCACGCCACCGTGTTCGAGCCGCAGGTCGTAGTGCAGCCGCGTGGCGGCGTGTTTCTGGATCACGTAGGCGAGCGCGCCCGGGCTGCCTGGCGTCTCGTCGCCGGACGGCTCCGGCGTGGCGGCGAAGTTGCGCTTGGCGCGGTAGGCGCGAAGCGGCTGGACGGGGCGGGCACACATGGCGTTGCGCCGATTGTCGATGACGCGCCGACCCTGCGCGGCGTGGGCCCTCGCGCGCGGCGGCGCCGCGGCGTGCACGGGGCGGCGGCATACTGCTCGGCCCACCGCGAAGGACATCGACGATGAAATACCGCCACCTCGGTGCCAGCCCGCTCAAGGTCTCTGCGCTGTGCCTGGGCACGATGATGTTCGCCGACCAGACCGACCTCGGCGCGGCGCGCGACATCGTTGCCCACGCGCGCGAGCACGGGGTCAACTTCATCGACACCGCCGACGTGTACAGCCTCGGCAAGTCCGAGTCGATGGTCGGCGAGCTGCTGAAGGGGCAGCGTGACGACTGGATCGTCGCCACCAAGCTCGGCAACCGCATGTCCGATCGCCCCAACGAGTCGGGCTACTCGCGTCGCTGGGTGCAACGCGCCTGCGAGGCGAGCCTGCAGCGATTGGCGATCGATTGCATCGACATCTACTACATGCACCGCGACTTCAACGGCATGCCGCTCGACGAACCGCTGCGCTCGATCGACGATCTGCTGCGCGCCGGCAAGATCCGCTACTGGGGCCTGAGCAACTTTCGCGGCTGGCGCATCGCCGAGGTGGTGCACACGGCGCGCGCGATCGACATGCCGGCGCCGGTGGTCTGCCAGCCTTACTACAACCTGCTGAACCGGCAACCCGAGGTCGAGGTGCTGCCGGCGTGCGCGCACCACGGCCTGGGCGTGGTGCCCTACAGCCCGATCGCGCGCGGCGTGCTGTCGGGCAAGTACGCACCCGGCGCCGAGCCGGCCGCAGGCTCGCGCGCCGGCCGCGGCGACAAGCGCATGATGGAAACCGAGTTCCGCGACGAGTCGCTGCGCGCGGCACAGGCGCTGAAGGCGCACTGCGAGCGAAAGGGCGTCTCGCTCAGCCACTTTGCCACCGCATGGGTGCTGGCACACCAGGCCGTGAGCGCGGTGATCGCCGGGCCACGCACGCTGCAGCAGTGGCGCGACTATCTGCCGGCGCTCGAGTGCACGATCGACGCCGAGGACGAAGCGCTGGTGGACTCGCTGGTCAGGCCGGGCCATCCGTCGACGCCGGGCTACAACGATCCGGCGTATCCGCTGCAGGCGCGCCGCTCGTCGTGACGGCCGTCGCGGCCCGCGTCAACCCAGGCGCACGCGCCGGTAGCGCAGCGAGTCGATCAGCGGCTGGGCGTTGTGCGCCAGCGTGTGCTCTTGCACGATCTCGACCAGGCCGCGCTGCGCCATCTGTTTGAGCTCGCGCGCGACCGTGTCGTAGACGAACGGGTTCTCCAGCGCGCTGCCCACGTGCGGCAGTTCTTGTTCGACTCGGAGTTCGGAGTCCAGGAACAACGATTGCGCGAGGCTCAACATCGTGGCGATCTCCTAGGCGTGCGACGTTTCGGTGGGAGCGGCAGCCGAAAGAACTCCGGGCCACGTGGTCACTTTGCCATGGCTGTCGTCGGATCCGTGCATCGTCACACGGCGCAGTCGGGCATGCGCAACGTGCCGCGTACGCGACACGCGGCGATCCATCAGGCCGCATGCCGGCCGATCAAATAGCGCACGCTCACTTGATGCAGATGAGCACACCACCTCTTGACGCGCGCGCCAACGCAGACTATTCGGAGCGCCTGCGCATCACCTGCGCGGCCCGACGCGCCGCACCGCGACCCAAGCGATCGCCGCGGTGACCAGCGCGATCAGCCCGAGCACCAGCCAGAAACCGAGCGGGTGCTGGTTGAACGGGATGCCGCCCACGTTCATGCCAAGCAGCCCCGACACCAGGTTGATCGGCAGCGCCAGCACGGTGACCATCGTCAGCACGAACAGGCTGCGGTTGTTCTCCTCGGCCACCCGCGCGGCCGACTCGTCCTGCAGCAGCTTGATGCGTTCTTGCAGCGCACCGACGTCGCGCAGCACCACCGAGAACTCTTCGCTGGCCTGCTGCAGGCGTTGCCGATCCGCGGCCGCGACCCACTCGGGCGGATGCGCCAGCATGCGAAAGAAGGCACCGGGCTCGGGGGCCAGCAGACGCTGCAATCGCACGCTCATGCGGCGCAGCTGCGCGAGCTCTGCACTCAGCCGCTCGGTGCGGCCGGCGAGCAACGCGTCCTCGATCTCGTCGACGCGATCGGTCGCCTTGCGTGCGATGCGCTGCAGCTCGTCGGCCTGATCGCGCAGCAGGTGGTCGAGCAGCGCGGCGGCGCTGGCCACGTGCTCGCCGCGTTTGACGGCGCCGCGCAGGCGGTCCACCGCACGCAGCGGGCTGCGCCGCGCGGTGATCACGGCGTGCGCGCGTGCGCTGATCCACAGCGTGGCCACGTCGCTGGCCTCGTAGGCGAAGTCGAAGGTCACGTCGTTGACCACCGCGAACAGGGTGTCGAGCACCCGCTCGATGCGCGTCGAACGCGAGCCCTCGTGCAGCGCCTCATAGAACGACTCGTCGAGGCCCGAATGCGCCCGCAGCCAGGGCTCGGCGCCGGTGTGCGACAGGTTGAAGTGCAGCCACACGAAGCTGCCGTCGCCTGCCGGCGTGGCGATTGCGCCGACCGCGGCCTGCGAGTCGATCGGCTCGGCCGTTTGCTGGCCGCGAAAACGAAAGCCGCAGATCAGGCCGTTGGCGTCGGCGCCGTAGGTGGCCGGCAGTGCGCTGAGGTCGGTGGTCGCCAAGACAGGCTCCTTCGCGGTGTGCGTGGCGACAAATATTGTCTGCGCGGCTGTGTGACAGCCGCGCGCGTGCGCTCGTGTGGGCCCGCCGCGTTGAGCGCCACGACTCAGGCGCCGGCGCTGTCCGACAGTCGCTTCAGGTACACGCGCACGCGCCTGGCGTTGGTACCGAAGTCGCTGCCGCCGACGCGCGACAACGAGCGCACGTCGACCACGCTGCCGCTGCCTTGCGGCGTGATGCGCACCACCACGTCGTCCTTGAAGCCGAACAACGGCGTGGTGTCGGTGGCCTCGATGCGGAGCGTGTCGGGCGCGGCGGCGACGATGTCCCAGCCCATCGCGCGCGCCGCCTGCAGCGCGCGTTCGAATGCCAGAGGCGGCGCCAGCGCCAGCGCCAGCGGGCCGATGTCGGGGTAGCCCTGGTGTTGCTCGGCCGCCGTGTCGGCCGGATAGTCCACTGCATTGCGTGCGCCCTTGCGCAGCGGCAGCACGGCGTCGAAGACGGGCGGGTTGGAGGGGCTGGTGCTGATGTCGTGGATCTTGGGCAGGTGCAGCAGCTGCCAGTACATGTACAGCGGCGGCGCGGCGACCAGCACGTTGATCGCCAGGGCCGATGCCGCCAGGCCGCGTGAACGCGGCGCTGCCGCGGAGGCTGCGATCGAGAGCAGCACGGCGAGCAGCGCCACAGCGGCGCCGCCGATGGCCACGGTGGCGGCCCAGCGCATGGTTTGCAGCGCCACGCCGAGCGCCAGCACATTGGTGCGGTAAGCCGGCCCCGCCGACAACGCAGCGATAGCGCACAGCACACCGACGATCAGCGACAGCAGGGCCAGGGCGCGGCCGATGCGTGTGGCCCTGTTGGCCACAGGGGATGTGTTCGTGACCATGATGCTCCCCGGACGAGTGGCTCGGTGCGGCGCGA
>Ga0326726_10001297_pt1 | contig 23178 bp, 18 predicted proteins | sample MHFenrmetagenome_2_FD_207603 | JGI IMG/M metagenome (GOLD analysis project Ga0326726, IMG submission 207603) | Lab enriched peat soil microbial communities from Michigan Hollow, Ithaca, NY, United States - MHF15MN | ecosystem: Environmental > Terrestrial > Soil > Wetlands > Peat | place: USA... | reverse complement strand
TCGTCGAGCGCCTTGGAGCAGGCGTACGCCCAGCGCGAATGCGATGTGGGTCCGAGACGTAGGTCGTCTTCCTCGCGGAACGGGATCTTGTCGGACTTGCCGTAGACCTCGGACGTCGACGCGACGAAGACGAGCTTCTGTTTCTTGGCCGCGGCCGCGAGCACGGCCTCGGTGGCCTTGACGTTCGTCTCGATCGTGTGGACCGGCGTCTCGACGATGAGACGCACGCCCACCGCCGCCGCGAGATGTACGGTCACGTCGCACCGGTCCACCAGCTCCGAGACGAGCGGCTCGTTGGTGGCCGACCCGATGCGGTGCTCGAATCCCGGGCGACCGATCAGGTGCTCGATGTTGTCCATCGATCCGGTCGACAAGTCGTCGAGGATCAGCACTCGGTCGCCCCGCTCGACGAGCCGCTCGGCCAGGTGCGAGCCGATGAACCCAGCGCCGCCGGTAATGAAGATCTTCATGCGAGTCCCGCCCCCTGCGTGGATCGAGCCGTGCGCGTTGATGCGCCGCGCCGCCGGCGATATTCGGCTGCGCGCTTTACGATGTCCAGGTATCGCGGCAGGACGGCTCGCTCCGTCCAGCGGTCGAGGAACGCTTGATGGCCTTCGCTGGCGAGCCGATCACGGTAGGGCTGGTCCCGCTGCATGCGTTGCATTGCCGCCACCAATTCCTCGCCGCTCGAGAACAATTCGCCGCCGCCCGACTGCTCCACGATCTCGGGAAGCGGGCCAATCCGCCTCGCGATCACCGGAGTCCCTTCCTTGAACGACTCGATCAGGATGATGCCGAACGTCTCGAAGCAGACGGAGGGCACGATGAGCGCGATGGCATGACGGTAGTAGCGGCGGAGGTCGTCGGGTGCAACTCGCCCGAGAAACCGCACGTTCGTCATGCCTTCCGCGAGCCGTCGCAGCACCGGGGCATGCTCACCGTCACCAGCGATGACGAGGTCGGCGCCGGGCGAGTCACGGAAGAGCGGAATGACGTCGTCGAGGCCCTTGATCCTCTCCAACCGGCCAACGAAGAGGAAGTACGGCCGCGCATGAGGCCGTGCCGTGAGCGCCTCGCCCTCGGGCGCGGGCGAGGCCAACGCGGGACTCTCGGGGTCGGGAAGAAAGTAGGGCAAGACTTCCATCGGCCGTGGAAAGCCGAACTCCCGGTGCTTGTTGCGACTGAACTCGCTCATCGCTACGAAAGCGTCCACCTGGTCGAGCTGTCGCTCGAGGTAGCGGGTGTAGCGCCACGCCTGCGGCGGCCGTCGATGAGCGAGGGTGCACCTGAGGCACTCGCGGCCCGTGCACAACTCCCGGCCATGCCGCCACAGCACGTGCATGGGGCACACGAGCCAGTGCTCGTGGGCCATGTAGAGGCGTACGGCGTCGCCGCCGTATCTGAGAAGGCCTGGTCCGCCGACCAGCGAAACGTTGTGGAAGTTCACGACGTCGAAGCGGCCCGCCGCGAGGATTCGCCGGATCCGGCGACCGTTGACGATCGGGTTTCCCGTTTGCTGTGTCAGCAGCGGCGACAGCGTGCCGAGACCGCTGCGAAGGCGAACGACGTCGAGACCTTCCGGCTCCGGCTGTTCCACGGGAGCTGGTCCACGGCGCAATGAGTTGAACGCGTCGACGTCGTGAATGACGGTGACGTGGTGGCCGCGCCGCACGAGTCCACGGGAGAGCCGCTGCACGCCCATCGCGTCGCCGCCGAAGTGGTACGGCGGGTAGAACGTCGTGAGCATGCAGAAGCGCAGCGGACGGCTCTCGGCGCTCACTGTGTGGCCTCGCGAAGCGCGGCCAGTGCCGACTGAGCGGTCGCCTGCCAGGTCAAGCGGCTCGCCTGCTCGCGCGCGCGTCGACCCATGGAACGCTGTGCCGTCTCGTCGGTGAGTAGATGGTGCATGGCTCGAACGAGCGCGGGCTCGTCGCGCGGTTCGACGAAGATCCCGCCGCCCGCGAGCAGCTCGGGAAGCGGACTCATGGTCGTGGCAACGACCGGCGTGCCGCACGCCGCCGCCTCCACCGCGGGAAGGCCGAACCCCTCGCATTCCGACGGCAGCAGGAGCGCCACCGCCCCCGTCATGAGATGCCGGAGCTCGTCGTCGGGCACGAAGCCCATCCAGCGTACGAGATGGCCGGTGCCGCAACGCTCGATCTCGCCGCGGATCCGTCCCTGGTCGCCGAGAAAGACGTCTCCACTGAGCGCACCGGCGAGCAGCAAGTACGGCGGCTCGCCGACGGTCCTAGTCACGACCTCGGCATGCGCGCGCACGATGGCGTCGACGCGCTTGTGCGGGCCGAATCCGCCGACGTAGATGAACCACCGTTTGCCATCCGACACGCCGGCGCGCTCCGCTGCCGCCGCGGCGTCCGCTGGCGTCTCGCTCGGCCGGTAGGCCGCGGCGGGCGCTTCGACGGCCACGCGAATGCGCGCCGGCTTCACCGCGAGGATCTCGGCGAGGTCGCGCGCGGCGAAGTCGGAGACGGTGAGGACGATGCGGGCCTGCCGGAGTGCCACGCCGACCTTGAGCTTCCAGAACAACCGCGCTCGCCGCGAGGGCAGGGTGAGCTCCGAGAATCGCTCGGCGATCGCGTCGTGGACGGTGACGACGGCTCGCAGTCCAGGCGGGAGCGGGAAATAGGTGTAGACGGACGGCGAGAAGAAGACGTCGAGCGCCTCGCGTGAGACCGCCCGCGTGAAGCGGAGCATGTCGATCGGGGAGCGCGCGCCGTTGGCGGCGGCGGCTTCGGTGGGCGACGCCGACTGCTTGACGCGCACCACTCGCAGGTTCGGCGCGGCGAGGTCGAAGCCCGCGGCGGCTCGGTCGTCGGCGAAGCAAACGAACTCGTCGTGCGGCGCCGCGGGGACGAGCGCCCGCAACAGCTCGCGGGCGAATCGTCCGTAGCCGCGGCCGTTTGCCCAGCAGGACACGTCGACGCCGATGCGCATGACACCCGCACTCACCTGGGGCTATCCGGTGGCCGCGCCCGCCGCCGGGCGCACGTCGCCGAAGCCGGGACCGGCCGGCTTGTCGAGGCGCTGCTCCTCATGATACTCGAAGTCGGTGTTGACGGACCAGATGTCGTGAGACGCGCCGCGCATGTTGGCCACGGCCAACATCGCGGTGAGCATCGAGTGGTCCTGGTTGTTGTACTTGTGCATCCCGTTGCGGCCAACGGTGTGGAGGTTCTCGATGGGGTCGATGAACGCGCGCACGGTATCGAGGTGGGCGCGGTACTCCGAGTCATACACAGGGTACGCTTTGCGCATTCGGACGACGGTGCCGTCGACGACGCGCGCGCTTCCCGCAAGGCCGAGCGCATTCAGTTCGCGCGTCGCGAGGGCGATGAGATCGGCGTCCGCGCTCGTCCAGAGGCCGTCGCCCTCGAAGCAGAAGTACTCGAGGCCGAGACAGGTCCGTCCTGCGTCGGGCACCATGGCGCGCGACCAGTTGTTGAAGTTCTGAATGCGGCCGACCTGCACGCCGGGGGTATGGACGTAGATCCAGTTGTCGGGGAAGAGATTGTCGCGGTCGATCATCAGCGCGACGACGAGGAAGTCGCGGTATTTGAGGCCGTCGCCCGCGGCACGGACCGGCGCCGGAACGTCAGGGCCGAGCGCATGAACGAGATTCCGGACGGGCATCGTCGACACGAAGTGGGCGCCCTCGATGCGGCGCTCGCCGCGCGGCCCGACGGCGACGGCGGCCGTCACCCGGCCGTCGCGCAGCTCGAGGCGTTCGACGCCATGCTCCAACAGCACCTCGCCGCCCCATTCGACGACGCGGTCGCGCGCCGCCTCCCACATCTGTCCGGGACCCAATCGCGGGTATTGGAATTCGTTAATGAGCGTCTTGATCTTGGTCGAGCGCTTGTTGAGCGAGGCCGCCGACAGAATGGCGCGGGCCAGCGAGAGCCCCTGGATGCGCTGGGCCGCCCACTCGGCGCGGATCTCGGTGCAGGGAATGCCCCACACTTTCTCCGTGTAGGTCTTGAAGAAGATCTGGTAGAGCCGTTGGCCGAAGCGGTTCGTGACCCACTGCTCGAAATTCTCCTCGACGGGGCTTGGCCGAAAGTGCGCGTGCATGTAGCTGGCCACGCACAGCGCCGAATTCCACAGCCCGAGCCCTCGCAGGGCGTTCATCGCCTTGAGCGGATAGTCGAAGAATTTGCCGCGGTAGGCGATGCGCGACATCCGGGGCACGGAGATGAACTCCGGGCCGAGGATCTCTTTCCAGAGCTCCTCGACCGGCGCGACCTTCGTGAAGAAGCGATGACCGCCGATGTCGAAGCGGTACCCCTTGTACTTCGCCGTCTGCGAGATCCCTCCGACCGTTTCGGTGGCCTCGAGCACGGTGACACGCGTACCCGCCTTGGCGAGCAGATACGCGGCCGTGAGGCCTGCCGGCCCAGCCCCGATGATCACGACGCGCTCTCCCGGCTCCAGCCGGGACACGCGCCGCGCTCCTCCGCTCTCCGGCGTCTCGCCGCTCAGGGTCAACATACTTTGGCCAAAGAATCGCCAGGACCCGCCCAATACCCGACCACCTCGCCCAGGGCCCAGGACGTCACGAACAACGCAAGGAGCGGCAGCGAGCGGACCAACTCGGTCCGATGACGCCGCTTGCTGAGGATCCGCGACACGGTGCGATAGAAGAGCAGTGGCGGAAGCGCGAACGCCGCCGCACCGTAGGTCGCTCGGCGCACGAACGGCGCGCCTGCCACTCGCGCGCCCGCGTACGAGCGCGCGTAGAGGTAGCGCTGCGAGAGATACTCGCTCACCGTGTAGTGCTTCTTGTGACCGACGCGGATCTCGGGACGGCACTCCAGCGGTACGCCATCTCGCCGCATCGCATCGTGGAGCTGATTCTCCCAGCCGCCCTTGGCAATCACGTCGGCGTACCGTGCCAACAGCGCGCGAGGATAGATGACGTTGTTGCCCGTCAGCCACTCCGCTTTCCCCGCGGGCAGCGGCATGATGCAGTGGCTGTACTCGCACAGGAACGCTGCCCAGTCGACGAGGCGCTCCGTGGCCGCGTTTTCGACGGAGCCTCCAACGACCTGCTCTGCTTCGCGCGCGGCCTCGACGAGCCGGCGGGCCCAGTCCGGCGGAACGATCACGTGGTCTTCGATCACTGCCACGAACTCGCCGGTCGCCGCGGCAAACGCGCGGGCGCGCATCGCCGGGATCGTCGTGTCACGATCGACTTCGATCAGTCGCACCCACGAATGGCGCTCGCGGACCGCGGCTCGCACGCTGCCGCCACAGCGGTCGACGACCAGGGTCTCCAATCCGCCGTCCTTGGCTTGAGGTGCGAGCGCGTCCAAACAGCCGGCGAGATCACCGAACCCGTTCACCGACGGCACCACCACCGAGAGGCTCGGAGCGGTCATGCTGACGAGTCCGAAGGGCCCGGCTCATTTGGCATGCGCCGTCCCTGGCGAAGCCGGCTCACCCAGTTGGGGTCTCGCACCTGGTCGTCGTCCGTGAGCGCGACGATGTCGCTGGCAGCTTCGACCATGCCGAGCCTTCGCAGTTCCCGCTTGCTCGCCGACGGTGAGGCGCCTATGACACGAATTCCCGGCGTGTCCGCGCGAAGCTGCGCCACCGCGTCGGGCGAATCGGCGCGCACCACCACGAGGCTCACGGCGGACCTCTGGCACTGGGGCAGGAGCGACGCGAGGCAGGCGTCCAGCTGCGCGCGGGATCGCGTGGAGGCGAGGACGACCGCGAGAGCCGGGGCGCTGACGACGCGCGACGTTCCAATCGACGGACGTTCTGTGAAGCCGGAGGCTGTCATGCGGAAGTCACGGGGTTTGAAGCAACCGGCGGCGAGGGTCGGTGGAAGAGAGCGCCCCACGCTTCGCCGGCGGCCCACGCCGTCGCCAGCGTCATCAACGCCGGCAGGGCGCCGATGAAGCGCATGCGTTCCGATGGCCTCCGCAGCACGCGACGAGCGATGCGCCCAACGAGCACGAACGGCACTGCCGGTGCGGCGACGGCGATCAGCCAGGCTGGGCGCCCATGGAACTTGACGCGCCAGCCGCCGAACTGGCAACCGTGCTCGAAACGTTGTCTCGCAAACGCCCGCAGCGAGGCGAACGGCCTGAACCGCGTTCCCGCCGCCGGAACGAGGGCCAGCCGCGCGCCCTCGGCGCGAATCCGGCGATGGAAGTCGACCTCCCAGAAGCCGTCCGCGAAGCTCGTCGAATGCCGATCGAGCGCATCGCGGCGATACGCCGCATTGTCGCCCGGGATGTCGGCGACGTCGCGGTCGCTCGGGATGTCCTCGAGGAACGGACTATATCGGAGATAGAAGACCGCCCAGTCGACCGGCCGCGTTTCGGGCGCGAGGCTGAGCGAACCGGCGACGCCGGTCGCGCCTCGCTCGATGCCGCCCAGGAGTCCCCGCGCCCATGACTCGGAAACCTCGAAGTGCCCCGTGGTGAATGCCACGACCTGTCCGCGAGATATTGCCAGACCGGCGGCCCACAGGTGCGGCATGAGCGCCGGCGGCGCGAGTGTCTGCACGCGGACGCCGGGGCGGCGTGCGACGGTCGCCACACCTTCGTCGGCTTCGTCAGCCGCCACCGTGACGACGATGATCTCCGAATCGAGTCCTTTGCACGCGGCCTCGATCGACGCGACGCACCGCTCGATCGAGCGCGAGCAGGCGATGCTCCCGATCACGACCGAGAGCGCGCAGCGGTCCGTCGGAACGGTCACAACCCGGGGCGCGGTGGCGGAAGCCCGGCGCGCCCCGGCCACAATTCGGCGTTGGTCGGACTGTTCAGGTAGCGCTCGATGTCGGCGCACGCGTCCGGTTGCGGCTGCGGCGCACCCGCGGGTGGAAGAGACAACAGCATCGTCGTCGCCGGGAACTCACTGACCGGCGCGAGATCCTTGCACTGCTGAATCCACCACGGAATGCGCAACGCGTCCGGCGGGTGCAGTGGGGACAGCAGCACGTAGCGCACGCCAGCCGAGCGCGCCGTCGCTTCGAACTCACTCGGGCTGCTCGCGGAAACCGTTTCCGGGTAGACCGTCTGACGGTCGGTGTAGTAGTTGGTGATTGCGTCGAGCAGCGTCAGGATGATGGCGTCCGGAGGCGTGGACTGGCGGATGTAACGCATTGCGGCGAAGAAGCCAAGGCGCTCCGCGGGGAAGCACCCTTCGGACGTCGTGGCTCGGGAACGATCACAGCTGAGCGCGGCCTGCGTGGACGAGCGATCCTGGACGAGCGCCGTCGCCCCAATGATTCCCGCTACGAGGAAAGGCGCGGGGCGAAGCCATCGACGCGTGCCGCCAACGCTGAACGCGCCGGCTGCGATCAGGCAAAGCGCCACCGGCAGAATCGGCACGAGCAGCCGGTTCTCGTTCCACGGCCAGGCGGCCAGCAGGGCCGCGTAGGCGGCCAAGTACACCACCAGGACTCGAGACCGCTTCCAGAACACGACGGTGCCCGCGGCGCCTACGATCAACAAGATGACCAACCCTGCCAGATTGTCGATCTTGGTTCCGGCCATCGTTGGCTGCGGCAAGAGCGAAGGGAGCGCCTCGGTCGGATAGCTGAGCACATTGTGGCCGACTCGCGTGGCCAGCGTCTGGATCAGCCCCGTTTGCTGTCGAGGCGCGTAGCTCAAGTCGGAGATATAGGACCGTCCGATCGCTCGTCCGGGGGCATGTGCGGTCCACAGGAGCCAGCTCCCGACGGTTAGCGCCCCGACGGCCGCGAGACCGGTCGCTCGGCGGTACCGGCGCTCGAGGACCCAATACGCGAACACGGCGCCGAGAATGGTCACTCCGGCCGAGCGTGTGAGCGCGGCGATCACGGCCGCGGCGCCCGCAAGGACCGGCCAGAAATTCGTCCGCGACTCTGTGCCGCCCAGCGTCGGCGGCTCGCGCAGCGCCGCCCACAGGGCCACGGTTGAAAGCAGCAGGTAGGGCGTCTCGCTCAGCGGCCTTCCTGCGAAGTAGGCAATGGACGGGTTGAGCGCGCAGAGCGCGAGGGCCGCGAGAGCTGTCCCGGGGCCGACTCGCCGTCGCATCACGTCATACAGCATCCACAGGCTCAACACGGATGCCGCGACGTTCGCGGCGATGAACACGTCGAGGTGTTCCCCGAACACGAGCGACAGCAGCATCAGGAAGCTGGCGTACGCCGGCGGATAGTGCGAGTGCGCCGGCGTGCCGACGACTTGCAGGTCGATGTACCGAAAGTGTCGCAGCGTGCGCGAGAGCAGGATGTAAGTCGCCTCGTCCTGGGTTTCGACCGCGGACGCGCGAGTGATCCAGGCGAGGATCCCGTGACCGACCAGCAAGACGGCGGCAAGGCGAGCAGGCCAAGCGGACGCTTCCCGGGGAGGAGCGTTGGCGGCCGTATACGCCTCACGTGGCGCAATCTCAGTCGGTGGGGGAGCGGTCATCGATCGGCAAACCGGGTTCGTCTTGACGTGGTGATCGCGGGCCGTCTCGCGACGCCACGAGCCGCGATCGCGCGCTGCGTTAATGTGTTCGACGATCACCGCGTTCGACAGTGACGCGCGCACCTTTCTGGTGACCGCGAGTTGCCGTGACTAGGTTACCGGCGTGACCGGACCCCAGATTTTCACGCCCGAATACTACGAGCGGATGCGTGGGCTCGAGTCCGACGGGTGGTGGAATGCGGCGATGCGTGATGTGGCGGCGCAGCTGCTTCGTGATGCAGCGCTGGCGTCGACGGGCCTGATGCTCGACATCGGGTGCGGATCCGGACAGACGGCGGTCTGGTTTTCCTCGCTATATCCCGGTTGGCGCGTCGCGGGTCTCGACCTCGCGATCGAGGGGCTGGTCGAGGCGCGTGCGAGGGGCGTGGATGTGACCCGCGCGTCAGCGCTCGACCTGCCGCATCCCGACGCGTCTGTCGACGCAATCGTTACACTCGACGTCGTGCAGCACCTGCCCCTCGACGGCGGCGACGAGGTGGCGCTGCGGGAGATGCGCCGCGTGCTGCGAACCGGCGGCGTCCTTCTCCTGCGGACGAATGCGCAGGCCTTTCCGCGGACGCCCGATGACCCGGCGTTCGATTTCCATCGCTACGAGCCGGAGGAGCTCCGATCCAAGCTCGAGCGCATCGGATTCCGGGTCGATCGTTTGAGCCGTATCAACGCGCTCCTCGGCCTGGCCGAAATCCCGCGCGAGCTCCGGGCGGGGCGAACGCAGGCCTCGGCGTACCACGGGATTCTCGCGCGACCGTCTTCGCCGGACCGTTGGACGAACGCGTTGAAGCGGCGGTGGCTGCGTCTCGAGGGCAGCGCGGTGCGGGCCGGACTCGCGCTCCCGTTCGGACGAACGATCCTCGCGTTGTGCCGCGCGAAATGACGCCGGCTGCTCCGTCCGGGCCAGGGGGCGACGTCTCGGCGGCGCTTCCGGACGGTCCGCCGATTTCGGTGGTCGTCGCCTCCAATCGAGATCCGTCGCTGCTGCGGAGCTGTCTTGCGTCCCTTCGGCCACAGTGCGGCCGAATCGGCGCGGAGCTCATCGTCGTTCGCGCCGGCGTGAACGCAGCGCCCGACGTCGCGGAGCTTCGTCGGTCGATGCCCGAGGTCCGATTTGTCGACGCACCAACCGTCGCGACCATCCCGGAGCTACGCGGCATCGGCATGGGTCAGGCTCTCGGGCGCGTGGTGGCGATCACCGAGGACCACTGCGTGGCGCACGAGGCGTGGCTGGACGCGCTGCTCGCCCGCTTCAGCGCGGCGGCCCCGGTGGTAGGCGGCGGGATGGGCAATGCACAACGACGACGTGCCGTGGACTGGGGCGCCTACTTCTCCGAGTACGGATTCTTCGCCGAGACCCGGCGCGAGCCGGCGGCGGGGCAACGTCCGCTGCTCACCGGCGCCAATGTCGCTTATGCCCGCGAGATTGCTCGCGAGGTGGGCGCCTGGGCGCGCGGTGGCGAGTGGGAGAACGTGGCGCACGACAGGCTGGCCGCGCGCGGCGTTGCCATGCGGTTCGCGCGCGATGCCGTCGTTTATCAGAACAAGAACTACCGTCTTGTCGAGTTCTGCGTGGACCGCTACGAGCACGGCAGAGACTTCGCGCGAAAACGCCTCGCTGAAACGGCCGGCGCGCCGCGGTGGCTCCTCGCCGCTGCATCCGTGTTGCTTCCGCCGCTGCTCGTCCTGCGCGTCGCTCGCGCGGCGGCGCCTGGACGCTGGCTGACGTTTCTTCGGGCGCTGCCGGCGACGTTCGCGTTTCTTACCGCGTGGTCGATTGGCGAGGCCGTCGGTTACGCGCGCGGCGCCTCGGCGGCGCCGGGGTCCTGATGCCCGCACGTTCGTAGAGCGGGCTCAGCGCCGTATGGCGCCTCCGCACGGTGTGTTGCGCGCGCCACGAGCGCGCGTCGTTGGTTGTGGTTCGCCGAAGCCGAGGCTCGAAATACCTGGAGGAGTTCGAATGTCCGGAATGAACTGGCAGGGGCGCAGAGTGCTCGTCACAGGCGGCTGTTCGTTCATCGGGTCGCACCTCGTCGACGCATTGGTCGAGCGCGGCGCGATCGTGCGAGTGGCGGATGACCTGTCGAGCGGCCGCCTGGAGAACGTCGAACGTTGGCTCGAGCTCGGCCGCATCGAGATGCTGGAGGGCAACCTGCTCGATCCGGGCGCTGCCCAGCGCGCCGTCGACGGAATGAGCGTCGTCTTCCATCTCGCGGCGAACCACGGCGGGCGCGGGTACATCGATTTGCACCAGGCGAACTGCTCGACCAACCTCGCGCTCGACGGCCTGATGATTCGGGCCGCGCATCAAGCCGGGGCCGACAAGTTCGTCTTCGCGTCGTCCGGCTGCGTCTACCCAGAACACTTGCAGCACGATCCGTCCGAGGAGCTGTACCTCACCGAGGATCTGGTCAAGCCGCCGTACGACGCCGACAACCTCTACGGCTGGGCGAAGCTGATGTGCGAGCTGACCCTTCGCGCCTACTACCAGGACTTCGGCTTCAAGTGCGCATCGCTCCGGTATTTCACCGCCTACGGCGAGCGCTGTCTCGAGAATCACGCCGTCATCGCCATGATCGCGCGCGCGTTCGTCAAGCAGGATCCGTTTATCGTCTGGGGAACAGGGGAGCAGATTCGCAACTGGACCTACGTGAGCGACATCGTCGACGGAACGATCCTTGCCGCCGAGCGGATCGACGACGGGACGGCGGTCAACCTCGGCACGATGGAGCGCACGCGGGTGATCGACGCGGCGAGAATGACCCTCGAGCGAACCGGCGTCAAAGCAAAGCTCCAGCCGGATCCCAGCAAACCCACGGGCCCGTACAACCGGGTGTGCGACAACGGTCTTGGCAAGCGGCTCCTGGGCTGGGAACCGAAGGTGTCGTTCAGCGATGGTCTCGATCGCACGATCAAGTGGTACTACGAGACGAAGCAGCGCGATGTGGTGGCCAGAGACTTCGAGCGCCTGCTGACGGAACGCTGAGACGTCCCCGCACGGAATTGCCGGTTCGATGATCGAGACGGAGCCGCGCCGGCGCCTCTCTTCTCGGGCGCGACGAGTGCGCGAGCACTGCGTCCTCGCGCTCGTGAGCGCGGCGCTCCTCGCGGCGATGCTGTTGGCCGTTCGCTCCAACGACCTCCGGTTCCGTTTGAGCATGGCCACGGCCTACGCGTCGCTCGCGCTGCTCGTGACGTCGCTGGTCGTCGGCCCGCTGAACGTGCTCCGCGGACGGCCGAACCCCGTGAGCACGAATCTCCGACGAGACGTCGGCATTTGGGCCGGCGCGATCGGGGTGGCGCACGTGGTGATCGGTCTGCAGGTCCACCTGCGCGGGCGAATGATCGAGTACTTCATCGATCCCAAGCGAGTTGGATCCGCGCTCCCGCTTCGCGTCGATCGATTCGGCGTCGCGAACGACACGGGTCTGTTCGCGGGACTGGTACTCGTCCTGCTGCTCGGGCTCTCGAACGACATCTCTCTGCGCACGCTTGGCACGACGCGGTGGAAGGCGCTGCAGCGCTGGAACTACGGCGCGATGGCGTTCACGGTGATTCATGGCGCTGTCTACGAGCTCGTCGAAAAGCGTGCGCCCTATTTCGTCGCCGTATTCGGGATCCAGGTGCTGGTCGCGCTCGCGTTCCAGCTCGCTGGCTATCGCGTGGTGCGCTCGGGCCGCGCGCCCTGACCTGCGCGCGCGGGCTGCTGCACGATGTCCAACACGAACGCCGTGAGCAGGCACTGCGACCCGAGAATCACGGGCAGCGCGGCGAGGAGCACGGTTCCCGCTGACGCAGTGTGGCCGGACGCGACCGAGAGCCACCAGTGATAGCCGCCGAACGCCAAGCCGAACACCAGCGCGGGAACACCGGTGAGGACGCACACCGTGACCGCGGTGAAGTCGCGGATCATGTAGCGCCAGAAGAAGCGCCGCCACAATCCGCGTGCGAGCAGGAACGGGAACGTGGCCGCGACGCGGCCCACCGACAGCTGGCTCTTCTCGTCGCCGTACCGGGCGCCCATCTCCACGTCCCGAACGACGGCCCCCTGGATGTTGAGCTCGATGAGGATGCTTGTCTCGAAGAAGTATCGCGGCGCGATCCGCGCTAAATCCATGCGGCGGAGCGTGACGGCGGAGATCGCGGTGTACCCGTTCGTGGGGTCGAAGATCGACCAGTAGCCCGACACGAGCTTCGTGAGAAACGACAGCACGCCGTTGCCGAGCAGCCGGACGCGCGGCATCGCGGCCAGGGCCTCGATGTCCCGGAAGCGATTGCCCTTGGCGAAGTCCGCATCGCCGGAGGCGACGGGGGCGACGAGCGCCGGCAGCTGGGTGAGATCCATTTGGCCGTCGCCGTCCACCTTGACGCAGATGTCGGCGCCGCGCGCCAATGCCTCGCGGTAGCCCGCGAGCATTGCCGATCCCACGCCTCCGTTCCGCGGCTGTCGCACGACGACGAGGCGCGAGTCCTCGCAGCGGTCGAGGACGGCGGCTGTGTCATCCACGGACGCGTCGTCGACGGCGACGATGGTCCGCACCATCGGCGGAATGCCGCGCACCACGGACTCGACGTGGCGTCCGACATTGAAGCACGGAATGACGACGGCGATGTGCGGGGCGGTCACGTCGTCGCCGGTTCGTAGATGCGCATCGCCGCGTCGCCGACGGTTCCGGGGAGAACGATCACCCGCCGGTAGTGCTGGTGAAGATACCCGATCAGCTCGGGCTCGGCGATGGCGAGGAGTCCCTCGAGCGTCGTCACGATGCAGACGCGGCCGCCTTGCGCCTCGGCGGCGCGGAGATCGTCGAGCGTATTCACCGTGATGTAGTCGGCGTGATAGTAGTCGCCGAGCACGTGTCCGGCTGTCCGGATGCCCACGCGCACCGTGCACGCCGGGCGGAGACCACGAACGGCGGCGATGGCTCCAAGAAAGTCCTGCTTCGGATACCGGTAGTACGAAGCGAGCGGCCACGCGGACACGAGCACCGCCGCCGATAGCGCTCCGGCGACGACACCGGTCCTCGTCCGCGGCGAGAGCGGCAGTCGATCCGTCACGAACGCAATGATGGCGTCCAGCCCGAGTCCGGCGACGACGATGAGGACCGGAAGGGCCACCGCAAAGTACCTTGGGTGAATGCCGATGCCGGCGATCACGACGCCGATCGCCTCGAGCGCGAGAGGCGCGAACGCGAAGAGCAGGGACGACGGGTGACGGCGCCACCAGTTCCAGACCCCCGCGAGGCCGAACGCCAGGACCAACGCCAGGCCGATCGGCCCGTGGAACGCGACCAACAATCCGTCGACGACTTCGCGCAGGAGGGCGAACCCGACTCGCGGCCCCTCGGACGCCGTGCTGGCGTTCATCCTGGTGAACTTGAGCATTCCGGGGACGAACGGCGCGTACAGCAGCGCCGCCAGCACCCCGCCCGTGATCGCGGCGCCGATCAAGCTGGACGGGACAAGCGGTCGTTGCCCGGCGCGCCGCGTCTGCCACCAATACCAAATGACGACGAGACCCTGGCCCGGGAGAATGAACCACCCCATCGGCATGCTGTACGCGGCGAAGGCGCCGGCGAGCGCATAACCCCACCAGAGCGCGGCGCTCGCCTGCCCACGTTGCTGCGCCTCGACGAGCAGAAGGAGCGTGGTGAGATACAGCGCCATCAAAAGCGTGTAGCCGCGCGCGCTTTGCGAGAAGAACACGTGATGATAGGAAACCGCCAGCAGCGCGGTGATCACGAACGCCTGCCGCTGGCCGAAGGCGCGCCGCGCGAACAGGTAGATGATGGCCACACCCGCGATCCCGAACAGCGCGGCGGGAAGTCTGATGCCGACGGGCGATCCAAACGCCAGCATTCCGGCGCGCGCGAGGATCTCGTAGAAGATGTGACTGGCGGCGCCGGGCCACCGCGTGGCAATCTGTGTGAACGGTCGCTCGATGCTGCCGGTCAGGGCGCTGATCTCGTCGAGCCAGGGCTGGCTGCCGAGCTGCACGAGACGCAGCACGCTCGCCACGAGCAACAGGCACGCGATGGGCACGAGGGTGGTTCGGGCGTGGCCGCGTGTTCCCTCGGGACGCGTTTCCGCGTCCGTGTGTGGAGGCCTCAAGTGCTCTGAGCTGCCATGGTTCGCGTAATTTGCGGTACCGCTGGACAAGTGGATACCCTCGGCTGGATGGATCGACCAACGCTCGCCAACTCTCGAATCGCCTGAAGATCGTTGATGCCGATCCGTCGTCCGCGCGTGCTGGTGCTATCGCGCAATTTTCCCAATCCGGCGCTGCCGACGCTTGGTATTTGGACCGCTCGTCTGGTGCAGGCGTCTCGATCGGCCGCTGATCCCGTCGTGGTGGCGCCGGTGCCGTGGGTGCCACCGGGTTTGCCGCGCGAGTCGTTTGGGCGGTACCGCGCGGTGCCGGCGTCGCGCACCGACGACGGCGTTGCGGTCTACCACCCGCGCGTCCCCCAATCGCCCGGGTATGCGCTGCACGCGCTCGAGGCGATGGCGGCCTATCCGTTCGTTCGTCGCATCACGGACATCCTCCATGGTGAGCGCCCGTTCGACCTGATTCATGCCCACTTCATCTACCCTGACGGCGTCATCGCCGCACGGTTGGGGGCCCGCTACGGCATTCCCGTAATGACGACGGAACATGCGCCGTGGCTACCGTGGCTCGCCGACTATCCGCGCGTCCGGCGCCAGGTCGAACGCGCCCTGCCGCACATCCGGCTGGTGACGACGGTGAGCGACGCGGTGCGGCGGCAGGCACTGGAGATTGCCGACGGGGCCACGCAGGTCGCGGTGCTGCCGAACGTCGTGGACGACGAGGTGTTCACACTCGGTACCGCGCCGCGCGATCCGAATCAACTCGTGTTCGTCGGCGTCGTGCGTCGCGTCAAGGGACTGGATGTGCTCGTCCGCGCGTTGGCGTTACTCGTCACCGACCGGCCCGAGCTCCACCTGCTGGTCGTCGGCAACCCGTATTATCGCGCCTACCGTCGTGACGAGCAGGCCGTTCGCCGCCTCATCGGCGAGCTTCACCTGAACGATCGAATTCGGTTTGCGGGACAAGCCTCGCCGCAAGAGACGGCGGCCGCGGTCCGCTCGAGCGCGCTGCTCGTATTGCCCAGCCGCCGCGAGAGCTTTGGCGTCGTCGTCCTCGAGGCGCTGGCGTCGGGCACGCCCGTCGTCGCAACGCGCTGCGGCGGCCCTGAGGAAATCCTCACGCCCGACGTCGCGCATTTCGCGCCGACTGATGACCCGCCGGCGCTTGCGCGCGCCATCGCCGACGCGCTGGATGCCGCACCCGCCCGCGACCCACGCCAGCTTCGCGAGTTCGCGGTGTCGCGGTTCGGCCGCGCCGCTGTGGGCGAGCGCATCGCCGAGCTGTACGCCAAGGTGTTAGCGCCCGTCGCCGAGACCGATGGGGTTGGCGCATGAACCTGGCATCGATCGTCCAATGTCCTGCGTGCCGTGGGCACCTCGTGGCGCGCGAGGAGTCGTTCGCGTGCGAGCGGTGCGGGAAGATGTATGTGGTGCGCGGCGGCATCCCGTGCTTTGCCGAGCCAGATCCGTTCTACGATCAGTACGCCGATGTCCATTGCCCGTTCAGCGAGACGCCGAAGGGCCTGAAAGCGGCGATTCTCCGAACGATCCCGTTCTGGTCGCATCGCGAGTGGCGTTTCTGGCGCGACGCCATTCCACGCGGCGGCCGCCTGCTCGACATCGGCGCGGGGCGGGGAAAAGAGATCTTCATCGAGCGCGCCGCCGAGACGGTCGGACTCGACGGGTCGCTCGCGTTCCTGACGGGCTGCGTCGAGCACTACAATGCCGCCGTCCTCGCGTCACTGCCGCGCCTTCCGTTTGCCGACGCGACCTTCGACGTGGTCGCGTCGTCGCACGTCCTCGGGCACATTCCGCTCGACGACAAGGAGGAGCTGATTGCCGAGATCGCGCGCGTGCTTCGCCCCGGTGGTGTGACTGCGCACATCATCGAGACGGACAGCGAGCACGCGATCATGCGCGCCGCGAAGTCGCGGCCCGATCTGTATCGACAATGGCTCATCGACCAGGACGGCCACATCGGTCTGGAGCTCGCCGATCGCGTCGTGGATCGATTCGCGCGACACGGATTCAGGCTGCGGCTGCGTCGATTCGTGGACGCGATCGTCCCCAGCGTCATGTACTACAAGAAGCATCTCGAGCATCCGGGTTACGAGGATCTGCCGCACGTGGGCTGGACGCGGGCCCTCGATCGACTCAACGCATCGAGCCACGCCGGAAATCTCGCGTACGAGGTAGGGCTAGGCACGTTCCACCGAACGATCGAGCAATGGCTGGGACGCCCGAACACGGCCAACTTCATCCACGTGGCGTTCGAGAAGGTCGATCCACCCGCGTGAAGGCCACGCCATCGTCCGTCGCCATCATCGCTGCGAGCGTGCTGCTCTGCGGTGGCGCAGCCGAGGCGCTGGTCCGCGTCGTCGCTCCACAGGACGCGCGCATCCAGACGCCGGAGATGTACCAACGCGACTCCATTCTGAGCTATCGCCTGACGCCGAGTCACACCGGGGTATTCAGCAACCGCGTGGAGTACCGAACCACGGTGCGCACCGACGAGCGCGGCCTCCGGATTCCGGCGGGGGCGGCGGGGGCGCGGGCGGACGCGCGTCGTGTCCTCATGCTCGGCGACTCGTTCGTGTTCGGACAGGGCGTCGATGCCGAGGACGCCCTGCCACTCCAGATCGAGCAGGCGCTCGCCCAACGCGGCGACAGCGTGTCGGTGTTGAACGGCGGCGTCGTCGGCTACTCGACCGTGCAGGAGCTCGCGTGGTTCGAGCGCATCGGCGGGTCGCTGAAGCCGGACGTCGTCATCGTCGGATTCTTTCTCGGCAACGATCTGCAGGACAATCGCACCTCGTCGCTCGAGCGCTTCGTCCGCGGCGTGATCACGGCTCCGCCATCGCGATGGTATAGTCCCGCGACCGAGTGGGCGTACCGTCACTCGGAGCTCTATGACCTCGTGCGCAAGGTGCCGGAGACCTGGGCCGATCGTCGTCGCAACGGCCCGAACGCGGTTGTCACGGGCTATTCGCGGAAGTACCTCCCGCCCGACGACAGCGTCTACCGGCAGGAGATCGCGATCACGGCATCCGCGCTCGGCGGCCTCGCCGATCATGCGCGAGGCGTGGGGGCGAGGCTATTCGTCGTGCTCATCCCCGAGGCCATCCAGGTGGAACGCGCCCGCCAGGGCAAGCTCCTCCGCATCGCGACTGACTCGGTTCATTTCGACTTCGATCACCCCAACCATGACGTCGCCCGACGTCTCGATTCGATCGGCGTAGGCTGGCTGGATCTGACGCCCACGCTCCGCGCTGCTGCGGCGCGTGGAGCCGCGCTGTACTATCCGATCGACGGGCATTGGACGCGCGCCGGCAACACACTCGCGGCGCAGACGATCGCGGATGCCTTGGTCCGCCATCGCCTCATTCCTGGGTCCGCCGTTCCCTAATCGACAGAGGCTGACTTGGATTCCTCGACGCAGCGTCCACCCCGGTCGGAGCCTCTCACCGCGTCAACGACGGCTGGCGGCCCAGGCACCGCGACCTCATCGACCCGACGATCGAGTCGCGGGGCGGACGTCCTCGTCCTCGCCGGCGTCGTGTTCCTGCTTCTCGTCGCGAGCGAGCTGTTTCTGCGCTGGGTAGCTCCGGTTTCTGATCCGTACGAGGGCGTGAAGTCGCGCGCGTACATCAATCGATTCATTCGATCCGAATTTCCGCCCCACCTTCAGTTGAAAACGGAAGCGGAACCAGGACTGCCCGGCCTCGCGGGATTCCACCGGTTCACGACCAACAACGTCGGCCTGCGCGGCGACTCGCTCGCGCGGCCAAAGCCTGCGAACGAGTATCGCGTCTTCATGATCGGCGGGAGCACTGTCGAGTGCCTGTACCTCGACGATTCCGAGGCCGTCACGACGGTCTTGCAGCGGAATCTTGCGCGCGTCGTGCCAGCGGGACGCGTGGTCAAGGTGTACAACGCCGGCAAGTCGGGCGACCGAACCGACGACCACATCTCAATGCTCGTCCATCGGCTCGTGCATCTGCAGCCCGATCTCGTGGTCGTGATGCTCGGCCTCAATGATCTGCGTATTTCGCTCGCGGGGTTCGACTTTCGGCATTTCGATCCACGACCGGCCTACGTGACGGCCGCCGCTCCGCCGCCGCTGCGGCTGCGCGACTTCGTGCTCCTCAGCGTCACGGAATTCCAGCTCGGCCGACGTCTCTTCTATGCGATCCAGCGCACCCGACCGCGCACCGCGCAGGAGGTCCAGGAGACGATCGCGCTTCGCTCGACGGATCGAGTGGCCGCCGAGCGGGCCGGGCGACTTCGGGTGTCCACGCGTCCGCCGCACGGCGACACGCTCGCGTTCCACCACAACGTCGCGTCGTTGGTCGGCATCGCTCAGGCGCAGGGCGTGCCGATCGTGCTGGTGACGCAGGGATCGACATGGGGATCCGCCGACACCGTGACTCGCCGGTGGCACTGGATGCTGGCCGTCGGCGACACCGCGTACCCGGAGTCGGGAATGATGCGCGGTCTCGAGGAGCTGAACGACGTGACGCGGACCGTCGCGCACGATCGCGGCGTGCCGTTGTACGACCTTGCTCGGATGATCCCGGCGACCGGCCAGCAATACTACGACGACGCACACTTCAACGTCGCCGGCGCGGCGCTCGCGGGAGAATCGCTGGCGAAGTTCATCGCCGGCCTCGACCTGCCCGGCCTGACGCGACCCGAAACGGCGGCTGCCGCGAAAAAGCGCGCGTTCTGACGAGCGGCGCGCCGCCGGTCGTTCTCGGTGCGATGCGCTACGCCGGCTGGCGGCGAGAGCGCCGCTGGAGTGACGCGAGGCCGAATCCCAAGATCACGCCGCCGAGAAATACCGCGACGGCGTACGCCGCTCGCCGGGACACGAATCGCTCGCGCAACTGCTCCCAGCGCGACGGCGGCTTGGCCAGTGACCCGCTCACGAGAAAGCTCGCGATGTTCTCCGCTTCGCCCGCGGGAACGCGCAGGTTCGGCATGAGCGAATTCGGATTGTCGAATCGCGGCTCCTCGATCCGATAGCGGATCCAGAGCTTGAGCCGCTCCGCCCCCGTCGACGCGAGCACCGCGTGGCGGGCGGCGCGGAACGACCGATACGGTTCGTCTTCGCGCTTGTCCAACTCGGCGACCGCGCTGGCGTACGCGGGGCTGGCGAGCCGCTGCGTGAGCCGCTGGACGAGCGAGTCCTGGTCGAGCGCCGGTCCGGTGGTGCCCAGGCGACGATCCGCGTACGCGTGGCAACCGATGCAGCCGCGCTCGAGGATGAGATCCCAGCCCGTCAGGCCCTCGAGCACGAGGTACGGGTGCTGATGCTCCGGGTCGTAGGTCAGGTGGAGCACGGAGCTGGCGCCGCTGACGTCCGGAAAGAGCGGGACGACATACAGTCCCTGGCTCGCGACCGCGACGCCGACGACCGATTGGTGTCCCGCGCCTCGATACCGGAAGATGGATCGCGGCACCTCGAGCATTCGCTTCTTGTCGAGGTCGTAGTTCAGCACCACGATGCCGCGCGCCCCCTTGCGGGTCGGCGGACCGACGCTCGACTCGAGGCCGGCCATTGCGACGAAGAACCGGCCACGAAGCGCCGCCGGAAGGCCGGTGTCGCTCGCCGGCGCGTAGGCCATCTGCACGGGCGCGGGACTCGGAACGAACACCGCCGCGGTGTTCGTGGCCATGCTCCAGTCGCTTCCGTCCCAGAGGTAGTCCGCGCCGGGCGCCACGTCGAGGAAGCGATCGACCGACGGTCCGTTGTCGCCGACCAGCACATGGCCGTGCACGGCCTGGACCGCGAACGGATTCCGGAGTCCGAGAGCGTAGACGTAGTTGCGCGCGTCGCTCGTGTCGGCAACCGCCAACGGGTTTCCGGGTGCCGGCCGGCCGTCCAGCGTCATTCGCAGGATCTTGCCCAGCAGCATGCTCGGATTCCGGCTGTCCGCCGGCTGCATCCCATCGCCGATCCCGACATACAGGAACGGACCCTCGACGGCGCACGTGCCGATCTGGTGCGACGGCGCTCCGCGAAATCGCTGCGTGATCGCGGCGATGACGTGCTCCGACTTCGCGGCCAGACCGAAGTGAACCGGGTCGCTCTCGAACCGGATGATCGCGTTGCGGAACGTCCCGGTCTGGTCGCGGTAGCCATAGGTCGCGAAGACCAATCCCTGCGCCGGGGCCAGACACAACCCTGCCATCCCCGACCCGCCCGCCTCGTCCGGGAGCTCGCGCGCGACCTGGCGCTTGAACACGTCGGTCACGAACGGGTGCACCTGATGATCCCGCGTGACGACCTTGATGTTGCCTCCGAGCTCGGCGACGAAGTACAACGGTGCGTCGGGGCCGGGCCCCGGCTCCGGGACGACGGCGATCGAGGTGGGGAAGCGAAACCCGGAGGCATCGACGCTGAGCGCGAACCCTTCGTCGACACTCCAGTCGGTCCGCCAGTCCGCGGTCTTCTGTCCGCTGCCTGCCTGTCGCGGCGGCTGTTGCGGCGCCGGGGCCTTCTGATCGGCCGGCGATTGCACCAGGATGCTGCCAAGAAGGATCGCGAGCGTCGCGAGCACGGGAGATTCCTCTAGGGGGGCCGCCGCATCACGAGTCCTCCTTGGACGCGGGAGACTCCCGCGCGAAGAGCTCGTGCGCCGTGAGTGCCTCGGCGCGGGTTGGCGAGCGCGCGGAACTTAGACGCGGCTCATGTGGGGATCAAGGTGACGTCGAGTCGCCACGGATCCATGACAAATCGCGCCGCACAGTCGTCACCTTTCTTAGCATGTCGAACCGACAAGAGCGGCTCGTCTCGATCGTCGTCCCGGCCTACAACGCCGAACGATTCATCGGCGACTCGATCGCCTCGATCCTGCAGCAGAGCTATCGCGAGCTGGAGATCATCGTCTGCGACGACGCGTCGACCGACGCCACCGGGTCGGTCGTCGAACGGTTGGGTGATCCGCGCGTCCGGTACGTTCGCAGCGAGCAGAACCGCGGTGGCTACGGCGCGATGAATTGGGGAGCGTCGTACGCGAGCGGCGAGTACCTGGCGTTCTACCACGCCGACGATCTCTATGGACCCGACATCGTCGCGAAGGAAGTGGCCTTTCTCCAGGGCCATGAGGATGTCGGCGCGGTGTTTTGTCTCGACCGCTTCATCGACGAGCGTGGCGCGGTGTACGCGGAGCTGTCGCTTCCGCCCGAGGTGCGCGGGCGAACGACCCTGCGCTCCGCGGAGCTGACGGACGCGATGCTGCGCCGCAAGAACACGTTTCTGCGGACTCCGGGCGTCATGTTCCGCCGAGCGGCGTTCGAGGCCACGGGCGGCTTCGATCAAAAGCGATTCGGCATCGCCGCGGATGCCGACATGTGGCTGCGACTATCGATGACGCACGCCATCGGGCTCATACCGGAGCATCTCTTCTCATATCGCCATTTTCCGCAGCAATGGTCGAGAATCTACGAGCGGCTCCGAACCACGCCCGAGATGTATTTCGCGGTCATGGATCATCACCTCTCGCGTCCGGGCGTCCGGGCATCGGTGAGTTCCGAGGCGCTGACACGCTACAAAGTCTGGCGTGTCACGGACGAGGCGGAGCGGGCCTCGAACGCGCTCATGCTCGGCGACCCGAACCTGGCGGTCGCCATCCTGAACACGTCGCTGGTTCGACCGCTGCTCAAATCCACCCAAAAGGCGAGAGTGGCTCGCGTGCTCGCGCTCCGCACGCTCGTTCGACTTGCCGTTCGCGCCGGTGGGGGCGAGTTCTCGCGTGGCCTCGTGCACGTCGCGCGATTTCGCCGCCTGCCTCCGCGGAAATGGGCGGCGCCGGCGTCAACAGCGTCGCACTCGCTGGCGCCCGAGGGGGTGGTGGAGACCAGTACGGCCGGAGCCGGGCCGACGCGGGGCAAGGCGTCGCGCGCGACCGCCCTCCGCGTGTTCATCGATCCGTTCACGACACACTTCTACGGGAACGGACTGTTCGACCCGCAATCGAAGTACAACCGCGACAACGCGCTCGCGCCCTGGTTCCGGTTGAAAGAGCGACTTGCCGAGCGCAGACTCGCGCTGGATACGGCCGACTATCTCGTCAACGGACAGAGGTCGGCGAAGACGAACGTCTACGTTTCGTTCGGCGTGCGCGACAACTATCGGGCGCTTGCCGAGCGCGACGACGTGCTCCTCACGGCGTACTACCTGTTCGAGGTCGTCGTGGTCGCCCCGGAGATGTACGCCGCGATCCCCGAGCTCGCCCGGTACTTCCGCCGCGTCTACTCGTGGAGCGACGCCGAGAGTCTCGCGCGCTTCGTGCCCGGTGACTGCCCGGTTGCTCCGTTCCGCATTCCGATGCCGAACGAGACCGTGCTGGAGCCGTATTGGAGCCGGCGCGAGCGGGCTGGCATCATCATCGTCAACAGCAACAAGCTCGCGGCCCTGCAAGACGGAGAGCTGTATACCGATCGCCTTCGCGCCATCAAATACTTCGATGCGCACGGAGGCATCGAGCTGTGGGGCCGGCTGTGGGACAAGGGCCTTGGCACGCCGCAATTGGATGCGGAGTTCGGCGACGCCGTGCGCCGGGTCTGGCGCGGTCCCGTCGCC
>Ga0326726_10001296_pt1 | contig 23184 bp, 15 predicted proteins | sample MHFenrmetagenome_2_FD_207603 | JGI IMG/M metagenome (GOLD analysis project Ga0326726, IMG submission 207603) | Lab enriched peat soil microbial communities from Michigan Hollow, Ithaca, NY, United States - MHF15MN | ecosystem: Environmental > Terrestrial > Soil > Wetlands > Peat | place: USA... | reverse complement strand
TGCGCTCCTGCACAATTGAATCGGTTGTCTCGGCGACCGGAGAGAACGCTCGACGTCTATTTGCTTGGGAATAACGGTTTGAATAACGCCTCGTTTTTTGCCCCCGTCCAGGATGGTCTCCAGGAAGCTGAAGCGCTTTTGCGCTCCCAGGCTGATGGTGCTCACCCCGACCTTGGTACTGCGCTGGAGCATTTGCTTTCCTCCGGCGGTAAACGCATTCGCCCTGCGGTTGGCTTGCTTACCGGGCAAATGCTGGGTGCACCCCACGACAAGATTATTACCCTGGCAGCCGCGGTGGAATTGCTTCACAATGCCACCCTGGTCCACGATGATTTGATCGACGGCGCCCTGTTGCGCCGCGGGAATCCCACCCTCAATGCCAGTTGGTCTCCTCCGGCAACGGTCCTCACCGGCGATTTCATTTTTGCCCGTGCCGCCAAGTTGGCCGCCGACACTGACCACCTTCCGTTGATGAAACTCTTTGCCGAAACGCTGGCTGTGATCGTTAACGGCGAATTGACCCAGTTATTCTCCGCCCGCGGCTTGACCAGCCGTGAAAATTACTATAAACGCATTTATGCCAAAACCGCCTCGCTCATCGAGATGACCACCCGCACGGCCGCCATGATCAGCCCGGTAGACGAATCGGTCGTGGAGTCCATGCGGGTGTACGGCTACAATTTGGGCATGGCCTTTCAAATTGTCGATGATGTGCTGGATTTCACTGGCGAACAGGCGGAAGTTGGGAAACCGGTCGGCTCGGACCTGTTACAGGGGTTGGTGACTCTTCCGGCGATCTACTACGCCGAAGCCCATCCCGACGACCCGGATGTCATTTGTCTTACCAGTGGCTGTTACAGCGAACATGAGCGCATGGAGCGGCTGGTTTTGGCTGTTGGCAAGAGTTTCGGGGTACGGAAATCGCTGGAAGAAGCAGAGGGCTATATCCAGAAAGCGCTCCACCAGCTGGCGGGCATGCCTGATCGGGTTGAGCGCCAGGCGTTGTATGATCTTGCGCGTTACACGGTCACTCGCAAAATTTAACCGGCCTTGGCGTTGACCAGCATTTGAAAAAATGTTTCGACCACCCGGGGATCAAACAGTGCCCCCGAATTTTTACGGATAAATTCAGCCGCTTCTTCCCTGGTAAAAGCCTTCCGGTAGGGTCGGTCGGAGATCAACGCATCCCAGACATCTACCACTGCAAATATCCTCGCCGCTATTGGGATTTGATCGCCGGACAAATGGCGCGGGTACCCTGAACCATCCCAGCGCTCATGATGTCCATAGGGAATATCAAGCGCCTGCCGCAGATAAGTTATGGGTGACAGCATATCCAGGGCGAATTCGGGATGTCGGCGCATGTTCACCCATTCTTCCTCGGTCAGCGGACCAGGCTTGTATAAAATGCTGTCTGGAATGCCCATTTTGCCGATGTCATGCAGGAGAGCTCCGCGGCGGATTTGGACAAGGTCGGTCGCACTGATTCCCATGAGATCGGCCAGTTGCACGGTCATATCGGTTACCCGCAGGGTATGGCCTTCCGTTTCCTGGTCCCGTAAATCCAGCGCTTTTGACCACCCCTCGATGGTTGCATCGTATGCCAGGGAGAGGTTCAGGTTCGTTTGTTGAAGTTCCTCGAATAAGACAGAGTTGTCAATGGCAATTGCTGCCTGCCCGGCAAGTGTCTCCAGGAAATTCCGCCATTCCGGGTCCGGCTCGACCTGCGTCCGATGGAATGTTTCGAGCACGCCCTTGATCTGACCCTTTGCGATGAGGGGAACGCCAAAGTAGGTCACGAAACCTTCGTCGGTCAATAACTGTCCGCGTTGTACAAAATTATTGTCAAGCAGGTTGGGGATATGGATGGTTGTCCGGGTTCTGATTGCTTGTCCAGCTAGGCTGTCGCCTATATACAGGCGTGTGCTTTTTACTGCATCGGAGTGGAACCCGGAACTGGCTGCATGATAGAGTGTTTGGGTCTTTGCATTTATCAGCAGAATGTTGACCGCGTCCACCTTCAACTGGGAAACTATATGGTCGATAAGGATTCCCAATGTCACCCTCAAGTCCAGGATGGTATTGATTGCCATATCGACCGCGCGTAGGGAAGCCAGGTGTTGCAGCTGGCGCTCGGTCTGCTGGTGAAGGTCGGCACGACGGATGGCATTCCCTGCCATTTCACTTAATGTAACCAGCAGATGGACTGCATCCGGCTGGAGTTGGCGCGGTAACTCGACAGACACGAATAAGACTCCGATGGTCTCACGCACCGTCCGGATGGGCACACACGCACCTCCCCACCCACTTGGGATCTGCTCGCGTGTGCTGTCAAGCGTAAGTGGATCTGTGGCAAATTCCTTCGAAAGGGTCACTTGACCCGTCTTGAATACGGTGCCGGCGATCCCTTCCCCTGGCTTAACCGGTAATTCCTGGATGGACGTGAACCAGCCGCGCGCTACTTTTTCCTTCAATACTCCTTGAGCCGGGTCATAGAGCCAGATCACACCCGATATGCATCCTAAAATCTGCAGGGTTTCATCCAGGAGGCTTGGCAGCATTTCGTCAACAGTCTGGGCTGACCGTAGGGCTGTCGAGATATGGTTTACTGCTTCCAACTCCCTTAAACGCCGCAGGGTTTCTGCATACAGCCGCGCATTTTCGATTGCGACCGCAGCATGCGCTGCCAGCAGTTCCAACAGGGTTTGATCATCGGTCGTATATGCATAAGGTTTGTAGCTTTGGACAGATAACATCCCTATAACTTTTTCCCCCAATCGCAAAGGGACGGCAAGGATTGACCGGACCTCTTCTTCTTCACCAAAGTGAACACTTTCAGGAATTGGCTCCACGATTAGATCGTTTGTAATGACCGGCTTGCCGGATAAGATAACCATCCCTGACAGACCCACCCCCACGGGGGTGCGATCTGCCTGCCATCGTCCACCCTTATCCACCAGGTAAACTCCAACAGTCTCCTGGTTCTGTTCATCCAACAAGGTGATAACAAATGCTTCTGCCGGCATAAGCTGTACCGCTGCCCTGTGGACCGCTGTGTACACTAGTTCCGGGTCCTCGCTGGCATGTGCAATCTCCTGGCTGGCTCGATGCAAAATGGCGCGTTTCTCAGTAGCTTGAAGGGCATCATGATATAGCCGCGCATTCTCCAGAGCGATTGCCATTTGTTGCGCCAGCAATTGCGCCACTCGTACCCCGTTCTCGGAAAAGAAGTTGGGGATCACGCTGTCAACAACCAGTACGCCGATCATCCGTTGGTGGGTCACAAGAGGTACCGCCAGGATGGAACGACCATTTTCAGCTCCTGGAACCCAGTTCCATTCTGGATGGTCAAGAGTATTGGAAATGACAGGTTTTAGATCCTGCGCCATTTGTGTAAGAACGACGCTATCTTTAAGGAGCCCATTCGGAACCTGGGTGGTCAATTCATTTTTTTGAAAATCCATGCCCGCGATGAGGTCAGGTTGACCGGATTCTCCAATTAAGAGTACTGAAGCTGTATCGAAAGTAAATAAGTGTTTAAGCTGATCGAGCATCAACCTGATAACTTCATTTATATCCAAACTCGCTGTTACGACCTGAGCTACCTGGCGGAGGGTTTCTGCTTCCTGCCGTCGGGAACGTTCTGAATCAAATAATCGTAGCTTTTCGATTACGGTCGCTAGCGTGCCGGCAATTGTGTTAAGCAGACGTTCATCATCCTCGGTGAAATAGTTAAGTTGACGATTTTCAGCGTTAATAATACCGATCAGGTTTTCTCCTGATTTTATCGGCACACATAATTCTGAGAGTGTTTCAGGGACAGTGTTCAAGTAATGGGGGTCATTCCGCACATCTGCAGCTAAATAAGGCTTACCTGTAAGAGCAACATGACCCATGATTCCTTCTGTGAGAGGAATTGTGGCTTTCCCTTCAAAGGATTCACCATGGTACGAAGGATGCGGCCGCAATTCATTGCTTGATTGATCGAGCAATGCCACACCAAAGTCATCCACATACATGGCAGTTCCAATCACGTGGGTTACTTGGTCAATCAATTGATCTACACTGGAGGCCTGGGCGGCTGTCATGGAGACGCTGTGTAACACGGTGAGTTCTTTAAGCTGCCTCTGCAATGCGTCCTCAGCCTGCTTGCGACTGATTGCAATGGCAACCTGAGTTGAGACAAACTCAAGCATTTGCTGATCAAGCACGCCGTACGCTTTTGGATCTGTGTAATGTTGAACGACCATTGCGCCGATGGTCTTCCCCTCGATTACCAGGGGAACACCTAACCAGATTGCTGAAGGCACCCCCAGTAGTTTTATTGCACCTTGTCGCTCCAGTTCGTCATGAACTTCCTGGGTGCATAATAAGGACTTGCCGGTCCTCAAAACATATGCAGTTAATCCTTGCCCGGGCTGAATCTCTTTCAGATATGGCTCATCTTGGTCATCCTTGAAATATTGAAACCGCAGAACATTTCGTTCTTCATCGTACAAGGTGATATAGAAGTTTTCTGCTGGCATTACAGACGAAATAATTTTATGGATTTGCGGAAACAGATCCTTCAAGGACTTGGTTGTCTCGGTTGCAATCGCTATCCGGAACACTGCTTCCTGGAGATTTTGTGCTCTCTTTCGTTCGCTGATCTCGCGAAAAATGACCAACGAGCCCAATGTATCCTGTAAATGGATGGGTGCTGCCGTCACCTCTACCTCAATTGTCATTCCGTCAGTACGGATAAATTTCTCTTCAGTTACCGGGACAACTTTCCCTTCGGCGATCTGCTGACGTGTGCGCTCCTTCACTAAATCCCTGTAATCGGGGTGTACAAAATCCATCATTGGTTTCCCGATGATATTTTCCATTTTCTCGACCCCTAGTAGAATCATTGCGGCTTTGTTTGCCAATAACAACTTACCGCTGCTGTGGACCGCGATTGCATCGGGAGAAAGATCGAAAAGCTGGTGATATCTTTCCTCGCTTTCCTCGAGAGCCACCTCTGCCTGCTTGCGTTCTGTGATATCAAGGAATATTCCCTGCCAGAATAAGGGAGTGCCGGATTCGCTGCGTACCAGTACGGCTTCATCCCGTACCCATATGGTTTGCCCTGACTTGGATGTCATCCGATATTCAGCATTAAATGGCTCGCCCGTTTTAAACGTACGCGTATATTCCGATAGCACTCGCTCTTTGTCTTCCGGGTGAATTACCCTGGTCCATAGGTCGTTGTTTTTCGACCATTCAGCCGGTTCATATCCCATGATCGTTTTAATTTGTGGACTTACATATTGAGTTTGACCAATTTGCTCAGCCGAGTCAGTGTATGCGATGGCTGGGATTTGTTCCACCAGGGCACGATATCGCGCTTCAGCCTCACGAAGAGACTCTTCCGCACGTTTTCGCTCACCAAGTTCCGACTGTAGTCCTTCGACAAGACGTGCATCGTGTACAACACTCGCAGCTTGCCCTGCGAAGAGAAGTAGGAGATGAGCGTCTGATTCAGTGAATTTACGTGGCATTTCGGACGAATCATTGACACCCAACACTCCAATTAACTCACCACTGAAAAGCATGGGGACTTCAATTACAGCATGATAAGGAATATCTTTGTAAACAGTTGAACGTCCCGCCCAGTCACTATAATTATCGACGATGAGTGACTCGTGGGTTTGCGCCACCTTACCCGCCATTCCTTCACCTATCTTCAGGCGCACTCCGGGGGGAACCGCAAATCCCTTCTCCACTGACAGGACAAGATCGTTTGCTGTGTCATCATATAGATAAATGAAACCGCTGGGCACTTTGAGTAACGTTATCGAACGCTCAACAATGGTGTGTAGCAGGGAGAACAAGTCCTGTTGCACCGCAAGGTCGTGTACCGTAGCCTGAAATGCAGCCAGCTCCTCGATACGCCGGCGTAGTTCCAGCTCTGCTTCTTTCTGTTCAGTAATATCCAGCATTACCCCATGCCAGAAGAGCGGATTGTTCTTCGAATCGGTTAGTATGATCGCTTCATCTCGGATCCATACAATCCGCCCCCCTTTCCCTACCAATCGGTACTCGATCAGGAATCGATCTCCTGTCCGGTTGGTTCTTTCGTGCTCGGTCAGCACCCTGTCCCGGTCATCCGGATGAATAATATTGCCCCATAAGGCAGGGTCAGCAATCCATTCCTCGGAGGTATATCCCGAAAGCCTCTCGATCTGTGGGCTGATGTAAATTGTGGTACTTAGTTCATCAATTGCATCAGTATAAACGGCAGCTGGAATCTGTTCTATTAAAGTATGGTATTTCGCTTCAGCAGCTAGCAATGCTTTTTCAGTTTTCTTGAGGTCTGTAATTTCCACCATAATACCGGACAAACCAACCGTTTTCCCATCTTCCTGCATCAAACGGCTGGAAGTATGAACGTTCCGAACCTTGCCATTTTTATCAAGAACCCGAAACTCATATGGTTCCGGTCGGCCAGCCAGTGCCCGTTTAAAACTGGATTTTAATCCAGGCAAATCATCCGGATATATAAAAGTCTCAAAGGTTTTGCCCACCACTTGATCCGCTTTATAACCCGATAATTGTTCAATTACGGGGTTAATGAATGTGAAAGTACCACGGAGGTCGATGGAAAAAACTACTTCATGCAAATTTTCAATTAGTGTGCGGTAAATATCACTGGATCCTTGTAAATTCTCACCCCCCTGCTTCGACCTGGAATCATCACTCACCCTTTTTTTTCTAATGGGTTTCTTCGCTACACGGATCTCGGGTGATGTTTTTATGCTCATAAAATTGATTATAGGTCATTCAACGGGAATTTGCACGTGGTTGGGTTTTCAATAAGCTTACATATCCCAAACGAAAACGAGCCCTTGCGGACCCGTTTTTTAAAGAGGCGTCGACGGGATTTGAACCCGTGATGAGGGTTTTGCAGACCCTTGCCTTGCCGCTTGGCCACGACGCCGATCTTTGGCTTATTATAAATTGAGGATTGCTGGTTGACAATCCGCAATCCTCAATCGTGAGAGCGGGCGATGGGATTCGAACCCACGACCTTCTCCTTGGCAAGGAGACGTACTACCACTGTACTACGCCCGCTGGTGGCCATACCATCTGGCCGAGAGTGCCGAGAGCCAGGATCGAACTGGCGACACCACAATTTTCAGTCGTGTGCTCTACCAACTGAGCTATCTCGGCCTGGGAATGGTCTTATAACAAAGCGGGTGAGATTTTACACGTAGAGAGGAAGATTGTCAAGCAAAGGTCAAACTACCTTTTACAAATCATTTACACCCACGTGATATTCCGATTACTTGAGCTGTCTACAATGAAATCATCAAATCTATACTGATAAGGAGAGTTAAATCATGAAAAAGCTGATATCAATTTTCAAGAAAATTGTCCTGGCAATTGTGGTCCTCGCGGTCGGGTTGGTCGCCCTCCCTGCCTCAGGGGTCTTCGCCGCTGCTCTACCGGGCGAAACCACTCCACCCGCAACCCTGCCCGCAGGAAATTTGCGCTTGGAACTTGTCTGGGCTCATGCGCAAACTGTTTACCAGCGCCAGGGATATTTACTATCGCTTGCAGACGATTTCATCGCGAGGGCGCAGATTCTAATCGACCGGGCAAATAGTAAGGGTTGGGATACCTCTGCTGTCCAAACAGCGCTGGACGCATTTAATTCCGTCATTCCAGCTGCCAGGTCTGCTCACTTTCCCGGTGCAGCCATAATTACCGGCCACAATGGCTTCAACGCAGCGGGCAGGGTGACTGATCGCACAGCAGCCATCGAGACTGCCAAATCCCTTGTCCAGGTGCTCAAGGATACACGCGCTGCGATGAATGGCACCGGCAGGGCTTTACGCGCTGTAATCAAAGCTTTCCGCGATTCGCACCGTCCTGACCAGTCAACCGCAACCCCCTGATCCTTTTTGTTTCCCCAAAGCAGAGACACGCATGGTTTCCGTGTCTCTGCTTGTCTTTTGCAGTAAAATCAGTTCAATCCACCAAAGAAGAGGCGTATATGGATAAAAAAGTAATTACTAGCGCTAAAGCTCCAAAACCCATTGGACCGTACTCTGTCGCCATGCAAACAGGAAATTTAGTCTTCACGTCTGGTCAACTTGGGCTGGATCCGGTCACCGGCAACCTTGTCCAGGGTGGCATCGAGGCGCAAACCCGACAGGCGTTGACCAATATCGGGAACGTTTTAGCAGCAGCAGGGTCCGGGTTGGAGTGTGTAGTTAAAACCATCGTCTTCATGAAAGATATGGCGGATTTTCCAAAAATGAATACCGTTTATGCTGAATTCTTTATTGAAAACCCGCCCGCTCGCAGTACAGTACAAGCGGATTTGCCAAAAGGGGGGGCTGTCGAAATAGAAGCGGTTGCCGTCCTGAAATGACCTCCGAATTAATCCTGCTTGTCGATGATGAACCATCGATTATCCAACTCGCGCGGATGTACCTGGAAAGGGAGAATTATCGGGTAGAAGAGGCTTCGGATGGCGAGGCCGCATTGGAATCCGTTAACCGCTTAAACCCCGCACTGGTGGTCCTGGACGTTATGCTCCCTAGATTGGACGGGTTTGAAGTCTGCCGGCGCTTGCGCGCGGTGGATAATCAAGTTGCGATCATCTTATTGACTGCTCGGGACGAAGATATGGATAAGGTCCTGGGTCTCGAGTTAGGCGCCGATGATTATCTCACCAAACCTTTCAATCCACGCGAGCTCGTAGCCCGCGTTCGAGCCATCCTTCGCAGGGCAGAACGCGCCAGCCAACCTGGGGCACCCATCTCCCTTAACGACCTGTCAATCGATCCTGTTCGGCATGAGGTCCACTTGGGTGGACGCAGCCTTGATTTGCGTACCCAGGAGTTTGAACTGCTTCTCATCCTGGCTGGACAGCCCGGACGAGTCTTCACACGCGAACAACTGCTCCAGCAGGCTTGGGGCTTTGACTTCTATGGTCAAACCCGCACTGTGGATGTTCACATTGCACAATTGCGGAAGAAATTGTCCGGCAGTTCGGTAAATATTATGACGGTGACGGGCATCGGATATAAACTAATCAATTGATGTTTTCCTCTCTTCGTTCACGTCTGTGGTTGAGTTATGCACTGGTCACTGGTGCCGCTCTGTCCGTGGTGGCAGTCGTTCTATTTATATATATTATTCAAAACCCATCCACTTACCGCGAGGCCAACGCGAGGTTGACGATCGTAGCAGCATTCTTACGAAAGAACGAAGCAGAATGGATTGGTCTTTCTCCGGCTGATCTGCAGGTACAAATCGACCGGGTCGATGGTATATATTCCACCCGAGTTGCCATTTATGCTGCTAATCGTCAATTGATTAACGATTCTGAATCGGCTCTTCAACCCGCTCTTGATTTGCCTCGCTTCCCCCGTCTGCGTCCATATTCCATCCTTTTGGATAATAATGGAAATCACTGGCTTTATGTTCTGCGCCATTTAAGCGACGGTCGTTGGCTCCTCTTGGCTGTACCGCGACCGCCTGTACCTTTACTGGCGATATTAACCGATGAATTGATGCTTCCGGTTCTGGGAGCGGGCAGCGCTGGCCTTGTCATCTCCCTGTTGGTTGCCTTCTGGCTTGCTCGCTGGATTGGTGACCCCCTGCAACGAATGGTGATTGCTTCAAAGCGAATGCCCTCCATGGAAGTAAAACCCGTTACTCCACGTGGTCCGCACGAAGTCCAGGAATTGATGCAGGCATTCAATCAAATGAATACACGCGTGCAAACCAGCCAGGAGTCTCAGCGTGATTTTGTCGCGAATGTCAGCCACGAATTGAAAACGCCCCTCACCTCCATCCAGGGATTCGCTCAGGCTTTACTGGATGGGATGGCAAATACACCGGAGGCACAAAAGCAGGCAGCGCAGGTAATTTACGATGAATCAGGGAGAATGACCCGCATGGTGCTGGACCTTCTGGACCTCGCCCGCATCGATGCAGGAACGCTCGAGCTTCTACACTCTCCCGTTGATATGTCTGCCCTTCTTCATAATATAGCTGAAAAGTTTGCTCCACAGGCCCGCTCGGGTAACATGGAAATTCGGTTGGAAGCAAGTAATCTTCCGATGATTTCTGGCGATGGCGACCGCTTGGCACAGGTTTTCACGAATTTGGTCGATAATGCCTTGAAATTTACGACTTACGGAGGCACTATAGCAATCCGGGCTACCCAATCTGGATCAGGAATTCAGGTGGAAGTCGCAGATAACGGTGCGGGAATTTCACCAGAGTCTTTGCCAAATATATTCACCCGGTTTTATCAGGCCGATCCTTCCCGGTCAGGTGGCGTGAAACACGGCGCTGGATTGGGGCTTGCCATCGTCAAGGAGATTCTGGAAGCGCATGGTGGTAAAATAACCGTCCGCAGTGAGTTGGGTAAGGGCAGCACCTTTATCGTTTTTTTACCCCTGAAGATACCCGCGCCAGGAAGAGCTGTCTCGAAAAGCACCGGGTAGAAACGATTTTTTCCGGCGTCAACCACGATCATGCTTTCAGTCTCCATAATTATCCCCAGCTATAACGAGCAGTCTACGATTTGCAACCTGCTCGACGCTATCTACTCGCAAACATTTCCGCGGAACAACCTTGAAATAATAATCGCCGATGGTATGTCCAGTGATGGGACTCGAGTTCAGATTGCAGGCTTTGCCAATTCCCACCCGGACCTGCATATCGCAGTTGTGGATAACCCCAGGCGTCATATTCCCGCCGGGTTGAACCGGGCGTTGAAGGAAGCCAGGGGCGATATTATCATCCGTCTCGATGCACATTCGATGCCGTACCCTGATTATATCGAGCGGTGTGTCGCAGACCTTGAAGCCGGCCTCGGCGAAAACGTTGGAGGAATATGGGAAATCCGCCCCAGGATCAAGACCTGGGTGGCGCAATCCATCGCACTTGCCGCTGCCCATCCTTTGGGTGTCGGGGACGCGCTGTACCGTCACACCGGGAAATCTGCTGCGGTTGATACAGTGCCGTTCGGAGCCTTCAAACGTGAATTGCTGGGGAGGGTCGGCTTCTTCGACGAGACACTGCTCACCAACGAGGATTATGAATTCAACGCTCGCATCCGTAAATCAGGGGGCAAGGTCTGGCTCGATCCATCTATTCGTTCTGTTTATTTCTCCAGGGCCACCTTATCGGGTCTGGCTAAACAATATTTCCGCTATGGGTACTGGAAATGGCACATGTTACGCCGGTATCCCGACACGATACGCTTGCGGCAGGCTCTCCCACCATTATTTGTCCTTAGTCTTGTGGGGTTGGTGATCGCAGGCTCCTTTCTTTACCTGTTCAGGGTGCTGCTGGCAGCAGAATTGATCATATATATCTTCACTTTATGCTTTGTAGGCCTTCAAACGGCTGTTAAACATAAGAATTTTTCATTGTTTTTTGGGTTGCTGTTGGCTATTTCCATCATGCACATATCCTGGGGAGCAGGGTTTTTATGGAGTATGATTAGTGGAATATTCACCAGCAACAATATGGAGAGGAATTAATGGGAACAGTTTCACGTCCCAGGCCGAATAACTGGCGAGTGAGCGCGCGCGAGCAAAGGACCATTTTATTTATTGGTGATCTATTCGTCTCGGTCCTGGCTCTTTTTGGTGGTCTTTATTTTTGGGGTCAAAAGTATGATTGGCTGAAATTCTCTCTGGATTTTCTAAAACAGCGCGTTGAGCTCTGGTTCTACTTCCTGCCGGTCATTTGGATGATTTTCCTGGTGGAACTCTACGATGTGCACCGGGCAAAGAATCTCCGTCAGACTGTCGGATGGATCGCCCTAGCCGCACTGGCAGGGTTATTATTTTATGCCCTGGTTTATCTCATATCGCCGCAAGGGTCCTTGCCGCGTTTGGGGATTGGGTTTTTCCTGGCCTTCGCCTCGGTCCTGACTTTAATTTGGCGGTTGGTCTATATTCAAATATTTACTGCTCAGGCTTTCTTGCGCCGGGTGTTGGTAATCGGGGCGGGAAAAGCCGGGAAAACGATTGCACAGGCTTATAAAAACTTACGTCCCAAGCCTTTTTTCCTGATCGGTTATACAGATGACGACCCTCAGAAGATCGGACAGAAAGTGGATGAATTCCCCATCCTGTCTGGAAATCACAGCCTCCTCGAAATTATCGATAGGGAAGCTGTTACGGAAATAATTGTGGCAATCTCCGGAACCATACAAGGGGGAACCTTCCAGGCAATTCTGGATGCCCAGGAAGCCGGGGTGGATGTGGTTCCGATGCAGACTGTTTACGAGGAATTGCTCGGACGTGTCCCGGTCCATCACCTGCAATCAGATTGGCTCATCCGGTCATTTGTTGACGAGGCGCGTGTTAGTGGGTTCTTTGAATTGGCAAAACGGATGGTGGATATTCTTATTGCAATAATCGGACTGGTTATCTGTATCCTCCTCGCTCCTTTTGCCGCCCTTCTCATTCTTTTGGATAGTGGTTTTCCCATTTTATACAAGCAGGTTCGTTCCGGCAAAGGCAACAAACCATATTGCATATATAAATTTAGAACAATGATCCAGAGTGCCGAAAAAGACGGCAAAGCTCGAGCTGCTGAGGAGAACGATTCTCGCGTGACGCGTGCCGGAGTTTTCCTTCGCCGCACTCACATTGACGAGCTGCCACAGTTTTGGAATGTTCTCGTCGGTGAGATGAGCGTTGTGGGACCTCGTGCTGAACGTCCTGAACTGATCGCAAAATATTTGAAGGAAGTTCCCTTCTATCGGGCACGCCTCCTGGTTAAGCCGGGCATTACAGGTTGGGCTCAAGTCAATTATGGATATTCTGCCACGACGGCAGAAACCATTGTTAAACTCGAATACGACCTCTACTATATCAAGCACCGGGGCATGTTGACGGATATGCTGATCCTGTTCCGTACTTTCACCCAGGTTTTCACGTTTCGAGGGCGTTAGCCAATGCGCACCCTCGTTACAGGCGGAGCCGGGTTTATTGGATCGCATATCGTTGAGGAACTCTTGCGGTGCGGGCATACCGTTCGAGTTCTGGATAATTTCTCCACCGGCACACGAAAAAACACTGAGAGCTTCCAGGGAACTGTGGAGATCCTGGAAGGAGACCTGCGCGATGCCGGGACTGTCAAGGCAGCTGTTCATGATGTGGAACAGGTTTTCCACCTGGCGGCATTTGTCTCTGTGCCCCAATCCATGTCAGACCCGGAAGCTTGTTTCGCAGTAAATGTCGCGGGGACCGTGACCCTTCTTGAATCTGCCCGGCAGGCAGGCTCCCGCAAGGTTGTGCTATCCTCCAGCACCGCGGTATATGGGAACACCGTTGTTTTCCCGACCACGGAGGAGACTCCGCTCCATCCGCTTTCCCCGTACGCGCTGTCCAAGCAGGTGAACGAACTCTACGCTCGACTTTACACCCATATCTTGGGTCTGCCTGTCACCGTTCTGCGCTACTATAATGTTTACGGGCCGCGGCAGCGCCCGGATTCTGACTACGCTGCAGCCATTCCCATTTTCGTTCGGCAACTAACGGCCGGGAAGCCGATTACCATTTATGGCGACGGGAAACAAAGCCGTGATTTTATTTTTGTCAAGGATGTGGTGCGTGCCAACCTGTTGGCTGCCGAATCAGACTCCGCGGGGGAATCATTTAACATCTGCACAGGGCACGAGACCAGCTTACTCGACTTGTTGGAAGAGTTAAGTGAAATCTCCACCCTCCCTCCCCAGGTTCTCTTTGATGCCCCGCGTTCAGGCGATATCTACCGTTCGGTTGGAAGCCCTGAAAAAGCAGCGGCGTCCCTGGGATTTCGCGCAGAAACCTCTCTTGCAAAGGGTCTGGCACAAACAATTAACTGGATGATAAAAAAATGAAAGTAAAACCTCAGGTTCAAATTCGCAACCGGTATCTGATATTGTTTGACGTTTTTCTGACCATCGCCTCGGTGGTGGGAGCTTTTGCGCTGCGGTTGGACATTAACTTCTACTCGTATATTACAGCCGTTTATTGGATGGTCGCCATAAGTCTGGTGGTTAAATTAAGCATCTATTATTTCTTCGGTTTATACCGTCGCCTTTGGGCATACGCCAGTATCAACGAATTATTATTGATCGTCATGGCAGTAACCGCGGCAACAATAGCTCTTTCTGCAATCATGATGACCCTGCTCATCACCCGCCTGCTCAACTTCCCTCGCATGGTTCTGCTTATAGACTGGTTGCTATCCCTTACAGGAGTCGGCGGTTTTCGCTTCTCTTTGCGATTAATCTCGGAAACCCGTTCGGCAAATGCCAAACCACAAGCTCGCAAGGCCAGCAAGGTATTGGTGATCGGCGCGGGGGATGCCGGGGCTTTGGTTGTGCGCGAGATGCAGCGAAATCCGCAACTTGGGTTGCATCCGGTTGGATATCTGGATGATGATCCTGCCAAACTTAAACATCAAATTCATGGTGTTCCTGTTATCGGGAAATTGAGCGACCTGGGGCGCGCCTTGAATAATCGGCCGGTCAATGAAGTGATTATCGCCATCCCCAGTACCGGCGGGAATATCATCCGCATGGTAACGGATATTTGCCGCCTGAAAGGTGTGCCTTTCCGCACCATGCCAGGGTTATATGAACTGATCGGTGGAAAGGTTAGCGTAAACCGTTTGCGTGAAGTGGATATCACCGACCTGTTGCGACGAGAACCTGCCCAGATCCAAACGGAAGTGATCGGGGCAGCTCTGACCGGTAAACGGATACTCATTACTGGCGCTGGTGGCTCGATCGGACGCGAAATATGTCGTCAGATTGCCCGCTGGGGTCCGCAAACCCTGATCCTGCTTGGGCATGGAGAAAACAGTATCTTCGAAGCCATGCTTGAATTGGAGGAAAACTTTCCAGACCTGCCTATCCAGGCAGTAATAGCCGATATTCGAGATGTGCCTCGTTTAACTAGTGTCTTCAATTGCTTTCACCCACAGGTAGTCTTCCATACTGCAGCTTATAAACATGTCCCACTGATGGAAAGCAATATAGAGGAAGCCGTTTCAAATAATGTTATTGGGACACGCAATGTTTGCCAGGTAGCCACCGATTCCAACACCGAACGCTTGGTGCTTATTTCCACCGATAAAGCCGTCCGGCCAGTAAACATTATGGGTGCTACCAAACGCATCGCTGAAATGATCGTGTTGGAGTCCGCACACCGTACAGGTCGGGCCTTTTCTGTGGTTCGTTTCGGGAATGTCCTGGGCAGCCGCGGCAGTGTCGTCCCGTTATTCAAGCGGCAGATTGCTCACGGAGGACCCATCACGATCACACATCCAGATATGAAGCGTTACTTTATGACGATCCCGGAAGCAGTCTATCTGGTGCTGCAAGCCTCTGCCATGGGTCATGGAGGAGAGGTATTCATCCTGAATATGGGGCAACAGGTCCGCATCCTGGATCTCGCCAAGGATCTTATCCGTCTTTCTGGTCTTCAACCAGACAAGGATATTGAAATTGTGTATACCGGCATCCGCCCCGGAGAGAAATTAAGTGAAGACCTCTGGGAGCAAGGAACAGAGTATCAAAAAACTGCACATCCGGATATCTTCCGCGTTGCGGCGGAAGAGTCTAATATCCCACCCAACTTATCCCACACAGTGGATGAACTAAACCAACTTTCCCTCGAGAGCGAGACTTCTGCAATCATCTCCCTGCTGGATGAAACGATCCCGGAGGGAAACGTCCGGTCTACCCCGTCGTTGGAAATGAAATCACCCGCCTGATCTCAGGAGTCTCACCCTGTGCCCGAGATCAATGCTTCTGAATGGAATACCTTCCTTTCAAATCACTCCTCTGCCCATCTGCTGCAATCGGGTGAATGGGGTCAGCTGAAATCCGCCTTCGGTTGGGAGGCAGTGCATTTGGTCGAGGGGGAAACCGGGGCGCAAATCCTTTTCCGACACCTGCCTCTTGGGTTTACCCTGGCCTATCTTCCAAAAGGCCCGGTAACCACTTCCAATCCGAGCCCTGGTTTTTGGTCGGCATTGGACCATGTTTGCCGCTCCCGACGTGCCGTTTTCTTGAAAGTAGAACCGGACGGCTGGGTGGAGCCGGGGCAGACATCCATTTACAACCGTCAAGGTTTTTTCCCCAGCCCCCAGCATATACAACCGAGCAACACCCTGGTCATTGAACTGCATGGCAGCGAAGATGACATTTTCAACTGCATGAAACCCAAGACTCGTTACAACATCCGCCTGGCAGGTCGTAAAGGAATTTTGGTCCATCCCTCGGATGATATAGATGCATTCTATAACATCATGACCATCACCGGGCAGCGCGAGGAATTCCACGTCCATTCAAAAGAATACTACCGCCGGGCATATGAACTTTTTCATCCCAAGGGAATGTGCGAACTATTTTTCGCGGATTTTCAAGGCACCACACTGTCATGCTTGATGGTTTTCGCTCGTTCCAGGGTGGCTTACTATTTCTACGGCGCTTCTTCAGATGTCGAACGTAACCGCAAGGCAACCTATCCGCTCCAATGGGAAGCCATTCGCTGGGCTCACGCCCAGGGGTGTGAAGAATACGATATGTGGGGAATCCCCGACGAAGCAACAGATGTCGAGGAAGACGACGCCGAGGCACGCGCAGATGGGTTGTGGGGAGTATATCGTTTCAAACGTGGGTTTGGTGGCTCGATCAAACATGCCATCCCCACCATGGACCGCATCTATAATCCTCTGCTCTACAAGCTCTATCTATGGCGTTTCCCCGCTTCCGGTGCGGACTGACGGCATGAACCCGTTTATCGGCACCCCCTCGTCCTGGAACGAACTCATCGCCTCCCTGCCCCTCGCCCATCTCCTGCAAACCTGGGAATGGTCGCAGGTAAAAAATAAATACGGATGGCAGGCAATGCCGTTCGTGTGGCAGGATGAAAAAGGGAAGCCCTGCGCGGCTGCCATGGTTTTGAAGCGCAGCCTGCCGGTCGCCGGGTTTGCAAAAAAAATGTGCGTGCTGTACATCCCGAAAGGTCCCCTGCTGGATTGGTCGAATGCCACTCTGCGCCTCCGGGTTTTGAAAGATTTGTGCGCCTTCGCAAAACGTCAGGGCTCCATCTTTATTAAAATTGACCCGGACGTGGTGCTGGGAACCGGCGTGCCCGGGGAAGCGGACGCAGTCGAGATGGATGGCGGGAAGTCGGTCAAATCTGAGCTGGAAGCCTGCGGCTGGAGATTTTCACAGGACCAGATTCAGTTCCGCAATACTGTCCTCGTCGACCTGGCACGGTCTGAAAAAGACATGCTGAGCTGCATGAAACAGAAGACTCGTTATAACATCCACCTGGCGCAAAAGAAAGGAGTTACCGTGAGCGTGGGGACGGTGGAGGATTTGCCGCGTATGTACCGAATGTATGCGGAAACGTCGGTGCGGGACGGGTTTTTAATCCGTGAAGAAGGGTATTACCAGACCGTCTGGCGAGGTTTTATGGGTATTGCGCCTTCAGTGAATAGCCAGCAGCCCTTCACAGAACCCTTGATCGCCGAAGTTGGGAGAGAAATGGTGGCCGCGGTTTCGATTTTTTATTTTGCCGGGCATGCAATTTATCTCTTTGGGATGTCGCGCCAGGCGCACCGTGAGAAGATGCCGAATTACCTGCTCCAGTGGGAAGCCATGCGCCGGGCGAAGGCACTCGGCTGCCAGGTTTACAACCTGTGGGGGGCACCGGATGAATTTATCGAAAGCGATGGGTTGTGGGGAGTCTTCCGCTTCAAGGAAGGGTTGGGCGGAGTAGTATCACGCACACTCGGGGCCTGGGACTTCACCCCAAACCCATTGCTTTACCGGATGTACACCGAAGTTCTGCCGCGAATAATGGACATCATGCGCGCCCGCGGTAGGGCAAAAACGAAACATAGTCTCGCTGAAATATAATATAAATTTGAAAAGCCTTATATTATTCACTTCCCTTACTTCGCATTTTCGCTATAAAAAAAGGGTAATAATATGATCCCTCGCTTGAAATTTGCACACCTGCCCACTCCAATTGAAACCCTGCCGCGTCTGGGTAAGGCTCTCGACGGACCGCGCCTGCTGGTAAAACGTGATGACCAGACCGGGCTTGCGTTCGGCGGCAATAAGACCCGCAAACTGGAATTCCTGGTCGCGGAAGCCCAGGCCCAGGGGGCAGATACCCTGCTTTCTGCCGGGGCGCTACAGTCCAACCACTGCCGTCAAACGGCTGCTGCGGCTGCAAAATTTGGTCTGCACTGCACCCTTGTGCTGGTTGGAGAGCCTCCAGCTCAAGCCAGTGCCAACCTGCTGCTCGACCAGCTTTTTGGAGCGGAGATCGTCTGGGTGGAAAAGTCCCTGCGGGACGCGGTTCTGCAGGAAACCTTGGAGAAATCCTCCGCCGGAGGGAGAAAACCCTACCTCGTCCCATACGGGGGATCCAGCCCGACCGGGGTGCTGGGTTACGTGTTCGCCATGGAGGAATTCATTGTGCAGAAGGTGGACGCCGATTGGATCGTCTTTGCATCCTCTTCGGGAGGGACGCAGGCCGGGATGGTGCTGGGAGCACGCTATTTTGGTTACATGGGCAGACTGCTGGGCATCAGCATTGACGAGCCGAGACGCATCCTGCAAAAGCGGGTGGCAAAACTGGCCTCCGAAACAAGCGACCGGATGGGAACGCATATCGAATTCGTTGAAAGCGATGTATTGGTAAATGATGAATACGCTGCCCCGGGTTATGGGGTTCTGACCGGTGCCGAGATTGAAGCGATTTCCTTGTTCGCAAAATACGAGGGCCTCCTGCTCGACCCGGTCTATACCGGCCGTGCTGCGGCTGGCTTGGTGAACCTGATCCGCAAGAGAACCTTCAAAAAGGATGAAACCGTGCTGTTCTGGCACACCGGCGGACAGCCAGCCCTTTTTGCAGAGATTTACCAGCCAGAGCTTTCCTGATAGATCGAAACGCCGCTTGTGAAAGCGGCGTCTCTTTCAAATTCTATGGCAGGAATTGGAGATGATCCACCGCGCCGCTGGTAATCACCGTTTCATCCCAAAGCATCGGGTAGTATTGAATATTTCGCCACAAGTCCGCCATGTCGATATAATGCGGGCTGTATGCGTGACCCGATTCTCCCGTGGTATGGACGGTGACCGAATTATCCAGGTTCCCCAGGTCCACGATCATACGCATGGAGGGGAGCCAATCCACGGAGTAACCGAGGGTCGCGTTCCAGCCGGTGGCATTGATGATGGCATCGCCGCCGTTCGTGGGGAAGGGTCCGCGGTTGAACAATGCTTCGATGGGGGCAATGCCGGATGTTCCCAGGGTCTGGTTGGCAAAAGTGGCAGTATGCAGACCGCCCCAGTTCCATTTGGCGGAATCCCTTCCCTGCAGCTTCTCGAGCTCTGCTTCTGCCTCGGTGAACGCCCTTATCAGGATATCGTCGCAGCTCTCCACCTTGTCTGTTGTTGTCTTGTCATCCCAAATGGGATCACTCGGCAGATTTACAAGGTTACGCACCACCTCGTCCCAGCGTGAACTGCCCTCAGGCCAGTAATCCTTGGGAAGGTCGTCGTCGAAGGTATCCGCCAGCAGGTTCTTCCAGAATACCTCGAACACGGCTGCCGGAGCTGAATCCATGCGGGCTTGGAAGTCCCAATTCTTGAGCAGGTCGAGCGCCACCGCCTGGTTGGGGCTTCCAGCCTGGAAGGTCAATTTTTCCAGGAATGGAACGAGAGCAGCGCCGTTGGCGTCATAATCGTCGCCCTGCATTTTCTGGATATAGGCGATGTCGATCGGGGCGGGAGCCGCCTCGATCAGGGAGGCAATGCGGTTCGCCCGGAAACCGTAATCCCAATCGGTGGTGATCAGGTATGGGTATCCCGCCCCCACCACGGCGTTGTTGGCAGTGACAATGTAACCCTTGGATGGGTTGAGGACGGACGGCAGTTGATCGAACGGGATGTAACCGGTCCACTCATATTCGTCCGTCCAGCCTGGCACGGGCAGCCTCCCATCCCCATTTTTGCGGATGGGGATAATGCCTGGGGTCTGGTAGCCGATATTCCCCTGCACGTCGGCATACAACAGGTTCTGGGCAGGTACGTTAAACTTGCTCGCCGCCTGGCGGAAATCGTCCCAGTTGGTGGCTGTATCGAAGCCCCAGATGGCCTGGAAGATGGTGGAAGGCTCCAGCGCCGTCCAGCGCAGGGAAATGGCATAGTTTTCAGGAAGCGGGACCCCGGCTTTCGTGTTGAATTTGGACAGGTCGGCGTAAGCGTCCGAGATGATCGGGCCGTGCCGGGTGGAACGCACGTTCAGGATGACAGGTTCCCCGCTGCCCACGGCGATCGTCTCGGTCCGCACGGTCATATCCACCCATTGACCGTTGTATTCATACTGGTTCGGGTTATCCGGATTAATTTTCTCGATGAAAAGGTCCATCACGTCCGGGCCGGTATTGGTGAATCCCCAGGCAATGTTCTGGTTGTGACCGATCACCACGCCCGGCACGCCGGCAAACGAGAACCCGGCGACTTCGTACGGGCAGGCGGTTGAGACGGGATGGCAGTGTAATCCGACCTGGTACCAGATGGAGGGCATCTGGATGGACAGGTGCGGGTCGTTGGCAAGCAGCGGCATCCCCGTGGCGGTTAGGGACCCTGAAACCGCCCACGAATTGGACCCGATGCCCGCCCCGGAGGGACCCAGGAGCGCATCCAGGGAGGAGAAACGCGCCTGGAGAAACGCCCAGTCCAGGTCCGGAAGACTACTGGCGAAGGATGGGTTTGCAGCGGGCTGACCCATCTCGGGCACGATGACCGGATGGTCAGCCGGATAAGCAGGGAAAAGATCGCTCACCTGGTCTGGAGTGAGCGTCTTGAGCAGGATGGCGCGCTCGATCTCCTCGTCCATGTTGCCGCGCAAGTCCCAGGCCATGGCCTTGGCCCAGGTGAGCGTATTGACCGGGGTCCAGGGTTCGGGCTTGTAGCCGGGGGTCAGGATCTTGAGGATGCCGTATTCCAAGCTGATGGCGGTACCCTGGTGATCCGCCAGGTAGGCATTGACGCCTTCGGCGTAGGCATCCAGGATGGCGACCGACTGGGGGTCGTAGCTGGCGAATTCCTGCTCGGCAACCTGGCGCCAGCCGAGCGTGCGCAGGAATGAGTCAGTCTCCACCTCCGTGTCGCCAAACATTTCGGAGAGACGACCGGAACCGATGTGCCGCCAGAAGTCCATTTGCCAGAAACGGTCCTGGGCATGGACGTAGCCTTCCGACATGAACAGGTCGTGCAGGCTGGCCGCGTAGAGCTGCGGGATTCCCATGCTATCCCGGTAGACGTTCACTGGTCCGTCCAGGCCGGAGAGTTTTATTTCCCCACTGGTCTGCGGAAAAGATTGGCGGACGGTGACCACCCCGAAGGCGCTGCCTAAAATGGCCAGCACCACCAGGATACTTACCACCCATGTAACAATCCGAATCCCTTTTTTCTTCATCGTTCCTCCTATGGGTCGATCAATATGCTTATATAACCCAATAGAATCAAACTGGTGTCACAAATGTTCTGATCAATTGCCGTATAATATCGAAAACCCATCCGAACTTGCCCATTGATTGGAGATCTCATGCACTACAAACCAAGCGCAGAAGGTTACAAGGAACTCGTCTCGGGCGTTTTTATGAAGCCTTTATCTTACGGAGATAATTCGCTCCTCTGCGAGTTCACGTTCAAGAAGGGGGCCCAGATTCCTCCTCATCAGCATCCGCAGGAGCAGACAGGGTACCTGGTAAAAGGGTCGCTGCGCTTCTTTGGCGACGAGGGGGAAACCGTCGTCGAACCCGGCTACAGCTGGAACTTCAAAGGCGGTGTCATCCACGGCGCAGAAGCCCTGGTGGAGTCCGTCGCCATCGAGGTGTTTTCACCCGTGCGGCAGGATTATTTGCCTTGAAAAAACCCTTCTTGCCATTTTTGGTTTTCATGTCAATAATCCTGATCGGGTGCACCCAATCTCCTTCCAATAATAATCCCGGGTGGGTCAACAACCTGGTGGCAACCTATGAGAAGGATCCGGTTGGGAACCCGCCGCAGTCGATCTGGCAATATGATTTTAAAGGTCAAACCGTTTATTATGTGCCAGCTCAATGCTGCGACCAGTTCAGCACGCTCTATAATGCCCTCGGGGAGATTATCTGCGCTCCCGACGGTGGGTTTACCGGGCACGGTGATGGAAGGTGTCCGGATTTCTTCCAGGTGCGGGGGAATGGAAAGCTGATCTGGCAGGATTCTCGCACGCGCTAGCCCTTAAATCCTTTGCCTCCGCCTGCCCCAATATTTTGTTTACTTTTCTGCGCGGCGAAGATCAACCCATTTTAACTCGGACATCCAGCGCCACCGCCCCCAGGCCGGGAGCCAGGGCACGCAGGGGATTGATCTCTATCTCGGCGATTTCCGGGAGATCATAGGCAAGCTGCGACAGGCGCCCCAGGATCTCCAGCACCGCCCCCCCATCCGCGGGTGGAATGCTGCGAAAACCCGCCAGTTTGCGCCCGGCCCAGGTGCGCTGCAGCAGCCAATCGGCATCAGATGGAAGCAATGGTGCAAGTGCAAAAGCCACGTCCTTCAAACCTTCCACCTCCACCCCTCCCGAGCCGAACATCATCAACGCGCCGAACTGCGGGTCACGTTTTGCTCCCACGATGACTTCCTGGCCGGCTGGGACCATGCGTTGCACGTGGACGCCGTCGATGTGTGCATTGGGGCTTGCGCGCCGGGCGTTTTCCATTACCCTGCCGAACCCAAAGCGGGCTTCTTCTCCATCTTTTACGTTCAGGTACACGCCCCCTACGTCGGATTTGTGGGAAATGTCGGGTGAAGCGATCTTCAGCACCACCGGGAAACCGAGCCCAACTGCGAGCTCGGCGGCCTCGGACTCGTTGCGGGCGAGCCTGACCGGAACGGTGGGGATGCCGTAGACAGCCATTAAACGGTCCGCAGCCACAGGGTCCAGGAATGAGGTGGGACGTGCGTCCACCAGGGCTGCCCTGGCGAGACCCTGGTCGAGGCCTTTCCAGGTACGCGGCCGCTCATCCCCTCTCTGTAAAAATTCGGCGTGTTTGATTAGGGCAGCCAGCGAAGATACTGCCTGTTCGGCAAAACCATAGGCCGGGATGCGG
>Ga0326726_10001295_pt1 | contig 23213 bp, 14 predicted proteins | sample MHFenrmetagenome_2_FD_207603 | JGI IMG/M metagenome (GOLD analysis project Ga0326726, IMG submission 207603) | Lab enriched peat soil microbial communities from Michigan Hollow, Ithaca, NY, United States - MHF15MN | ecosystem: Environmental > Terrestrial > Soil > Wetlands > Peat | place: USA... | reverse complement strand
AAGTCCCGGTAAATGCCGGGACTTATACACTATGCACCCGTAGCTCAACTGGATAGAGCATCTGACTACGGATCAGAAGGTTAGGGGTTCGAATCCTCTCGGGTGTACCAGAAAACAGAATGACTTGCGGGTTTCGACTTGCAGGTCTTTTTTGTTTTATGGCCGCGGAATGCTTTTCGGAAGTTTCAGCGACCATCAGCAGTTGTTCGTGATCGTTACCGAGGTTCCAGCGCTGTTTGTTTTTCCTCACTCCGGCCACCTCCTCCGGCAGCGGCACTCGCGACAAGTCCAGTTCGCCTTTGAAAGCTTTCTGGCTCAACGCGTTTTGGTTACTGGAGCAGAATGTATGTCCTCTTTCTTTTGCTTGCGTCTGTTACCAGCGTCGCTGAGAACTTTTCAAGCTAAGATAATCCAACTTTACTGCTCCCGAATCAACCGATTGTATACAAAATCAAGGAAGTCTCGGACTGTATTGCGTTGATTCTCTAAATCCGCACCAATCCAAGTGTGATGAGATGGATTCAAAACAAGTCGCCAACTGTGGCATTGCTTCTTGATATCATCGGCAATGACTCTGTTCTCGAACAGCTTATCAATTTTTTCGCCAAGTTGAAGCGTAGCGATTTTGTATTGCGCAATCTGGGCGGCAAATCGGCTGTTTAGTTCTGCCTCGAAGAAGATACGAAGGTCACCAGATGAGAGGTTGTTTGTGTAGCCATCTTTAAAGGCAGTCAGACGTTCATGAGCTTTCTGGTGTTTCGTGAGAAGGAATTCACTCGGGTCTTCGGTTTTGATTCCTGTGCCGTTGGCTCCGGCCTCAAGGGCCAGCAATCGAACGTCCTTTTGGTCACGGAACATCTCGAAGAACATCTCAATGTCATGACGGTAGTGGCTTAATACAATGATTTGACGAACCTTATCGATGGTTGCCACCAGTTCTTTGTGCACGGCAGTGACGCGGTGGTCATCAAAGGACGTTAGAGGATCATCAAGGACGACAATTTGTTCCGCACGCTCTGGCTCGGTTAGAGACTGGAGTTGCGTCCAGAATACGGCCAAGGCAAGTGCGCGTCGGTCGGATTCACTAAATATCTGGCCAACAGCAGCCTCTTTGATAGCCTGCCCTTTGTATTTGACTTTCAGGTAATAGATTGGGGTGTAGCCCCTATTGTCCTCGCCGCGCTCCAGCGTAAAGTCGTGGGAGCCGAACCGTTTAACCCAGCTATTGAGAGACACAAAGAATTTTTTCAGGTAATCGCTCTGGTCCGTCTGAAGTTTCTTTTCAAGCGCAACAATGTCGTTGCCGAGCGAATCTATTTGGGAGTTAAGCGCAATGTATTCGTCACATTGCGACGTCAAAATTATGCGATTGTTGTTGCGGCGCTCAGCCTTGCCATCTACTTCAATCTTTTCCAAACGCTGCTTCATATCTGCAGCGTTAGTGCCTTTCTTGAAGGCTGCAATTTCTGCGTTGCAAACACCAATCCAAGAGTTGTACTCGGACACGCTCTGCTTCACCTGACTTTCAAGAGCACTGACCGATGCCTCAGCTATGGGTTCGAGAATGGCGTGGGGAGCATATTGTTTTTTTGTTGACGCGGCCTGTAGGTGGTTGAGTGCGACGGGAAGCTCTTTAGCAATAGCAACAAGTGTCGTTTCGATCTGTTTTGTGCATTCGTTTACCTTTGAAACAGCAGCTACATAGGCCTGATCGTTATGCAGCTCTGGATAACCAGCAAATGTGGCTGTGTTTTTAGCCAATGTAACTCGTAGGCCGTCCACGGGGAGATGGGACACTTGGGCAAGCGCTGTCGTAAGTTGCTGTTTAACAAAAGTATCATGTTTATCAAAGGCGTCATCGAAAGCCTGGCGATACAATTCCAAAAGCACGTGGGCATCCTCAGTTAATTCTTGGCCGCAAAACTGGCATAGTTTTCCGTTATTTTGCCTAACTCCCTGCCGAATCCACTGTTCGGGTTGAATCCACTGTTCGGTGTACTGAACCTTCTGAAAGGCGGCGTTTATGTGCTGAGCAACCCGTGTCTTGGCTTCCTTGTGGGTACCCTCAAGACCGAGACCGAGAGTCTGATTTAGCACATTCAACCCATCCGAAAAGTCTGTGTTCCAAACCAGAAAGGTGCCTTCATCGCGATCATGGATTGCTTTGATTTGCTCCTGCTGCTTGCGGATAGCCGCATGCTCATTCAGCAAACTTTGAAGTTTTTCTTCACTCTCTTCGAGCGTCCCGACAGGTGTCAGTTTTAAGAACGATCCCAGATCAGCTTCGTCCTTAAAAGCCACTTTTTCTAGCTGGTTGCGGTCTCGTAAGGCCTTTTGGCGAATCTGCTTCTTTTCAGCAATGGCCTTCGCCTGCTGAACACCTTGCTCCCCCAATATGAAGGCGCTGAAGTTCTCCTTGGTGTCTCGATTGAATTGTCTAGCGACGAAGACATTTCGATGGATAAAGCCATCATCGAAAGTTCTAATTCCGAGACCAGCAGGAAGGCCTCCTATCCACGCACCACTATCGAAAGTAAGCTGGACTTCTTTGGTGCTGTTAGGAGGAAGTAGTTTGAGGATGATTTGTTGCGGATCCCCATCATGTGGAATGGTCATCCGACCATTAATGAGCCCCCCATTGTTATTTTGGATGCTCGCGAATACGTCCCCTAAAGTTGATTTTCCGTAAGTATTCCGCCCATAAATAATGCTGAGTCGTCCGAACTCAATATTACCCGGCTTACAGTTTTTGAACCGTCCTATATTTCTAAGTACTTGAATTCTTTTGATCATGAGCATGTCTCCATGAGTATATGTATTAAGTGTTAACGGCGTAATAATATCTCAATAAACAAAGAATCGACTCGATCATCGTGTTGAAAAGGCTATCTCATAGGCCACTCCCGCCCGAGAGGGAGAGATGATTGTCTATCAGCCCGGATCGGGTTTGCGCTTCGGTTCTGTTCATATGAAACAGCCGGAGATTGATGTATGCCTTGTAATGACAGTAATATAAGGCAATATTTTTGTATGAACAGCTATTCCGGAATATTCACGAGAACGGGACGCTATTCACTTCATGCACAAGATTGAGGAGATGTTCCCGATTCAAAGAAAAATGTTATTCTTTCAAAAGAGCGAATAACTTCAAGCCTCAACCGCAACCCCCACATACCCAGAGGCCCCCGACTTGACGCACCCGGAACCAAGATGAATTTTAGGAACAACCCATAATGAATAATCCAAACGCCAAATTCGTTGACAAACGAACAGCGCCAACCAAGGCAACATTTTCCGAAAATGCTGAATCTTAAATGTAACTGAGGAGTCACCATGTACAAATTCATTGCTGATAACGTCGTGGTTTTCGATGTCGAGTGGGTTCCGGAGCCGGCTTCGGGCAGGCGTATTTACAGGCTTCCTGATACGGCTTCTGATGATGAGGTGCTTGAGGTCATGTGGCGGGAGGGGGGTGCAACGCCGGAGGATCCTCGTCCGTACCTGAAAACGGTCATGTGCCGGATCGTTTCCATTGCGGCGGTGGTTAGAAAAAGGGTGCGCAGTGAGGTGAAGCTTGAGCTTGTTTCGCTACCCGGCCTGCATGACGGCGAGCAACCGGAAGGGACGATCATCCGGAAGTTTCTGGAAGCTGTCGGGAAACTGGAGGCGCAGCTTGTAGGGTTCAACTCTTCGAATGCCGACCTGCCGATCCTGTTCCAAAGGGCGCTGGCGAGCAGGGTGACTGCACCGACCTTCTGCCATCGCCCTGAAAAACCGTGGGAGGGAGCCGATTACTTCAGCCGATCCAGCGATTTCAACATCGATCTGAAGAATGAACTCGGTGGCTTCGGCAAGGCGGCCCCATCGCTCAATGAATTGGCCGCGTCGCTCGGAATTCCCGGCAAAATGGGCATCAATGGCGCGGACGTGGTCGAGCTATGGCGCACCGGGGAGTTCAGGAGCATCGTCGAGTACAACCAGTTCGACGCCCTCTCCACTTACCTTGTGTGGCTAAGGAGTGCCTACTTTTCAGGGCGGTTGACGGAAGATGCGTTCGAGCATGAGGAGCTGCTGCTGGAAACCCTTCTTCTCAAGGAGTTCGAAGGCGGCGCGGAGCATCTTGGCCGATATCTCGATACATGGAAAGCGTTTCGTCGGTAGCGAAGGTTCAGGATGCTCCTCTGCTGATAAAACGGAAAAGCGATCATTGCCATGTCAAGCAACGCCGACGATCATTTTTTTGCCTATCTGAATTGGCTTCTCAATCCGTTCCACGGGTTGAAGACAACGGAAGTCTATGACTTGATCGGCGCGACTTCGCTTACCGAGCATGGCCTGTATCTGAATCTCGGTTACTGGAGGGATGCGAATACCATCGATGAAGCCAGCGAGGCGCTTGCCCTTCTTGTGGCGAAACGAGGCGGCATGGGCGCGGGTGACGTGGTGCTCGATTGCGGCTATGGTTTCGGCGATCAGGATATTCTGTGGGCAAGAGAGATAAAGCCCGCAAGAATCATCGGGCTGAATATTACGAAGTCCCAGATCGCGCAAGCCCGAAGGCGTGTTGCTGACGCCGGGCTTGAGCAGTCGATCGATTTACGGGAAGGATCGGCAACTCAGATGCCCATTGAAAATGAATCCGTCGATCTGGTCGTTTCCCTTGAAAGCGCGTTTCACTACAGAACCCGTGAAGATTTTTTCAGGGAGTCGTTTCGGGTGTTGCGACCCGGCGGCAGGCTGGTGACGGCAGACATCGTACCGACAAAAAAATCCGACAATCTCTTTAAACGGCTGGAGCAGTGGATTTCATGGAATATGGTGGCGGGAAAATTCAACATACCGCCGGAAAACGCCTATCTGATTCCGACCTACAGCGATAAACTTTCCAGAGCCGGTTTCGTCAATATCGACATCAAATCGATACGTGACGACGTCTATGCGCCACTTCATGCGTATCTGTCAAGGGATCGGACATTTGTGAACAAGTTACCTCCGGTGGCAAGGTTGATGGCTATATCGGCATTCCATCGCTCCGCGGAGAGTGTCTACTGTGGGCTGGACTATATATTATCGTATGCCGAAAAGCCGGAGAAGCCTCGGGAAATCTGAGGAATGAGAACCGAGAGTAATCGGAAATCGATTTTGTGTCGATCAGGAATTAGTGACCTGCTCCCGAAAACTCAACTTCATATCTGTTCATTTTTTTCAGGCAGGGGGTCAAAGCAGTCAGGATGATCTGAGATGTGTGCCAATCGCATTATGTTGAGTGGGATCATCTTGTGAGTGGAAGTCGCAGGCTAAAAGTTTTTCTTTTAAGAAATGATCTGTGCTTGTTACTTGTAAAAAATAAGGGTAATCGCTGGCAAAGACGGCTCGACAGCCGGGATATCGACGTCAGGAATTCATGCTATTCGGACCCGTTCGTGACTTGGAGAAGTGCAGGAAGTGAATAGCGTCCCTCACCCCATCCGCCCCGCCCGCTATCTTATGTCCGCTCTCTTCTTCGCCGACTCGTCATTTTGCCAGCCGCCGCCGAGGGCGACGTACATCGCGGCGATATCCTGCATTTGCTGGGCGCGGGCCTGAAGATAGCCGATTCGCGCCTGGCGGTACTGGATGTCGGCGAGGATGACCTGCAAGTAATTGACCATGCCTGCCTTGTAGTTGGCCTGGATCAGGTCGAGCGCGAGTTTGGCGCTTTCGACAGCCCGCGACTCGGCCTGCACCGCTTCGGCGTCGTGTTCGAGGGCGCGGATGAGATCGGCGACCTGGGCGAATGCGCCAAGCACGGTCTGGCGGTAGAGGGCGAAGCTCTGGTCGCGCAGGTCGATTGCCGCCCGGCGTTTGGCGCGGAGCGCTCCGCCGTTGAAGATCGGCTCGGCGATGTTGCCACCGATTGACCAGAGACGATTCGCAGGATCGGCAAGCTCGTGCGGCTGGTTGCCGCTGCGTCCGTAGCTTCCGGTGAGCGTGAAGCTTGGGAAAAGCGCCGCCGTGGCCACGCCGATCTGAGCATTGGCTGTGTGTAGCTGCGCTTCAGCAGCGAGGATGTCGGGGCGCTGGCGAACCAGCTCCGAGGGGAGCGAGAGCGGCACGCTTTGCGGCAGCGAAATGGTGGAGAAGCGCAGGTCAGGCGTCTGCCACTCCGCCGGAGTTTTGCCGACGAGCGTCGCCAGCAGATGCTCCGCCTGGCTCAGCTTCTGCCGAACGGGCGGCACGGAGGCCTCCAGAGAGGCGAGCTGGTTCTGCAACGCAAGCACGGAGCTGTAGGGCGCGATACCCGCCTGATACTGTTTCGTGGCGATGGCAATCTGCTCCTTCTCGATGGCGATGAGTTGGTCGAACTCGTCAAGCTCCTCGCCATAGGCGGCAATGGCGATGCAGGTGTTGACGATGTTGCCGGTCAGCGTCAGGTAAGCGCCGAGCGTACGGGCCCGCTGCTCGTCAACCTGCGCCCCAAGCGCCTCGACGCCTCGGCGCTGCCCGCCGAAGAGATCGAGCGCGTAACTGACCGACGCCGAGAGTGTCGAGAGATTGACGGTGGCTCCGCTGTTCGGGCCCGCCGCGGTGGCTGGCGACGCAGTTTGTCTCGTCTGCGAAAAGGTGGCGCTCACCTGCGGATAAAAGATTCCAGCCCCGGCGACAAGACTCTCCCGGCTCGCCCTGAGGCTCGCCTCGGCAGCTTGCAGGCCAGGGTTCTCCGCCAGCCCCTGCGCGACGACCGCATCGAGCTGGCTCGATCCGAACGACCTCCACCAATACGCCGCAGGCCCGACCCCCTCGTCGAAGCGCTGTCCGCCACTCTCCGGCTTCGGCAGCGGTTGCCGGTCGTACGACGTCACCACCGGAGCATCGGGCTTGACGAAGTCCGGCCCCGCCGCGCATCCCGACAGAAGAAGCGCTGGAATGGCGAGCAATGCGACGCCGCGCTTATTTGTTGTTCGCTGCTTCTTCACCGATGTAGATATCGACAAGTTGACCCTGATAAAGGGTAAGATTCTCCGGCTTTTCGAAGCTGAAGATCACCGGCAGGACGCGCACGTCCACGCGCTCGATGCGCTGGCTTGAAAGCTCGATCTTCGGCGTGACGTTCGGCTGGAAGCGCACGAATTTCAGCGGAATTTTGATCGTTGTGCCGCGAATCGACATGCTCGCGCTGATCCGCGCTGGATCAGGAAGGCGCTGGATGAGGATTTCATCGACGTAACAGCGCACTTGCAGGCTGTGATCCGGGTTGCCCATCACGATGACCGGCGAATAGCCGTTCGTGTAGGAGTTGTAGCCACCCTGGCTGGAGATGTAGCTGCCAACCGAGGTGTTGATGGCGAGAATCGCGCCATCGGTGCGAGCTGTGATAATGTATTTTCCGAGTAGCGCATAGGCCGCATCGGACTGCCTGCGGGCAAGTTCGAGGCCTGCCCTGGCCGAACGAACGGCGTTCGAGGCGGTGTCGAGCGCGTCCTTGCTCACCGAGCGCGGATCGAGAGTCCACGACGCTTTCAGCTTGTCGTACTGCGCCTGCACGTTGGCAAGCGTCGCCTCAGCCACCGCGACGCTCGCCTTCGCCGAGGCCGCCGTCGAGCGCTGCACCGTGTCGTCGAGCACGAGCAGCGGCGCGCCCGCCTTCACCTGCTCGCCCTCGTTGACGGGAATCTTCACCACCGTGCCCGACACTTCGGGGTAGATGCTCACATTCGCGCCGCTTTGCTGTGCACTCTCGATGATGCCGTTGGCGTAAATTCCGCTCCGGTAGGGATTCGAGGCCGGTTTGAAGGCGGGCGGCTCCGACTTCGGGCGCAGCTTCATGAAAAATGCGCTACCCACGCCGAGAAGAATGCCGATGATCGCGATGCCGATCAGGATTTTATTTCTCATTGAAATGATTGGTTTCGTACCCGACGATTTTGCCATCCTCCATCTTCATGATCCTGTCCGCAAATTCGTAAATCCGGCTGTCGTGCGTCACGATGATGATGGCTCGTTTTTCGTTCAGGATGTTTGATTTCACGAACTCCACGATCTTGCGCCCGGTATCGCCATCGAGCGAGGCGGTCGGCTCGTCGAAGATCAGCAGATCCGGCTTTCCGGCGATGGCCCGCGCGATGGCCACGCGCTGCTGCTCGCCGCCGCTCAGCTTCACCGGCTGCAACTCGGCGCGATCTTTCAGGCCGACGATGTCGAGATAGTCGCGGGCAAGCTTCAGCGCCTCGTTCCACTCCATTTTTTTCAGAATCAGCGGAATGGCCACGTTTTCAACCGTCGTCAGCCTCGGGAAAAGATGATAGTCCTGAAACACGAAGCCGATCTTGTTCAGGCGCAGATCGGCCAGTTCATCGTCACTCATCGACCAGATATCATGATCCTCGACGACAACGCTCCCCTCGTTCGGCCTCAGAATGCCCGAGATGATGCTGAGCAATGTGGTCTTGCCGCTGCCCGAGGGACCAACGATGTAGAGCATCTCGCCGTAATGAGCCTCGAACGACGCCTGCTTGACCGCCACGGTTCGCGCTTCGCCCTCGCCGAACCACTTGACCAGGTTGCTGGCTTTGATGATAGCCGCTTCGCTCATCTCAGCCCCTGAAAATGTCGAACGGCTGAATCTGCAACACCTTGCGCACGCCGATGTAGCTCGAAAAGCCCGCGATGATCATCACCATCACGAGCGCCAGCCCGAGCGTCTGGTTGGTGAGCTGGGCGGCGTAATCGGGCATGCGCAGCTTGGCGATGATGATGAAGGTCGAAGCCGCCCCAACGCCGAGGCCGTAGCCGATCAGCGAGGTGACGAACGCCTGGGCGAGAATCATCGCGATCAGCTCGTTGCCCTTCGCGCCGATCGCCTTCATCGCGCCGAATTTGCCGATGTTTTCAAGAATGAAGGTGTAGAAGGTCTGGCCGGAGATGGAGAGACCGACCACAAAGCTGATGGCGGTCATCATCATGATATTCATGCCGACGCCGGTTTTGAAGGTGTAGAAGTTGGCCACCTTCTTGACGAACTGGTCGCGGGTCAGCGCTTCGTAGCCGAGTTTGGCGATAGCCCTCTGGATGCCGGGCACATCCGCCTCGCTCTTCGGCTCGATCAGCACGTACGAGGTGGTGAAACGCGCCGATGGAATGTAAGTGATAGCGCGATTGTAGGTTGTGTAGAGCGTCGGCACGCCGAACAGCCCCGACGAAGCGGCCTTGGCGATGCCGACCACCGTCGCGCGGTTGTCGTTGATCTCGAATTCGGTGCCGATCTTCGGGTTTTCAAGCTTGGCGAACTCGGCGTCCTTCACCACCACGAAGGCGTTCTCGGCGAAAATATCCTCGATCCGCCCCTCGATCATCTCGGGCCGTCCGAAGAGCGTCGAGTCGTCGAGACCAACAACCGTCGCCGCCTGGTAGGTTCCATCCTTGAGCTTGAGCAGCGCGCTGCCGAAATAGAGCGGCACGGCGTACTTCACCCCCGGAATGCTCCGCGACGCCGAAAGGATGTAGTCGGGCATCGGAATGCTGCTGTTGGTGTTGTTCACCGCCGGATCCATCACCCACACCTTCGCGCCGATGTTGTAGACCGGAGCACACGAGCGGGCAAGAATGCCGGAAAACATCGACATCATCATTACCATGAGAAACACGGCGAAGGTGATGCCGACCAGAAGCGCCGTGAACTTGCTTTTGTCGTTCATCAACAGCTTCAGCGCAATTCTGTAGATACCGGAGACAGGCTTCATGTCATGAATGGATCTGGTTTACCGCCTTTTATCAATTAGAAACTGAAAACGGACATTTCCATGAAAAATTCCAATTTTTTCATCGACAACCAGCAAAAGCCGGCATGTCCGGCGAAGCTACCCCAAAGCGAGAAACCTCTCTAACGATAATCGCAAAAACAGGTTGTCCGGCTTTTTCCTCATTCGCCATCGAACACTCCGATCTCCATTTCGCCGCTCATTGTGACGACTTCGCCGCATCGCTTCGCTTGGTATGACCGCCAGGGGAAATAATATTTACATAATACTACTGAGAATACCCGATCAACTGTTCGCCGACATGAACGGATAACGGACAACTCTCAATGAGAAAGCATTTTGAGAGGATTGATTTCATATGTATAATTCATAATGGTTCAATGCATATTGAACGCAGATATTGACGAATATCCATGCCCCCCTTGCTGTATCTGAGGTTATGCCACCGTATCAACTGCAACCAGACCGGAACCATGCTCGCAGCCGTCATCGAACATCTGACCACGCCTGCCTTTCGAATCGACCGTTCAGGCCGGATTCTCGAGGCGAACGCCTCTTTCGAGGCCGAGCTGAGTAACCCGCCCGGCGATCTTGCCGGAATTACTCTCGATGAGCTTCGCTTCAAGAGTCCCGCCATTTCAAGCCTGATCCTCAAGCTGAATGAGAAGATCGCCGAAGCCCTCGACTCCGGAAAAAATATCGACTTCAGCCATACTGAAACCGGAATTGCAACCGGATTCAGCATTATTATCGACGCGGCTTCTCCGGAAGCGACCACCTGTATATGCATCATCACCGGCACTGTTCCGGAACGGCGCGATCTTGCACGCTCGACCGGCGAGCTGCTGCAAAGCCTGCCCGACCTGATGCCCGGCCCCACCTTCACGCTCGACCCGAAGGGCCTCGTCACCGGATGGAGCCGGGACGCCCGTCACGCTATGTTCGGCGTGGACAATGGCAGCCCGTCCGGACTGAATCTGTTCGACACCGTGCATCACGAGGATCGCGATGAGCTGTGCGCTGCCGTGACGGTGTCCCTGAACGGCGATGTAGAAACGTCTTGCGAAGTGAGAATACTGCATCGTCGACGAATGGTGTATCTGTGGCATTCGATCAGCACGAGACGCATCCTGGCCAACGGCAAGCCGTCAGTCATCGCCACGGCGCGTGAGATAACCAAATGCAAACAGCTTGAAGAGTCGCTTCAGATCAGCGAAGCGAAGTTCAAGCGGCTCTTCGACGGCCACGCGACCACCATGCTGCTCATCGACGCCCGGACGAAAGCGATCATCGATGCCAACCATGCCGCGTCCAGCTTCTACGGCTGGTCCATCGAAGAGTTGCAAAGGATGAACCTTAAGCAGCTCTCCACAAAATCGCCTCAGAGGATCGATCATGAGATCGAACTGATCAAAAAGCTCAAGCAGAAAATCGTTTTAAGCCGCCACCGGAGAGCAGATGGAAGCCTCCGCGACGTGGAAGTCTCGACCACCCTCATCGAAATTCAGGGCCACGAGGTGTTTTACTGCATCATTAACGATTTAACTGAGCGCTTGCGGGTAGAAAAAGAGTTGCGCATCAGCAAATCACAGCTCGACTTCGCTCTCGAAAAAAGCCATATCGGCTGGTGGAGCATGAAGCTCAAGGAGGGCAGGCTCCTCCGTACGCTTGAACTCGCCAGAATTTTCGGTTACAGTTCGACCACTTCGGAATGGACCTACAAGCGATTCCTCGAACATGTCATTCCACAAGACCGCAAACTGGTGTACGGCATCGTTGAGGTGACGCGACACAATCTGAGCGAGTGGAATTTCGAATGCCGCATCCGCCGCGCGGACGGAGAGATTCGCTGGATTCTGGTGGCGGGCGGATTTCAGAAGGATGAGACAGGCGACGAACATCGCATGTCGGGCATTGTCATGGATATTTCCGAGCGCAAGCTGGCGGAGATTGAGCTGCGAGACAACAGGAAGCGATTCGAGCTGGCGCTCGAAGCCGCGCGAGCTGGCGTCTGGGAGATGAACATAGAGACCGGCAAAGCATTCTGGTCGAACGAGATCGAACGTCTGCTCGGCATGACGCAGCAAAAAAAGCGCCCATCGTTCGAGTTATGGATGAAGGCCATTCATCCGGATGACCGCCAGATGGTGATCGACACCATCACGGAGACCAACAAACAGGCGATAGAGTCGAGTATGGAGTTCCGCGTCTGCTGGCCGGACGGCACGATCCGCTGGCTGATGTCTCGCGGACAGCCGGTTTACAACGAAAGCGGCAAGTGGACCGGCTATATCGGCACCATGATCGACACCACGGAGCGGCAGGAGATGCTCGACTCGATACAGCAGAGCGAACTCGAATATCGCAAGCTCTTTGAGAACATGCCGAACGGCTTCGCCTTTTGCAAGGTGCTGTACAATGAAGATGGCGTCGTCGAGGATTACCTCTACATCGAGATCAACCGCAAATTCGGAGAGCTGCTCTCACTGGAAAATGTGATCGGCAAACGGGCGACCGAAATCATTCCGGAGATCAGGACATCCGATCCTGAAATCTTCAGCGTCGCTGATCGCGTTGTAAAAAACGGCCAGCCGGAATATTTCGACTATTTCCTCAACGCGCTTCAGGAGTGGTTCTCCTTTTTGGTCTACAGCCCAAAGCGCGACTATTTCATCGTCATTTTCGACATCATCACCAAACGCAAGCAGATCGAGCAATCATTGCGGGAGAGCGAACACAAGTTCCGCATGATCACTGAACAGATATCCGAAATCGTCTTCGTCACCGACTTCACGGGAATCGTCCGCTATATTTCGCCATCTATCGAAAAAACAGCCGGATACCACCCTGAAGAGGTCATCGCTCACTCCTTTTTCGAATTCATTGACAAGGATGAAACCGAGCGCGCGCGACAAAAGATCGGTGAAGCCATTGCCAATCACCTGGATACCGAGATTTTCGATCTGAAATACAAGAAAAAAGATGGCGCGGAGCTTTATGGCGAAGTGGGCGTCAGATATTTCCAGGATGCGGACGACACCGTTTTTTCAGGTATGATCGGCGTCATTCGCGATATCACCCAGCGCAAAAAAGACGAGGAAGAGAAAAAACGGCTCGAACTCCAGCTTCAGAAAGCCGAGCGCCTCGAAACGATCGGCAAGCTTGCCGGGGGCATCGCCCATGATTTCAACAATCTGCTGACGCCCATTCTCGGCTACGCCGAACTGGGCATGTTGACCGCCTCCGAAGAGGGGTACGATGCCGAATATTATACCGCCATCGTCCAGGCGGCTGAACGCGCCAAGCACCTGATCTCGCAGATTCTGACCTTCAGCAAGGCGCATGAAACCGCCCCCAAAATTGCCAGGGTTCAGGCGATCGTCAAAGAGGCGCTTCAGCTCCTCCGTCCGTCGATTCCGTCAAACATCCGCATCGAACAGCATATCGACAACACGTGCGGCAACATCCTCATCGATCCGTCGAAACTTCACCAGGTGATTGTCAATCTTTGCACGAACGCCTGGCAGGCCATCGACAAAAGCTACGGCGTCATCACCATGGAGCTCCGCGAAGTCACGCCCGACAGTGCATTGCTGCAACAACTGACAGGGCTGACGGCGAAACCTTATGCGGAGCTGAGCATTTCCGACAACGGCATCGGCATGGACAAGGCGACGATGGAGCACATTTTCGAGCCCTTTTTCACGACAAAGGCCGCCGACAAAGGTTCCGGACTCGGCTTGTCGGTCGTGCACGGCATCATCACCGGTTACAAGGGGGAGATTATGGTTGAAAGCGAACCGGGCGTCTCCACAACCTTCCGCATCTATCTGCCTATCGTCGAAGAGGTCAAAGAGCCGCAGAGTATGCCGCCAGCGCCCCAGCGGGGTAAAGGCAGGATTCTTTTCGTCGATGATGAAGAGCTGATTCTCAACATGATCACGTCGATGCTGACCAAACAGGGCTTCGAAGTCATCACGGCGAAGCATCCTCGCGAGGCGGTCGAGCTTTTCAGGCAGCAACGCGGACAATTCGATCTTGTCATCACCGATCTGACCATGCCCGAACTCAGCGGTCTGGAGCTTGCAGCCGAATTGAAAAAAGTAAATCCGAAGGTGCCGATTATCCTGATGACCGGGTACGGGAAGGACATCGAGGAGGCAAGCGCCCTGAGCGAATACGGTATCTGCCAGATCCTGAAAAAACCGGTCAGACTGGCCAAACTGGTCTCCGCGGTTAACGAAACAATCGCCGCGAGCACCTGAGCCAGCGCGCCGTTGGAAGATGAGCCGTGAGAGGATTTGATTTTTTGCAAAAAGGTGAAATCCGGCATTGGATTTCTGATTTTTTTATTACATTGTGCCACTGAATTGAGGAGTGGCCAAATTGGTAAGGCTCCTGACTCTGGATCAGGCAATTCCAGGTTCGAGTCCTGGCTCCTCAGCACTATAAAGCCTTGTAGCGGTAGACGTTGCAAGGCTTTTTCGCTTCATGACCGAAAGAGTGTCCTCCCCTACCTGTTTTCAGTTTTAAGGTACCCCCTATCGATAAGTTTAAGGATAATTCATCCAAAAGAAACATTTGAAAATACTTTTCCAGCAAATAGCCAAAAACAATTAAAAGCCTTGGGACAAGCTTTGAACTATGCATTTAATCTTTTATTGAAACTTTCGGTAACCAAGATTCGAGCAACCAGATTATTTATTAAAATCTCGTTTTATGAAGATTGATCTCGTATTTTATTTTATCAGCCATCGCTTTATAATTCATGATACTATTGCCATATCTCTCTTTAAGGGCGGCGCCAAAATCATTTATATTTCTGCTGCTCATTCGGCACCCAAAAATCACCTCTTTCACAGCTTTTGATGTATATCCAAATATAAAGACAGGCTCATTACCACTATTTATTTTTTCACATTGTTGCAGCGAAACACCAAACCTGTATTCATTCTCATACGCCCATGCATCACTTTTTCTTGCTATCACTCTTTTTACTTCAATATCCTTTGCGTCACTTGCAAAATTATATGAATATCTTTCTTTTGAGTAATCAACAGGTATCCAGTCATCGGAAAGTATTTTGCTGTCAAAGCCTATGACCACACCTTTATGCTGATCCGCATAGTGAGACCACATCAATATATTGTCATTGGTAGCGCTAAAACATACAATACCTATCTTTTGAGATAATTTACTCACCAAATCGGCAAACTCTTTATGATATAAATCTTGATTGGATAAAGCACTTATAATTACATCGTCTATTAATCTGGAATTGGAGTCAAGATGCTCAATATATCTCTTATAACTATCAGTAAGTAATCTTGAATTTTTTGTTTTTTATAATAATCACAACTTTTCAACTGATCAAGAATATACTCTTGTGAGATATTGCAAACCCCTCCAGCCAGCATCTCAAATGGGTCATTAAATTTATTGGGAGGAGTCGCCTTTAAGGTATTATTGAAAAGAATTTTCTTTGCCCCTTCGAGGTCAACATACTTGTATAATATTTGAGGAATAGCAGTCATATCAGATTAATTGAGACAATCAAGATGTTTCCAAATTTTTCCGCATTCAAAAACGCCGCAGCAAAATTTTGAAAATGTACTCATAGAAATTCAAAGTAATAAATGTACACTTCTTTTCACAAATCTATAAAATGGCGCAGGAATCTTGGCTGTGTGATTGAAGCTTGTCTTTGACAAGCAAAACGCGAAGACTGAACGCAGAGTGGGCGGTAACGTGAGCTGTGCGCGGAACTTCCGAGGACAGACATGCAGGTCTGCCCCTACAATGGGCGTGCTGGATTTTTCATAATTTTAACGTTTTCTTTGAAGCGTCCTGATGGGGTCGGCGCTTTCAGTGATCACTTTCTGGCAGGCACAAAAAAAAGAGACAGAGTTGCCTCTGTCTCTTTTTTGGATAAGTCCTTGTTCAGGATCTTATTTTTTCTCTTCTGCAGGAGCAGCAGCCGGGGCAGCCGGAGCAGCCTGATCGGCAGGAGCAGCAGCCGGAGCAGCGGCAGGAGCAGCCGGAGCCTCAGGAGCAGGAGCAGCAGCCGGAGCAGCGGCAGGAGCTTCAGCCGGGGTCTCGGCAGGTTTCTGAGCGCAGCCAACGAAAGAAACAGAGCTCAAGAGGAACAGGGCAGCGAAAAGTTTTTTCATGATTCGAATGCAGTTTTGGTTTCAAATAAAAGAATGTTACAGCTTTTCAGCATGTTACAGCTTGTTCAGCTCACGAATAATAAACAAAATCGCCGATTTTTCAAAAAAACACACTGAACTTGTAATTACTTATTTATACGTGAATTTCGCTATTCATGTGCTGTCAGTTTTCGCTCACAAAAGCCGTACTCATCACGTAAAATACTTGACCGGAGAGCACGGAATCGTGAGTCATCACCCCCTCTCCAGCACGCGGGAGAAGAGGGAGAAAATGACCGTAAACGATTAATCTAAAAGCAGTTGAAGCTCTTCAGCCGTTACCTCGTGGAAGTTGAGGTAGCGGTAGACCTTGTCACTGTTCTTCGAAAGCGAACCGACAATCTCCATATACTGCTCCTTGCTGGGCAGCTCGCCGATCAGCGCGCAGACTGCGGCCAATTCAGCGGAGCCAAGGTAGACTTTGGCGCCTTTACCCATGCGGTCGTCGAAGTTGCGCGTGCTGGTCGAAAAGACCACGGCGTTGTCGGCCACTCGCGCCTGGTTGCCCATGCAGAGCGAGCATCCGGGGATTTCGGCCCTCGCTCCAGCAGCGCCGAAAATCGAGTAGTAGCCCTCCTCGGCAAGCTTTTTCAAATCCATCTTGGTCGGCGGCACGACCCAGAGCTTTGCCTTCGCATGGCCTTTGCCACGAAGCACTTCGCCCAGCGCGCGGAAGTGACCGATGTTGGTCATGCAGCTTCCCACAAACACCTCGTCGATGTGCTTCGGACGCTTCTCGTCGGCGAGAATCTCGCTGAGCGTGGCCACGTCGTCGGGATCGTTCGGGCAGGCGAGGATCGGCTCGGTGATTTCGTTCATGTCGATCTCGATCACGGCGGCGTACTCGGCATCGGCATCCGGTTCGAGGAGCTGCGGATTGGCGAGCCACTCCTCCATCTTGCCGATACGGCGGCGGATGGTTTCGGCGTCACCGTAGCCCTCATCGATCATCTGACCAAGCAGCTTGACGTTGGACTGGAGGTACTCGATCACCGGCTCCTTGTCGAGGCGCACTGTGCAGGCTGCGGCGCTGCGCTCGGCGGAGGCGTCGGAAAGCTCGAACGCCTGCTCGACCTTGAGCTGCGGCAAGCCTTCGATCTCAAGCACCGTTCCGGCGAAGATGTTCTTCTTCCCCTTCTTTTCGACGGTCAAGAGACCTTTCTTGATCGCGACATACGGAATGGCGTTGACCAGGTCGCGGAGCGTGATGCCCGGCTGGAGTTCACCCGTGAAGCGCACGAGCACCGACTCGGGCATGTTGAGAGGCATGGTGCCGGTCACGCCCGCGAAGGCCACGAGACCGGAACCCGCCGGGAAGGAGCAGCCGATCGGGAAGCGGGTGTGCGAGTCGCCACCGGTGCCGAGGGTGTCGGGCAGCACCATGCGGTTCAGCCAGGTGTGAATGACGCCGTCGCCCGGCTTGAGCGCCACGCCGCCGCGACTCATAATAAAATATGGCAGACTACGGTGCATCTGCACGTCGGAGGGCTTCGGGTAAGCCGCCGTGTGGCAGAAGCTCTGCATGAAGAGGTCGGAGCTGAAGCTCAGCGCGGCAAGCTCCTTGATCTCGTCGCGGGTCATCGGGCCGGTGGTGTCCTGCGAACCGACCGTGAGCGTTTCGGCTTCGACGTACATGCCGGGGCGCACGCCGGCGAGGCCGCACGCCTTGCCGACCATCTTCTGCGCGAGCGTGTACCCTTTGCCGGTGTCGGCGGGCTGTTCGGGGCGGCTGAAGATCGTCTCTTCGCCGAGGCCAAGCACCTTGCGGGCCTTGCGGGTGAGGTTACGACCGATGATGAGCGTGATACGTCCACCGGCGCGAACCTCGTCGGCCAGTGTGTTGGGTTCGAGCGTGAAGGTCGAGATCACTTCGCCATTCTTCTCGATGATGCCTTTGTAGGGATAAACGTCGATCACGTCGCCCATCTCCATCGAATTCACGTCAGCCTGGATCGGCAGCGCGCCGGAATCTTCGGCGGTGTTGAAGAAGATCGGAGCCACGATGCCGCCAATCACGACGCCAGCGGTGCGCTTGTTCGGCACAGCGGGAATGTCCTCGCCGAGGTGCCACTGCACGGAGTTGATGCCCGACTTGCGGCTGGAGCCGGTGCCGACCACGTCGCCGACGTAGGCGAGCGGATGGCCTTTCTCCTTGAGCTTAGCGATGGTGCCGATGGGATCGTCCATCTTCGAGCGAAGCATACTCAGCGCGTGCATCGGAATGTCGCTGCGGGTGAAGGCTTCACCTGCGGGAGAGAGGTCATCGGTGTTGGTCTCGCCCGGCACCTTGAAAACCGTCACGGTGATCTTCTCGGGAACGGTCGGCTGCGAGGTAAACCACTCGGCATTCGCCCACGATTCGAGCACCTCTTTAGCGTAGCTGTTGGTTTTGGACAGCTCGACAACGGTGTCAAATGAATCATAGACAAGCAAGGTTTTCTTCAGCGCGAGCACCGCTGCTTCGGCAACACTGCTGTCGGCGCTGGAGAGCGCATCGATGAGCGGCTTGACGTTGTATCCGCCAAGCATCGTGCCGAGAATTCTGACCGCCTCGACCGGCGCGATCACCGCGCAAGTAGCTTCGCCGCGAATGATGGCGTCGAGGAAAGCGGCCTTTTCGAGCGCGGCATCGTCCACGCCGGGGCTGATGTGATTCACGAACAGATCGAGAAGATACTCCTGTTCCTGAACCGGATTCTCCTTGAGAAGCGCGATCAGCTCGACGGCCTGTACGGCGGTCAGCGGAAGCGGCGGAATACCGAGTTGAGCGCGTTCCTCTGTGTGGGCGCGATACTGGCTGATGAGACTCATATAATGATCTCCAGGGTAATGATTATAAGTGATGATGCGATGGTAATTACGGCGAACGGTATAAGCCGGAATGGTTTTTTGCCCCGAAAAAAGCAAAGCATCAAAATAAGTCGGCTGCAATTGAAATGCAAAATTGCCACCACCGTTCAGCCAGCTCGCGCCGTTCTTTTTCAGGCGCAGTTACGGCAAGGGTTAAGAATTTCAGAACGGTGGAGGCGTTGCGAGCAATTGGTGGAAGATTTTTTATGGACTTGGTGGACAAAATGAACGTTGTGGACGGGATGGACAAAAATTTATGGCGATTCAGGAAGGACACGCAGGTTCGCCCCTGCAAATAATTATCCATTAATCAACTATCAACTGATCAACATGCTGTCGCCGTAGCTGAGGAAGCGGTAGCCGTTGTCGAGGGCTTCCTGGTAGGCGCGTTTCAGCAGCTCCGTGCCGGCGAAGGCTGCGGTGAGCATGAGCACGGTGGAGCGTGGGGCGTGGAAGTTGGTGAGCAGGGCGTCGATGATTCTGAACTTGTAGCCGGGATACATAAATATATCCGCCTCACCGCTGACCGCCTGCGTGAAACCGCTGTCGAGCAGCCTCGGCGCAGCGTGTTCGAGCGCCCGCGTGACGGTGGTTCCGACGGCGACGATGCGCCCGCCTGCCGCTTTCGCTTCGCCGATCTTGCGGACGCTCGCTTCCGGGATGTTGTAGAACTCCCGGTGCATGACGTGCTCCTCGAAGCTCTCGGCGCGAATCGGAAGAAAGGTGCCGAGGCCGACGTGCAGCGTGACGCGGGCAATTTCGACGCCCTTGGCGCGAACCTTGTCGAGCAGCTCGTCAGTCAGATTGAGCGATGCGGTCGGCGCGGCCACCGAACCGGGCAGTTCGGCGAAGACCGTCTGGTAGCGCTCGCGGTCAAGCTCCTCGGCATCACGCTTGAGGTAGGGCGGAATCGGCACGGAGCCGTGCGCTTCGAACAGCTCGGTGAGGTTCACCGTGGTGCAGGAGAGGCGGGCGATGCCGTCGTCGGGCAGCGCTTCGACCACAAGTTCCGCGCCGTGCGTCAGCAGCCTGTCGCCCACGCGGAGACGCCCGCGATAGAGCGCGAGGTTCTGCTCGCCCTCGTGCTTTTCGAGCAGCATCAGCTCGATGCGCCCGCCGGTCGGCTTGTGGGCGATAAGCCGCGCGCGGATCACCTTGCTGTTGTTCAGCACCAAAAGATCACCGGGGCGGAGCCATTCGTACAGCGAGGCGTAGGCGGAGTGGGTGATCGACTGCGCCGCCCGGTCGAGCACGACAAGCCGCGTCGAGCCGCGCTCTTCGGGCGGGTACGTTGCGATGCGCTCTTCGGGAAGGGTGTAATCGAAATCGCTGACCCTCATAGCTTCTTCAGTCTGACGCGCACCGCCTCGGCGTGGGCCTGAAGCCCCTCGTGGTCGGCGAAGCGGGCGATCTTCTCGCCGGTGCGGCGCAGCTCGCTCTTCGACCAGGCGATGATCGAAGTGTGCTTGACAAAATCGCGCACCGAGAGTGGCGAAAAAAATCTCGCCGTGCCGTTGGTCGGCAGCGTGTGGTTCGGCCCGGCGAAGTAGTCGCCGACCGTCTCGCACGACCACGGCCCCATGAAGATCGCTCCGGCGTGGCGCAGGTCGGGCAGAATCTCCCAGGGATTGTCCACGTGCAGTTCGAGATGCTCGGGGGCGATCATGTCCGACACGCGGCACGCCTCTTTCATGGATCCGGTCACGACAATCGCACCGTTGTCGGTGAGCGCACGAGTGATCACCTCGCCGCGCAACATCGTTCCGGCGAGTCGTGCGGCGGCCTCCTTCACGGCGGCGGCAAGCTCGGCGGATGGCGTGATGAGCACCGCCGAGGCGTCGGGATCGTGCTCGGCCTGGGCGAACATGTCCATGACGATGAACTCCGGCTCCGCGCCAGCATCGGCGATCACCACCACCTCGGATGGCCCGGCGATGCTGTCGATCGCGACGTGGCCGAACACCTGCTTCTTGGCAAGCGCGACATATTTATTACCGGGACCGGTGACGATGTCAACCTTCGGAATGCTTTCCGTGCCGAACGCAAACGCCGCCACGGCCTGCGCCCCGCCAAGTCGATAGACCTGCGTCACACCCGCCACCCTCGCTGCGGCGAGGATGTGCGGATTGACCTTTCCCTCGGCGTCGCATGGCGTGGTCATGTATATCTCGTCCACGCCTGCCACCTGCGCGGGCGCGGCGTTCATCAGCACGGACGACGGGTAGGCCGCCTTGCCGCCGGGCACGTAGAGCAGTGCCCGCTCCATCGGCGTGACGCGCTGGCCGAGAATCACGCCGCCTTTCTGCTCATAGAAAAAGCTTTTCTCTGCCTCGTTGCGATGAAAGGCAGTGATGTTGGCGAAAGCCTCTTCGAGAATGGCAATGAACTCGGGATCGGCCTCCGCGTACGCCGCTTCGATCTCCGCCTCCGGCACCCGCATCTCGTCGAGCCGAACGCCCTGGAAGCGCTCGGTGTAGTCGAGCACGGCGCCGTCGCCCTCCGTTCTGACCCTGTACAGGATTTCATCGACCGTCTTCTGGGCGGCAGGATCGAACGACACCGTCCGGTTGAGCTGTTCTCTGAGGGCTGCTTCGTCCTGGGGGAAATGGTAGATCGTTAGCACGGCGCTTCTGGATTATTGGATGATGATGGCCTCGGCGAGCGGGACGCTTGTTGTCGTTGCGTAATGTAATCATTGGCGCTTTGAAACGAAACTCCGCCGACGGGAAGAACTCCAGCCGGACGGCTCGAAAATGGGCTTTCACGGCCTACGATTTCATTTGAAAAAAAGGTTCCATTAACTACCTTTAGACTTCATTCAAAACCTTGGAATCCGGCCTGATTTTGCTCCTTCCAAGCCACTATGTACCATACCAAGATACTTACGCATCATGAGCTTTTTCGGTAACCTGTTCAGAGATATCGCTATCGATCTCGGAACGGCCAATACTCTCATTTTCATTCGCAACAAGGGCGTCGTCCTCAACGAACCATCCATCGTCGCTCGTGACCGCAACACCGGCAAAGTCGTTGCCATAGGCCACGATGCGCTTCTGATGCACGAGAAGACGCACCCCGGCATCGTCACCATCAAACCGCTGGCCAACGGCGTCATCGCCGACTACGAGGCGACCGAAGAGCTGATCCGCGGCCTCATCAATAAAACCAAGAAACAGTTCTCGCTCGGCATCCGCCGCATGGTGATCGGCATTCCCTCCGGCATCACCGAGGTTGAAAAACGGGCCGTGCGCGATTCGGCGGAGCACGTCGGTGCCAAGGAGGTCTACCTCGTCGCCGAACCGATGGCCGCCGCAATCGGCATCGGCATCGACGTCAAGGAGCCGATGGGCAACATGATCGTCGACATCGGCGGCGGCACCACCGAAATCGCGGTAATCTCGCTCGGCGGCATCGCCTCGGGCGAATCGCTGCGCGTCGCGGGCACCGACATCACGAGCGCCATCATCCGCCACTTCCGCAAAGCCTACAACCTCGCCATCGGAGAACGCACCGCCGAAGAGGTCAAGATCAGGATCGCCTCGGCCTACAAGCTCGACAAGGAGCTGACCATGAACGTCAGGGGCCGCAACCTCGTGACCGCCCTGCCGGAGGAGCGCGAAATCAACTCGGCGACCATCCGCGAGGCCATCGCCACGCCGATCAGCCAGATCATCACCTCGGTCAAGAAGAGCCTCGAAGTCACCAAGCCGGAGCTGTCGGCGGACATTCTCGACCGCGGCCTCTTCCTCGCTGGCGGCGGCGCACTCATCAAGGGACTCGACAAGAAGATCAACGAAGAGACCAAGCTGATGGTGCACATCAGCGAAGACCCGCTGACTGCCGTTGCGCGTGGCACCGGCGCGGTGCTCGAAGATCTGGAGAAGTACCGCTCGGTTTTGATCTCGACCAAGCGTTATTGAGAGGAATTTGCTTCTCTTGTTCGCGAGTCGCTTGCTTTCCCTGTCATTCTGAGTCCCGACGTAAGTCGGGGCGAAGAATCCAGAAAGCTTTCATAACCTATTGTGCTTTATCAGGTTATGTTGATTTCTGGAAAAGCTCGGATTCTTATCCCGATCAGTGTTATGTCAAAAGGAAAATGACGGAAATTCGTCATCGCGAGTCCCGACCTGTCGGGACGTGGCGATCCACCTTTAACAACCGTCACTGATTCCCCGTCATTGCCACATCGCTATGCTCCTCGCAATGACGGGGAATGTACAAGACTGTTCGGTATTGACTTTACACTTGTCGGGACAGAATGAAAATAAAACGCAAGCCCGGATTATCTGACTAAGATCTTATTCGTAAATAATAGTTTGGTTTGGTATATTTACTCCAACAGGAAATCGATTAGCGAGGAGTATCTATGGCAAAGTACAAGACGAAATCATGGGAAGTAAGCGATTCATTCTGGGAA